>ENA-ORMO01000214-ORMO01000214.1-human-gut-metagenome-genome-assembly--contig:-NODE-214-length-86200-cov-5.328655_pt1 | contig 86200 bp, 98 predicted proteins | sample MGYA00242106_ERZ509001 | MGnify/ENA primary metagenome ERZ509001 (study PRJEB26280, sample SAMEA2338736) | human gut metagenome | biome: human gut; feature: human-associated habitat; material: faeces...
GGGTCTCCCCATGCGAGAGTAGGGAACTGCCAGGCATCAAATTAAGCAGAAGGCCCAGTCGGAAGACTGGGCCTTTTTGCGCTGGTGCAGAAAAAGGTCGGATGCGACGCTGGCGCGTCTTCTCCAGCCTGGGCAGGCACGGCAGGGGCGGCTTATTCCCCCACATACGCCAGATTCAGCAACGGATACGGTTTCCCCAAATCGTCCACCTCAGAGCGTCCCGTAACCTTAAAACCCACCTTCTTATAGAACCCAACCGCCTGCTCATTTTGCTCATTAACGTTGGTTGTCAGTTCCGGTGCCATCGAGAGCGCATGCTCCACCAGCATCCGACCCACGCCGCAGCCGCGCACATCAGGATCGATAAACAGCGCATCCATATGCTGCCCACTTAACAACATAAACCCAACCGGCTGATCCCGTTCATTAACCGCGACCCACAACGGTGCTTCCGGCAGAAAGGAACGAACCAGCTCTTCCAGCTCGGCCCGATACTCTGCTGATAAAAAATCGTGGGTGGCATCGACAGATCGACACCAAATCGCAACGAGTTCCTCCCCTTCCTCATGCTGTGAGCGGCGAATACTAATAACCATTTTCTCTCCTTTTCGTCATTCTTATATTCTAACGTAGCCTTTTCCTTGAAACTTTCTCACCTTCAACATGCAGGCTCGACATTGGCAAATTTTCTGGTTATCTTCAGCTATCTGGATGTCTAAACGTATAAGCGTATGTAGTGAGGTAATCAGGTTATGCCTATTCGTGTGCCGGACGAGCTACCCGCCGTCAATTTCTTGCGTGAAGAAAACGTCTTTGTGATGACAACTTCTCGTGCGTCTGGTCAGGAAATTCGTCCACTTAAGGTTCTGATCCTTAACCTGATGCCGAAGAAGATTGAAACTGAAAATCAGTTTCTGCGCCTGCTTTCAAACTCACCTTTGCAGGTCGATATTCAGCTGTTGCGCATCGATTCCCGTGAATCGCGCAACACGCCCGCAGAGCATCTGAACAACTTCTACTGTAACTTTGAAGATATTCAGGAACAGAACTTTGACGGTCTGATTGTAACCGGTGCGCCGCTGGGCCTGGTGGAGTTTAATGATGTCGCTTACTGGCCGCAGATCAAACAGGTGCTGGAGTGGTCGAAAGATCACGTCACCTCGACGCTGTTTGTCTGCTGGGCGGTACAGGCCGCGCTCAATATCCTCTACGGCATTCCTAAGCAAACTCGCACCGACAAACTCTCTGGCGTTTACGAGCATCATATTCTCCATCCTCATGCGCTTCTGACGCGTGGCTTTGATGATTCATTCCTGGCACCACATTCGCGCTATGCTGACTTTCCGGCAGCGTTGATTCGTGATTACACCGATCTGGAAATTCTGGCAGAGACGGAAGAAGGGGATGCATATCTGTTTGCCAGCAAAGATAAGCGCATTGCCTTTGTGACGGGCCATCCCGAATATGATGCGCAAACGCTGGCGCAGGAATATTTCCGCGATGTGGAAGCCGGACTAGGCCCGGAAGTACCGTATAACTATTTCCCGCACAATGATCCGCAAAATACACCGCGAGCGAGCTGGCGTAGTCACGGTAATTTGCTGTTTACCAACTGGCTCAACTATTACGTCTATCAGATCACGCCATACGATCTACGGCACATGAATCCAACGCTGGATTAATCTTCTGTGATAGTCGATCGTTAAGCGATTCAGCACCTTACCTCAGGCACCTTCGGGTGCCTTTTTTATTTCCGAAACGCACCTCAGGAGGTGAATAAATTTTATTCATATTGTTATCAATAAGTTATCAAGTATTTTTAATTAAAATGGAAATTGTTTTTGATTTTGCATTTTAAATGAGTAGTCTTAGTTGTGCTGAACGAAAAGCGCACAACGATCCTTCGTTCACAGTGGGGAAGTTTTCGGATCCATGACGAGGAGCTGCACGATGACTGAACAGGCAACAACAACCGATGAACTGGCTTTCATAAGGCCGTATGGCGAGCAGGAGAAGCAAATTCTTACTGCCGAAGCGGTAGAATTTCTGACTGAGCTGGTGACGCATTTTACGCCACAACGCAATAAACTTCTGGCAGCGCGCATTCAGCAGCAGCAAGATATTGATAACGGAACTTTGCCTGATTTTATTTCGGAAACAGCTTCCATTCGCGATACGGACTGGAAAATTCGTGGTATTCCCGCGGACTTACAAGATCGTCGAGTCGAGATAACTGGTCCGGTTGAGCGCAAGATGGTGATCAACGCACTGAACGCCAATGTGAAAGTCTTTATGGCCGATTTCGAAGATTCACTGGCACCAGACTGGAACAAAGTGATCGACGGGCAAATTAACCTGCGCGATGCGGTTAACGGCACCATCAGCTATACCAATGAAGCAGGCAAAATTTATCAGCTCAAGCCCAATCCAGCGGTTTTGATTTGTCGGGTACGCGGTCTGCACTTGCCGGAAAAACATGTCACCTGGCGTGGTGAGGCAATCCCCGGTAGCCTGTTTGATTTTGCGCTCTATTTCTTCCACAACTATCAGGCACTGTTGGCAAAGGGCAGCGGTCCCTATTTCTATCTGCCGAAAACCCAGTCCTGGCAGGAAGCGGCCTGGTGGAGCGAAGTCTTCAGCTATGCAGAAGATCGCTTTAATCTGCCGCGCGGCACCATCAAGGCGACGTTGCTGATTGAAACGCTGCCCGCCGTGTTCCAGATGGATGAAATCCTTCACGCGCTGCGTGACCATATTGTTGGTCTGAACTGCGGTCGTTGGGATTACATCTTCAGCTATATCAAAACGTTGAAAAACTATCCCGATCGCGTCCTGCCAGACAGACAGGCAGTGACGATGGATAAACCATTCCTGAATGCTTACTCACGCCTGTTGATTAAAACCTGCCATAAACGCGGTGCTTTTGCGATGGGCGGCATGGCAGCGTTTATTCCGAGCAAAGATGAAGAGCGCAATAACCAGGTGCTCAACAAAGTAAAAGCGGATAAAGCGCTGGAAGCCAATAACGGTCACGATGGCACATGGATTGCTCACCCAGGCCTTGCGGATACGGCAATGGCGGTATTCAACGACATTCTCGGCTCCCGTAAAAATCAGCTTGAAGTGATGCGCGAACAAGACGTGCCGATTACTGCCGATCAGCTGCTGGCACCTTGTGATGGTGAACGCACCGAAGAAGGTATGCGCGCCAACATTCGCGTGGCAGTGCAGTACATCGAAGCATGGATCTCCGGCAACGGCTGCGTGCCGATTTATGGCCTGATGGAAGATGCGGCGACGGCTGAAATTTCCCGTACCTCAATCTGGCAGTGGATCCATCATCAAAAAACGTTGAGCAATGGCAAACCGGTGACCAAAGCCTTGTTCCGCCAGATGCTGGGTGAAGAGATGAAAGTCATTGCCAGCGAACTGGGCGAAGAACGTTTCTCCCAGGGGCGTTTTGACGATGCCGCACGCTTGATGGAACAGATCACCACTTCCGATGAGTTAATTGATTTCCTGACCCTGCCAGGCTACCGCCTGTTAGCGTAAACCACCACATAACTATGGAGCATCTGCACATGAAAACCCGTACACAACAAATTGAAGAATTACAGAAAGAGTGGACTCAACCGCGTTGGGAAGGCATTACTCGCCCATACAGCGCGGAAGATGTGGTGAAATTACGCGGTTCAGTCAATCCTGAATGCACCCTGGCGCAACTGGGCGCGGCGAAAATGTGGCGTCTGCTGCATGGCGAGTCGAAAAAAGGCTACATCAACAGCCTCGGTGCACTGACTGGCGGTCAGGCGCTGCAACAGGCGAAAGCGGGTATTGAAGCAGTCTATCTGTCGGGATGGCAGGTAGCGGCGGACGCTAACCTGGCGGCCAGCATGTATCCGGATCAGTCGCTCTATCCGGCAAACTCGGTGCCAGCTGTGGTGGAGCGGATCAACAACACCTTCCGTCGTGCCGATCAGATCCAATGGTCCGCAGGCATTGAGCCGGGCGATCCGCGCTATGTCGATTACTTCCTGCCGATCGTTGCCGATGCGGAAGCCGGTTTTGGCGGTGTCCTGAATGCCTTTGAACTGATGAAAGCGATGATTGAAGCCGGTGCAGCGGCAGTTCACTTCGAAGATCAGCTGGCGTCAGTGAAGAAATGCGGTCACATGGGCGGCAAAGTTTTGGTGCCAACTCAGGAAGCTATTCAGAAACTGGTCGCGGCGCGTCTTGCAGCTGACGTGACGGGCGTTCCAACCCTGCTGGTTGCTCGTACCGATGCCGATGCGGCGGATCTGATTACCTCCGATTGCGACCCGTATGACAGTGAATTTATTACTGGCGAGCGTACCAGTGAAGGCTTCTTCCGTACTCATGCGGGCATTGAGCAAGCGATCAGCCGTGGCCTGGCGTATGCGCCATATGCTGACCTGGTCTGGTGTGAAACCTCCACGCCGGATCTGGAACTGGCGCGTCGCTTTGCACAAGCTATCCACGCGAAATATCCGGGCAAACTGCTGGCTTATAACTGCTCGCCGTCGTTCAACTGGCAGAAAAACCTCGACGACAAAACTATTGCCAGCTTCCAGCAGCAGCTGTCGGATATGGGCTACAAGTTCCAGTTCATCACCCTGGCAGGTATCCACAGCATGTGGTTCAACATGTTTGACCTGGCAAACGCCTATGCCCAGGGCGAGGGTATGAAGCACTACGTTGAGAAAGTGCAGCAGCCGGAATTTGCCGCCGCGAAAGATGGCTATACCTTCGTATCTCACCAGCAGGAAGTGGGTACAGGTTACTTCGATAAAGTGACGACTATTATTCAGGGCGGCACGTCTTCAGTCACCGCGCTGACCGGCTCCACTGAAGAATCGCAGTTCTAAGCAACAACAACCGTTGCTGACTGTAGGCCGGATAAGGCGTTCACGCCGCATCCGGCAATCGGTGCACGATGCCTGATGCGACGCTTGCGCGTCTTATCATGCCTACAACCGTTGCCGAACGTAGGCTGGATAAGGCGTTTACGCCGCATCCGGCAATTCTCTGCTCCTGATGAGGGCGCTAAATGCCGCGTGGCCTGGAATTACTGATTGCTCAAACCATTTTGCAAGGCTTCGACGCTCAGTATGGTCGATTCCTCGAAGTGACTTCCGGGGCGCAGCAGCGTTTCGAACAGGCCGACTGGCATGCTGTCCAGCAGGCGATGAAAAACCGTATCCATCTTTACGATCATCACGTTGGTCTGGTCGTGGAGCAACTGCGCTGCATTACTAACGGCCAAAGTACGGACGCGGCATTTTTACTGCGCGTTAAAGAGCATTACACGCGGCTGTTGCCGGATTACCCGCGCTTCGAGATTGCGGAGAGCTTTTTTAACTCCGTGTACTGTCGGTTATTTGACCACCGCTCGCTTACTCCCGAGCGGCTTTTTATCTTTAGCTCTCAGCCAGAGCGCCGCTTTCGTACCATTCCCCGCCCGCTGGCGAAAGACTTTCACCCCGATCACGGCTGGGAATCTCTACTGATGCGCGTTATCAGCGACCTGCCGCTGCGCCTGCGCTGGCAGAATAAAAGCCGTGACATTCATTACATCATTCGCCATCTGACGGAAACGCTGGGGACAGACAACCTCGCGGAAAGTCATTTACAGGTGGCGAACGAACTGTTTTACCGCAATAAAGCCGCCTGGCTGGTGGGCAAACTGATCACGCCTTCCGGCACGTTGCCCTTCTTACTGCCGATCCACCAGACGGACGACGGCGAGTTATTTATTGATACCTGCCTGACGACGACCGCCGAAGCGAGCATTGTTTTTGGCTTTGCGCGTTCTTATTTTATGGTTTATGCACCGCTGCCCGCAGCGCTGGTCGAGTGGCTACGGGAAATTCTGCCAGGTAAAACCACTGCTGAATTGTATATGGCTATCGGCTGCCAGAAGCACGCCAAAACCGAAAGCTACCGCGAATATCTCGTTTATCTACAGGGCTGTAATGAGCAGTTCATTGAAGCGCCGGGTATTCGTGGAATGGTGATGTTGGTATTTACGCTGCCGGGCTTTGATCGGGTATTCAAAGTCATCAAAGACAAGTTCGCGCCGCAGAAAGAGATGTCTGCCGCTCACGTTCGTGCCTGCTATCAACTGGTGAAAGAGCACGACCGTGTGGGCCGAATGGCGGACACCCAGGAGTTTGAAAACTTTGTGCTGGAGAAGCGGCATATTTCCCCGGCATTAATGGAATTACTGCTCCAGGAAGCAGCGGAAAAAATCACCGATCTTGGTGAGCAGATTGTAATTCGCCATCTCTATATCGAGCGGCGGATGGTGCCGCTCAATATCTGGCTGGAACAAGTGGAAGGTCAGCAGTTGCGCGACGCCATTGAAGAATACGGTAACGCTATTCGCCAGCTTGCCGCTGCTAACATTTTTCCTGGCGACATGCTGTTTAAAAACTTCGGTGTCACCCGTCACGGGCGTGTGGTTTTTTATGATTACGATGAAATTTGCTACATGACGGAAGTGAATTTCCGCGACATCCCGCCGCCGCGCTATCCGGAAGACGAACTTGCCAGCGAACCGTGGTACAGCGTCTCGCCGGGCGATGTTTTCCCGGAAGAGTTTCGCCACTGGCTATGCGCCGACCCGCGTATTGGTCCGCTGTTTGAAGAGATGCACGCCGACCTGTTCCGCGCTGATTACTGGCGCGCACTACAAAACCGCATACGTGAAGGGCATGTGGAAGATGTTTATGCGTATCGGCGCAGGCAAAGATTTAGCGTACGGTATGGGGAGATGCTTTTTTGAGTAAAGCTTCCATATAATTTTTCTCCGCAATGTATCGAGGGTTATCCGTAAAGCCAAAGCTTTCAGCCATCTTATTTAATGTATTAAGGATTAATTCAGCAATAACCCGGTGACCCAATTCAAAAGCCAACTCAAAGGCAGAGTATTTTTGTGGGGCTTTGTGTTGCCAAAAATCCATAATATCTTCAGCGGTAAATCCAAACAGGCGTGCATGGTCAGATAAAGCAAGATAAACCGTCTCTACAACGTTTTGTTGTTTATGCTGTATCGCTGAAAACAAACCGGGATATTCATTAGAATTATTTGCCAGGAGGAGGGGCTTCATATTTTTTTATCGAATTTAAACGTATTAAAAAGAGTGGGTAATGCGTTAAAAATAGTATTAATAACGTTCATATGTCCACTATTATAGGCAGTCAACATTTCTGTTCTATGTAGTTCTGGCATTTTCTGGAGTTGAATCATCAGTTGCGTAAGTTGGTGATTCTGACCAATTGCCATTAGCAAATTCATCGTTGCAGGTGATAATGGAGGGGTTATTTCATCCACAGATCCTTTTAACATCAATAGCTGTTCTTTCGGAAGTGCTGGAATTATTGCAATAGATTGGTTAATAATATGATCATTTGACCATTTCAGGAGGCTATAATCTACATTCATAAAATCCATCAGAGAATAGTGTTTAATATCCTCTTTGCTTTCGCTCATAATTCTTATTTTATCGTTAGTGACATTAGGATCATAAACCGAAACCACGTAATGGGTACATCCTTCAGTTGTGTTCTTTATTCTTAGCCGCGCCGTCAAAGCATGGTTATCCACCAATAATATGGCTGCCATAACACTGATGCCATTTGATTCCATCTTGTCGAAATATGCCTTCATAACTAGCCCGAAATCACCACAGGCAGCAACGTAACGCCCCTCAGGACGGCTGGAAACCAACGCCAAAGTCTGGTTTTTGCATTTTTTGTTGAAGTGCGTGAGAAATTTTTCAGCTGAAGAGTAATCATCTTGATGGGGTTTGTAATCAACATTCTGATAAATATTATTAATATATTGTGCAGCAATGTGTCGGCATACTATACGGTTTTGGGGTCGCCCCGGAAAATAACATTGACCATTAAGTTTAATTCTTGGGAATTCTTTTTCTTTTCTATCTGATTTTAGGTTTAATTCTTGTTTATCAAGAGTGTCTGAGCGTTAAGGTAAAATTTCCATTAGGTATTCTTCAAATATTGGGGCAATGGTTTGAGTAAGTGTCGTGTTTTCGTTTTTATTAATTATCGTAATTTCTTTCTTATCAGCTTGTAAGACGGACGTGGAAAATTTAATGACAAAATCCTTGTTGCTAAAGATATGACGACCATTTTGTCTACAGTTCTCTGAGAAGCTTTTTAATAGAGGCGTCGCCAGCTCCTTGCCAGAAAATTTATCCTCGAGTTCTTTATAAAACAATTCACTCAGGGTTTGGTGTTCATTTGTCTGGGCTGTATTATTAATATTTGCAGAGAAAGAACTACGAGGGATACGAGTAATCATTTAAATATCTCATTGTTTATTGATGTCTTGAATTTTAATTATCAGAACAGTGAAAAAATTTAATATGATTACAACTAAAGAAATATCATAAATCGCTCAATCTCATAATGAAACCGTAAAAGTTTCGGCGTAATGAGATCTTGCGATTTTGTTAATAATTAAGTGGTTTGATGTTTAAAAATAATGCTGAGTTAATAAAAGTGTGCGAAGTGTATGACAATAAGTTATTTTGGCGTCAATGCGATTAACAGACACCCTTATTCTATTGCCACTCAGATATGACGGGCAGAATATTGCCTCTGCCCGCCAGAAAAAAGTCAGCGCATTCCACCGTACGCCAGCGTCACTTCCTTCGCCGCTTTAATCACCATTGCGCCAAACTCGGTCACGCGGTCATCGGTAATACGTGAAATCGGTCCGGAAATTGAAATTGCGGCAAACGGTTCGCGGTGCTCATCGAAAATACACGCTGCAAGGCAACGTAGCCCCAGCGCATGTTCCTCATCGTCAAATGAATAACCCCGTTTGCGCGTTTGGGCGAGATCTTCTTTTAAATGCACAGGAGACACCAGCGTTGCGTGGGTATAGGCATGTAACCCTTTGCGGTGCAGCAGCTTCGTCACCTGTTCTTCGCTCAGTTGGGCTAAAAAGGCTTTACCCGCACCGGAAGCGTGCATCGGCAATTTACCGCCGATAGGCGCGGACATTCGCATCAGGTGGGTACACTGTACCTGGTCGATAATAATCGCTTCGTGATCGCTTTGATCAAGCACCGCCATATTGACCGTTTCGCCAGACTCTTCCATTAGATTGCGCAGGATAGGGTGAACAATTGCTAACAAATTACGGCTCTGGAGAAAGCTGCTGCCGACCATAAAGGCATGTGCGCCGATTGCCCAGTGTCCCAGTTCGCCAACCTGACGCACGAAACCCTGCTGTTGCATCGTGGTTAGCAGGCGGTGGGTCGTGGAATTGGGTAACCCGGCTTGTTGCGCCAGTTCCGTGAGTGCCACACTGCCATTGGATTCGGCAATCCACTCCAGTAATTTCAGGCCACGCGTTAAAGACTGAACCTGTCCAGTCGCTGGTGCGGTGGCAACGGCGGGTTTTCTGCCGCGTTTCGCGGGAATGGGTGCGACCATGACAGTCTCCTTTTTCTGTATCGTGGAAATCATTTTCATTTTTATTGTTAGCTAATGCAATAGTTGCTGAACTGATCCGATGAGTTAATGTTGAACAAATCTCATGTTGCGTGGTGGTCGCTTTTACCACAGATGCGTTTATGCCAGTATGGTTTGTTGAATTTTTATTAAATCTGGGTTGAGCGTGTCGGGAGCAAGTGTGAGCAGCAAAGTGGAACAACTGCGTGCGCAGTTAAATGAACGTATTCTGGTGCTGGACGGCGGTATGGGCACCATGATCCAGAGCTATCGACTGAACGAAGCCGATTTTCGTGGTGAACGCTTTGCCGACTGGCCATGCGACCTCAAAGGCAACAACGACCTGCTGGTACTCAGTAAACCGGAAGTGATCGCCGCTATCCACAACGCCTACTTTGAAGCGGGCGCGGATATCATCGAAACCAACACCTTCAACTCCACGACCATTGCGATGGCGGATTACCAGATGGAATCCCTGTCGGCGGAAATCAACTTTGCGGCGGCGAAACTGGCGCGCGCCTGTGCTGATGAGTGGACCGCGCGCACCCCGGAGAAACCGCGCTACGTTGCCGGTGTTCTCGGCCCAACCAACCGCACGGCGTCTATTTCTCCGGACGTCAACGATCCGGCATTTCGTAATATCACTTTTGACGGGCTGGTGGCGGCTTATCGAGAGTCCACCAAAGCGCTGGTGGAAGGTGGTGCGGATCTGATCCTGATTGAAACCGTTTTCGACACCCTTAACGCCAAAGCGGCGGTCTTTGCGGTGAAAACGGAGTTTGAAGCGCTGGGCGTTGAGCTGCCGATTATGATCTCCGGCACCATCACCGACGCCTCCGGGCGCACGCTCTCCGGGCAGACCACCGAAGCATTTTACAACTCATTGCGCCACGCCGAAGCTCTGACCTTTGGCCTGAACTGTGCGCTGGGGCCAGATGAACTGCGCCAGTACGTGCAGGAGCTGTCACGGATTGCGGAATGCTACGTCACCGCGCACCCGAACGCCGGGCTACCCAACGCCTTTGGTGAGTACGATCTCGACGCCGACACGATGGCAAAACAGATACGTGAATGGGCGCAAGCGGGTTTTCTCAATATCGTCGGCGGCTGCTGTGGCACCACGCCACAACATATTGCAGCGATGAGTCGTGCAGTAGAAGGATTAGCGCCGCGCAAACTGCCGGAAATCCCCGTAGCCTGCCGTTTGTCCGGCCTGGAGCCGCTGAACATTGGCGAAGATAGCCTGTTTGTGAACGTGGGTGAACGCACCAACGTCACCGGTTCCGCTAAGTTCAAGCGCCTGATCAAAGAAGAGAAATACAGCGAGGCACTGGATGTGGCCCGCCAGCAGGTGGAAAACGGTGCGCAGATTATCGATATCAACATGGATGAAGGGATGCTCGACGCCGAAGCGGCGATGGTGCGTTTTCTCAATCTGATTGCCGGTGAACCGGATATCGCTCGCGTGCCGATTATGATCGACTCCTCAAAATGGGATGTCATTGAAAAAGGTCTGAAGTGTATCCAGGGCAAAGGCATTGTTAACTCTATCTCGATGAAAGAGGGCGTCGACGCCTTTATCCATCACGCGAAGCTCTTGCGTCGTTACGGTGCGGCAGTGGTGGTAATGGCCTTTGACGAACAGGGACAGGCCGATACCCGCGCACGGAAAATCGAGATTTGCCGTCGGGCGTACAAAATCCTCACCGAAGAGGTTGGCTTCCCGCCAGAAGATATCATCTTCGACCCGAACATCTTCGCGGTCGCAACCGGCATTGAAGAGCACAACAACTACGCGCAGGACTTTATCGGCGCGTGTGAAGATATCAAACGCGAACTGCCGCACGCGCTGATTTCCGGCGGTGTATCTAACGTTTCTTTCTCATTCCGTGGCAACGATCCGGTGCGCGAAGCCATTCACGCGGTGTTCCTCTACTACGCTATTCGCAATGGCATGGATATGGGGATCGTCAACGCCGGGCAACTGGCGATTTACGACGACCTACCCGCTGAACTGCGCGACGCGGTGGAAGATGTGATTCTTAACCGTCGCGACGATGGCACTGAGCGTTTACTGGAGCTTGCCGAGAAATATCGCGGCAGCAAAACCGACGACACCGCTAACGCCCAGCAGGCGGAGTGGCGCTCGTGGGAAGTGAATAAACGTCTGGAATACTCGCTGGTTAAAGGCATTACCGAGTTTATCGAGCAGGATACCGAAGAAGCCCGCCAGCAGGCTACGCGCCCGATTGAAGTGATTGAAGGCCCGCTGATGGACGGTATGAACGTGGTCGGCGATCTGTTTGGCGAAGGGAAAATGTTCCTGCCACAGGTGGTCAAATCGGCGCGCGTCATGAAACAGGCAGTGGCGTATCTCGAACCGTTTATTGAAGCCAGCAAAGAGCAGGGTAAAACCAACGGCAAGATGGTGATCGCCACCGTGAAGGGCGACGTCCACGACATCGGTAAAAATATCGTTGGTGTGGTGCTGCAATGTAACAACTACGAAATTGTCGATCTCGGCGTTATGGTGCCTGCGGAAAAAATTCTCCGTACCGCTAAAGAAGTGAATGCTGATCTGATTGGACTTTCGGGGCTTATCACGCCGTCGCTGGACGAGATGGTTAACGTGGCGAAAGAGATGGAGCGTCAGGGCTTCACTATTCCGCTATTGATTGGCGGCGCGACCACCTCAAAAGCGCACACGGCGGTGAAAATCGAGCAGAACTACAGCGGCCCGACGGTGTATGTGCAGAACGCATCGCGTACCGTTGGTGTGGTGGCGGCGCTGCTTTCCGATACCCAGCGTGATGATTTTGTCGCTCGTACCCGCAAGGAGTACGAAACCGTACGTATTCAGCACGGGCGCAAGAAGCCGCGCACACCACCGGTCACGCTGGAAGCGGCGCGCGATAACGATTTCGCTTTTGACTGGCAGGCTTACACGCCGCCGGTGGCGCACCGTCTCGGCGTGCAGGAAGTCGAAGCCAGCATCGAAACGCTGCGCAATTACATCGACTGGACACCGTTCTTTATGACCTGGTCGCTGGCCGGGAAGTATCCGCGCATTCTGGAAGATGAAGTGGTAGGCGTTGAGGCGCAGCGGCTGTTTAAAGACGCCAACGACATGCTGGATAAATTAAGCGCCGAGAAAACGCTGAATCCGCGTGGCGTGGTGGGCCTGTTCCCGGCAAACCGTGTGGGCGATGACATTGAAATCTACCGTGACGAAACGCGCACTCATGTGATCAACGTCAGCCACCATCTGCGTCAACAGACCGAAAAAACGGGATTCGCTAACTACTGTCTCGCTGACTTCGTTGCGCCGAAGCTTTCTGGTAAAGCAGATTACATCGGCGCATTTGCCGTGACTGGCGGGCTGGAAGAGGACGCACTGGCTGATGCCTTTGAAGCGCAGCACGATGATTACAACAAAATCATGGTGAAAGCGCTTGCCGACCGTTTAGCCGAAGCCTTTGCGGAGTATCTCCATGAGCGTGTGCGTAAAGTCTACTGGGGCTATGCGCCGAACGAGAACCTCAGCAACGAAGAACTGATCCGCGAAAACTACCAGGGCATCCGTCCGGCACCGGGCTATCCGGCCTGCCCGGAACATACGGAAAAAGCCACCATCTGGGAGCTGCTGGAAGTGGAAAAACACACTGGCATGAAACTCACAGAATCTTTCGCCATGTGGCCTGGTGCATCGGTTTCGGGTTGGTACTTCAGCCACCCGGACAGCAAGTATTACGCGGTAGCGCAAATTCAGCGCGATCAGGTTGAAGACTATGCCCGCCGTAAAGGTATGAGCGTTACCGAAGTTGAGCGCTGGCTGGCACCGAATCTGGGGTATGACGCGGACTGATTCACAAATCTGTCACTTTTCCTTACAACAAACAGGGCGCTCAATGAGTGCCCTGTCTCTTTATTAATATGAAACACTTATACTGGAAACAGGCTGGAATAATCTTAGCCGGAAAAACGAATGTCAAAAGGCACAGTAAAGATGCCAGTCAACGTGTTTCCGGTCCTTTGGTCATTCAATTGCTTCAGGAACATATAACGATAAGGAGAACCTGAACTCGTGTTAACGCTGCTTCACCTGCTTTCTGCCGTCGCCCTGCTGGTCTGGGGGACTCATATTGTTCGAACCGGCGTAATGCGCGTCTTCGGCGCGCGTTTGCGTACTGTCCTTAGCCGGAGCGTCGAAAAAAAGCCGCTCGCCTTTTGCGCGGGGATCGGCGTTACCGCACTGGTACAGAGCAGTAATGCCACCACCATGCTGGTGACCTCGTTTGTCGCTCAGGATCTGGTAGCCCTCGCACCGGCTCTGGTCATTGTGCTGGGTGCAGATGTCGGGACGGCGCTAATGGCGCGTATTCTCACCTTCGACTTATCCTGGCTGTCACCGTTACTTATTTTTATCGGCGTGATTTTTTTCCTCGGACGCAAACAGTCACGCGCCGGGCAACTGGGCCGCGTCGGTATTGGTCTTGGGCTGATTTTGCTAGCGCTGGAGTTGATTGTGCAGGCCGTAACGCCGATCACCCAGGCAAACGGCGTTCAGGTGATCTTTGCCTCGCTGACCGGCGATATTCTGCTGGATGCGCTGATTGGCGCGATGTTCGCCATTATCAGCTACTCCAGCCTTGCTGCTGTACTGCTGACCGCGACTCTGACCGCCGCAGGCATTATCTCCTTCCCCGTGGCGCTCTGTCTGGTGATTGGTGCTAACCTCGGTTCCGGTCTGCTGGCGATGCTCAACAACAGTGCCGCCAATGCCGCAGCCCGCCGTGTCGCGCTGGGTAGTCTGCTGTTTAAGCTGGTGGGTAGCCTGATTATCCTGCCGTTTGTCCATTTGCTGGCAGAGACAATGGGGAAGCTGTCATTGCCAAAAGCGGAACTGGTGATCTATTTCCACGTCTTCTACAACCTTGTACGTTGCCTGGTCATGCTGCCATTTGTTGACCCGATGGCACGGTTTTGCAAAACGATTATTCGCGATGAACCGGAACTGGATACCCAGCTACGGCCTAAACATCTGGATGTCAGCGCGCTGGATACGCCCACGCTTGCTCTGGCGAACGCCGCGCGCGAAACCCTGCGCATTGGCGACGCCATGGAACAGATGATGGAAGGGTTGAATAAAGTGATGCACGGTGAGCCACGGCAGGAGAAAGAGCTGCGTAAGCTGGCAGATGATATCAACGTTCTCTACACCGCCATTAAGCTGTATCTGGCGCGGATGCCAAAAGAAGAGCTGGCGGAGGAAGAGTCGCGCCGCTGGGCAGAGATCATCGAAATGTCGCTCAACCTTGAACAGGCCTCCGATATCGTCGAGCGCATGGGGAGTGAAATTGCCGACAAATCACTGGCAGCACGGCGGGCATTTTCGCTTGATGGGTTGAAGGAACTGGATGCGCTCTATGAGCAATTGCTCAGTAATTTAAAGCTGGCAATGTCGGTGTTCTTCTCTGGCGATGTCACCAGCGCTCGTCGTTTGCGCCGTAGTAAGCATCGCTTTCGCATTCTTAATCGCCGCTATTCCCACGCCCACGTCGATCGCCTGCATCAGCAAAACGTGCAGAGCATTGAAACCAGTTCGCTACATTTAGGCTTACTGGGAGATATGCAGCGCCTGAACTCGCTGTTTTGTTCGGTGGCTTACAGTGTGCTGGAACAGCCGGATGAAGATGAAGGACGGGACGAGTATTAATATTGTGAATCCTGTAGGCCTGATAAGACGCGTCAAGCGTCGCATCAGGCACTATGAACAAGATGCCGGATCATGCATCCGGCAATTCACTTAAAAACGGTGACCAGCTTCTAGCGGCACCGCTTCTTCACCAGCCTTAAACACATAAGTGGTGTTCGGGCCACCCAGCGTAGCGTGACCTTTACTCACTGTGATCCAGTTACCTTCCGGTAGACCAATAATCGTCAGTTCTGGCGCGACGACCAGCAGTTCGCGAATACGCTGCTCACGGGTTTCACCTTTATGGCCTTCCGGCAGCGCGTTGGTGAAGTGCGGGTTGATTTGCAACGGGAACAGATTTAGCGCATCGAAACCTTGCGGATCGACAATCGGCATATCGTTGGTGGTACGAATGGTTGGGCAAGCAAGGTTAGCGCCTGCGCTCCAGCCAATATACAGAGCGCCACGTTTAACCACGTCAGTAATTGGTGCCAGCAGCCCGCGCTCGCGGCACTGTTTCAGCAACTGGAAAGTATTCCCGCCGCCGACAATCACGATCTCAGCATTTTCAATCGCGGCAACGGGATCGACAACGCTATGAATACCGGTGACAGAAACACCCAGCGGAGCGAGAACCGCAGCCGTTTTCGCTGTGTAATCATCCCAGGTCTGCGTTACGCCAGCGAAAGGGATAAACACCGCTGAGCGGCGACCCTGCAACTGTTCAGCAATTAGCGGCAGTGCATGTTCCAGCCAGGCTTTACCCGGCAGCGTCGAGTTACTCAATAAAAGCAGTTCCATTACTTCTCCGGTTAGTAAGAAATCACGGGAGGCATGCTACCACTGCGAATTTAACCACTTACTGACATGGCTCACGATGTCGCACATTGCTTCTGGAAAGTGATTTGAGCAGGTAACGAATTCAAGCCAATGGAAATAACAAATAGTTCGCTCATGACTATTTTTTATCAACCCAAAGGTACGGTATATTCCGTTTTTTACAGGAGAATTTATGCTGCCCGACTCATCAGTCCGTTTAAATAAATACATCAGCGAAAGCGGAATTTGCTCACGCCGCGAAGCGGATCGCTATATCGAGCAAGGCAATGTGTTCCTTAATGGCAAGCGAGCCACCATTGGCGATCAGGTGAAACCCGGCGACGTTGTGAAAGTAAACGGTCAGTTGATTGAGCCTCGGGAAGCCGAAGATTTGGTACTTATCGCCCTGAACAAGCCCGTCGGTATTGTCAGCACCACCGAAGATGGCGAGCGCGATAACATTGTCGATTTCGTTAACCACAGCAAACGCGTGTTCCCGATTGGCCGCCTGGATAAAGACTCCCAGGGGCTGATTTTCCTCACCAATCACGGCGATCTGGTGAATAAGATCCTCCGTGCGGGTAACGATCATGAGAAAGAGTATCTGGTTACGGTCGATAAACCGATTACCGATGAATTTATTCGTGGTATGGGGGCGGGGGTGCCAATCCTCGGGACAGTGACTAAAAAGTGTAAAGTCAAAAAAGAAGCGCCGTTTGTCTTCCGCATTACCCTGGTGCAGGGGCTGAACCGTCAGATCCGGCGCATGTGCGAGCATTTCGGCTATGAAGTGAAAAAGCTGGAACGTACGCGCATTATGAACGTCAGTTTAAGCGGCATTCCGCTGGGTGAGTGGCGCGATTTAACTGATGATGAGTTAATCGACCTCTTTAAGCTCATCGAAAATTCCTCTTCCGAGGCAAAACCTAAAGTGAAGGCCAAACCGAAAACAGCGGGCATCAAACGTCCAGTCGTTAAGATGGAAAAAACGGCGGAAAAAGGCGGTCGCCCGGCGTCCAACGGTAAGCGTTTTACCTCTCCGGGGCGTAAAAAGAAGGGGCGCTAATCAGCGCCTGCCGCGCGTCGACGTATTTGCTGACCAGCTAAATGACGCTTCAGGATCCGGTTTATAAGCCTGCTTTTTCTTCAACTGGCGGGCTTTTTTCGCTTCAGCCTCACGCTCGACCATTAATTTATCGATGTACTCTTTCTTAATGCTGTTGGTTTCGGAGTTGGTCAGTACGCGACCATGCGCAATCCGCGCCCGATCCAGCAGTGTTTTAAGTTCACGCTGCTCGCGTTCAGTCATCTCTTTTTGGGTAATACGGGGGAGTGCCATGATGGTGCCCTCAGTGAGCCAGAGAGTTCAGTGTACGGGAATTCGTTTGCGAGCTGAACTGATAATATTCCTTTGTTCTCTTCTTAAATATTTATCTTTCTTGATAATTGACGATAAATACAGATACAAATTTAGCGAAAAGTTTTCCCTCTACAAACAAAAATAATTTATTAAATCTTTATTTTTCATTTGGTTAATAATTTTTTCTCAATTCTGGCACGCTTCTCGCAATATCTCGTACGCGTTGAAACTGAATTACAAAGGGGGTCAAACCCCGTCGGCACACCAAGAACGGCCAGGCTGTTTTCCGGGCGTGTTCCGTCAGCCTTTGACGCCAATTATGGGTTCGATTCCCACATTCATTCCTGAAATGAATACTGGTTTTAACTTATTAAATAAAAAGTGAGGGATTGCGCAGTCAGCGATCCCCGATAACGTCGCCGATAAAGATGCCGGGTAACAGGCAAAAGGGAATTCCCCTGTCGCTTCGTGTCTGCTTCCGCGACGGCTGTTAAGCAAGGAATAGATAATGATTAAAAAAATAAGCGTAAGAAAAGATCAGCTGGCATTACTCTCCAGAAACGGCGATTACTACAAAGTGCTACATGCAGGCGAGCATCTTTTACCCTGGTTAAATACGCCAGAAGTCTTGCTGATTACGCTCGATGGCAGCGAAGTTCCCGACGTGCTGGCGGATTATTTGCGCCGCTTTCAGCCTGATTGGGTGGAGAAATATTGCCTGGTGGCAGACTTGTCGGAGATTGAAGCCGGGGCGTTGTATATGGACGGTATTTTGCAGGAGATCCTGCCGCCATCAACGCGCCGTTTGTACTGGCGTGTAGAGGATGATTTGACACTGGTGCGGATGAATACGCAGCAAGTCCAGGTACAAACGGAGGTGATGAATGCGGTATTGCAACCACGGCGCAAAGGGGCAGTTAAAGGCCGCGATGCGATACTCACGGTGCAGGTTCCGGCCTGGCATGTAGGCGTGCTGAAAATCGATGGTGAAACGCAGGCGCTGTTACCGCCGGGGCTGACCGCATACTGGAAAATTAACCATCTGGTTGACGCTGAAGTGGTTGACACCCGCTTGCAGGTACTGGAAGTCAGCGGGCAAGAAATCTTAACGAAAGATAAGGTCAATCTGCGGATTAACCTCGCCGCTAACTGGCGCTACAGCGACGTGTTGCTGGCATTTAGTCAGTTAACGAAGCCGATTGATCATTTGTATCGGGAATTGCAATTTGCCCTGCGTGAAGCGGTAGGTACGCGTACGTTGGATGAATTGCTGGAAGATAAACAGGTCATTGATGACGTTGTCAGCGAACAGGTGAAATCGCGCATGTTGCCATTTGGTATGGAGATTGCCTCGTTAGGGGTGAAAGATATCGTCCTGCCTGGCGATATGAAAAATATCCTTGCGCAGCTGGTTGAGGCGGAGAAATCCGCGCAGGCCAATGTGATTCGCCGACGTGAAGAAACGGCAGCGACGCGTTCGTTACTCAATACCGCTAAAGTCATGGAAAACAACCCGGTAGCGTTACGCTTAAAAGAACTGGAAACGCTGGAGAGAGTGGCTGAACGGATCGATAACATCTCTGTATTTGGCGGTCTGGATCAGGTTCTGCATGGGTTGGTTAATATCAAAGGGTGAGTAACATGCCATTAAATGGAGTCAGTGCTGCGATGCGAGAAAGGGTATCGCAGCAGTTAAGAGAAATTGAACGGCGGTATGATGTGAAAGTACTGTACGCCTGTGAATCAGGGAGCCGCGGCTGGGGATTTGCCTCGCCCGACAGCGACTACGATGTACGGTTTTTGTATGTTCACCCGCTGGAATGGTATCTGCGAGTAGAGGCGCCGCGCGATGTTATTGAGTTGCCTATTGACGACGAGTTAGATGTTTCAGGCTGGGAGTGGCGCAAGGCGCTGGGATTATTGAAAGGTGCGAATCCGACGCTGATAGAATGGCTGGATTCTCCTGTGGTCTATCAACAAGATGAAGAAACGATAACGGCGCTTAAGGCAATGGTGCCGAAGTGGTTTTCTCCGCTGCGTGCGCGTTGGCATTATTATTCGATGGCGCGGAAAAACTTTCGCGGTTATTTACAAGGCGACGAAGTGCGGCTGAAAAAATACTTTTACGTGCTGCGTCCGCTGCTGGCCGTGCGTTGGGTTGAAGCGGGAAAAGGCGTACCGCCAATGCGCTTTGCTGAGCTACTGGCGGGAAGCGAACTTGATGCGCCGTTACGTGCAGAAATAGACGAATTACTGGAACGTAAACAGCGCGCAGGAGAAGCGGAATATGGTCCGCGCCGTCCATTGTTACATGCGTTTATTCGTGCGGAACTGGCGCGTGGGGAAATTCCACCGCTGTTACCGGATAGCAGAGAAGGGGACGTTAAGGAACTGGATAGCTTAATGTACCAGACGGTAATGCGCCGGGCGTGATGCCCGGCGTTATTTCACGCCATCAGCTCTTATTATTATTGTGTATTCCCGCTGATTTCATTCTGTATAAGTGTTGCAATATCGTCATTCGTTGCCGCTTGTGAACTAAATATCATCTTCTCACGCGAATACACCGCAAACTTATCTGACAGGTTCGAAGCAAACACCTTGCGGGCATTTTCTGCCAGCAAACCGGTGACGATATCATGGTGGTTTTTATCCACTTTTCGGGCAATATTTCCCGCCTCTTTGTCCTTACTATACCGTTCATTGGTGCTTTCCCAGCTTAATGCCGCTGAGGTTGTTTTTATCATGACTTCTGTTTGGTAGCCTGCATCTTTGAGTTTTTTTAATGTTTGTAACGGCGTCGCGGCATTACGAAATGTTCCTTCGACAACAATGTTGAGTTTACTGACTATCGCTCTCTCAATTGCACGTTCGACCGTTTCGCCGGAAAATTTCGCTGTATGGGTAACAAAATCATCCCCATAATTTTGGTAGATATAATTAAAATCAGGGTGTAGAAATCGAAAATCATCACCGTTAATAATCATTATATTATCTTTTGTCTCTCTTTTGGCTAATTCAATCAGAGATGATTTACCTGCTCCGGGTTGCCCACCTAAAACAAAACCAATGGGATGCTGTTGCGGTGTGACTTCATGATTTGTCAGACGCTGCCAAATAGAATCAAAAGATGCTTTATTTTCTGAATGCGTAGTATTGTTGAATTCATGCTGATATTGAGTTCTTACCTGCTGAAGGAGAATCTTACCTTGTGTAAAATCAACAAGTTCAGCGGGGGTAGAATAAAGATAATCGCGATAGCTGACTAATCGCTTGAGAGCATCGCCTGAATCCTGATGCGACGAAACTGAGCAATTATCAATGATATTTGATAAAAACGCGATGCACTGACTGGCTCCGTTTAAAAGTGCATCTTTTTCCATTAAAGTAGCCATTAACACTCCTGTTAAATGATATTTTTCGGTGATTATAATACTGTTCTACAGGAGTGATTTTGCTTTTCAGATATTATTTAATCTATGTTTTCAGTGAGGATGGCGTATAACAATCGGTGAGCGTTATACGCCAGTAGGGAAATATTACTCAAACAAATTAAAATGCAGCTTCTGCACCACCTGCTCGGCATCTTCGCCGGGCACCAGGAAGCACAGGTTATGGCTGGATGCGCCGTAACAAATCATGCGAATGTTGAACGGTTCCAGTACGCCGAATACCTCTTTGCCAACGCCGCAGGCTTTTGACAGGTCATTGCCAATCAACGCGACCAGCGCCAGACCTTCTTCTACTTCCACCCGGCACAGTGCGGAAAGCTCCATCAGCAGAGATTGCGTCAGCAACGTATCGCCAGTGGAGGTTGAACCGGTGGTATCAAGGGTTAATGCCACGCTCACTTCTGACGTGGTGATTAAGTCTACCGAAATATTATGCCGCGCGAGGATGCCGAAAACTTCCGCGAGGAAGCCGCGAGAATGCAGCATATTCAGGCTGTGCAAAGTGAGCAGAGTCTGATTGCGACGAAGCGCCAGCGCGCGGAACAGCGGCGGATTTTCAGTTTTATTGCACACCAGCGTACCACCTGCGCGTGGGTCTTTGCTGGAGCCGACAAAGACCGGGATATCGCTGCGTACTGCGGGTAGCAACGTTGCCGGATGCAGTACTTTTGCACCAAAAGTTGCCATCTCTGCCGCTTCGGCAAACGCGATTTCATCAATGCGTTTTGCTGCGGAAACTACGCGTGGATCGGTGGTGTAGATGCCCGGGACGTCGGTCCAGATATCAACACGAGATGCGTGTAAAGCCTCCGCCAGCAAGGCTGCCGTATAATCGCTGCCTCCACGGCCAAGCGTCGTTGTACGACCTTTATTTTCGCTACCGATAAATCCCTGGGTGATCACTAAGCCGTCATTGAGGCGTGGGAGCAGCTGCAGCGCGGCCAGTTCCGCCAGCGCGGCTACATCTGGCTCTGCACGACCAAATCGGTCGTTGGTACGCATCACTTTACGTACATCAAACCACTGTGCCTGAACATCGCGTTCGCGCAGGATTTCGACAAACAGCAGGGTCGACATCAGCTCGCCGTGGCTGACCAGCTCATCTGTCAGCGCCGGAGACGTTGCCAGCGCCGCCGCTTCTGCCAGAACAGTAATGTTCTCCAGCAGACGTTCAATCTCTTCACGGATAACGTTCGGGTAACGCAGACGTTCCAGAATGGCAAACTGGATGTTGCGAATAGCGTCGAGTTTTTCGAATCGCTCGCCAGGTTCCAGCCCTTCCGCTAAAGCGACCAGCAGATTAGTGATACCAGCAGAAGCCGAGAGGACTACTAAACGCACGTTGGCATCAGAAAGCACAATATCAGCGCTGCGGTTCATGGCGTCAAAATCAGCTACGCTGGTACCGCCAAATTTGGAGACAACAATTTCAGACATAACTACCTCGTGTCAGGGGATCCATTTTCAGCCTTGGCACAAGGGAAGAGCGGAAGACGGGTGGGCGCAGAGCGATACTTCGCTACTATTTTCACCCAGAAGTGCTCCACCACTTGCGAAACGCCCGACTGCGAACGCTTCTGGTGACAACCCAGGGGATTCAGCCCCTGTAGCCGATGATGAACGTGGCCAGCCGTTCAATCACCTCGGCGATGCACCCCCTCAGGTGTTATCACAGGACTGGCTCCTCCAACACCGTTACTTGGGCAACGCGCCTCTTCTGGCCTGCGCTAGCGCAGGTAGTACATTTATAAATAAAGGGTGAGCGGGGCGGTTGTCAACGACGGGGTCATGCGGATTTTTCATCCACTCCTGGCGGTCAGTAGTTCAGCTAATAAATGCTTCACTGCGCTAAGGGTTTACACTCAACATTACGCTAACGGCACTAAAACCATCACATTTTTCTGTGACTGGCGCTACAATCTTCCAAAGTCACAATTCTCAAAATCAGAAGAGTATTGCTAATGAAAAACATCAATCCAACGCAGACCGCTGCCTGGCAGGCACTACAGAAACACTTCGATGAAATGAAAGACGTTACGATCGCCGATCTTTTTGCTAAAGACGGCGATCGTTTTTCTAAGTTCTCCGCAACCTTCGGCGATCAGATGCTGGTGGATTACTCCAAAAACCGCATCACTGAAGAGACGCTGGCGAAATTACAAGATCTGGCGAAAGAGTGCGATCTGGCGGGCGCGATTAAGTCGATGTTCTCTGGCGAGAAGATCAACCGCACTGAAAACCGCGCTGTGCTGCACGTAGCGCTGCGTAACCGTAGCAATACCCCGATTTTGGTTGATGGCAAAGACGTAATGCCGGAAGTCAACGCGGTGCTGGAGAAGATGAAAACCTTCTCGGAAGCGATTATCTCCGGTGAGTGGAAGGGTTATACCGGCAAAGCAATCACTGACGTAGTGAACATCGGGATCGGCGGTTCTGACCTCGGCCCGTACATGGTGACCGAAGCACTGCGTCCGTACAAAAATCACCTGAACATGCACTTTGTTTCTAACGTCGATGGGACTCACATCGCGGAAGTGCTGAAAAAAGTAAACCCGGAAACCACGCTGTTCCTGGTAGCATCTAAAACCTTCACCACTCAGGAAACCATGACCAACGCCCATAGCGCGCGTGACTGGTTCCTGAAAGCGGCAGGTGATGAAAAACACGTTGCGAAACACTTTGCGGCGCTCTCAACCAATGCCAAAGCCGTTGGCGAGTTTGGTATTGATACTGCCAACATGTTCGAGTTCTGGGACTGGGTCGGCGGCCGTTACTCTTTGTGGTCAGCGATTGGCCTGTCGATTGTTCTCTCCATCGGCTTTGATAACTTCGTTGAACTGCTTTCTGGCGCACACGCGATGGACAAGCATTTCTCCACCACGCCTGCCGAGAAAAACCTGCCTGTACTGCTGGCGCTGATTGGCATCTGGTACAACAATTTCTTTGGTGCGGAAACTGAGGCGATTCTGCCGTATGACCAGTATATGCACCGTTTCGCGGCGTACTTCCAGCAGGGCAATATGGAGTCCAACGGTAAGTATGTTGACCGTAACGGTAACGTTGTGGATTACCAGACTGGCCCGATTATCTGGGGTGAACCAGGCACTAACGGTCAGCACGCGTTCTACCAGCTGATCCACCAGGGAACCAAAATGGTACCGTGCGATTTCATCGCTCCGGCTATCACCCATAACCCGCTCTCTGATCATCACCAGAAACTGCTGTCTAACTTCTTCGCCCAGACCGAAGCGCTGGCGTTTGGTAAATCCCGCGAAGTGGTTGAGCAGGAATATCGCGATCAGGGTAAAGATCCGGCAACGCTTGACTACGTGGTGCCGTTCAAAGTGTTCGAAGGTAACCGCCCGACCAACTCCATCCTGCTGCGTGAAATCACTCCGTTCAGCCTGGGTGCGTTGATTGCGCTGTATGAGCACAAAATCTTTACTCAGGGCGTGATCCTGAACATCTTCACCTTCGACCAGTGGGGCGTGGAGCTGGGTAAACAACTGGCAAACCGTATTCTGCCAGAGCTGAAAGATGATAAAGAAATCAGCAGCCACGATAGCTCGACCAATGGTCTGATTAACCGCTATAAAGCGTGGCGCGGTTAATTTAAAAACCTTAATAACAATGCCGACGTTATGTCGGCATTGTTTTATCAGATAAATCCCCTTGTCTGTGATTTAACGGAAATCATACCGTGAGGTTAATCCTAAAATAGATTTTTAATCGTGATTGATTTCGGAAAATACTCAGATTAATTACTTTTACTTTTATTTTAACATTATGATTTTTAATGTTATTTATATATAAGTTGTAGCTTATATTTGATATTCATTCCAATTATCCTAAAACCCCATCTCTAATTCCCCGCGCCGTAATTCGCATGCTTTAGTTGTGTATACTCGATCCCGCCCGAAATGTTTTTGGGTAAATCTCCATTCATTCAATGAAGGGAAATTGTTATGAAAAAAGTTCTGTATGGCATTTTTGCCATATCTGCGCTTGCGGCGACTTCTGCGTGGGCTGCACCTGTACAGGTGGGCGAAGCGGCAGGGTCGGCAGCAACGTCGGTTTCGGCGGGGAGTTCCTCCGCGACCAGCGTCAGCACCGTAAGCTCGGCGGTGGGTGTCGCGCTCGCGGCAACCGGTGGCGGTGATGGTTCTAATACCGGGACCACCACAACCACGACCACCAGTACCCAGTAATAAAGTATGTATCCCCAAAATAATTTGAGTCATTGCATCTGTGGCTTGAAGTATGAAGGGATTTACCATAACCACACTCCGGTGTGGTTATTCTGCCCCTCTGGAGAAGAGTCGTGAAGCGACCTGCACTCATTCTTATCTGCCTGCTATTACAGGCCTGTTCAGCCACGACTAAAGAGCTGGGCAATTCACTGTGGGACAGTCTGTTCGGCACGCCAGGCGTACAGCTGACGGACGATGATATTCAAAATATGCCCTACGCCAGCCAGTACATGCAGCTTAATGGCGGGCCGCAATTGTTTGTGGTGCTGGCCTTCGCTGAAGACGGACAACAAAAATGGGTCACTCAGGATCAAGCCACTCTTGTCACACAACATGGTCGTCTGGTGAAGACTTTGCTTGGCGGCGACAACCTGATTGAAGTGAATAACCTTGCCGCCGACCCGCTGATTAAACCCGCACAAATTGTTGATGGTGCAACATGGACGCGCACGATGGGCTGGACCGAGTACCAGCAGGTACGCTACGCCACCGCACGCTCAGTCTTCAAATGGGATGGCACCGATACCGTCAAGGTCGGCAGCGATGAAACCCCGGTTCGCGTGCTGGACGAAGAAGTCTCCACCGACCAGGCGCGCTGGCATAACCGCTACTGGATCGACAGCGAAGGGCAAATTCGCCAGTCGGAACAGTATCTCGGCGCGGATTATTTCCCGGTGAAAACCACTCTCATCAAGGCGGCAAAACAATGATTAAACAAACTATTGTCGCATTGATTTTGAGTGTGGGGGCGTCATCGGTCTTCGCGGCGGGAACCGTCAAGGTATTCAGCAATGGCAGCAGTGAGGCCAAAACGCTGACGGGCGCAGAGTATTTAATCGATCTGGTAGGCCAGCCGCGGCTGGCAAACAGTTGGTGGCCTGGTGCGGTGATTAGCGAAGAGCTGGCAACGGCGGCAGCATTGCGGCAGCAGCAGGCGTTGCTGACACGGCTGGCAGAACTGGCTGCAGATTCCAGCGCCGACGATGCCGCCGCGATTAACGCCTTACGCCAGCAAATTCAGGCGTTGAAAGTGACGGGCAGGCAAAAAATCAATCTTGATCCTGATATCGTCCGCGTTGCCGAACGCGGTAACCCACCGTTGCAGGGCAACTACACGCTGTGGGTCGGGCCACCACCGTCCACGGTCACGCTGTTCGGGCTTATCAGCCGTCCTGGCAAGCAGCCATTCACTCCAGGTCGCGACGTGGCGAGCTATCTCTCCGGGCAGAACCTGCTTAGCGGTGCGGATCGCAGCTACGCGTGGGTGGTTTACCCGGACGGACGCACGCAAAAAGCGCCGGTGGCTTACTGGAACAAGCGTCACGTAGAGCCGATGCCCGGCAGCATTATTTATGTTGGCCTCGCGGACTCCGTCTGGAGTGAGACGCCTGATGCCCTTAACGCCGACATTCTTCAGACTCTGACGCAGCGGATACCCCAATAATGAAAAAAAGACATCTGCTTAGCTTACTGGCGCTGGGCATTAGCACAGCTTGCTACGGCGAAACATATCCTGCGCCCATTGGTCCGTCGCAGTCGGATTTCGGTGGCGTAGGATTATTACAAACTCCCACCGCGCGTATGGCACGGGAAGGGGAGTTGAGTCTGAACTATCGCGATAACGATCAGTACCGTTATTACTCAGCTTCAGTGCAACTCTTCCCGTGGCTGGAAACAACGCTGCGCTACACCGACGTGCGCACCCGGCAGTACAGCAGCGTCGAAGCGTTCTCTGGCGATCAAACGTATAAAGATAAAGCCTTCGATCTCAAACTGCGTTTGTGGGAAGAGAGTTACTGGCTGCCGCAAGTGGCGGTTGGTGCGCGGGATATCGGCGGTACGGGGCTGTTTGATGCGGAATATCTTGTTGCCAGCAAAGCCTGGGGGCCGTTCGATTTTACGCTCGGCCTGGGCTGGGGATATCTGGGCACCAGCGGTAATGTGAAAAATCCGCTCTGTTCAGCCAGTGATAAATATTGCTATCGCGATAACAGCTACAAACAGGCGGGATCTATCGACGGTAGCCAGATGTTCCACGGTCCTGCCTCACTGTTTGGCGGCGTGGAATACCAGACGCCCTGGCAACCGCTGCGCCTGAAACTGGAGTATGAAGGCAATAATTATCAGCAGGATTTTGCCGGGAAGCTGGAGCAAAAAAGTAAGTTTAACGTCGGTGCGATTTATCGCGTTACCGATTGGGCCGACGTTAACCTTAGCTATGAACGTGGCAACACCTTTATGTTTGGCGTCACGCTGCGCACCAACTTTAACGATCTGCGCCCGTCTTACAACGATAACGCCCGCCCGCAATATCAACCGCAGCCTCAGGATGCCATTTTGCAGCATTCGGTGGTGGCGAATCAGTTAACGCTGTTGAAATACAATGCCGGACTTGCCGATCCGCAGATCCAGGCGAAAGGCGATACGCTGTATGTCACCGGCGAGCAGGTGAAATATCGTGATTCGCGCGAAGGGATCATCCGTGCTAATCGGATCGTGATGAACGATCTGCCGGATGGGATCAAAACGATCCGCATTACGGAAAATCGTCTTAACATGCCGCAGGTGACGACGGAAACCGATGTCGCCAGCCTGAAAAATCATCTCGCCGGAGAGCCGTTGGGCCACGAAACGAAGCTGGCGCAAAAACGCGTCGAGCCAGTGGTTCCGCAGTCCACCGAGCAGGGCTGGTATATCGACAAATCACGCTTTGATTTCCACATCGATCCGGTGCTGAACCAGTCGGTCGGTGGCCCGGAAAACTTTTACATGTATCAGCTGGGCGTGATGGGAACGGCAGATTTGTGGCTGACGGACCATCTGCTGACCACCGGCAGCCTGTTTGCAAATCTTGCCAACAACTACGACAAGTTTAACTACACCAATCCGCCGCAGGACTCGCACTTACCGCGCGTTCGTACCCATGTGCGCGAGTATGTGCAGAACGATGTCTATGTGAATAACCTGCAAGCCAACTACTTCCAGCATCTGGGCAACGGCTTCTACGGTCAGGTCTATGGAGGTTATCTCGAAACCATGTTTGGCGGTGCGGGGGCCGAAGTGTTGTATCGTCCGCTGGACAGTAACTGGGCGTTTGGTCTGGATGCCAACTACGTTAAACAGCGCGACTGGCGTAGTGCAAAAGATATGATGAAATTCACCGACTACAGCGTGAAAACCGGACATCTGACCGCCTACTGGACGCCATCTTTCGCCCAGGACGTGTTGGTGAAAGCCAGCGTCGGGCAGTATCTGGCAGGGGATAAAGGCGGCACGCTGGAGATCGCCAAACGCTTTGATAGCGGCGTGGTGGTTGGCGGCTATGCCACGATCACCAACGTTTCGAAAGAGGAGTACGGCGAAGGGGACTTCACCAAAGGCGTGTATGTCTCGGTACCGTTGGATCTCTTCTCGTCTGGCCCGACACGCAGCCGTGCGGCGATTGGCTGGACGCCGCTGACGCGTGACGGTGGTCAGCAACTTGGGCGTAAGTTCCAGTTGTATGATATGACCAGCGACCGTAGCGTAAATTTCCGCTAAGTCATGGGAAAGGTGCCAGTTTTCGCACTCACTGGCACCCTCATTCTTAATGACCTGTTGAGCCATCAGGAACGCAGTTCACCCCCGGTTTACGATCTGGTGTGTAAAGGCGAAAACATTCTGTCTTCCTGTCCGTCGATATCGGTTGCAGGTCTGGTTGCCTGAGCGACTGGGCCATCATTGGGCTGGAGACATTGCTTTGCGGTAGGTCGGCTTTATCAGCAGTACCGAGCGGACCAGCATAAGCAGGAAGAACAGAGACTGATAACATCAAAGCAGCAAAATAAGGCTTCATTTTTACCACCTTTATCAGGTTACGTTTCATTTGTTCCAGAGGAACATTGTCGATTTTTCGCGCATTGCTGGTGGCTGGGAATCACCTGAATGGGTGATTTTTTGGGGCTGTGTGTTTTGCCAGATGCGACGTTGATGGGAGATGCCCACTTAATCAAGCTGAACAAAACATACACAAAAAATATAGATCTCCGTCACATTTTTGCGTTATACAGGAAGCTCGCCACTGTGAAGGAGGTACTGCTATGACGTCACTCTCTCGTCCGCGCGTGGAGTTTATCTCCACCATTTTGCAGACCGTACTCAATCTTGGCCTGTTGTGCCTCGGCCTGATTTTGGTTGTCTTCCTCGGCAAAGAAACGGTGCATCTGGCAGATGTGCTGTTCGCGCCAGAACAAACCAGCAAATATGAGCTGGTAGAAGGACTGGTGGTTTACTTTCTCTATTTCGAATTTATCGCGCTGATTGTGAAATACTTTCAGTCCGGTTTTCACTTCCCGCTACGTTACTTTGTCTATATTGGGATCACCGCCATTGTGCGCTTGATCATCGTCGATCATAAATCGCCACTGGATGTGTTGATCTACTCGGCTGCGATCCTGTTACTGGTGATCACTCTGTGGCTGTGTAATTCGAAACGGCTGAAGCGGGAGTAAAAAGACAGCACGCCGAACTGGCGCGGCGTGCTGGACAGGAAGATTACAGCGTAGCAGTTTGTTGTGTTTTCTTCGTTTCCGGTTCCCAGAGGGCTTCCAGCTCCTCAAGGGTTTTACCTTTGGTTTCCGGGACAAATTTCCACATAAATAGTGCTGCCAGAACGCCCATACACCCGTAAATCCAGTAGGAGAAACCGTTGTGGAAATGGGCCACCAGCCAGGAGTTTTTGTCCATCATCGGGAAGGTCCAGGAGACGAAGTAGTTCGCCAGCCACTGGGCCGCCACCGCGATTGCCAGCGCTTTACCACGAATAGCATTCGGGAAGATTTCCGACAGCAGTACCCAGCATACCGGACCCCAGGACATGGCAAAGGCGGCAACATAGAACAGCATCGACAGTAGCGCCACAATACCCGATGCCTGAGTGTAAAACGCGGTACCGAGGCTAAACATACCGATTGCCATTCCGAGTGCGCCGATAATTTGCAGTGGCTTACGACCAAATTTATCCACCGTCATAATTGCCAGTACGGTAAAGGTGAGGTTGATAACTCCGACAATAATGGTCTGCAACAGCGCGATATCCGTGCTGGCCCCCAGCGTTTTGAACACTTCCGGCGCGTAGTACAGCACCACATTGATGCCGACAAATTGCTGGAAGATGGAGAGCATAACGCCGATTACAATCACGCCCACGCCAAACATCAGCAGACGACCACCGGTTTTGCGGCCATGATCCAGGGAGTGTTTAATTTCCTGTACTGCCTGAGTTGCAAGCGTGTTGCCCATAATTTTGCGCAGGATACTTTCCGCCTGTTCTTGCTTGCCGCGTGACATCAGCCAGCGAGGACTTTCTGGCACGGTATACAGCAGCATTAAGAACAGCAGTGCAGGGATACATTCCGAGGCAAACATATAACGCCAGCCGTCAGTATTCAGCCAGCTGGCATCACCGGAACGGGCAATAAAATAGTTTACGCAGTAAACTAAAAGTTGCCCGAAAATAATCGCAAACTGGTTAAATGAAACCAGTTTTCCGCGAATATGAGCTGGAGCCAGTTCCGCAATATACATTGGTGAAAGCATTGAGGCTAAACCAACGCCAATACCGCCAATAATACGATAAATAACAAATTCCGGGACATAACCTGCCAGATAAATAGGGACTGTGTTGTCCGGGTTTATAGAGGTAAAACCAAGTTCTGGCCAGGCAGAACCTACACCAGAAATAAAAAACAGGACAGCAGCAATCTTAAGTGAATCACGACGGCCGAAGCGGTTACTGCAATAACCACCGAGGGCACCGCCGATGATGCAACCAATCAGAGCACTGGCTACGCAAAATCCTAACAGGGAGTTGGCAGCGGATTCACTTAAGTTTTGTGGAGCAACAAAGACGGTATTGAGTGACTCAACAGTACCGGAAATAACGGCGGTGTCGTAGCCAAATAATAAACCACCTAATGTAGCGACTAAGGTAATCGAAAATATATAACTGGAATTATACTGGGTATTCATTCAGACCTGCCTTAGACCATTCTGATCTTTTATCAGTGCATTGATGTTGGAATTGTCAGGCAGTTAAGGCAATTATCATTTTTTACAATGCGTTTACGTAATGTCTTTTCTGTGATCTTAATTGTGATAATTATCAAAAATTGATGAAAACAATACTATTGCCGTGACTCAGAGCACGAAAGAGAATTATCGTAAGTGGGAAAACAAATAACGTAAAAATAATAAGCTCTATGATGGGAATATTAACCGGCGAACGATTCAGATTGCAGACGAAAGAAAAAAAGGCGCTCCGTGGAGCGCCGAATAACAGTCACAAGTTGGGATAACGTAAGTTGAGGGTGCAGCGGCATAACATTGGCAGAACAACATCTTTAACCTTTCACACCACCTGCCGTCAGGCCGTTGACCAGCCAGCGTTGAGCCAGCAAGAAGACGATGGTGATCGGTAATGCAGACATCACGGCAGCGGCGGCAAAGTCACCCCACAGGTAGTTTTGCGGGTTGAGGTATTGCTGCATCCCCACGGCCAGGGTGTAGCTGTTTACGTCACGCAGTAACAGCGACGCGACCGGAACTTCAGTAATGGCAGCGATAAACGACAGGATGAATACCACCGCCAGAATCGGTACTGACAGCGGCAACAGGACAAGGCGGAAGGCCTGCCACGGTGTCGCACCATCCAGCGCAGCCGCTTCTTCCAGCGAACTGTCGATGGTTTCGAAATAGCCTTTGATGGTCCAGACATGCAGCGCAATCCCACCCAGATACGCGAAAATTACGCCGCCGTGAGTATTCAGGCCAATGAATGGAATGTACTCACCCAGACGATCAAACAACGCATACAACGCGACCAGTGAAAGTACTGCCGGGAACATCTGGAAAATCAGCATTCCTTTCAGCAGCGTCGCTTTGCCTGGAAAGCGCATACGGGCGAAAGCGTAGGCGCAGGTGGTGGAGAGCGCCACAATGCCAATCGCGGAAATCCCGGCGACCTTTACCGAGTTCCACAGCCACAGCAGTACCGGGAATGGCGGGGGCGTAATGCGACCATCAGCCTGTTCAACGCTAAAACCTAACGCCAGTTTCCAGTGATCCCAGGAGATTTGCTCCGGGATCAGGCTACCGGTCGCGAAGTTTCCCTGACGCAGCGAGATAGCGACGACCATCAGCAGCGGGAACATAATCGCCGCGATAAAAAGTAGCAGTAGCAGGTGAGTAATAAACAAACGTGCTTTTTGCGATTTCGGTTGGACCATTGCCATTTTTGTTATCTCCCTTAATCAAACTTCATTCGCGTGGCTTTCAGGTTCACTATCGCCAGCGCACCCACCAGCAGGAAGATCAGCGTGGCAATTGCTGCAGCCAGACCGAAGTCCTGACCCCCGCCGCCTTCAAAAGCGATACGGTAGGTGTAGTTAACAAGCAGGTCGGTATAACCGGCTGGCGTGGTCGTGCCAAGACGATCCGGGCCGCCGTTGGTTAACAGCTGAATCAGCACGAAGTTGTTAAAGTTAAAGGCGAAGCTGGCGATCATCAGCGGCGTCAGCGGTTTAATCAGCAGCGGCAGCGTAATCTTAAAGAAGTTCTGGAACGGACCTGCGCCATCCATTGCTGAGGCTTCATACAAATCGTCCGGAATCGCTTTCAGCAAGCCCATGCAGAGGATCATCATGTACGGATAACCCAGCCAGGTATTGACGATAATCAGCATCGTTCGGGCAGTGGTCGGATCGCTGAACCAGGCGGGCTTCACGCCAAACAGCGCGCTCAACATCATGTTGATTTCACCGAAGCTCTGGTTAAACAACCCTTTGAAAATCAAGATTGAAATGAATGATGGCACCGCGTAGGGCAGAATCAGCAGGACGCGATATACCGCTTTGCCACGCAACGCTTCCCACTGCACCAGACACGCCAGAACCATGCCGACCGCCACCGTTAAAAAGACGGTGATCAGTGAAAACACCACGGTCCAGACGAAAATGGCGAGGAACGGTTTCTGAATGCCTTCGTCGGTAAAGACGCGGGTAAAGTTTTTCCAGCCGGTGGTCACGGTGTAACCGGGGCTTAGCTTTTCATCCCCCCAGTTGCCGTCGGCGGTAATGGACTGGTAAAAGCCAATTTGGTTATTCGGACGATATTTCACGCCACTCTGATTATTCGTCAACGTGCCGTTACCGTCGAGTGTGTAGAGCGGCTGCGTGCCAGAAAACTGGCGCAGGGAGCTCATCATCACTTTGTTGCCATCCGGCAGAATGGCGGTAATGTCACTCAGCGCCTGACGATTCTGGGTAATCACGCGCAGATTCGCGCGTTCGCCTTCGGGCTGGGCGGTCGTTTCTTTCAGTTGCAGTTTTTGCTCGCCGCCAAATTTAAACGCGTCGGAGAGGTAATTTTTGCCGGTTTCGCCGTCGCTGAGCGCCAGTTGCCACTCATCGCCCGCCGGGTAAAGACCAAAGTTATAGGTTTTGCCTGCTTGCCAGGAGCGATCTAACAACACTTCCTGCGCACGTTCAAAAGTCAGCTGGTTAGTGCTGCTGTAGTTGGTGAAGGCAATGGCGATGGTGCAGACCAGAGGGAAGAGGACGAATAATCCCATTCCAGCCATTCCCGGGTAAACATAGCGCCAGGCGTAGGCTTTACGATTGGCGAAAATATACAGCCCCGCTGAACTCAATATCAGCGTGGTAATGGCGAACAGGTATTCCCCTTGTGCGTACATTAAAACAACAAGGTAACCCACCAGCAGGCCGAGCAGACCTAGCACTGACCATTTCAGCGCGTCGCTTTGCCACCAATGTTTCTTTTTAATGACATCCATGGGGTTCTTCCTCATTCCAGGACGGATAAGGCTTTCACGCCTTATCCGACAACAACTGCCTGATGCGACACTGATGCGTCTTATCAGGCCTACATGCGTTTCAGTTTTGTAGGCCGGACAAGGCGTTCACGCCGCATCCGGCATTTCACAGCATTACTTGGTGATACGAGTCTGCGCGTCTTTCAGGGCTTCATCGACAGTCTGACGACCACTGGCGGCGTTGATCACCGCAGTACGCACGGCATACCAGAAAGCGGACATCTGCGGGATGTTCGGCATGATTTCACCTTTCTGGGCGTTTTCCATGGTGGCGGCAATATGTGGATCTTTCGCCAACTCTTCCTCGTAAGACTTCAGCGCTACGGCACCCAGCGGTTTGTCTTTATTAACCGCTTCCAGACCTTCGTCAGTCAGCAGATAGTTTTCGAGGAACTCTTTCGCCAGCTCTTTGTTCGGACTGGCGGCGTTAATACCGGCGCTCAGCACGCCAACGAACGGTTTAGATGGTTGACCCTTGAAGGTCGGCAGTACCGTTACACCATAATTCACTTTGCTGGTGTCGATGTTGGACCATGCCCACGGGCCGTTGATGGTCATCGCTGTTTCGCCTTTATTAAAGGCAGCTTCTGCGATGGAGTAATCGGTGTCTGCATTCATGTGTTTGTTTTTAATCAGGTCAACCAGGAAGGTCAGACCCGCTTTCGCGCCAGCGTTATCCACGCCCACGTCTTTAATGTCGTACTTGCCGTTTTCATACTTGAACGCATAACCCCCGTCAGCAGCAATCAGCGGCCAGGTGAAGTACGGTTCTTGCAGGTTGAACATCAGCGCGCTCTTACCTTTCGCTTTCAGTTCTTTATCCAGCGCCGGGATCTCTTCCCAGGTTTTTGGCGGGTTCGGCAGCAGATCTTTGTTATAAATCAGCGATAACGCTTCAACAGCGATCGGGTAAGCAATCAGCTTGCCGTTGTAACGTACGGCATCCCAGGTAAACGGATACAGCTTGTCCTGGAACGCTTTGTCCGGGGTGATTTCAGCCAACAGGCCAGATTGAGCGTAGCCACCAAAACGGTCGTGCGCCCAGAAGATAATGTCAGGGCCATCGCCAGTTGCCGCAACCTGAGGGAATTTCTCTTCCAGTTTATCCGGATGCTCAACGGTGACTTTAATTCCGGTATCTTTCTCGAATTTCTTACCGACTTCAGCGAGACCGTTATAGCCTTTATCGCCGTTAATCCAGATTACCAGTTTACCTTCTTCGATTTTGGCGAGAGCCGAGGCGGAAAACATCATCGTCGTTAATGCGGATAATGCGAGGATGCGTGCACCTGTTTTTATTTTCATAATCTATGGTCCTTGTTGGTGAAGTGCTCGTGAAAACACCTAAACGGACTCTAGTTTCTTTATACGGCAACCTCTTTCCATCCTCCTTGCCCCTACGCCCCACCGTTGCTTTGTGTGATCTCTGTTACAGAATTGGCGGTAATGTGGAGATGCGCACATAAAATCGCCACGATTTTTGCAAGCAACATCACGAAATTCCTTACATGACCTCGGTTTAGTTCACAGAAGCCGTGTTCTCATCCTCCCGCCTCCTCCCCCATAAAAAAGCCAGGGGGTGGAGGATTTAAGCCATCTCCTGATGACGCATAGTCAGCCCATCATGAATGTTGCTGTCGATGACAGGTTGTTACAAAGGGAGAAGGGCATGGCGAGCGTACAGCTGCAAAATGTAACGAAAGCCTGGGGCGAGGTCGTGGTATCGAAAGATATCAATCTCGATATCCATGAAGGCGAATTCGTGGTGTTTGTCGGACCGTCTGGCTGCGGTAAATCGACTTTACTGCGCATGATTGCCGGGCTTGAGACGATCACCAGCGGCGACCTGTTCATCGGTGAGAAACGGATGAATGACACTCCGCCAGCAGAACGCGGCGTTGGTATGGTGTTTCAGTCTTACGCGCTCTATCCCCACCTGTCAGTAGCAGAAAATATGTCATTTGGCCTGAAACTGGCAGGCGCAAAAAAAGAGGTGATTAACCAACGCGTTAACCAGGTGGCGGAAGTGCTGCAACTGGCGCATTTGCTGGATCGCAAACCGAAAGCGCTCTCTGGCGGTCAGCGTCAGCGTGTGGCGATTGGCCGTACGCTGGTGGCCGAGCCAAGCGTATTTTTGCTCGATGAACCGCTCTCCAACCTCGATGCTGCACTGCGTGTGCAAATGCGTATCGAAATCTCCCGTCTGCATAAACGCCTGGGCCGCACAATGATTTACGTCACCCACGATCAGGTCGAAGCGATGACGCTGGCCGACAAAATCGTGGTGCTGGACGCCGGTCGCGTGGCGCAGGTTGGGAAACCGCTGGAGCTGTACCACTATCCGGCAGACCGTTTTGTCGCCGGATTTATCGGTTCGCCAAAGATGAACTTCCTGCCGGTAAAAGTGACCGCCACCGCAATCGATCAAGTGCAGGTGGAGCTGCCGATGCCAAATCGTCAGCAAGTCTGGCTGCCAGTTGAAAGCCGTGATGTCCAGGTTGGAGCCAATATGTCGCTGGGTATTCGCCCGGAACATCTACTGCCGAGTGATATCGCTGACGTCATCCTTGAGGGTGAAGTTCAGGTCGTCGAGCAACTCGGCAACGAAACCCAAATCCATATCCAGATCCCTTCCATTCGTCAAAACCTGGTGTACCGCCAGAACGACGTGGTGTTGGTAGAAGAAGGTGCCACATTCGCTATCGGCCTGCCGCCAGAGCGTTGCCATCTGTTCCGTGAGGATGGCACTGCATGTCGTCGACTGCATAAGGAGCCGGGCGTTTAAGCACCCCACAAAACACACAAAGCCTGTCACAGGTGATGTGAAAAAAGAAAAGCAATGACTCAGGAGATAGAATGATGATTACTCTGCGCAAACTTCCTCTGGCGGTTGCCGTCGCAGCGGGCGTAATGTCTGCTCAGGCAATGGCTGTTGATTTCCACGGCTATGCACGTTCCGGTATTGGCTGGACAGGTAGCGGCGGTGAACAACAGTGTTTCCAGACTACCGGTGCTCAAAGTAAATACCGTCTTGGCAACGAATGTGAAACTTATGCTGAATTAAAATTGGGTCAGGAAGTGTGGAAAGAGGGCGATAAGAGCTTCTATTTCGACACTAACGTGGCCTATTCCGTCGCGCAACAGAATGACTGGGAAGCTACCGATCCGGCCTTCCGTGAAGCAAACGTGCAGGGTAAAAACCTGATCGAATGGCTGCCAGGTTCCACCATCTGGGCAGGTAAGCGCTTCTACCAACGTCATGACGTTCATATGATCGACTTCTACTACTGGGATATTTCTGGTCCTGGTGCCGGTCTGGAAAACATCGATGTTGGCTTCGGTAAACTCTCTCTGGCAGCAACCCGCTCCTCTGAAGCTGGTGGTTCTTCCTCTTTTGCCAGCAACAATATTTATGACTATACCAACGAAACCGCGAACGACGTTTTCGATGTGCGTTTAGCGCAGATGGAAATCAACCCGGGCGGCACATTAGAACTGGGTGTCGACTACGGTCGTGCCAACCTGCGTGATAACTATCGTCTGGTTGATGGCGCATCGAAAGACGGCTGGTTATTCACTGCTGAACATACTCAGAGTGTCCTGAAGGGCTTTAACAAGTTTGTTGTTCAGTACGCTACTGACTCGATGACCTCGCAGGGTAAAGGTCTGTCGCAGGGTTCTGGCGTCGCGTTTGATAACGAAAAATTTGCCTACAATATCAACAACAACGGTCACATGCTGCGTATCCTCGACCACGGTGCGATCTCCATGGGCGACAACTGGGACATGATGTACGTGGGTATGTACCAGGATATCAACTGGGATAACGACAACGGCACCAAGTGGTGGACCGTTGGTATTCGCCCGATGTACAAGTGGACGCCAATCATGAGCACCGTGATGGAAATCGGCTACGACAACGTCGAATCCCAGCGCACCGGCGACAAGAACAATCAGTACAAAATTACCCTCGCACAACAATGGCAGGCTGGCGACAGCATCTGGTCACGCCCGGCTATTCGTGTCTTCGCAACCTACGCCAAGTGGGATGAGAAATGGGGTTATGACTACAACGGCGATAGCAAGGTTAACCCGAACTACGGCAAAGCCGTTCCTGCTGATTTCAACGGCGGCAGCTTCGGTCGTGGCGACAGCGACGAGTGGACCTTCGGTGCCCAGATGGAAATCTGGTGGTAATAGCAAAACCTGGGCCGGATAAGGCGTTTACGCCGCATTCGACAACCAACGCCTGATGCGACGCTTGCGCGTCTTATCAGGCCTACAACGGCTGTCAAATGTAGGCCGGATAAGGCGTTTACGCCGCATCCGGCATAAAAACAGGTTGTCATTATCTGAAAGGGGCGAAAGCCCCTCTGATTATCGGGTTTAGCGCGCTATTGCCTGGCTACCGCTGAGCTCCAGATTTTGAGGTGAAAACAATGAAAATGAATAAAAGTCTCATCGCCCTCTGTTTATCAGCAGGGTTACTGGCAAGCGCGCCTGGAATCAGCCTTGCCGATGTTAACTACGTACCGCAAAACACCAGCGACGCGCCAGCCATTCCATCTGCCGCGCTGCAACAACTCACCTGGACACCGGTCGATCAATCTAAAACCCAGACCACCCAACTGGCGACCGGCGGCCAACAACTGAACGTTCCCGGCATCAGTGGTCCGGTTGCTGCGTACAGCGTCCCGGCAAACATTGGCGAACTGACCCTGACGCTGACCAGCGAAGTGAACAAACAAACCAGCGTTTTTGCGCCGAACGTGCTGATTCTTGATCAGAACATGACCCCATCAGCCTTCTTCCCCAGCAGTTATTTCACCTACCAGGAACCAGGCGTGATGAGTGCAGATCGGCTGGAAGGCGTTATGCGCCTGACACCGGCGTTGGGGCAGCAAAAACTTTATGTTCTGGTCTTTACCACGGAAAAAGATCTCCAGCAGACGACCCAACTGCTCGACCCGGCTAAAGCCTATGCCAAGGGCGTCGGTAACTCGATCCCGGATATCCCCGATCCGGTTGCTCGTCATACCACCGATGGCTTACTGAAACTGAAAGTGAAAACGAACTCCAGCTCCAGCGTGTTGGTAGGACCTTTATTTGGTTCTTCCGCTCCAGCTCCGGTTACGGTAGGTAACACGGCGGCACCAGCTGTGGCTGCACCCGCTCCGGCACCGGTGAAGAAAAGCGAGCCGATGCTCAACGACACGGAAAGTTATTTTAATACCGCGATCAAAAACGCTGTCGCGAAAGGTGATGTTGATAAGGCGTTAAAACTGCTTGATGAAGCTGAACGCCTGGGATCGACATCTGCCCGTTCCACCTTTATCAGCAGTGTAAAAGGCAAGGGGTAATTACGCCCCACAGTGCTGATTTTGCAACAACTGGTGCGTCTCCTGGCGCACCTTTTTTTATGCTTCCTTCCTGGGATATGAGCGATTTTTTATAGTAACTCACTTCTTCTTCACTAAGAATATCCATTATCTCAATGCCTTATCAGAGATTCTTTTCCTTTCGCCGGTAGTGTCTGGACATTCAGGCTACTTTTCCAGGTTATTTTATTTCTGTTATGCAGAGGTTTTATGATAAGTCATATCCTAAATTCTGGCGGCAATAACTCTTTGATGAAACATGATGTGGTGCAAGGAAATAATATAGTAGATCTTGATTTACTACGTAATTTCAATGGGGTGCCAGGTTTAAACAGAGATAACTTTATTTATATCAGCAATATTTTTTCAAATATAAAACAACGGAACGAAAAAATCATGCAATAAATATGTTTCGTGAAGTCTCAATCAGTAATGATACTATAAGTGTAAAATTCTACAGAAATGAAAAAAATTGAATGCGCTTGCAATTTTCTGATGGATAAAGATGCGCAGGGGTATATCGACCTGTCTGATTTGGATTTAACAAGTTGTCATTTTAAAGGTGACGTTATATCGAAGGTGTCTTTTTTATCATCAAATCTACAACATGTAACATTCGAATGTAAAGAAATTGGGGATTGCAATTTTACTACTGCAATAGTTGATAATGTCATATTTAGATGTCGACGTTTACACAATGTGATTTTTATCAAAGCGAGTGGTGAATGTGTCGATTTCAGCAAAAATATTCTTGATACAGTTGACTTCTCGCAGAGTCAACTTACTCAGAGTAATTTTCGCGAATATCAGATTAGAAATTCAAACTTCGATAATTGTTATCTTTACGCTTCGCACTTCACCAGAGCAGAGTTTCTGTCTGCCAAAGAAATATCATTTATTAAATCGAATATGACAGCTGTTATGTTTGATCATGTGCGAATATCGACAGGGAATTTTAAAGATTGCATTACAGAACAATTGGAATTAACTATTGATTATTCAGATATATTTGGGAATGAAGATCTCGATGGTTATATCAATAACATTATAAAAATGATTGATACATTGCCAGATAATGCAATGATATTGAAATCCGTTCTGGCAGTAAAACTGGTTATGCAATTAAAAATTCTTAATATTGTTAATAAAAACTTTATTGAGAATATGAAGAAAACATTTAGCCATTGTCCTTATATAAAAGATCCAATTATACGCAGTTATATCCATTCTGGTGAAGATAACAAGTTCGATGATTTTATGCGTCAACATCGATTCAGCAAGGTGGATTTCGATACCCAACAGATGATCCATTTTATTAACAGGTTTAATATGAATAAAGGGCTGATTGATAAAAATAACAATTTTTTTATCCAACTTATCGATCAGGCCTTACGATCAACGGATGATATGATCAAAGCAAATGCCTGGTATCTTTATAAAGAGTGGATTCGTAGTGATGATGTTTCACCTATATTTATAGAAACTGAAGAAAAGTTAAGAACCTTTAACACTAATAAATTAACACGAAACGATAATATATTTATCCTGTTCTCCTCTGTCGATGATGGGCCTGTTATGGTGGTAAGCTCCCAGCGCTTACATGATATGTTGAATCCTACAAAAGATACCAATTGGAATTCCACGTATATCTACAAATCCAGACATGAGATGTTGCCTGTTAATCTTACTCAGGAAACACTTTTCAGCTCCAAATCTCATGGTAAATATGCGCTTTTCCCCATTTTTACTGCGAGTTGGCGAGCTCATCGTATAATGAATAAGGGTGTTTAAGTAAAGGAAAACATCACCGTTCCTGGCATCCTGGGCGGTGATGCCCCTATGGTTGCCCTCTCCAGCGCGGGCATCGGCAAAGCGTAAGGTTCAACAGCGTTTTACCACTTCATGCGATTGTTGCGTTTTTGTTGCGTATTAGATCACTTAATTTGCTTTACATCTCCCGTAAACACTTTTCTGCGATACAATGCCTTTACGTTATGTAACGGAGAGTTCGGCATGTCACACCCCGCGTTAACGCAACTGCGTGCGCTGCGCTATTTTAAAGAGATCCCTGCCCTGGAACCGCAACTGCTCGACTGGCTGTTGCTGGAGGATTCCATGACAAAACGTTTTGAACAGCAGGGAAAAACGGTAAGCGTGACGATGATCCGCGAAGGGTTTGTCGAGCAGAATGAAATCCCCGAAGAACTGCCGCTGCTGCCGAAAGAGTCTCGTTACTGGTTACGTGAAATTTTGTTATGTGCCGATGGTGAACCGTGGCTTGCCGGTCGTACCGTCGTTCCTGTGTCAACGTTAAGCGGGCCGGAGCTGGCGTTACAAAAATTGGGTAAAACGCCGTTAGGACGCTATCTGTTCACATCATCGACATTAACCCGGGACTTTATTGAGATAGGCCGTGATGCCGGACTGTGGGGGCGACGTTCCCGCCTGCGATTAAGCGGTAAACCGCTGTTGCTAACAGAACTGTTTTTACCGGCGTCACCGTTGTACTAAGAGGAAAAAAATATGGAGTGGAGTCTGACGCAGAATAAGCTGCTGGCGTTTCATCGCTTAATGCGTACGGATAAGCCAATTGGCGCGTTACTGCTGCTCTGGCCAACATTATGGGCGTTGTGGGTGGCGACACCGGGCGTTCCTCAGCTCTGGATCCTGGCGGTATTTGTCGCGGGTGTCTGGCTGATGCGCGCTGCTGGATGTGTGGTGAATGATTATGCTGACCGAAAGTTTGATGGTCATGTTAAGCGCACGGCGAACCGACCACTTCCCAGCGGCGCGGTAACAGAGAAAGAGGCGCGCGCGCTGTTTGTAGTGCTGGTACTGATTTCGTTTTTACTGGTACTGACGCTGAATACGATGACCATTCTGTTGTCGATTGCCGCTCTGGCGTTGGCGTGGGTGTACCCGTTTATGAAGCGGTATACCCATCTCCCGCAAGTGGTGCTGGGCGCGGCGTTTGGCTGGTCGATTCCAATGGCTTTTGCCGCTGTGAGTGAGTCGGTGCCATTGAGTTGCTGGTTAATGTTCCTCGCCAATATTCTCTGGGCGGTGGCTTACGACACGCAGTATGCGATGGTTGACCGCGATGATGATGTGAAGATTGGCATTAAATCCACGGCAATCCTGTTCGGCCAATACGATAAATTGATTATTGGTATTTTGCAGATTGGCGTACTGGCACTGATGGCGATCATCGGTGAGTTAAATGGCTTAGGCTGGGGATATTACTGGTCAATTGTGGTGGCTGGCGCGCTGTTTGTTTATCAACAAAAACTGATTGCCAACCGCGAGCGTGAAGCCTGCTTTAAAGCATTTATGAATAATAACTATGTTGGTCTGGTACTGTTTTTAGGACTGGCAATGAGTTACTGGCATTTCTGATGATGTAAAAAAGCCGGATGATCATCCGGCTTTCTTCTGGGTTGCCTTATGCGCGGCGCTTCTCAGGCCTACACAACACATCGCAATTTATTGAATTTGCAGATTATGGAAGGCCGGATAAGGCGTTTTCGCCGCATCCGGCAATTCTCTCTGATTACCCTTCGCCCTGCGTCGCACTCTCAATCGTCAAACGCACGTCTGATGTAATCAACTCCGCCAGCAACTGATAAACCTTCATCGTTTCTGCCGGTTCGGCGTCGCCGCTATCGCTGATATACCCTTCATCACGCAGCGTCAGCACCAGAGAACTGAACACCGCCTTGTCGAAGAACTCCGGCGCGTTGATGCCGTGCAGCACGGAGAGACGTTGCGCGACGGTGCGGCTCTCTTTCTCCAGCGTACCGCGGTTGATCGACGGGTTGGCACTCAACAACCAGAAGGTGATGGCATAACGTTGCAGCGTTTCGCGCGCGCCTGCGGCCAGCAGCTGTAGGGTGCGAGAATGCGCCGGGTTGATATGCAACTCATCATCTTGCAGGGTAATCAGCCCCTGACGTTGCATCTCATTTGCCAGCGCATCAATAACGTCCGGCAACTCGTCGCGATCCCAGCGCAGGAACAGCTCCGCTTTCAGCATTGGGTAAAGCACATTGACGTGCTCCATCAATACGTCGCGGGAGATGTGGCGATGCTGGGTGACAATTGCCGCCATCAGCGAAGGCAGCACCAACATATGCGCAATGTTGTTGCGATAGTAGGTCATCAGCACCGCTTGCTCGCGTGGCAGAATGATGATGTCGCCGATAGTGTCTTTCTCGACTTCAAACTTGTTCATTTGCAGCGCGTGATCGATAAGCTCGCTGGCGCTGGCTGAAGGAACGGTAGAGTCTGTGGAGTAAGGTACGTTGCGCATCAGATCCAGGTAGCAGTTGAGTTGCTCGGTTAACTGCTCGCGGGTGAGTGAGCGCTGACGTGATGCCAGAAGCGCAGTACAACACAGGTTCATGGCGTTTGCCGCGCCTGCGTTGTTAATGCGTACCATCAGATCGGCAGCAATATTATTGACCGTCGGCGTTAACCAGGCCGGACGCACCGCTTCGATGGGATCGATAGATTCACGCCAGTCTGGTACGTGCTGGTTAAGGTAGGTCATCAACGGCATTGGTTCACCGAAGTTGACGTAACCCTGACCGAGATTACGCAGCTTGCTTAAACCGCGCAGCATCTGCGGCAGGCTCTCTTTCTCTTTCGTCGCGCCGCGCAGTTCTTTGGCGTAAGTACCCACTTCCATGACGTGCTCATAACCGATATAGATCGGAATCAGCGTAATCGGACGCGTGCCGCCACGCAGCATCGCCTGAATGGTCATCGACAGCGTACCGGTTTTCGGATCCAGCAAACGCCCCGTGCGGGAACGACCGCCTTCCACGAAGTACTCGACGGAATAACCACGGCTGAACAGTTCGCCGAGATACTCACGGAAAACGGTGGAATAAAGTTTATTGCCTTTAAAAGTACGGCGAATAAAGAACGCCCCCAGACGGCGGAAAATCGGCCCGGCCGGCCAGAAGTTCAGGTTGATCCCGGCGGCGATATGCGGCGGCACCAGCCCCTGGTGGTACAGCACGTAAGAAAGTAGCAGGTAGTCCATGTGACTGCGGTGGCAAGGCACATACACCAGCTCATGACCGTCGTGGGCCAGCTGGCGAACGCGCTCGGCGTTATGGACGTTGATGCCCTGATAAAGTCGGTTCCAGGTGAAGCCCAGAATGCGGTCAGTCAGGCGGATCATCTCGTAAGAGAAATTCGCCGCAATCTCTTCCATCAGCGCAATCGCGTTCTGCTGCGCTTTTTCATGGGAGATTTTTTTGCTGCGCGCTTCATCTTCTACCGCTTTGGCAATGGCGCGGGAGGCGAGCAGCTTATTAAACAGATCCTGACGAGCAGGCAGACGTGGGCCCACAGCAGCCAGACGTTGACGGGCAAAGTGCATACGCGCCACGCGCGCCAGTTTCTGTGCGATAGTTTTATCCGTGCCGTGTTCATCCGCCATACGGCGCAGCGAAACTGACGGCGAGAAACGCACAAAACTGTCGCGACCGAGCCACAGTACGGCGAAAAATTTCTGTACGCCGTTAAGCATACGCAGCGGCGGGTTTACTTCGCCTTTTTCACGCCCCGGCGCGCGACCAAACATCACCGATACTGGCACCATCTGCACATCCAGATTTGGGTTGCTACGGTGCAAATCGAGATAGTCGTGGAACAGCTTAATAGACTCTTCTTTCGGCGTGTAATAGGTGAATACACGCGGCCCGCCGTGAATGAACACATAGCGCGGCAGTAGCGTGCCGTCGATTTCCAGCGGCTCTAACGGGTCAGGCAAGTCATGAGCCAGACACTGGGCGCGTAACGTCAGCAAATCTGCTTTCGAGTTGTACGGTAAAACGTACATAATTGGACGAGAAGTATCCAGCCCCAGTTCCGGGGCAGGATCTGCCGGAATAGACTTGCTTTTTACCAGGATGCTTAATGGTAAATTCAGTAATTTGTAGTAAATTCGTGGCCAGCCGGACATAAACGATGTAAAGCCTCTGGTTAATAATGCAAATGCGCGGCAAGGATAGCAGAAAGTCATGGGAAATTCTGTGGTATCCGCTCATGTTTCGCGCGGCGTTACGCAAACCCGAATCATCGGATTTAACGGTACACTGATATTGACGCTCATAATGTAAAAAGGTTCTTTCAATGGCCAATAATACCACTGGATTCACCCGAATTATCAAAGCTGCTGGCTATTCCTGGAAAGGTTTACGCGCTGCATGGATCAACGAAGCGGCATTCCGTCAGGAAGGCGTAGCGGTATTGTTGGCGGTGGTCATCGCCTGCTGGCTGGATGTGGACGCAATTACCCGCGTGCTGCTTATCAGCTCCGTGATGCTGGTGATGATTGTGGAAATTCTCAATAGCGCCATCGAAGCAGTGGTTGACCGAATTGGCTCTGAATACCATGAGCTTTCCGGACGCGCTAAAGATATGGGATCCGCCGCGGTGCTGATTGCCATTATCGTCGCCGTGATTACCTGGTGCATTCTGTTATGGTCGCATTTTGGATAACCCTTCCAGATTTCGATAAATCTCTGGTTTATTGTGCAGTTTATGGTTCCAAAATCGCCTTTTGCTGTATATACTCACAGCATAACTGTATATACACCCAGGGGGCGGAATGAAAGCGTTAACGGCCAGGCAACAAGAGGTGTTTGATCTCATCCGTGATCACATCAGCCAGACAGGTATGCCGCCGACGCGTGCGGAAATCGCGCAGCGTTTGGGGTTCCGTTCCCCAAACGCGGCTGAAGAACATCTGAAGGCGCTGGCACGCAAAGGCGTTATTGAAATTGTTTCCGGCGCATCACGCGGGATTCGTCTGTTGCAGGAAGAGGAAGAAGGGTTGCCGCTGGTAGGTCGTGTGGCTGCCGGTGAACCGCTTCTGGCGCAACAGCATATTGAAGGTCATTATCAGGTCGATCCTTCCTTGTTCAAGCCGAATGCTGATTTCCTGCTGCGCGTCAGCGGGATGTCGATGAAAGATATCGGCATTATGGATGGTGACTTGCTGGCAGTGCATAAAACTCAGGATGTACGTAACGGTCAGGTCGTTGTCGCACGTATTGATGACGAAGTTACCGTTAAGCGCCTGAAAAAACAGGGCAATAAAGTCGAACTGTTGCCAGAAAATAGCGAGTTTAAACCAATTGTCGTTGACCTTCGTCAGCAGAGCTTCACCATTGAAGGGCTGGCGGTTGGGGTTATTCGCAACGGCGACTGGCTGTAACATATCTCTGAGACCGCGATGCCGCCAGGCGTCGCGGTTTGTTTTTCATCTCTCTTCATCAGGCTTGTCTGCATGGCATTCCTCACTTCATCTGATAAAGCACTCTGGCATCTCGCCTTACCCATGATTTTCTCCAATATCACCGTTCCGTTGCTGGGACTGGTCGATACGGCGGTAATTGGTCATCTTGATAGCCCGGTTTATTTGGGCGGCGTGGCGGTTGGTGCAACGGCGACCAGCTTTCTCTTTATGCTGTTGCTGTTTTTACGCATGAGCACCACCGGGCTGACTGCGCAGGCTTATGGTGCCAAAAATCCTCAGGCATTAGCCCGTGCGCTGGTGCAACCGTTGCTGTTGGCGTTGGGGGCTGGGGCGTTAATTGCGCTGCTGCGTACACCGATTATCGATCTGGCGCTGCATATTGTTGGCGGTAGTGAAGCGGTCCTGGAACAGGCGCGGCGCTTTCTTGAAATCCGCTGGTTAAGCGCTCCGGCGTCGCTGGCGAATCTGGTATTACTCGGTTGGTTACTCGGCGTGCAATATGCCCGTGCGCCAGTAATTTTGTTAGTGGTCGGCAATATCCTCAACATTGTGCTGGATGTCTGGCTGGTGATGGGGCTGCATATGAACGTGCAGGGCGCGGCGCTGGCGACGGTTATTGCGGAATATGCAACATTGCTGATTGGTCTGCTAATGGTGCGTAAAATCCTCAAACTACGCGGAATTTCCGGCGAAATGCTGAAAACTGCCTGGCGAGGAAACTTCCGTCGCTTGCTGGCGCTTAACCGCGATATCATGCTGCGTTCGCTGTTGTTGCAACTCTGTTTCGGCGCGATCACCGTACTTGGTGCGCGACTGGGGAGTGACATTGTCGCTGTTAACGCGGTTCTGATGACGCTACTCACCTTTACCGCCTATGCGCTTGATGGTTTTGCCTACGCGGTTGAAGCGCACTCCGGTCAGGCATACGGTGCGCGCGACGGTAGCCAGTTGCTGGATGTATGGCGGGCAGCGTGCCGCCAGTCGGGGATTGTAGCGTTACTGTTTTCGGTGGTTTATTTGCTGGCAGGGGAACACATCATTGCGTTGCTGACGTCGTTAACCCAGATTCAGCAGCTGGCTGACCGCTATCTTATCTGGCAGGTGATTTTGCCGTTGGTTGGCGTCTGGTGTTATCTGCTGGACGGCATGTTTATAGGCGCAACGCGTGCCGCCGAAATGCGTAACAGTATGGCGGTGGCCGCCGCAGGTTTTGCGCTGACGCTCCTTACGCTGCCGTGGCTGGGTAATCATGGTTTGTGGCTGGCATTAACCGTCTTTCTGGCGTTGCGCGGGCTTTCTCTGGCGGCTATCTGGCGGCGTCACTGGCGCAACGGTACCTGGTTTGCCGCAACGTGACGGTTAAAAATTCTGAATAAATTATCCTAAGCCAAATTGCTGACTACACTTAATCTCACGTTCAGAAGAAAAGTGAACGTACTCTCATTCACAACCTAACGATGAGGTCTTGATTATGAATAAAGATGAAGCCGGCGGTAACTGGAAACAGTTTAAAGGTAAAGTGAAAGAGCAATGGGGCAAACTGACCGATGATGATATGACGATCATTGAAGGTAAACGTGATCAACTGGTCGGTAAAATCCAGGAACGTTATGGTTATCAGAAAGATCAGGCAGAAAAAGAGGTCGTGGATTGGGAAACCCGCAATGAATATCGCTGGTAATTAATCCCTCCTGCCCGACGTGTACAAGGATGTACGCCCTCTTAACGCGGTTTCTTTTTCACCTGCACAGAGTGATCATGCTGGCACTGTTCAGGATGACGACACGCTTCCACTTCCACGCATGCCGCACAGAGCCCATGTGCTTCAATCACATTATGCCGCAGGGCAAACCCCATTTTTGCCGCCAGCGTATGCATAATGTCTTCCACGCCTTCTGCACACTCTTCTTTCACCGCGCCGCAGCGATCGCATATAAACATGGCTGACGTATGCGTGGGCTGGTCGAACAGATGACAGAGCACATAACTGTTGGTGGATTCCACCTTATGCACAAAACCTTGCTCAAGCAGAAAATCCAGCGCGCGATAAACCGTTGGCGGCTTGGCTTGCGGTTCAGCTTCGCGCAGTAAATCAAGCAGATCATAAGCGCTGATAGCGCCATCCTGCAGACTCATCAGGCGCAACACTTCCAGGCGCTGTGGGGTCAGGCGCACATTACGCTGCGCGCAGATTTTTTCAGCCTGCGCTAATAACTCCTGCGTTGTGGTCTTTTCCATCGGGCACCTCAAAGTGGGGGTTAAGAATGTCCTTACTTTACCATGTTCCAGGAAAAACACCGAGAACCCTTATTGTTGCCGTAATGTTGATTTTCTGTTTTGTAGGTAAGGTGTTGTGTTGCCTTGTCGTACCATTATCAACACGATAATAATTAATAATTCATTTTTAAATAAATTGCTTCAAGTTAACTCGCTATTTATTTAACTGGGTTTAAACGCATACCTGTAGTTCAGAAATTATGAGCGATTTTTGATAGTGACCAGATGGCAAAAGAATTATAAGGAGGACACGGTACGACAAAAAAGGTAGATGAATCATGTTGAAGATAATACCCGGTGCAACTGGATACTTTAATAAAACACTCAATTCAAATCAATTCGATAATGAAGATGCAATCAAAGATAAATTAGATAATAGAGGTTCAATCAAAGGTAAATTAAATAATATATATGGTAAATCTATTGATTATGCAGCGCTGCGTCATCGGGATATAATTATTGCAAAAATAGATTTGTTTATTCAACGAATCACGCATAATTTATGGCATGCACGTAAAAAAATGTGTTTTTAATTGAGCAAATAAATGATCTCAAAATGTGGGTCAATAAGTATATTGACGATTGCACTGATGAGGATTTAAACGATCGTGACTTTATTGCATCAGTTGTTGACCGGGCTATTTTTCATTTCGCGATTAATAGTATATGTAATCCTGGGGATAATAAAGATGCGACTCCCATTGAACGATGTACTTTTGATGTAGAAACTAAGAATGGCCTTCCCTCCACGGTTCAGCTATTTTATGAGGAATCTAAGGATAATGAACCTTTAGCGAATATACATTTTCAAGCAATAGGTTCTGGTTTTTTAACGTTTGTTAATGCCTGCCAGGAACATGATGACAACAGCTTAAAATTATTTGCTTCGCTGTTAATTTCAATTTCATATTCTAGTGCCTACACAGATTTAGCCGGAGCAGAAAAAGTGAATATTAATGAATATAATGAGAACTATCTGACAGCTCAGTTTGAAGAATTATCTCAACGTGATATGAAGAAGTACCTGGGAGAGATGAAGCATCTGGCGGACCGGGGGGGATGAAATTTGATGACTATCTGGATAAAATGTCACTTCTGGTGAATGAAGGAAAGCTCGAACCTGATATTTTAAGCAAAATGCGAGATGCTGCACCGAAATTAATTGACTTTGCTAAGTCGTTTGACCCAAACTCAAAGGAAAAGATTAAAATACTTACAGATACTTCTAATTTAATTTATGATTTGTTCGGGGTTAAATCGGCGAAATAATATGTGAAGTTCTTCGATGGTATGGAAGGCATTACATAAAAGAACCTAATACTTATTGGGTTCTTTTTTCTTCTATCAGTGCCATTAGCAGGAAGAGATATCACCGGAGTTTAATGTGTGATTTTTTATTTATCGTCGAACCTGGATTGTTTATCATTGTCCTTAACAAGGCTAACGGCTAATAAGATTATTTCCATCACTTCGTGAGAGCTTCATGCCTTGATTTGATCTCAATTTTCTTTTGCAATGAGACAGGCGCTTCCTGTTGTTATGGTATAGTACCCCGCTATTGAGCCTCCTGAACAGTGATGCTGAATAACATAACCCAATGATATATCGATAAAATAATCTCTACATTTGAAAATGCACGGTAATTCTGAAATGCAAAAAATCAACCAAACCAGCGCAATGCCTGAAAAAACTGACGTTCACTGGAGTGGTCGGTTTAGCGTTGCACCAATGCTCGATAGGATGTACCGTTTTTGAAAAACAAGTAGTTATACACTTTGTGGGAGCCTATTGGGAACCTGTTATTCTTAGAAAGCATCATTTGCTCATCACTTCAATTGACCTAGCGTAGGTGAAGACTTTAAGATTGCAGGAGGCGGATGCGGTTGCATTTGCCAGAGCTTGACGATGTTGTTTGGATGAAGGGTGTATTGATGCTAAATGTAAGGTTTGATTCAGAAAAGGCTTTAGAGGCCATTCTGTACGTCGCCTCTAAAGCACCGATCCCAGATATCTATCATGTCGGAAAAATTCTTTATTATGCTGACAGGTTTCACCTTGAAAGTTTTGGACGCCTCATAACGGGCGATCACTATAACGCTATGAAGGATGGGCCTGTAGCAAGCAACACATACGATATTATAAAAATTGCTCGTGGAGATGGACGTTACATTCCTAATGGTTGTGATGTCGATTCTGTGCGAAAAGCATTTTCTGTATCAGGTATGATGATTGTGCCGAGCCGTGAAGCTGATGAAGACTTTTTTAGTGACTCAGATTTAGAGTGTATTGATAAGTCTATCGCGATGCTTGGAAACATGTCCTTTGAAGCTATCAGAACCATGAGCCATGACGCGGCATGGGAACAGGCAGATCACAATGGTGAGATGTCTTTGGAATCGATAGTTGCACAGCTAAAAAATAGCAAATTAATACTGGATTATCTGAAGAACGGATATTGATACTTATGCTGGGTGATTGTTTCCCTCCTGATTTTAAGGCTAATTTTAGTCGTGAAAGAGGTATATCACCCGGTGATGTATTGTATCTTCATTGTGATTTTACGACCCCACCTAAAGTAAAATATATGGTGGTTGTTTGCTGTGAACCTCTTTTAGTTCTTCTAATAAATTCAGATATAAATGAATTTATTAAGAGAAACAATGATCTTATGGCTTGTCAGGTCGAAATTAATAGAGAGGACCATGATTTTCTTAAATGGGACTCATTTGTTAATTGCATTGAGGCTCATGCTGCTTTCGATCTTGAAATTATTAAAGAGAAAATAGCCATCCAATATGGCGACGTGCTAAAAGGTCGCATTACAGATCATTGTATGAGACAAGTTCGATGTGCAGTTGAGATATCTAAAATCATGGTTAAACGGCATAAAAAACTGATACTCGCTGCTCTTCAACATTATGAATAAACCCACCTTTGGATGGGTTTATTCATATTCTATTTAAATGAGCCTTTGTTTATGGGTTCTGACCCTTTCCCACTCAGCACGCCCTTCTTCTCGCCTTTTGTCTATGTATTCCGCAAGATCCTGAATATTGATGCAACGTTTTGCTTTTTGTGATGTGCCGATGCGATATGTTGGAACGGGCAACTTACAAGCGTTTGCTTTTGCTTCTGCCGTGGCTGGACTCATGCCAAAGTACTTTTGGCTAACTGCTGAGAGTTCAATGTTAGGGGTATTGAATTCAGCCATCAGTAAAAACAAGGTGTTCATAATTTTCTCCATCAAAACCGGCTGCACCCGGGAAAATCATAATTCTGTGCTGGTGGCAGGAATTAATTTCTGCCAGATAGCGGAAACATATTTTGCCTGATGACGGGCATCGGCCAGGGCGTTGTGCCGTTCGCCATCGAAAGGCATGTCCATTTTGGGGGCGAATCCGATGGAACGCCCAAGCGTAACGATCGTGCGTACATCGTGGTCATTCCAGTATGCCCACGGGCAGATTTGTCCTGCTCGCTCATAAGCTCCACGTAAAATTACGTTGTCGAAGGTGGCCCCGTTACCCCAGACTTTTAAATATTTTGTATTGTCTGCATGCTGATTAATGAAATGGCTCAGTTCAGAGAGTGCATCGCTGATCGACAAAGTATCATCAATACAGATTGCAGCTCGTGCTTCAGGGCTCTGTTTCAACCACCACAGGATGGTATCGCCGTCAGGTGTGGCCCCTTGCTCCATAGCACTTTCCAGGCTGACAACCGTATAGAATTCTTGTCCGATGTCTCCGGTTTCTGGGGTGAAGAACACCGCGCCAATGGAAACGATTGGTGCATCCTTATTTTTCCCCATCGTCTCAAGGTCGATCATTAAGTTGTTCATTACTTCACCTCCTGCGTTTCTTTGCTGCTGTGAATTCGCCAGTTACCGACGCCTTCCCATTCAAACTGGCGGTTACTAATTCGCGTCCAGCCCCTGCCGAAAAGCAAATCCAGATACCAGTATTTTAAAGTTCTGATAATTGCTCTTACAGTTGGTTTGCATCCAGAAGTCTTTGATGCGCAAATAAAGCACCGAGTTATGCTCATGGCCTCTACAAAAGGCCAGATAAACCAAACCCAGATGCAAAGAGCCACGAACAACATGAGCGCAATGTTAGCCACTAAGCCAGACCAGTACAGATAATTGCTCACTGGTTGCCTCCTTTACGGATCTGCGCTGCGATGCGCGAAAAAAAAGACTCCCGCGTATGACTGTTAAGAGCTGGCGCGAACGCTGCGTTAAGAACGGCAGCATCACAGCCGTCATCGATATAGAGCGCAATTTTTTTCTCCAGGCGCGCTTTGGCTTCCTGCAACTGCATACCCCGGCACGCACGCGGGATATACTCAGCAATTTGAGCGATAGATTTTTCGTTCTGTTTAAACATGCTTCACCTCGATAGGCTTGATGCTGTCGATCAGCAGTCGGCGGCGCGTATTTTCTGCAAAGTGGCGGCGTCCGGTTTCTTTGTGGTAAAACTCGTTTTTTCCGACGACCCACATCCGCTTTGTCTGGTGCAGTTTTTTTACCTGCGGACCGTCTCGGGTGATAACAATTCCTGTATGAGTTTTTATCACGCTCATTTCTTATTCTCCGGTGCTTTTGGCATTACTGCCCAGTGAGTGATATTGACGTTTTCAAGGTCCCCGACCTGAAATGTCCACTGCCATTCTCCGGTTTCTTTTTGTCCCCAGGTGTACCAGAGAGAACGCCAGCCAATTAGCCAGCCTTCTCCGTTAGCATCAAATAACAGAACACTTTCATTTGCTGGTGGCAGTTCAGCTGACACTGGTATTATTTTGTTTTCCAGTGCCGTACATTTAGCTTCAAGCGCATCGAATTTACGTACCAGGTACTCAGCATTTGTTTCGTTCACTTTCAGATCTCGCGGTACACATTTCCCGCGAAGAAACCCTTCCATTTCGAAAACATTCATGCGCATTTGCGTAACTCCGATAACTCGTTAAAACGTTCCATAAACATCCCGTAGGCATGGCCTGGTGACAGTGGAATAACTTTGAACATCTCTGTCGCCGGGATACCTTCCAGTACAGGCCAGAAAGAGCCATCATCAAGCCCGAGATCGCGGCGTTCGGTTGCCAGCATAATGAGATCGGCATATTTCACTGGCGTGCTCATAACAGGAGGTAACCCGTATTTCTCACGGATTACGGCGTCTATTTTTTCTTCCATCCGTTTATAGTCAGGAAGAAGGCGTTTCAGTGGTGCGGGGATGTCCTGGCAATATGCTTCTGTTGCATCATGCATTAACGCTTCAAAAGCAAATTCCTGCGGTACCAGCTGGCTGCAAAGCACCGCATGTTGGGCGACGCTGTAGAAGTGTGGAAGATGTCCTGCAAAGCGACAGATATTTGAAAGGGAAACCGCGATATCGTTAATAACGATGTCGTCTTTATTTATCCTGTCATAATAAAAATGCTTCCCGGAAAAAGTTTTAATAAATGACATTTTGTTCTCCACGTATATGCGCTGCACCGCGCTGAATTCGGGTAAAAGGAAGCCCTCACCGTCCGGCGATTATTGAGTCAATTACATTTCCATAAATGCCCCCGTAGGGGCGGTTAGTTTCTCCACAAAACAGAGAAGAACACCTGCGGTGGCAGCCGCCCGGATGGATTGGGTTATGAGCCCGTCGTCCGGTGATGCTCTTCTCTGTTTTGTAAAAAGAGCGGTACCAGCCGGAAGCAAGTGTACAAACTGGTACCGCGAGGACTACACACAGCATAAAGTTGTGGTGCCGGGTGCCTCCCGGTGCCTGGCGAAGGTTGCACACCAGGCGGGTGGGTATCCACAGAAGGTCGACTGTCAGCCTCAACCTTAACCCGCGTGCGCTGAGCCGCATTCACCACAACGCTAAGGATTCTCTCTGGTTGAAAATACTTAGCTGTTATGTGCCTGTCTTTTCACCACTTCAGGCTCGGTGGTATCCTTTTAAGCCCGTATACATAAAAGGAAAATCAAATGACTTTTGATGAAAAAGAACTTGATAATGCAATTAATAAAATCATCGTAACGTCGCTCTTTTCCTGTCTCAGCGACACTCAGCAGAAACAGTTCTACGAATCGGCTTTCAACATGATCGAGCGTTGTTGTTTCTGCGATGCCGACGAGTTACCTGAAAAAATCAGGAAACAGTTGGCTGATGCTCTTCGAGTGCGACTTTCTGACCAATTTTCTGAAATGTACTCTCCGAATTTGGACAAATAGAAAAAGGCCATTTCCATTCAGGGTCTGATGGAAAGACTTCAGCCTGTTCTAAAGCACGGCGTAAAGAGAATACAACTCCAGCCATAATCTGATGTTTCCCATTGGCCCAGCTATCGCCGCTCTGATCTACAGGGGCGGCTATGTCGTATGACCAAACGACTTCACAGTTATTGTTTAAAATCTGGACTTTCATTTCATACACCTGCTTTAACATGAGTGCCTAGTGGCACTACATGACTCAACGAATCATCCTTGACTTCATATGCCCCAGGCGGCTACTTCGTGGGCGTCCTGCCTGTTCGTTTTTGACATTTACTGACTGCTTACGACACATGCACCGTGTTACAACCAAATTTTGTTAGTACCTTGTTTGTAGGTCTGGAAAGAAAGATAAAATGAAGTTGCGCATTATGCAAGTGTTTTATTGCGATATATGCAATTTGGTGGGTAATGAAAAGCCACCTTCTGGTGGCTAATTGATGTTGAGGTAGGGGGTTAATTGTGTCGCTTAAGGGTCTGTGACTGACTGATTAAGACCTTTCCAAAGACCATAAACCGGTGTTCGTTTTCGCTGGTAATTCCCCATTCGCGGTAAATCTGATTATCAGAAATTACCAGCAGTTTATCAGGTATCATTTGCAGTCGTTTGACGTAAATTTTATCATCAAAACCAAATACATATATACCATCCCCATCAAACTGATTGATACTGATATCAACGAAGATGAGATCTCCTGGCTCAATGGTTGGACACATACTGTCCCCACGAACGTTGATAACTTTAATGTGATTTGCTGGTCGTCCACCAAACATCGATACAGCATTATCAGTTCTGTATTCAATGGCATGAATCACATCAATGACATCACCGCCCTGGATAAGGCCATTTCCCGCACTGGCACTGACATCCAGCATTTCAATACGGAATACATCCTTCACCTGCGCAACATCCTCACTAATACTGTTTTTACATACAGTATTACTTTTGAGGTCTGAGGTAAAGAGATCAGCAATATCAACACCTAAGCTCCTGGCAATATTACTCAGGGCTTGTTCAGTGAATTGTTTCTGCTTACCTGTTTCGAGGCGCGAGATATTCGCCGCATCCACTCCTATTGCTTCAGCGAGATCGGCGATTTTCATGTTCTTCGCCTGGCGAAGTTGTCTGACTCGATTTCCTATGTTCATGCGTTTATTACATTTCTTTATTGCGCGTTAAGCAAATCAACTTGCGCAAAATATTTGCGTGAAATAATATGCTCATCACGCAATATGTGGAGGTTATATGCAATCACCATTACGGAATGTGCGTAAGGCGCACGGATTTACTTTGCAGCATGTTGCTGCGGGCGTTCAGGTCAATCCAGCGACGCTGAGTCGTATTGAAAGACTGGAACAAATTCCATCTATCGATCTTGCAGAACGTCTGGCCAATTTTTTTAAGGGTGAAATCAGCGAAATGCAGATTCTTTATCCGGCACGTTTTCAATCTAGCCAAAACCAGAATGGGTTTAAACCACAGGAACAGGAGGTAAGCCGTGGGTAAGCATCATTGGAAAGTGGAAAAACAACCCGAGTGGTACGTGAAAGCTGTCAGAAAAACTATCGCGGCATTGCCTGGGGGTTACGCTGAAGCTGCTGACTGGCTGGATGTAACAGAGAACGCTTTATTCAACCGCCTTCGTGCAGATGGCGATCAGATTTTCCCGCTGGGATGGGCAATGGTTTTACAGCGTGCTGGTGGCACTCACTTCATTGCTGACGCTGTGGCGCAGTCTGCAAATGGCGTCTTTGTGTCTCTTCCTGACGTCGAGGATGTGGACAACGCCGATATCAACCAACGCCTGCTGGAAGTCATTGAACAGATCGGCAGTTATTCAAAACAGATTCGTTCAGCAATTGAAGACGGTGTAGTGGAACCGCATGAGAAGACAGCAATTAACGATGAGCTGTACCTCTCAATTTCGAAGCTGCAGGAGCATGCAGCACTGGTCTACAAAATCTTTTGCGTTTCAGAAAGTAGTGACGCCCGCGAGTGTGCAGCTCCGGGCGCCGTGGCGTGTCGTGACTGTGGAGAAACTAACGCATGAACAGTTTAACAACACACTACCGTCGCTCGCAACTGATTGCGCTTCCTGTACCGGGTGGAAAAGCGAAGGTGGAATATTGCTATGCAGTGAATGTACCAGGTGACAGGGAAATTGTAACCCACAGCTTTGCTGAGTGGGCTGTGGGTGATTTCAACCGGCAGAAGGAGACAGTCCTTTGCGACAAGTTAACCGCTGGTTCAAAGATCACTACGGAGTGCCCGTCAGAGTCATTCGTTGGGAACCGGAAACACAACGGGTTATCTACCTCCGCGAAGGCTATGAGCATGAATGCTTCAGTCCGCTCGAACAGTTTCGTCGTAAATTCAGGGAAATAGAGGTCGGTCATGAGCCTGTTAATGACATCCCAGCCCATTGTGATAAATCGTGATCTTGCATGCCGTATTGGTCTGAATGAGGCAATTGTGTTGCAGCAGCTTCATTACTGGCTGAATGAAACGAATTCAGGCACTGAGCATGGCGGAATTCGCTGGGTTTATAACACGACAGAACAGTGGCTGGAGCAGTTTCCGTTCTGGTCAGAGTCCACTCTGAAACGCACATTTGCAAGCCTGAAATCACTTGGGGTTTTGCGTCGCGAGCAACTCAATAAATCGAAGCGTGACATGACCAACTTCTACACGATCAACTATGAAAGTGAGCTTTTAGAAGAGGTCAAAGTGAACGAATCCATCAGGTCAAAATGCACTTCTCCATCGGGTCAAAGTGACCTGATGGATGGGCGCAAAATGACACGATCCATTGGTTCAAAACGACACGCTGTCATCGGGTCAAAATGGCCCAATGATCTTACAGAGAATACAACAGAGATTACTACAGAGAATAAAACCTCTTCTCGTCCGGACGCTTCGCAACCGGACACGCAAACGGCTGAACAGGAGTTTTTAACTCGCCATCCTGATGCGGTTGTATTCAGCCCTAAAAAGCGCCAGTGGGGAACGCAGGATGATTTGACCTGCGCACAGTGGCTCTGGAAAAAAATCATCGCCCTGTACGAGCAGGCCGCCGAATGTGACGGCGAGGTGGTTCGTCCCAAAGAGCCGAACTGGACAGCATGGGCAAACGAAATTCGCCTGATGTGTGTGCAGGATGGTCGTACTCACAAACAAATCTGCGAGATGTACAGCCGCGTCAGCCGCGATCCGTTCTGGTGCCGTAACGTGCTCAGCCCGTCGAAGTTGCGGGAAAAATGGGATGAGCTTTCCCTGCGCTTATCGCCGTCCGTCAGCACGCACACAGAAAAACGTGAAGACCCGTACTTCAAAGCCAGTTACGACAACGTGGACTACAGCCAGATCCCGGCAGGATTCAGGGGGTAATCATGAGTCTTTTGAATGAAGTTCAGAAATTCATTGAAGCCCATCCGGGGTGTACTTCCGGAGACATTGCGGATGCTTTTGCTGGTTACTCACGGCAGCGCGTTCTGCAGTCAGCAAGCAAGTTACGTCAGAGTGGGCGTGTGGCTCACCGTTGTGAAGGAGATACACGCAGACATTTCCCGCGCCTGACTGAGAGAGCGCAGGAGCCGGAACCACAACCAGTTCGTGAAACCAGACCTGTGCGCAATTTCTATGTCGGCACTAACGATCCCCGGGTGATTTTGTGCCTGACCCGCCAGGCGGAAGAACTGGAGTCCAGGGGCCTATACCGTCGTGCTGCAACGGTGTGGATGGCGGCATTCCGTGAAAGCCACTCCCAGCCAGAACGAAACAATTTTCTGGTGCGTCGTGAGCAGTGTTTACGGAAAAGCAGCAAGCGCGCTGTATCGGGTGATGAGTGGTATCTGTCAGGGAATTACGTGGGGGCTTAATGAGTAATAAATATTGCCAGGAGCTGGTGGAACTGCGGAACAAACCAGCCCATGAACTGAAGGAAGTGGGTGATCAGTGGCGCACGCCGGACAACATTTTCTGGGGAATTAACACCCTGTTTGGCCCGTTTGTTCTGGATCTGTTCACTGACGGTGATAACGCCAAATGTGCCGCGTATTACACGGCGGAAGACAACGCGCTGGCGCATGACTGGTCAGAACGCCTTGCGGAGCTTAAAGGTGCTGCCTTTGGTAATCCTCCATACAGCCGCGCCAGTCAGCATGAGGGGCAATACATCACCGGCATGCGTTACATCATGAAACATGTCAGTGCCATGCGTGATAAGGGCGGGCGCTATGTTTTCCTGATCAAAGCTGCCACCAGCGAAGTGTGGTGGCCGGAAGATGCAGATCATATTGCTTTTATTCGCGGGCGTATTGGTTTTGAACTGCCTGTCTGGTTTATCCCGAAAGACGAGAAGCAGGTACCGACAGGAGCTTTTTTCGCTGGTGCTATTGCTGTTTTTGACAAGACCTGGAAGGGACCGGCAATCAGCTACATCGGGCGCGATGAACTTGAGGCATGTGGTGAGGCGTTTCTGGCGCAGGTTCGCCAGCAGGCGGAAAAACTGGTCAGGGAGATGGCGGCATGACGACATTAACTCAATGCCAGCAGCAGGTGCTGGATATGCTGATTTCTTATCAGAAAGAGCGTGGCTTTCCGCCAACCAATCAGGAGGTGGCAACCATGCTGGGATACCGTTCAGTGAATGCAGCGGTGGAGCATCTTCGCGCACTGGAGAAAAAAGGCGTCATCACGATAAAGCGTGGCGTGGCCCGGGGGATAACGCTTCATACCGCGGTGAAGGACGACGACAGCGAGGCGGTCGGGATTATCCGCGCACTGCTTGCCGGTGAGGAAAACGCAAGGCTGCGTGCAACCCACTGGTTACATGAGAGGGACCTGAAAGTATGAAGCTGATCCTGCCTTTTCCGCCCAGCGTGAACACGTACTGGCGACACCCCAACAAAGGGGCATTTGCTGGTAAGAGCCTGATAAGCGCGGCGGGGCGAAAATTTCAGAGCGCGGCGTGCGCAGCAATAGTTGAGCAGTTACGTCGTCTGCCGAAACCAACGTCGGCACCTGCTTCAGTGGAGATCGTGTTGTTTCCGCCGGATAACCGGATCCGTGATCTGGACAACTATAACAAGGCGCTGTTTGACGCCCTGACCCACGCGGGTGTGTGGGAAGACGACAGACAGGTGAAAAGAATGCTGGTGGAGTGGGGACCGGTTATCCCGAAAGGGAAGGTCGAGATCACTATCAGTAAGTACGAGAAAACGGCGGGTGCAGCCGCCTGATTAAGAGGAGAAACGAAGTATGAATAATCTGATGGTCATTGATGGTATTGAAGTTCGTCGTGATGCTTATGGGCGTTACAGCCTGAACGATCTGCATCGCGCAGCAGTAGCATCTGGTGCAAATGCCAGAACCAAGGAGCCGGGAAAGTTTCTTTCCAGCCAACAAACTGTTGAGCTTGTTCATGAATTGACCAACACCCAGAATTTGGGTGTTGACCCGGTGAGTGTGATTCATGGGGGAAATGAACGGGGAACGTATGTCTGCAAGGAACTGGTGTATGCCTATGCAATGTGGATCAGCCCGTCATTCCATCTGAAGGTGATCCGTACTTTCGATATGGTAACCAGCGCACCGGAAAAATTATCCGGACAGGCTGCTGACAAGATGCAGGCTGGCGTGATCCTGCTGGACTTTATGCGCCGGGAGTTAAACCTGTCTAACTCTTCAGTGCTTGGTGCCTGTCAGAAACTCCAGGAGGCTGTTGGCTTACCGAATCTGGCACCGCGCTATGCCATTGATGCTCCTGCTGATGCACACGATGGCTCAAGTCGCCCGACACTGTCACTGAGTGCACTGCTGAAACAGTATGGTATCCGCCTGACGGCTAATCAGGCATATCACCAGATGGTGAAGCTGGGGATCGTCGAGCAGCGCGAACGATACAGCCGTACCGGGATTAACAACATCAAAAAATTCTGGTCGCTGACGGCGAAAGGCTGCATGTTCGGCAAGAACATCACCAGTCCCGCAAATCCGCGCGAGACGCAGCCGCATTTCTTCGAATCCCGATTCCCTGAGCTGTTAAAGCTGCTCGATACCGTTCATTGAGGTGACCGTGAGAGCACTACTGACCCCTGAAATTGCCCCGCGTATGGGGATCGTATTGTTCAGGCCAGGTTCAGAGCTGATGCCCCTGTTTATGCAGGGGCGTGTCCTGCTGGAGCCTGAGCCAGAACGTTATTCATCTTTCGCCAGTGGTGCCGTTCCGGCGGCATCACAACCGCTGGCGGATGATCCTGCCGTTCGGGCCGTGTTCCGCAATGAGGCAGTGATCCGTCGTGCTGGTGGCGTGGAATGTCTTGAAAGCTGGTTACTTCGTGAAAAAGGCTGCCAGTGGCCTCATTCCGACTGGCACAGCGAGAACATGACCACAATGCGACACGCGCCGGGCGCGATCCGTCTGTGCTGGCACTGCGATAACCAGCTGCGCGATCAGTTCACGGAACGGCTGGAATCAATGGCAACGGATAACTGTGCCCGCTGGGTGTTGTCTGTAGTCCGTCTGGATCTCGGTTTTGATGATAACCATGCCGTGACAATGCCGGAACTGTGCTGGTGGCTGATTCGTAATGACCTTGCGGATGCCTTACCTGAAAGCGCAGCCCGTAAGGCGCTGAGATTACCGAAACCTGTTGTGCCGTCTGTCACCCGGGAAAGTGACCTTGTGCCTTCGGTTCCTGCCACCAGCATCATCCAGGATAAAGCGAAAAAGGTGCTGGCGCTGAAAGTGGATCCGGAGTCGCCGGAGTCTTTTATGTTACGCCCAAAACGCCGCCGCTGGGTTAATGAAAAGTACACGCGCTGGGTTAAGACACAGCCGTGTGCATGTTGTGGAAAGCCTGCTGATGATCCCCACCACCTGATAGGCCACGGTCAGGGTGGAATGGGTACAAAAGCGCATGACCTCTTTGTGTTGCCTTTGTGCAGAAAGCATCACGACGAGCTGCATGCGGATACCGTGGCATTTGAAGAAAAGTATGGCTCTCAGCTGGAGCTGATATTTCGTTTTATCGATCGTGCGCTGGCAATTGGCGTATTGGCGTAAGTGGAGAACGAGCATGAACCTTGAAGCCTTACCAAAATATTACTCCCCAAAATCTCCAAAATTGAGCGATGACGCACCGGCGACAGGCTCAGGTGGTTTAACGATTACGGATGTGATGGCTGCGCAGGGGATGGTGCAGTCGAAAGCACCGCTTGGGTTTGCCTTATTCCTGGCAAAAGTTGGTGTTCAGGATCCTCAATTTGCGATTGAAGGTCTGCTCAATTACGCGATGGCACTGGATAACCCGACATTGAACAAATTGAGTGAAGAAACCCGGTTACAGATCATCCCTTACCTTGTGAATTTTGCCTTTGCTGATTATTCCAGGTCTGCGGCAAGTAAGGCTCGCTGTGAGCATTGTGCTGGTACTGGATTTCATAATGTATTGCGCGAAGTGGTGAAACACTCCAGAAGCGGGGAATCTGTTATCAAGGAAGAGTGGGTGAAGGAACTATGTCAGCATTGTCATGGTAAGGGAGAAGTCAGCACAGCGTGCAGAGGGTGTAAGGGTAAAGGTATTGTCCTGGATGAAAAAAGGACCCGGCTTCATGGCACACCTGTTTATAAGATTTGTGGGCGTTGCAATGGAAACCGGTTTAGCCGTTTACCAACCACACTAGCGCGGCATCATGTCCAGAAGCTGGTACCAGACCTGACAGATTATCAGTGGTACAAAGGATATGCAGATGTCATTGATAAACTGGTTACAAAGTGCTGGCAGGAAGAAGCATATGCTGAGGCGCAATTAAGAAAAGTGACGAGATAAATGATTTTCGCCGAAGATGGCGACATAATGCTTGCATTTTTCAAAAAATATGGATAAGATTTTTCCAACGATGGGCTTTGTATGTCTACCGTTGATAAGATTTAAGAACCCGCCGCTGAGCGGGTTTTTTTGTGCCTTGATGTTGGCAGTACGGTAAACACGCTGGTGGTCGTGAATACTGACTTTTTATCTTGCTGGCTTTTTAGACAAGAGTTATTGGTATGTCATGTTAACCAGAAGGAAAAAGGCATGCTAAAACAGCAAGATATGACAGAAACGGCGAAAGTTGTTTTTAATGAATTAAGCATCGAACCGGCAACAGTCGGGGAGATTGCACAAAACACATATCTTTCACGCGAACGCTGTCAGTTAATACTGACCCAGTTGGTTATGGCGGGGCTGGCAGATTACCAGTTCGGCTGTTACAGACGCCTTCAGCAATGAAGGACTTTTAATTTGTGAAAATGGGCGGCTGGTGGGTGTTGGTAGCACCTGCCAGCCATTCGCTCATGCTTACTGGTCACAAGCGAACCACGGCCCACTGCTTTAGCGCAAAAGCAGAGTGAGCCTACCAGAGTTACGCTTACTGATCCATGAAAAATACTGTAAAAATAAACAGTGTTGATTTAATCAACGCTGATTGCCTGCATTTTATTCAGTCCCTGCCTGATGATTCCATTGACCTGATTGTTACCGATCCGCCGTACTTCAAGGTGAAACCCAACGGTTGGGACAATCAGTGGAAAGGGGACGAAGATTACCTTAAGTGGCTGGATCACTGTCTGGCCCAGTTCTGGCGGGTGTTGAAACCTGCCGGAAGCCTTTACCTGTTCTGTGGACATCGCCTGGCATCTGATATTGAGATCATGATGCGTGAACGTTTCAACGTGCTTAACCATATCATCTGGGCGAAGCCGTCCGGACGTTGGAATGGGTGTAATAAAGAAAGTCTGCGTGCATATTTTCCTGCCACAGAGCGCGTTCTGTTTGCTGAACATTACCATGGGCCATATCGTGGCAAAAGTGACGGCTATGCGGCAAAAGAAAGGGAACTCAAACAGCACATAATGGCACCGCTGATATCGTATTTCAGGAATGCTCGTGCCGAACTGGGTATAACGGCAAAACAAATTGCCGAAGCCACAGGTAAGAAAAATATGGTTTCCCACTGGTTTGGTGCCAGTCAGTGGCAGTTGCCGAATGAGGCTGACTACCGGAAGTTACAGGCACTGTTTTCCCGTATAGCGGCAGAGAAGTTTCAGGAACAGCAACTGGAACAACCACACCACCAGCTGGTGGCATCTTATGATTCACTGAATCGCAAATATTCTGAATTGCTGGATGAGTTTAAATCACTCCGGCGCTATTTCTCCGTATCAGTCTCCGTGCCTTATACCGATGTCTGGACGCATAAGCCCGTTCAGTTCTATCCGGGTAAACATCCGTGCGAGAAACCGGCGGATATGCTCCGGCAAATAATCAATGCCAGTAGTCGACCAGGCGATCTGGTTGCTGATTTCTTTATGGGATCCGGTTCCACAATAAAAGCAGCAATGGCGCTGGGGCGTCGGGCGTTAGGTGTTGAACTTGAGTCAGAGCGGTTTAATCAGACGGTGAAAGAGGTAAGTGAACTGGTGGGGAAATAATTCTGGTGGCCACGTTGCGTGGCCTTTTTATTTCCAACACAGCACCCGCAAATATCGCGAGGTGAGAGATGACGAAATGCCTCATAACCCAAATACCTGGCCGGACTGGCTGGAGTTGTTTCAGAGCTGGTGGCGTGGAGACACACCGCTGGGTGCAGTGATTATGTCGATCGTTATGGCTGGTTTGCGCATCGCCTATTTTGGCGGTGGTGGTGGCTGGAAGCGAAAAACGCTCGAGATTTTGCTATGTGGCGCTCTGACGCTGACCTTTGCATCCGCTCTTGAGTATGTCGGATGGCCTAAATCGCTTTCTGTTGCCATTGGTGGTGGCGTGGGGCTGATCGGTGTCGATGCTATTCGTGGGGCTGCAATGCGAGTAATCGGTAACAAATTTGGTAGCTCGAAGGAGTAATTTATGCAGGCACTAAATTCCCAGCGTAAAGCTTTCCTGGATATGGTGGCATGGTCAGAAGGAACGGATAACGGGCGACAACCGACACGTAACCACGGTTATGATGTTATTGTTGGTGGCGAACTGTTCACTGATTACTCCGATCACCCTCGCAAACTTGTCACGCTAAACCCCAAACTCAAATCAACAGCCGCCGGACGTTACCAGCTTCTTTCACGCTGGTGGGATGCTTACCGTAAACAGCTTGGCCTGAAAGATTTTTCTCCAGAAAGCCAGGACGCTGTAGCTCTGCAGCAGATTAAAGAGCGTGGTGCTTTACCGATGATTGACCGCGGTGATATCCGTCAGGCAATCGACCGTTGCAGCAATATCTGGGCTTCACTGCCGGGGGCTGGCTATGGTCAGTTCGAGCATAAGGCTGACAGCCTGATTGCAAAATTCAAAGAAGCTGGCGGAACGGTCAGAGAGATTGAGGTATGAGCAGAGTAACCGCGATTATTTCCGCTCTGGTTATCTGCATCATCGTTTGCTTGTCATGGGCTGTTAATCATTACCGTGATAACGCCATGACCTACAAAGAGCAGCGCGATAAAGCCACATCCATAATCGCTGACATGCAGAAGCGTCAACGTGACGTAGCAGAACTCGACGCCAGATACACAAAGGAGCTTGCTGATGCTAACGCGACTATCGAAAGTCTCCGTGCTGATGTTTCTGCTGGGCGTAAGCGCCTGCAAGTCGCCGCCACCTGTGCAAAGTCAACGACCGGAGCCAGCGGCATGGGCGATGGAGAAAGCCCAAGACTTACAGCAGATGCTGAACTCAATTATTACCGTCTCCGAAGTGGAATCGACAGGATAACCGCGCAGGTTAACTACCTGCAGGAGTACATCAGGACTCAGTGCTTAAAATAATTTTAATTTCGCTGAAATTTAACAAGTGACTTTCAGGAAAATGCCTCGCAGATGCGGGGCATTTTTGTACCGGTATTTCACCGCGCACCGCAGCGCACAATAAACACCGAACCTGACCCTTTGGAATGGGCCTTTGAGGATACCAGTTAGTGCTGGCGAGCCTCGGTGGGCTGGTTTCCTGTGCGGCAAAGGTTCATTTCAAAGAGTTGGTACACGCTATGAAATCATTAACCCTCTTCAATCAACCAATTCGTATCGGTGAAGATGGCATGATCTGCCTCACCGATATGTGGAAAGCCAGTGGTAAAAGTGAATCTGAATCTCCGTACCACTACCTGAGAAACAAGCAGACCAAAGAGTTCTTAGCCGAGCTGGAGAAAAACCACGAATCTGTGGTTTTTACTGAGCGCGGTGTACACGGTGGAACATATGGCGGGAAGTTTGTTGCTTACGATTATGCGGCTTGGTTAAACCCCGGGTTCAAGTACGCGGCCTATAAAGTCCTCGATGACTACTTCACCGGAGAACTTCAGCATCGTAACAGCTTAAGTGCGCAGCTCAATATGAAGTGTCATGAGTTTGATCAGAAAAAAGATATGGCGAGCTTCTGTGGACAAGGGCTGGCGGCATGGCGCTATACGAAGCCAGTGTTGGTCGCTGAGATTAACTCCCTGGCTAACCAGCTGCAGATTACGATCCCCGGGCTTCCGGGATGAGTGATCGTGTCATTGAATGCGCCTCCAGAGCGGGGCGCGACTTCTCAGAGTTCATGAAAGGCGAGAAGGGCATGATGGAAGCATTGGCCTCGGTGGATGAGTTTGGCGAGCAGCTGCGCCTCAACGGCTGTGTCAATCATCACTTTGTCAGCTACATGATGCGGAACTCGATCATGCAGGCATTCATGGATATGGCAAAAGCCGAGAGGAAAGAAGAGCACCGGCGTAAGCGAGCGGAAGCAAAAGCGAAGTAGCCATTACAAAGCCCATCTACGGGTGGGCTTGATAATGAAACCGTGATTTACATCCCTCACAATCCAGGTATGTAAAAGCTGGATCATGCGAGAACGGATTTAACTAAATCTGTGCGCCACCAGTTAACGGCAGTACCACGAAGCAACCCAAGCCAGTAAGTGGGGAAATAACACTGGCAGCCACTGAAAGATGAACCTCCAGCCTTATGGCAAAAAAGATTCTTTGTGGTGGCGGACTGATGGAAAGACATCGGTTATTGCAGAGGCCATTCAATGAGTGGTCTCGACAATGGCTTATACCCTGCACGGGATAACTTAACTGATATCCCTTTTAACGGATAAACGGAGCCAATAATGGCAGAGAATGTCGGCATTATGGCAGTGAAATTTGGATAAATCGGAGATTAGTACATATGCCGCCACGAATCCCAAAAGCCTGCCGTGTTCGCGGTTGCCGCCATACCACCACAGATCCGTCAGGCTATTGTGAAAGCCACAAAAGCGAAGGCTGGACGCAATATAAGCCAGGTCAGTCCCGTCACCAGCGCGGCTACGGTTCGAAATGGGATGCTATCCGTGAACGTGTACTGAAGCGTGACAAAGGCCTGTGCCAGTTGTGCCTGCGTGCCGGTGTGGTACGTGAGGCGAAAACCGTTGACCACATCATCCCTAAAGCGCATGGCGGCACAGATGCCGACAGCAATCTGCAGAGCCTGTGCTGGCCGTGCCATAAGGCGAAGACGGCCCGTGAACGGCTAAAGTGATAATAATTCTCAACTGCCTGAGGGGAGGGGCGGGTCAAATCCCTGTGACCTGACGTCTTCCGGACTGCCCGCCCCATCGTTTTTTTATACCCGCGAAAAATGAAATTTAACCAGGAGTGCCGCATATGGCTGGAACGGCGGGGCGTTCCGGGCGTCGCCCCAAGCCAACGGCGCGCAAGGCGCTGGCCGGAAACCCCGGCAAGCGAGCCCTGAATAAAGATGAACCTGTTTTTACGCCCATCAAAGGTGTTGAGCCACCGGAGTGGTTCGCAGAAGAAAATCTCCCTCTCGCCACGATCATGTGGCAACTGACAACCAAAGAACTCTGCGGTCAGGGCCTGTTGTGCGTGACTGACCTCGCGGTGCTTGAGCGGTGGTGCGTGGCCTATGAGTTCTGGCGACGTGCCGTGAAAAATATTGCCATACAGGGCAACACCATCACCGGTGCAATGGGCGGCAGGGTCAAAAATCCGGAGCTGACCGCCAAAAAAGAACAGGAGTCCGAGATGAGCAGCACGGGGGCAATGCTCGGACTCGACCCCAGCAGCCGCCAGCGTCTGATTGGCCTGGCGGGGCAGAAGAAAGCCACTAACCCGTTTCTGAAAATTATCGAATCATGAGCCGGAAATCTTACCCCAACGTAAATGCTGCAAATCAGTATGCCCGGGATGTCGTGCGCGGAAAGATTGTGGCCTGCCAGTTTGTGATTCAGGCCTGCCAGCGCCATCTTGATGACCTGATGGCGGAAAAAAGTAAGTCGTTTCGTTACCGCTTCGACAAGGACCTGGCTGAACGGGCCGCCAAATTTATTCAGCTGTTGCCGCATACCAAGGGTGAGTGGGCATTCAAACGGATGCCCATCACGCTGGAGCCGTGGCAGCTCTTTGTGATCTGCTGTGCGTTTGGCTGGGTCAATAAAGGCACCCGATTGCGCCGCTTCCGGGAGGTGTATACCGAAATTCCCCGTAAGAACGGCAAATCGGCAATCTCTGCCGGTGTTGCCCTGTATTGTTTTGCCTGTGATAACGAGTTTGGCGCGGAAGTGTATTCCGGTGCCACGACAGAGAAACAGGCGTGGGAAGTCTTTCGCCCGGCGCGACTGATGTGTAAACGCACACCCATGCTGACGGAAGCGTTCGGGATTGAGGTTAACGCCTCAAACATGAACCGTCCGGAGGATGGCGCGCGGTTTGAACCGCTGATCGGCAACCCCGGTGATGGTTCATCACCCCACTGTGCCGTGGTTGATGAATATCACGAGCATGCCACCGATGCGCTTTATACCACAATGCTTACCGGGATGGGGGCGCGACGTCAGCCACTGATGTGGGCCATCACCACCGCCGGGTACAACATTGAGGGGCCGTGCTACGACAAGCGGCGGGAAGTCATCGAGATGCTCAACGGCTCGGTGCCTAACGATGAACTGTTCGGGATCATCTATACCGTTGACGAAGGTGACGACTGGACCAACCCACAGGTGCTGGAAAAAGCCAACCCGAATATCGGGGTGTCGGTTTACCGTGAGTTTTTGTTAAGTCAGCAACAGCGTGCGAAAAATAACGCCCGTCTGGCAAACGTCTTTAAAACAAAACACCTCAATATCTGGGTGTCGGCGCGTTCGGCGTATTTCAACCTGGTGAGCTGGCAGAGCTGCGAGGATAAATCACTGACCCTTGAGCAGTTCGAGGGGCAGCCGTGCATTCTGGCCTTTGACCTGGCGCGTAAGCTGGATATGAACAGCATGGCGCGACTTTATACCCGCGAGATTGACGGTAAAACGCATTACTACAGTGTGGCCCCGCGTTTCTGGGTACCGTATGACACGGTGTACAGCGTCGAGAAAAATGAAGATCGACGGACAGCCGAACGCTTTCAGAAATGGGTGGAAATGGGCGTTCTGACCGTTACCGATGGTGCGGAGGTGGATTATCGCTACATCCTCGAGGAGGCCAAAGCGGCGAACAAAATCAGCCCGGTCAGTGAGTCACCCATCGACCCCTTCGGGGCGACCGGGTTGTCACATGACCTTGCTGATGAAGACCTGAACCCCATCACTATCATTCAGAACTACACCAACATGTCCGACCCGATGAAAGAGCTGGAAGCGGCAATTGAATCGGGGCGCTTTCATCATGATGGCAATCCCATCATGACCTGGTGTATCGGTAACGTGGTCGGCAAAACCATTCCGGGTAACGATGATGTGGTGAAGCCCGTCAAAGAGCAGGCGGAAAACAAAATCGATGGTGCAGTTGCGCTGATTATGGCGGTTGGCAGAGCCATGCTGTACGAGAAAGAAGACACGCTGTCTGACCACATTGAGTCCTATGGGATCCGCTCGCTTTAACTGAGGTAATTATGATCATGCTGATTCTCGCGCCTCTGGTGGGCGTGCTGGGGGCGCTTTTGCTGGCGTATGGTGCCTGGCTGATTTATCCCCCGGCGGGGTTTGTTGTTGCCGGGGCGTTGTGCCTGTTCTGGTCGTGGCTGGTGGCGCGATATCTCGACCGTACACAGTCGTCTGTCGGCGGAGGTAAATAGTGTTCTTTTCGGGATTATTTCAACGAAAAAGTGACGCACCGGTGACCACGCCAGCAGAGCTGGCGGATGCTATCGGGTTGTCCTACGACACCTATACCGGAAAGCAGATCAGCAGCCAGCGGGCCATGCGACTGACGGCGGTTTTTTCCTGTGTCAGGGTGCTGGCGGAGTCGGTCGGGATGTTGCCCTGCAACCTGTATCACCTGAACGGCAGCCTGAAGCAGAGAGCCACTGGTGAACGTCTGCATAAGCTGATCTCCACGCATCCCAATGGCTATATGACGCCGCAGGAGTTCTGGGAGCTGGTGGTCACCTGTCTGTGCCTGCGGGGAAACTTTTACGCCTACAAAGTGAAAGCATTTGGCGAAGTGGCTGAACTGCTGCCCGTCGATCCCGGCTGTGTGGTACCGAAGCTTAACAGTAGCTGGGAGCCGGTCTATCAGGTCACATTCCCGGATGGCTCCACGGATGTACTGAGCCAGGAGGATATCTGGCATGTGCGCACGCTGACGCTGGACGGACTGGTGGGGCTGAATCCCATCGCCTATGCCCGCGAGGCAATATCGCTGGCGGCAGCGACCGAAGAGCACGGGGCCAGACTGTTCAGCAATGGCGCGGTGACGTCGGGTGTGTTGCGTACAGAGCAGACGCTGTCAGATCAGGCTTATGAGCGCCTGAAGAAAGATTTTGAGGAGCGTCACACCGGGCTTGGCAATGCTCACCGCCCGATGATCCTTGAGATGGGGCTGGACTGGAAGTCGATGGCGCTGAACGCCGAGGACAGCCAGTTCCTGGAAACCCGCAAGTTTCAGCTTGAAGAAATCTGTCGTCTGTTCCGGGTGCCATTGCACATGGTGCAGAACACCGATCGCGCCACCTTCAACAATATCGAAGAGCTGGGGCTGGGATTTATCAACTATTCACTGGTGCCGTATCTGACCCGCATTGAGCAGCGGATCAACACCGGACTGGTACGAAAAAGTAAGCAGGGCGTTTATTACGCCAAATTTAACGCCGGGGCGTTACTGCGCGGGGATATGAAGTCCCGTTTTGAAGCCTACGCCACCGGTATCAACTGGGGAATTTACTCTCCCAATGACTGCCGCGACCTGGAAGATATGAATCCGCGTCCCGGTGGGGATGTCTATCTCACACCGATGAATATGACCACGAAACCCTCCGATGGCAGTAAAGCCGGTAAGCAGAAGGATAACGCCAATGCAGACGAAACAACGTCTTGATGTACCGCTGAGTCTGAAATCTGTCAGTGACTCCGGTGAGTTTGAAGGGTATGGCTCCGTCTTTGGTGTAAAGGACAGCCACGATGATGTGGTGATGTCCGGGGCATTTGCTGCTTCCCTGCGGGCGTGGAGTGACAGAAAAGCGTTACCTGCGCTGCTCTGGCAGCACCGCATGGATGAGCCCATCGGTGTTTACACCGAAATGAAGGAAGACGATGTCGGGCTTTACGTCAGGGGGCGATTGCTCATTGATGATGATCCCCTCGCAAAACGCGCACATGCACACATGAAGGCCGGTTCGTTAACCGGCCTTTCTATTGGGTACGTCCTGAAAGACTGGGAATATGACCGGAGCAAAGAAGCCTTTCTGCTGAAAGAAATCGACCTCTGGGAAGTCAGTCTGGTGACGTTCCCGTCTAACGACGAAGCGCGGATCAGCGACGTCAAGAACGCACTGGCCCGCGGGGAAATCCCCGAACAGAAAAAAATCGAAAGAGTCCTGCGTGATGTCGGACTCTCCCGTTCCCAGGCCAAAGCATTCATGGCCGGGGGCTATGGCGCACTGTCCCTGCGCGACGCTGAGGATGTGGGCTCTGCACTGAATGCACTGAAAAATCTGAACTTCTAATCAGGAGAAATACGATGGCGGTTGATATTAAAGATGTCGAACAGGTCGCGCAGGAGCTGCAGCAGAAGTTTGACGACTTCAAAGCAAAGAACGACAAGCGCGTGGATGCGATTGAGCAGGAAAAAGGCAAGCTTGCCGGGCAGGTGGAAACCCTGAACGGGAAACTCAGCGAGCTGGAAAATCTCAAAAGCGACCTTGAAAAAGAGCTGCTTGAGCTGAAACGTCCGGCTGGTGGAGCGCAAAATAAACTGGCCACCGAGCATAAAGAGGCGTTTGTGGGCTTCCTGCGTAAAGGCCGTGAAGACGGTCTGCGCGATCTGGAGCGTAAGGCATTGCAGGTGGGTACCGATGAAGACGGTGGCTACGCCGTGCCGGAAGAACTGGATCGCAACATTCTTAACCTGCTGAAAGATGAAGTGGTGATGCGTCAGGAAGCCACGGTGATCACCGTTGGCGGTTCCGACTACAAAAAACTGGTGAATCTGGGCGGTACGGCTTCCGGATGGGTGGGGGAAACGGATACGCGATCCCAGACTGCCACCTCCAGACTGGAGCTGATTGAACCTCTCATGGGGGAAATCTACGGCAACCCGCAGGCTACCCAGAAAATGCTGGACGATGCCTTCTTCAACGTAGAGGCCTGGATCAACAGCGAGCTGGCAACCGAATTTGCCGAACAGGAAGAAATTGCCTTTACCTCAGGCGATGGCACCAAGAAGCCGAAAGGGTTCCTGGCGTATGAATCCACCGATGAAACCGACAAGGTCCGGGCGTTCGGCAAACTTCAGCATATTGTATCCGGCGAAGCGACCGCGGTGACCGCAGACGCCATTATCAAACTGATTTACACGCTGCGTAAGGCACACCGCACTGGCGCGAAGTTCATGATGAACAACAACAGCCTGTTTGCCATCCGTCTGCTGAAAGACACCGAGGGTAACTATCTGTGGCGTCCGGGGCTGGAACTGGGGCAGCCGTCCTCTCTGGCGGGTTACGGTATCGCTGAAAACGAACAGATGCCGGATATCGCCGCTGATGCGAAAGCCATTGCATTTGGTAACTTCAAACGGGGTTACACCATCGTTGACCGTATCGGCACCCGCATTCTGCGTGACCCGTACACCAATAAACCGTTTGTCGGTTTTTATACCACCAAGCGCACCGGCGGGATGCTGGTCGATTCGCAGGCCATCAAACTGCTGAAGATTGCAGCGGCGTAATCACTCAGGGGCGCGGAACCGCGCCCCCTGTTCTGACGGGTGAAGAATCATGATCCTGAAACAAGATCTGAAATGGTCACCGGACGGTATGCGTGTTGAGGTCATTCGGGCCGGTGAGTATGACGACGGGGCGCTTCCTGCCCGGGTGCAGGAGATTGCACTTCAGGCCGGGTTAGCAGAGCGCGGAATCAGTGCAAAAAGCAGTAAAGCGGCAAAAGAGAAAAAAGCCACGACCAGTAAAGAGGGCTGAGTATGCTTCTGACAATGGAAGAGATTAAAGCCCAACTCCGGCTGGATGAGGATTTCGATACTGATGACCGCCATCTGCAACTGCTGGCATGTGCGGCACAAAAGCGGACGGAAACGTATCTGAACCGGAAGCTCTATGCACCGGATGAAACCATTCCGGACAGCGATCCGGACGGGCTGCACCTGCCGGATGATATTCGTCTGGGGATGCTGATGCTTATCAGCCATTTTTACGAAAACCGCTCGTCGGTTACGGAAGTGGAGAAACTCGACATGCCGCAGAGTTTTGGCTGGCTTGTCGGCCCGTACAGGTACTTTCCGCAATGAAAATTCGTCAGGCGCAGACCAGCGCAACCTACATTCTGCCGGACCCCGGTGAACTGAATAAACGCGTCCTGATCCGCCTGCGGGTGGATATGCCCGCGGATAACTTTGGCGTGGAGCCTCAATACCCGGTTACGTTCCGGACATGGGCGAAGGTTATCCAGACCAGTGCCACCACCTGGCAGGAAACCGCGCAGACCGGGGACGCCATCACCCATTACATCACTATTCGTTACCGCCGGGGGATCACCGCTGATTATGAGGTGGTCTGCGGTGACAGTGTGTACCGGGTGAAACGTCAGCGCGATCTGAACGGGGCGCGGCGCTTTCTGCTGCTGGAGTGTACGGAGCTGGGCGAATGTAGGCAGAGTCACGGAGGCAACAATGACGACTTCCTTTTTGCACGTTGATTTTCAGCAGCCCGCGGAGATGCGCTTTAACCGCGCCCGTGTCCGGCGGGCGTTTGTCACGATTGGTCAGCGTCATATGCGTGATGCCCGTCGGCTGGTGATGCGCCGTGCGCGGTCGGCACCGGGTGAAAACCCCGGTTATCAGACCGGACGCCTGGCTCGTTCGATTGGTTACATGGTACCCAGAGCCAGTAAACATCGCCCTGGTTTTATGGCACGTATAGCCCCTAACCAGCGTAATGGAGAGGGAAACCGCCGTATCACCGGTGATTTTTATCCGGCTTTTTTGTTCTATGGCGTGAGGCGAGGGGCAAAGCGTCGTCGCAGCCATCATCGTGGTGCATCCGGTGGCAGCGGCTGGCGACTGGCTCCACGTAATAACTTCATGGTGGAAACGCTTGAAAAGAACCGCAGCTGGACACGCTATTTTCTGGCGCGGGAATTGCGTAAATCACTGAAGCCGGAGCGACGACACAGATGAAACTGACGCCTGTTATTGCTGCACTGCGTGCCCGTTGTCCGTATTTTGAAAACCGGGTTGCAGGCGCGGCCCAGTTCAAAAATCTGCCGGAGGTCGGAAAGCTGAAACTCCCGGCGGCATATGTTGTACCGGGTGATGATTCTCCGGGAGAAAACAAAAGCCAGACCGACTACTGGCAGGAGCTGAAAGAGGGCTTCTCCGTGGTTGTCATACTGAGTAACGGGCGTGATGAGCGCGGTCAGTTTGCTTCGTATGATGTGGTGGACGATGTCCGGCAGATGCTCTTTAAGGCCCTGCTGGGCTGGAACCCGGAAGCGTGCGGTAACCCGATTAACTATGACGGCGGCACGCTGCTGGATCTGAATCGTCATGAGCTGATTTATCAGTTCGATTTTTCGATCATCAGCGAGCTGACTGAAGACGATACCCGCCAGCAGGATGACCTGAACAGTCTGGATGAACTGCGAACGCTGGCGATTGATGTTGATTATCTCGATCCCGGTAACGGGCCTGACGGCGATATCGAACATCACACCGAAATAACCCTTCCTTCCTGAGAATCTTCATGTTTGTGAAACCTGTTAAAGGGCGGTCAGTGCCTGACCCTGCCCGCGGTGACCTTTTGCCCGCCGAAGGGCGAAATGTTGACGAGAACAACTACTGGCTGCGCCGTGAAGCAGCGGGTGATATCCGGCGCGTGAATAAAAAGGTGAACACCGATGACGATAAGCTTTAACACCATTCCGTCGAATACGCTGGTTCCGCTGTTTTATGCGGAAATGGATAACCAGGTGGCGAATACTGCACAGGACAGCGGAGCATCGCTGCTGATTGGTCATGCCAATAACGGTGCAGAGATTGTTGCCAACAGTCTGGTGCTGATGCCGTCGGCAGACTATGCACGCCAGATTTGTGGTGCGGGAAGTCAGCTGGCGCGTATGGTCGAGGCTTATCGCCAGACCGACCCGTTTGGTGAACTGTATGTAATTGCCGTTCCTGAATCCACAGGCGCGGCGGCAACAGTTACGCTGACGGTGACCGGGGCAGCAACCGAAACCGGCACGGTGAATGTTTATGTGGGACGTACCCGCGTGCAGGCACCGGTGACCAACGGCGATAACGTCGCGACGATTGCCAGCAGTATCCAGGATGCCATCAATGCCGTTCCGGCCCTGCCGTTTACGGCCTCATCTTCGGCTGGTGTGGTTACATTGACCGCTCGCCATAAGGGGCTTTGCGGGAATGAAATTCCTGTCAGCCTCAATTACTACGGCTTTGGTGGGGGCGAAGTGCTGCCAGCGGGCGTACAGATTGCCGTGGCGACGGGTACCGCCGGAACGGGTGCTCCGGTTCTCACCGGCGCGGTGGCTGCAATGGCGGATGAGCCGTTTGATTATATCGGCCTGCCGTTCAACGACACGGCCTCCGTTAACACGCTGGTGACCGAGATGAACGATACCAGCGGTCGCTGGAGCTATGCGCGTCAGCTGTATGGTCATGTGTATACGGCAAAGATCGGCACGCTGTCAGAACTGGTGAACGCAGGTGACCAGTTTAACCAGCAGCACATTACCCTGGCGGGATACGAAAAAGAGACCCAGACGCCTGCCGACGAGCTGGCGGCAAGCCGTACCGCCCGCGCAGCGGTGTTTATTCGCAACGATCCGGCACGTCCCACGCAGACCGGTGAGCTGGTGGGTATGCTGCCTGCGCCGAAGGGGAAACGGTTCACGATGACCGAACAACAGACCCTGCTGTCTCATGGCGTGGCAACGGCGTATGTCGAAAGCGGGGTGCTGCGCATTCAGCGTGATGTCACCACGTACAGGAAAAACGCTTACGGTGTTGCGGATAACAGCTACCTCGACAGCGAGACGCTGCATACCAGCGCGTATGTGCTGCGCAAACTGAAATCCGTCATTACCAGTAAGTACGGGCGTCACAAGCTTGCCAGCGACGGTACCCGCTTTGGTCCCGGTCAGGCGATTGTCACACCGGCGGTGATCAAAGGGGAACTGCTGGCAACCTACCGTCAGCTTGAGCGTGCGGGGATCGTGGAAAACTACGAACTGTTTAAGCAGTACCTGGTTGTGGAGCGTGATGCCAGCGATCCGAACCGCCTGAACACGCTGTTCCCGCCTGACTATGTTAACCAGTTGCGTGTCTTTGCCGTGGTTAACCAGTTCCGTCTTCAGTATTCAGAGGAGTCTGCATAATGGCCCGTATCGGGGGAACCTGTTATTTCAAAATTGACGGTCAGCAGCTATCGCTGACCGGCGGCATTGAGGTGCCCATGAACAGGACGGTCAATGATGACATCATCGGCCTGGACGGTTCAGTGGACCGCAAGGAAACTCACCGTGCGCCTTATGTCAAAGGGACCTTCAAGGTGCCGAAGAATTTTCCGGTGAGCAAAATCACCTCGTCTGATGAGATGACCATCACTGCCGAGCTGGCGAACGGTCAGGTCTATGTATTGTCGTCCGCCTGGCTGCACGGCGAAGCGAACCATAATGCCGAAGAAGGCACGGTTGATCTTGAGTTCCACGGTGAAGAAGGGGATTACCAGTAATGAAAGAGCTTGAGTTAAAGAAACCGATTATCGCTCATGGTGAGACACTCTCCGTACTGGAGTTTGATGAACCCACCGGGAAGGATGTCCGCGAGCTGGGGTATCCCTACCAGATGAATCAGGATGAGTCAGTCAGACTTCTGGCGCATGTGGTGTCGAAATACATTGTGCGGCTGGCGAAAGTGCCGCAAAGCTCTGTCGACCAGATGTCTCCGGCAGACCTGAATGCAGCGGCGTGGCTTGTGGCTGGTTTTTTCCTCCAGGCCTGACGGCTGAATACCTCACTGATCGCTTCTTTGACTGCGCCAGCTACTGGCGCATTAATCCTTTCGAATTGCTGAATATGCCGATCAGTGAAATTCCCTTGCTGGTCAGTCAGGCAAACAGGATAGAGCAGGAGAAACGCACACATGGCGGAATTTGAGCTTAAGGCGTTGATCACCGGTGTCGACAGGCTTTCTCCCGCGCTGTCGAAAATGCAAAAGAAAATCCGGGGATTTAAACGCCAGGCGGAAGAAGCGTCACAGGGTGGGCTGGCGCTTGGTGGCGGACTGGCAGCGGGTCTGACGCTTTCCCTGAAATCTTATGCCGATCAGGAAAACGCCGCCACCGGGCTGAAAGTCGCCATGATGGATGCGAACGGCGAGGTCGGAAAGAGCTTTCAGGACATCAATAAACTGGCTATTGGCCTGGGTAACCAGCTACCCGGTACAACGGCTGATTTCCAGAACATGATGCAGATGCTGGTGCGTCAGGGGATCCCGGCAGAAAATATTCTTGGCGGTGTGGGTAAAGCGACAGCTTATCTTGCGGTACAACTGAAAAAAACACCGGAAGCGGCTGCTGAGTTTGCTGCAAAGATGCAGGATGCTACCGGAACGGCGTCAGAAGACATGATGGGGCTGTTCGACACTATCCAGAAGGCGTTTTATCTGGGTGTTGACGATACCAACATGTTGTCCTTCTTCACTAAAACCAGCTCTGTTCTGAAGATGGTGAACAAGGACGGTCTTCAGGCTGCACAGAGCCTTGCCCCCATCAGCGTCATGATGGATCAGATGGGGATGAACGGGGAGTCGGCAGGTAACGCCCTGCGAAAAGTTATCCAGTCCGGATTAAGCGTTAAGAAAATCAGGGACGTCAATAAAATCATGGCCCGCCAGAAACTCGGGGTACAGCTCGATTTTACTGACGGCAAAGGAAGTTTTGGCGGTCTTGATAACATGTTCAGGCAACTGGCAAAGCTGCGAAAACTGACCGACGTTAAGCGAACAGGTGTACTTAAGGCAATATTTGGTGATGATGCCGAAACCCTTCAGGTGGTCAATGCACTAATCGATAAAGGAAAGGATGGCTACGATCAGATCCAGCAGAAGATGAATAAACAGGCCAGCCTGAATAAACGTGTTCAGGCCCAGCTTGGTACGCTGTCCAACCTGTGGGAGGCAATGACGGGGACCGCAACTAACGGCCTTGCGGCTATTGGCGGCGCATTTTCTGGTGACGCCAAAAATATCACGCAATGGCTGGGGGAGTTAGGGGAAAAATTCACGAAGTTTGCGGATGAAAATCCCCGGGTTATTCGCGGCGTCGTCGGGCTTGCTGCCGGTCTTGCGATTCTGAAACTGGGATTGATGGGCGTTGGCGGTGCCATCAGTATTGTCAGCAGGATTATGTCGATGACGCCGATTGGCATGATTGCGACGGCGATTGCTCTGGCTGCGGGATTAATTATCACTAACTGGGATGTTGTCGGACCTTATTTCAAGAAGCTCTGGGAAACCATTGGTCCTTATTTTGAGGCAGGTTGGGAACTTCTGAAGAAGGTTTTTGCCTGGTCGCCGCTGGGGATGGTGATCAATAACTGGGGACCGGTTGTTAAGTGGTTTCAGGATATGTGGGACAAGCTGAAGCCAATTATTGAGTGGTTTACCGACAGTTCCGGTGACACGGTCGATGCCATTAACTCTGCGCAGTGGGGCGCGGGTGCTTATGATGCTTATGGGACGGGAATACCGGCGCGGGGATACACACCTTATCCGGCGGTGGATCCGGCTCAGTCAAACAACGCCTCCGATGCCACAGGCTCGAATCCCTTCATGATTAACAAAGCTTCTGTGCCAAAAGTTGATGGTGAGATCAAGGTCTCTTTTGTGAATTCGCCTCCGGGTATGCGGGTTATGGAAACGCGATCCAGCGGTTTTGATGTCAGCCATGATGTTGGCTATACGCGGTTCAGGTAGTGTACAAAATGATTAATGTGTTTTTGTCTGGCATAATTTGGGTTTTCAGCTTTAAGTAGTTAATATAATCATTCCTTACAAATGATTGAAGGGATGATTATGCGTATCTTTGTTTTTTTTATATCTGCACTTTTATCTTTTAACTTGGCTGCGGAAGAGTGTAAGTTCAGCTTTAATGAGTCAGAATTAATCTCTTCTATAGGTATTGCACCAGTTAAGCAAGAGATAATAAAGGATGAAGGAATAACTAAGCGGCAATATGAATTCAGAAGAGAATTATCTTCTGAAGAAATGCTTAGTGATGACGCTGATGAAAAATATGAGCCGCAGTTTTATATATCTGTTTATAATCCATCATGCCCACAAAAGGTTATTGTTTGGTTTTTCAAAGACAATAAAAACACAATGGATTTAAGTAATGAGGTCCTTGCTGGTAGAGCGTTCAAGTATTTAACTGGTGTTAATGAAAGTATTTTTGAAAATAAAATGAAAAAGTTTTTAAAGGTACAGTCATTTGAATCTTTTGATGAAAGGACAGATTCTAAATTTATAAAGAGTGGTAATATTTATTCCATTGATGTTCAACTCAGATAGTAATTAAAAATATTAGGTTCCCGCCACATCTTCTGCGATGTAAATAACTGACAAAGCAGATTTGGCGGGTTTTTTGTATCCGGAGTTTATATGACGTGGAAAGACAGGCTTCAGGATGCGTCATTTCGCGGCGTACCGTTTAAGGTTGAAGAAGAAAGTGCGGGAACCGGTCGCCGTGTGGAAACACACGAATATCCGAACCGCGACAAGCCCTATACCGAAGATCTGGGAAAAGTCACTTTCCGCCCGTCCATCACAGCTTATGTGGTGGGAGATGACTGCTTTGACCAGCGCGATCGCCTGATTGAAGCGCTGAATAAACCCGGTCCCGGCACGCTTGTCCACCCGACATATGGTGAGCTGAAAGTCTGTGTTGACGGGGAAGTTCGGGTCAGCACATCGAAAAGTGAAGGGCGTATTGTCCGCTTTGACCTGAAGTTTGTCGAAGCAGGAGAACTCTCTTACCCCACATCAGGTGCGGCGACGGCGCAGACGCTGATGTCATCCTGTTCTGCACTGGATGACTGCATCAGTGACAGCTTCAGCGGTTTCAGTATCGATGGTGTGGCGGATTTTGTGCAGAACGACGTTATCGGTAATGCCAGCATAATGCTGGGGTATGTTTCTGATGCGATGAAAGTGGTGGATTCTGCCGTATCGGATGCCGCCAGGCTGTTGCAGGGGGATATCTCGGTACTTCTGCCGCCGCCATCGTCAGGCAAAAATTTCGTTGAGCAGGTGCAGAAAATGTGGCGTACCGGGAAACGCCTTTATGGTAACGCCAGCGACCTGGTCACCATGATCAAAACGCTTTCCGGTGTCAGCCTCGGCAGCGATCTGCAACCGCGCGGCGTCTGGAAAACGGACAGTAAAACCACCGCCACGGCGACGCAGCAGCGTAACGTGGTTGCCAGCACCCTTCGTACGACCGCAATCAGCGAAGCGGCGTATGCCGTCACCCGATTGCCTGCGCCAACAACTTCCGCGGTGATGCAGAATTCCGCAGTGGGGCAGGCAACAACACCTGCGCAGAGCACTGGCTGGCCTTCCGTCACGCATCCGGCACTGAACAATGCACCGGCGGTGAAAAACACAGTTGACCTGCCGACGTGGGAAGAACTGACTGACATTCGCGACACACTGAATACGGCAATTGATAAGGAGTTGTCCCGTACAACCAGTGATGCGCTGTTTCTGGCGCTGCGCCGGGTGAAAGCAGATCTGAATGCGGATATCAACACGCGCCTTGAACAGTCTGCACGGATCATTCAGCGCACACCGGATGAGGTTTTACCCGCGCTGGTGCTGGCGGCGACCTGGTTTGATAACGCGGCGCGTGACGCGGACATTATCCGGCGTAATGCCATTACGCATCCCGGCTTTGTGCCGGTGATCCCTCTGAAGGTGCCAGTGCAATGAACGATAACGTCACGCTACGGGTAAATGGCCGGGAGTGGAATGGCTGGACATCGGTGCGCATCGGTGCCGGTGTTGAACGACTGGCGCGGGATTTCAGTGTGGAGATCACCCGCCAGTGGCCGGGAGATGAGGGTATCACCACGCTTCAGCCGCGCATTAAAAACGGTTCAAAAGTGGAAGTGCTGATTGGTGATGAGCTGGTGATCACCGGCTGGGTGGAGGCGACGCCCGTTCGTTACGATGCCCGTTCGGTCAGCACTGGTATTGCCGGACGTAGTCTGACGGCTGATCTGATTGACTGTGCAGCCGAACCGACACAGTTTAACGGACGATCGCTGGTACAGATTGCGCAGGCGCTTGCTGCGCCCTTCGGCATTGAGGTGGTGAACAACGGTGCGCCGTCGGGTGTTATTCCTGACGTCCAGCCTGATCACGGTGAAACGGTGATTGAGGTAATCAACAAAATACTCGGTCAGCAGCAGGCACTGGCTTACGACGACCCGCACGGCAGGCTGGTGATTGGCGGTATTGGCTCAACGCGGGCACATACCGCGCTGGTACTTGGGGAAAACATCCTTTCCTGTGATACGGAGAAGAGTATCCGGGAGCGGTTTTCAGTTTACCAGGTGGCGGGGCAGCGTGCCGGAAACGACGATGATTTCGGTGAGGCCACCACCACCGCGCTGCGGGCCCGCACAGAGGACGCATTTATTGCCCGTTACCGTCCGATGTATATCAGGCAGACAGGGCAGGCCACGGGGGCAGGCTGTATTGCGCGTGCTGACTTTGAAGCCCGACAACGGGCGGCGCGGACGGATGAAACCACCTATGTGGTGCAGGGCTGGCGACAGGGTAACGGTACGCTGTGGCAGCCCAACCAGCGGGTGATTGTCTTTGATCCGGTCTGTGGTTTCGACAATACCGAACTGCTTGTTTCGGAAGTCACGTTTACTCAGGACCAGAACGGCACCCTGACGGAAATCCGTGTCGGCCCGCCTGATGCTTATCTGCCTGAACCCGAAGATCCCGGCGCGCGGAAAAAGAAAAAAGCCAGAGTACAGGAGGACCCGTTCTGATGAGGGCGATTGAAACCATACAGCGACAACTCCTCGGGCTGATTGGGCGGGCCGTGGTGAAAAGCATCAGTGCCGCAACGAAATGTCAGACCGTGGATGTGTCCCTGATTGCCGGTGAACCCAAAGCCGGGGTTGAACATCTTGAACCTTACGGTTTTACCGCAAGGGCAAACAGCGGTGCGGAAGCGGTGGTGTTGTTTCCGGATGGCGACCGTTCTCATGCGGTGGTTGTTACGGTGTCGGATCGGCGTTACCGCCTGAAAGGGCTGCAGACGGGTGAGGTGGCTGTCTATGACGATCAGGGGCAGTCCGTGACGCTGACCCGGGAGGGGATCGTGGTGGACGGTGCAGGTAAAACGATCACGTTTCGCAATTCACCTAAAGCACGTTTTGAAATGGACCTGGAAGTGACAGGACAGGTGAAAGACCTGTGCGACTCCAGCGGTACCACCATGTCAGCGATGCGGCTTGCCTATAACGGGCATCGTCACAGAGAGAACGGTCAGGGCAGTAACACCGACAAACCTGATAAAGCGATGGAGGCATGATGGAACTGTGGCTGACGGTGAACGGTAAACGCACCTGCGCCAGCGCACCGCTGGATCCGCTGACCCGCGCCGTGGTGATTTCCCTGTTTACCTGGCGGCGGGCGGAGCCTGATGACAACGCCGACGTCCCGATGGGATGGTGGGGGGATACCTGGCCTGCGGTACAGAATGACCGTTACGGCTCCCGACTGTGGCTGCTTCAGCGCAGCAAACTGACCAATCAGTTGGTGCAGACGGTAAGGGGGTATATCCGCGAATGCCTGCAATGGATGATTGATGATGGCGTGGTGTCCCGTATTGATCTGGATATCCGCCGCACCGGGATTAATGAACTGGGTAACAGTATCACTCTCTGGCGTCGTGACGGACCGGTAATGATTTCTTTTGATGATCTGTGGAGTGCGATAACGCATGGCGGACAGTGAATTTCAGCGCCCGACGCTGGCAGAAAATATCAGTATGCTCCGTAACGATTTATTCGCCAGGCTGGACGTCAGCGACACGCTCCGGCGCATGGATGAAGACGTGCGGGCAAAGGTGTATGCGGCGGCGCTGCATACGGTTTACGGTTACATCGATTATCTGGCAATGAACATGCTGCCTGATCTGTGCGATGAGTCCTGGCTGGCGCGACATGCTGCGATGAAACGGTGTCCGCGCAAGGGGGCCACGGCTGCCAGCGGGTATATGCGCTGGGAAGGTGTCAGCGATGGCCTGAAGGTGACCGCCGGGAGTGTTATTCAGCGCGATGACCTGGTTCAGTACACGGCAACTGCCGATGCAATCAGCACTGGTGGTGTCCTGCGTGTGCCGATCACTTGCTCAACTACAGGCGCGGTCGGTAACGCTGACGACGGTACGGCATTAATCCTGGTCACGCCGGTGAATGGTCTGCCGTCTTCCGGTGTGGCTGACACCCTGACAGGCGGATTTGATACTGAAGAGCTGGAAACGTGGCGCGCCCGCGTCATTGAGCGGTATTACTGGACGCCTCAGGGCGGGGCTGACGGGGACTATGTCGTCTGGGCTAAAGAAGTGCCCGGCATTACCCGCGCATGGACATACCGACACTGGATGGGAACGGGGACTGTCGGTGTGATGATTGCCAGCAGTGACCTGATTAATCCCATTCCGGAAGAGTCAACGGAAACGGCGGCAAGACAACATATCGAGCCACTGGCCCCGGTGGCAGGCTCTGATTTGTATGTATTCAGGCCGGTGGCGCATAAAGTGGATTTTCATATCCGCGTGACGCCGGACACACCGGAAATACGGGCTGCCATCACCGCCGAGTTGCGTTCGTTCCTGCTGCGTGATGGTTATCCGCAGGGAGAACTGAAGGTGTCACGTATCAGTGAAGCGATTTCCGGTGCGAACGGGGAATACAGCCATCAGTTGCTTGCCCCGGCGGACAATATCTCCATTGCAAAAAATGAGCTGGCGGTTCTGGGGACGATTTCATGGACGTGACAAACGATGATTATATCCGTCTGTTGTCGGCACTGTTGCCGCCCGGTCCGGCGTGGTCAGTCAGCGATCCGGCGATTGCCGGTGCGGCACCGTCATTAACCCGCGTTCATCAGCGTGCGGATGCCCTGATGCGGGAGCTGGATCCGCGCACCACCACTGAACTGATAAACCGCTGGGAGCGTCTGTGCGGTCTGCCGGATGAATGTATTCCCGCAGGGACACAGACCCTTCGCCAGCGTCAGCAACGGCTGGATGCGAAGGTTAATCTGGCGGGCGGCATCAATGAGGATTTTTATCTTGCACAGCTTGCTGCCCTGGGCAGACCAGACGCCACTATCACGCGATACGATAAAAGCACGTTCACCTGCTCATCGGCCTGTACTGACGCAGTGAATGCGCCGGAATGGCGGTATTACTGGCAGGTCAACATGCCAGCCGCCACCAACACCACCTGGATGACATGTGGCGATCCCTGTGATTCCGCACTGCGTATCTGGGGCGACACCGTTGTCGAGTGCGTGCTTAACAAACTCTGCCCTTCGCATACCTACGTAATTTTTAAATATCCGGAGTAATCCATGCATCGTATAGACACGAAAACCGCGCAGAAGGATAAGTTCGGCGCGGGTAAGAACGGTTTTACCCGTGGTAACCCCCAGACCGGCACACCTGCCACCGATCTGGATGATGACTACTTTGACATGTTGCAGGAGGAGCTTTGCAGCGTTGTGGAGGCATCCGGTGCCAGCCTGGAGAAGGGGCGGCACGACCAGCTGCTTACCGCGCTTCGTGCGCTGCTGTTAAGCCGCAAGAATCCGTTTGGTGATATCAAATCGGATGGCACGGTGAAAACGGCTCTCGAAAACCTTGGTTTGGGAGAAGGCTCAGCGTTACCCGTTGGTGTGCCTGTTCCGTGGCCTTCAGCCACACCACCAACAGGCTGGCTGAAATGCAACGGTGCACCTTTTTCTGCCGAAGAGTACCCAAAACTGGCAAAGGCTTACCCAAAGTTAAAATTACCGGATTTGCGCGGTGAGTTTATTCGCGGGTGGGATGATGGGCGAGGTGTTGATTCCGCGAGACTGCTACTTTCAAGTCAGGCGGCATCTATCCTTGAACATAACCATGAAATGCATGGATGGACAGGGAACCCACTCATGGCTAGAGATGTTTATTCATCCGGTTCATCCGTATTTGCGGTGCAGTTGAGCATTGGCGATGGCGGGTTATTGTATTCGTGGAAGGATGGGAGTGGAACAACAAATGACAGTAAACGAATGGATAGAACAAATCATGTCAGTTCCGGCGCCGGTGATGGTAGCCCGCGAAACATTGCATTTAACTACATTGTGAGGGCTGCATAAATGGAACAGGCTATTTTGGGAAAAGACGGTTACGCTTTAAATGATGGGGAAATCATCGTACATAACTATGATGGCGAAACGCGGGAATATATTTCTACATCAACTGAATATCTCGCTGTCGGCGTCGGTA
>ENA-ORMO01000216-ORMO01000216.1-human-gut-metagenome-genome-assembly--contig:-NODE-216-length-86165-cov-6.701150_pt1 | contig 86165 bp, 68 predicted proteins | sample MGYA00242106_ERZ509001 | MGnify/ENA primary metagenome ERZ509001 (study PRJEB26280, sample SAMEA2338736) | human gut metagenome | biome: human gut; feature: human-associated habitat; material: faeces...
CCAAGGAATGATGCGGTCTAAAGTCTCCAGGAACTTTGTTCTTCTGGCACCGCCCGGCTGCGGTGAGGTTTCTGCAAATAAATCAGCGAATGTGGGGGCTTTAATCTTCATAGTCACACTTTTCGGTAGTGTGCTAATTATAGCATATCACCCACCTTTTGTGCAGAGGTTCCGTTGTACTACCTTGTCAGAAAAATAGATGTCCTCCAGATCATCTAAATAATGATCCAGAGCTTCTTTGACTAAAGCAGTCTCTGAGCGACCCGTTTCTTTAGCAAACCGACACAGCCGCGCCTCAATGCATTTCGGAAGCTGAATTTCTAACAACGAACAATCCCCTGAAAATTTTAGATTCCTTCAAGAAGAAAGAAATCATCCGAGAAGAGAAACTCTACGGATCTCCCTCCTTAATTATCCTTCCGAGGCCGAATTAACACAGCCGCTCAAACTTGGTATTGCAAAAATCTTCACGACGACCATGCGGCTAAAGATCAATGTCTTCTTCTAAACGTCTCTTCAAGAAGCTTATAAGCCGCCTCTTTCATTTGACGAGAATGCTTGATGTCCGACTGAATACTAAAAATCTTCGGAATATCATCTCCGATGCCCAAGCAGACAATCTCAATACCGGCGCGTTTCAAATCTTGCTCAATGTCAGTTAGAAGTTCGGCATCGGAACACAATCCGTCCGTGATCAAAAAGATAATTTTGCGGGACTCTCTTCGACTAACAAGCTGAGCCGCCGCTGAATTGATGGATTGTCTGACTGGTGTATAGCCGAAAGGCCTTAAAGCGCAAAAGCGTTCCAAACAGGACGCAACGGGCTCATCAAAACGTTTGACCTCTAAAAGCGTCTGACGTTCAACGCCCGGAAAAGCATAAACCGAGCTTCGGCAGCCGCTCACGGAATCAGCCATTCCTGCAATGGCCTGAGCACACAAAGATCCCGTTCTCATGTCTTCGCGCGTCATCGAACCGCTTCGGTCTAAAAGCACACACATCGCAACAGACGGACGAAGCACCGATTCTTCGCATCGAAACACTCTGGTGTCACCGACATATAGCCGGCTCAGCTTCTTGGGTTCCAAATCTCTGCCGCTTCTCGCATAACGCGTGGGCTGGAAACTAAGTCCCTGCAGAAATCGATGAAATTGCTGCGAGCCGCCTCGAAGAAGCTTTTCTGCTTCCGCCTTGAACTCCGGATCAACCCGAGGACTCAGCTCACTTCTGACCGTCGGCCAAACCGCTGCTTTTCCGGTCGGATTCTCGCCAGTCGCTCCTCGATAGGTTTTGTAGTCCTCTTCCATGACGCGATGGATATCCGCGTCCTTAAGATCATCGTCTTCGAACAGCGCATCAAAGTCCTCGGACTTTTGACTGTCTTTCTTAGACCTTTTTGCTTTGCCCTTTCCTTCAGAAGAAGCCGCTGATCCTGTTGATGAAGAGCCGGCGCCCGCATTGTCAGAGCCGCTCTGTCCTTCTTCAGAAAACACCTTTTGAGAAATCGCCTGACTGAACATTTGAGCAATCTCTCGAGCGCATTGAATGACCTCAGCCGTATTAGCACTTCTGACCGCTTCTTCAGCCTTTTTCATAGTCCGCGCAAAAAGCTCCTGTCCGAATCTCTGCACAAAAGCATTCTTTGCTTCTTCCGAATAATGCTTTGAACAGTCATATTCCAGCATCAGTGCGGTCATGCACCAATAGCACGTGAGACAAAGAAGCGCGCCCGGAGAAGTATGTTCGCTGATATTCGGAAGCTGTCCCGCTCGAGCCATCTTAGAAAAGTGTTCATTGCGCCAAAGATAGCCGCCCGGATACTTTTTATATCCGATGGCATCGATGCGAACGTCTTCCAGAGCATTAACGAGCGAATGCAGGCCGCCGAGCGAAGCTACTTCATCAAAGTCACTGTATAAAACGTGGTGAATCTCATGGGTTCCATGCGATAAGTAAGCATCAAGAGCGTCCTGAGACTGCAGCAGCGGCTCTCCTAAATAAACGGTCTTGCCGTCCGTACATGGCGTGCCGGCAAATACCACTTTGATTTCTTTTCCCGCAGAAAGAGAAGTCAAAATGCCGTTTACCGCTTTCAATACAGCGGGTAACGCGATCGTTGTCTGAGACAAAATGAATTTCCTAAAAATACTCCGGAACCGTGCCCCAAGGCTTTCGCCTTGAGACACTGAACAGGAAGTCGGTTAACCGAAAGGAAAAAGCGACCGGCCGCGGGCAATCATGCCTGCCGCTCCGGTAAGCACCTCTCGCCTTTCCTCAACTGAAGGAACGGATACGAGAGACTCTGCCTCTTCCGTTGTGTTCTGCTCGTGGCCTGCATTTGCCTGCGCAAATGCTTCCCGAGCTTTCTCCAGAAACTGAACAAAAAGCTTCTTGTTTCGGCACCAGACATGGGTCCGGCTGCCTTCGGCAAGCGCTTCTTCCAGTGCAGCGGAAGCAAGAGCAAATCGGGTTTGAGAACAGCTCCATGAACGTACCCGTTCATAAAGCGTCCTGACGCGACACACAATCGCTTCCGTGACGTTGGCGGTCTCAAGCGCCGCGCAGATAAGATCGGTCTCATCGGCAAAACGCTCGGCCAACCCGTCAAGAAAAGCATCCTTTGAGCTTCGTTTGCCCGTACCGTGCGCAGCCAGAACAAACGCATCAAACTCAAAGCTGATCCGACGCAGAACAAAATTCGTCGGAGGAAAAACGGCTTCTTTCGAACAGCCCGGAGGAATGATGCCTTCGAGCCTCTGAGCAAGAATGTCTTCATAGGCCGGCGCAAAAACTTCATCGCGCCGCCTGCAGAATTCTTTTCTCCAGACACTCAGGGCTCGTTCTGCAACGGCAGCATCCTGCCTTCGCATCACGAAACCGTTGAGATAAGGTTCGCCCATCTCCTGACACAAAGCCTTGGCTCGCGCTCTGAAGTCAAGAAAAGGTTTCAGCATCACGCCCGGAATAATCCTTCGGCGTTTCATAAACTCCGCGCCTTCCTCAATTGAGGTCTGCTCGGTTGTCGTCCCGCTCCAGACACTAATCTGAAAACAAATCAGCACCAGATCGGAATCTTCCGTTTTATCTTCTTTCTTTTCGGTTGATAAACAACCGCTGTCTTGCCAAAAACCGCGGTTACCAAACAAATCAGCCATAGGGCCTCCTTAAATAAAAAAGAGAGCCCTTAAGGCCCGTCATCCGAGGGCTTAAAGGCCCTCGAATAACGATGGGTTGAGATGACCGAAATCATCTCTGGAGTAAAGAACGATCGGTCCGTTAGAAAACTGCGCTTAGGCAATATGCTTGCCGATATCGCCGATTTCTAATTCGACCAATTTTTCGACCGCCAATGCGCCGGCTTCTTCCAGACAGTCCGTCAGCGCGATTTTCATCGCACGCCTCAAAGCAGCCCGAGGCTCATTCTTCATCGCCGGAGATCGATAGCTCAAAAGAAGTAAGTCTCTGAACCGCAGTAAGACTCGGGTCGAAATCGTTGCTTCCGCAACGGCTCCGTCCTCCGTCTGACGGCAGTAAGCCTGACGAACTCGGTCCGCCGCCCTCCTCAGACGCACGGAAAATTCTTTCCGCCATTCTTCAAAGGACATGCCTCGGACTTCAAGCTCCGGAGTTGTCGCTTCTAATAAAGAAACTTCAGCCTCCTCGCCCATGTAGTCCATGCGCATCTTCCAAAAGCGGTCGAGCACTGCCGGATCCTGACTAAAGCGTCCCACATAGCGTGAGCCGTAATCTTCCGTCAACCCCCGCAGATTGTCGGTCATGACAATCCGGGTTCTCGGATGCGGATGAATCACTTCTCCGGTCTCCGGGATATAAAGCGGAGAGCCTTCAAGCAGTTCATTGACCGACAGCCAAAGATCCGGCGGCGCTGCCGACATCTCATTAACAAGAAACACACAGCCGTGCCGCCAGGCCCGCGTGAGCGGACCGTCGGCAAAGCGCATACTTTTGTCCTTATCAATGACATAGCCGCCGATGAGATCCGTACGGTCCAAGCGGGCGCGTGCGGTAATCGAAATCACCGGCGCGTTCACTCGGGCGCAGTACTGGTTCACAAAACTGGTTTTGCCCGAACCGTGCGGGCCGCTGATAAACAGCGGCTCACTCGAACCGATTTCAAACCAGGCGCTCATGATCGACAAAGCGTCCTTTTCAAAAACATAGGAAGGATCCAAGCGAGGAATGAGGCACCGGAGTTCCGGTTCGATATCCTCTAATCGGTATCCTAAAAGTGATCCGTCCTGCATAAATCCGAAGGATTCCAGCGAAACGAATTCGTTTAATACCTGTGACATACAAAGCTCCATATAAAAAACGGAGCCTCGGACTCCCTGCGGGGGCACAAAGGCCCCGTAGGGTTAAGTAAAAAACGATGCACACTATGTTTTTGCCAAACAAGCCTGTGCACCGAAGCTTGTTTGGTTTTGAGCCATGAGAACGTCGTTCCAGTCTGAGCCCGATTGCTCGGGCAGACGCACTTCGACCTCAATGTCGGGATGCCGCTGCTTGATTTCAGCGGCGCCCGCATAAGCCTCCCTTTGACCGATAAAGTTCTTGTCCGAATCACCGAAAATGATGATTCTGCGGACCGACTTCGGCGGCACAAAGTTGCGGAAATTAAATGCGGCAACCACCGACCACACCGGAACTCCGAAGAGCTCCGACGCTGACAGCGCCGTTTCAATTCCCTCGGCTAATCCGAGCACGCCGGATTCGTCCGTTTCGGCCAGACGAACCGCGCACCCCGAGAGCTCCTTGCCGAGTACTTTCTTAACCGCCTTAACGGGGGCCTTCCGGCCTTTGTCCAGATAAGTGCGATGAAGACTGACTCGGTGTCCTTCAGAGTTAACGATCTCGGCCACAAGTCCTTCATAGAAGGAGTGATCCCATGACCGTCCGTCCTCGGAAAGCTGCGCATAACGCAGACGATTCGAGGCACGGAGCGCCGCCGGAAAACACTTTTTCAAACCTCGGCTTCGAAGATAGACATAAGCACTATCTCTCTCGCCCAAGGCATGAGAGGCAGCCCACACTTCTTCTACCGGAGAAGGCTGCTCATGTGTTTTCGTAACTCTGTAGGTTTTCTCTTCGTGAATCGGAAGATTGAGAAAGCGGGCCATAAAACGCAGAGCGTCAACGTAACCGAAATTCTTGATTTTCATCAGAAGATCGACTCCGCTGTGGTAACCGCAGTGACGGCAGAAACTGTCGCCTTTCCCAAACTTGTCGGTATAAGAGAAACGGTCTACTCCCGCGCACCATGGACATTCCAGGTTCTTGGTTTTGAAGATCGTTTCATCCGCACCGGCGGACAGAAGAATACTTTTGTAGTGGCCTTGAGCACGAGAAAGAATGGTATTCACCGTGCTTTGGCTGATACGAAGTTTGTGGGTAGTAAGTTCCATCGGATGTTTCCTTTTAAAGAAAATTCGACGTCCCGCTCTGTCCCCGAATTTTGGCGAACACGGCGGTTCGCCAAAAAAAGAGAGATATTTGAAGGATGGTAAATCCTTCTGGACAAGTTCCGAACAAGTCGGAATAACGTGTCTTGCCTTAATCCACGGGCTTATGAAGCAGCCACACTTTCAACGCGCCACTATACGGAGATTTTTGTCTTTTCATATGGGCGTTTACCACTAATTTTCTTTATTTTTTATCCCCTCTTCCCGCTAAAAATTCGCTTTCTTTAATAATTATTGAATTTTTAATTTTATTTATTTGAATTTAAAAGATTTTTTTAATTCAAATAAACCCTGTTAAACAGTTTTCAATTCGTTGATCTCTTCACTAAATTGTGAGCATTTGATTCAAAATTGTTGTTCTACCCTTACTTGATCGATTTACTTAATTTGAGACGCCGTCGGCCGTTCATGCTTCTTTAACAGTTAAAGTAACGCTATTCATTAGGGTTTCTTCTAACCCACCATAAATGAGGATATAGAAATGGCTGAAACAAAAAGCGTTGCAGGTACACAGACTGAGAAGAACCTTGCAACTTCTTATTTGAATGAATCCCAATCCTACGCTCGGTACACTTTCTATGCACAGAAAGCCGTAAAAGAAAGCTACTTCCCGATCGGATATGCATTTAACGAAACAGCCGCGAACGAACTCCGTCATGCCAAGATCTTTTTGAACTTCTTGCCCGGCGGAAAGCTGGTTGCCGAAGTTCCGACTGATTCTGTAGCTATTGGCTCCACCGAAGATAATCTTAAGATCTCCATCGACGAAGAAAGATACGAAGGCGTTAAGGCTTATCAGGCTTACGCCGAAGTCGCAGACAAGGAAGGCTTCCCTGTCATCGCCTCTCACTTCAGAGCAATCGCTCAGATCGAACAGCACCACTTGGATCGTTTCCAGACCTATCTTGACCAGCTCCAGAAGGGAACCATCTGGAAAAGAGAAAAACCGATTCACTGGCAGTGTCTGGTTTGCGGTTACATCTACGAAGGGACAGAACCTCCTGTTAAGTGCCCTGCCTGCGACCATCCGTACCAGCATTACATCGGCTTGGACATTTATCAGTAATGAGCAAAAAGGTTTGAACTTCTAGAGTTCATAAGCCTGAATAGCTTGAAGAAACGGCACCTGTTTTGCAGCGGGCGCCGTTTATTTTTGCCTTGTTTTCCGAGGTTTCAATTCTACTGTCCGGCCGATGTTTTTAAAATCCATTGGTTAGAGAAATGGAGCTTTGACTTCGTAAACATCGCTGTATCAAAATTTGTTCTTCTGTTCTTGCTTCGACCTCTGATTATTATTTTTGCCGCGAACACTTATTTGTGATGAAAATCCTCTCTGCCCTCCTCGTACCTATTCTTCTGCTGTCCGGCTGCGCATCCGTGACGGTCTCTAACATCAATAGTCAGGAATATTTGGTTCAGCGCCGCGGCGATGTCATCTCTCAGGGACGGTTAAGCGATCCGACTAACACGGTTCTCACAGCGCTGGGTCTTTCGGACTGTGAAAACAGAATGCAGTACTGTATCAATTCAGTCGGAGACAGTTCTGTAACGGACAATGAGTCCAAAATTTCTGCACTGGCAGAAATGTGGCTCTTCAAAGCAATGCGTGCGCAAAAAGATGCACAGGTCCTTAAAGATGCAGGTGAATTTCAAGATGAGAACAAACTCAACGCCGAACTTCTTAACGACTATATTCAGACGGCTAAATATTCTTACGCTTATCTGTTTTTCTCCGGCAGAAAAATCAGCGACCGCGCCTTAGAAGATCGACAAACACAGGTGAAGGACTACTACAACTTTGCCGTACAAAATGTCATCGAGCAGCTTTACAGAGCGACTAAAGGCAAAGCGCTAACGGATTTCCCGGTTCGCGAAGGCAAATGGAACATCTATATCAAAAATCCAGAACAGCTATCGGAACACGCTGAAACGGTTAAAGAGCTGATTCCGGATACCGTCCTTTCTTTTAAAGGTCTTAAAAATCAATACTCAGCTGACGGTCTCGGCGCCCGCATGGTGCTCTCCACAGACGACCCCGCAAAGGAAAAAGATCAGCCCTGGCGGCTAATGCCATACTCTTCGGTAACGGCAATGATTTCATTTCCGGGGAAATCTCTGAGTCAAATTCTTACCGCCGACGATGTCGTGATCTCAACGTATGACCCGTCTTTTGTACAGAGCGTCAAAATCGGTAAAACCGTCGTTCCTTTGTCGGCCAATTTCAGCGGCGCTTATGGTCTTTGGCTCGCCAACTCCGACTTCGCCTCTAACGCACTCAGCACGATTTTCGGACACGGAAATATCATCGATAAGCCTACCGTTTATCTGATGCGTCCTTACCGCAAGGACCTTAGGACTATTATCCTCATTCACGGCTTAGCCAGCAGTCCGGAAGCATGGGTCAATACGGCCAATGAAATTATGGGAGACAAACTCCTACGAGATAATTACCAGATTTGGCAGGTCTACTATCCGACAAACGTTCCGCTCCTAATCAATCGCCAAGAGATTGCGGAAGCTATCAATAAGACCATTGATCATTTCGATCCGTCACGCACAAATCAGGCGAGTAAAAACATCACGCTTATCGGTCATAGTATGGGAGGAATCCTCACGAGGCTCCTTGTGTCGGACTCAGGCAACACGATTATCAATGCACTTGAGCAAAAGTATCCTCAAGCCTCCGACAAAATTAACCAAATGGATCCGAAATTCAAGAGCATCCTTCGGTTCAAACCTCTCCAAGGGGTAACAACCGCAATATTTTTAGCGGCTCCTCATCAAGGAACACCGTACGCTGACGCAAGCTGGGCGAGATATCTTGCATCTTTTGTCAAGCTGCCGCTCTCAATCGTGAACAAGCTCGGCGAAATGACGCTGATGATATTCGGTCAGGACTTACCGAGAGAAATTAACATGACCGGCGTGGACAACTTGTCCGCTAAGGATCCTACGATTCGAGTTTTGGCCAAACTTCCGATTTCACGAAATGTGACGTACTACTCCATCATCGGACGAGAAAAAACCGAAGGTCCATTAGGAGAGTCTTCCGACGGAATCGTTCCTTACTGGAGCTCCCATTTAGAGGGGGCGGCCAGTGAGAAAGTTATCGTTTCCGGTCATTCCGTCCAGGAAACTCCTGAAGCCATCATTGAACTTAGAAAAATTCTGAGAAATCAACTCGTTGACCAAAACTCTTCAAAACACACAAAAGCCTTGATGGCAAATTGATGCTAGAAACTTTTCCTACAACGGCGTGATCAAGATCGAGACAGAGTTGTACGTCCTAGTAACAAGTCATCGGAGAGAAAAGAATGTTTTTTCTCTCCGATGAATGCCGTGGCAACGACATCTGTAAATGTGGAATCCGGGAAATTTTAGAACTTTGCTATCGGTTCGGCCAAGAAATCCACAAGATTTCTTATCTTGATACCTTCAACATCTCCTGCCATCAAGTCAGATAGCGTGAGAACAAGTTTGGGGTAGTTGTCTTTGATCTGCCTGAGCGGTGCAATTTCTCGCTCTAAATTTTCCGGCGTTAATTGGTAGCAGACCTGAACGTAGAAAACGGCCCCATCCTTTGAGGCTACAAAATCCACTTCTAATGTTCCTGTTTTTCCTACTGAAACGCTAAATCCCTTTTGTCTCAGATTCAGGTAAACAAGGTTTTCTAAGATGCCGGCGATATCCGACGGCCGATATCCGAGAACAGAATTTCTGATGCCTACGTCAGCGGCATAGATTTTTTCTTGTGTCTCTAAATACTTCCTGCCTTTTAGGTCAAAGCGTTTCACGCGTTCGATGACAAAAGCATTCTCCAAGTAGTCGAGATAGTTGTAGATCGTTTCAACGCCTAATTTTCGACCTTGGCTCTTCAGGAAATCGGAGATGTTTTTCGCAGAAAAAGTACTACCGACGTTATCAAAAATGAATTGGATGATTCGATTCAATAGTTCACTATCGCGGATGTTATTTCGAGAAACGACATCTTTCAGCAGAACGGAATTGAAAACATCGCTCAGATACTGAGATGTTGCCCTAGGAGATGCTTGGAGCTCATGAAGTCCAGGCAACCCGCCAAACCTAAGAAAGGCATCGAAGGATTTATGAATGTCCTCGCCACTACTTTTTCTGAATTCTAAAAATTCGTCAAAGGAAAGCGGAAACATCTGAATTTCAACATAGCGGCCGGCTAAAAGCGTTGCTAGCTCTCCTGACAGAAGTCTCGCATTCGAGCCGGTCAGTACAATCTCGCAGTCACAATCGACTCGCAAGGCATTGACTGCCTTCTCCCAATCCTTAACGTTCTGAATCTCGTCAAAGAGCAAATAAACCTTTGTTCCGACCTGAGCAGAGATTCCGCAGACATAATCATAGAGAGACTGAGATTCTGTAAGGTTCGCGTACTTGAGAGATTCAAAATTGATATAGACAATATTCTTTTCCTCGATTTTCTTTTCATTAACCAGCCAATTTCTGTAGAGTTTGAGCAAGGAACTCTTTCCGGAACGTCTCATTCCTGTAATCACGCGGATCAGTTCGGCACCATAAAAAGCAATGAGTTGATTTAGATAACGATCACGAGGAAACATCTTTAACTATCTTTCTTTAGTTGAATAAATCAATGGAAAACATAATTTAAAAATTCTTTTATAAAAGAATTTTAATGAAATTTAATGAAACTTTTCGATATGCAAGAAAAAAAATATTTAAAAAAACTCTCAATAACCTTCTTGGTACTTTTATGATTTCCTTTAGACTCGTTCGAATTTGGGTGTATACTTTCGTCACATTTTGACGAAGTCCCTATCGTCTAGAGGCCTAGGACATGACCCTCTCAAGGTCAGAACATGGGTTCGAATCCCATTGGGGACGCCATAAAAATCCCGAACCTTCTTAATTCCGAAGCCCGAGATTCAGCACTTAAATCTGTTTTACGCTTGAATAAATCAATTAGAAAATCTTAATTAAATATATTTCGACGAAAGATATTTCATTTTTTGAACTGGGGTTTGATCCAATTTAAAACCAGTTTCTGCCCATGCAAAATATATTTAGTTATTAATTGCAGATCAGGCTAGGTCTTGCGCATCTCCGTGCAAGTTCCTTCAACGTTCGCCGTCGTCGTGATCATTAATCATCGCTGCGAATGTTGAAGATAAATCGTTCGCAGCGTCACGGAGGCTTTATGAAACTCAATCTTCTTCTCGCTGCACTTCTTTCTTCCCTTTCCGTCGCTTGTTATGCAGCAGATGCTGTCAGCGGAGCCACGCCTAATCATGCCGCACCCGGCTCTCAAATCAAGAACGTCGATGCTGTAACTTCTGCTTCTATCGTGCCTCAGAAATTGAGGATCTCGGCTAAAGCGACAGGCTTTACCGACAGCAAGGCAAAGAAGGTACTTTTTGTTGTCGGTGATCCGCGCTTTGACCAATCCTTAGAAGGTTTCTTGGTCAACACCGCCGCGAACTTCTTCCTCAAGAAAGGCTATGAAGTAGAGATCAGAGACCTCTACAAGATCAAGTTCAATCCGGTCATCACGCCGGAAAACTTCTACCACGCCAAAGACGGCTTCGGTCAAACCCCGGACGATATCAAGCCCGAACAAGCTCTTGTCTCTAAAGCCGATTACATTATTTTCTGCTATCCGAACTGGCACGACAGTCCGAATGCAATCACCAAAGGCTACATGGAGCGCGTATTTTCTAAGAAATTTGCTTATCAGGACACGCCAAAAGGCTTGGAAGGACTTCTCAAAGGAAAAGGCATCTACACCATTATGAATGCCGGATGGCTTGGCGGCGGCCAAGGCAATGTCGGTGACGGAATCGGAAAACTTGATGCTGTGTGGGACAAATATCTCGGTGCCTATAAAGTTGTTGATGACGACACCGCTGGTTTTTGGGGCGCTAAGAATCTTGGAAGGTTCGTAAACGATCAAAGCCCGAGCAACCTTGATCCGCAATACAAAGAAAAACTTCAAAAACTTGCCAATGTCCTAGATGCTCGACTTGAACGAGACTTCTTTCAAAACAACTAATTAAGTTTCTTATCTACTCCAAGAGTCAAAACTTTCGAGCCGGCCAACTGTCGGCTCAACTTTCTCAAACAAAGAGAACTTATTATGGAAAAGAGGCTCAGTATCTCTTCCTTCACCAAAAGCCTCTTCTAAAGACCCTGAATACTCCTTTAGTAAAATGAGAAGTCATCTTCAGGAGAACACATGTCCACGATCAATAAATCTTTCATCATCGATTTTGATGAAACAGCAATTGATAAGCATGCGGTACCTGCGTCTTCGGTTGCTCAGTCTCTCCTCTCATTACTTGCTCTTCTCCAATCGATATCAAAACAGCTTTTTGGCAAGCAGTCTGTAGCTGAAGTAAAAATTAAAAGCGGCTCGCACCCCGGCTCCTTCTTGGTTGATCTTTCCATTGAGAACCCGGACGAAGATCTTATTCGTCTTAACAAATTCGTTTTCGGAAAGTCTGCCAAACCGAAAGACCAACATCCTGAGGAAATCAGGATCTCGGTTAAAGCCGACAATGCAGTGAATGCCAATGCTGATCTAAGTTCGCAAATAGATTGCGTTCTAAAAGACACAACCTCAGAAGTTCTTCTGACTGTCGTCTCACCGATGCTTAATGGCAATAGAACAGGCTGGCGCTTCAGTGAAGGAGAGGGCAGCTCGGAATTTTCAGCAGACGTTATAGATGACGAATTTCTCCAGACAGTAAAAACGGACAAGATTTCATGGACTAACGGAACTTGTTTATTGGCTTCCGTAAGAAGTTTGCAGGTCAAAACAAACGACGGCTTCAAAACGAAACGTACCGTCCTGAAGATCAAAGAAGTAATTAAGCCATTATCATCTTCATTGTCTAGGTAATATTCCTTTGTAATTTCTTGCTGGAAGCTCTGGTGTCTGATAACTCTAAAAGTAAAAAGCGTTCATGGACCGCTAAATTAATCCTTTGCGCCCTGCTCGCTTTCTTTTTATTCGAGCTTCAGTATGTCGGCCGAATCATCCTCTTCGACTTCGTTAATCCTTCTTCTAGTCCCTACATCCGTGCAGAACAAGAAAGATTGTTGGAAGAAGGCAAGCATCCGGTTCTGTATCAATGGGTCGACTACGATCAAATTTCTCCGTATTTGATTCGGGCCGTCGTGGCCGCGGAAGATGCGGATTTCATGCACCACAACGGACTTCGTTGGGACGCCATTAAAACGGCCGCAGAAAGAAACCTGCTCTCGGATAAGCGCGCCCCCGGCGGATCGACCTTGACTCAGCAGACTGTCAAAAACCTCTTTCTGTCCCACGACAGAAGCTACTTCAGAAAAGCTCAGGAAATCATCCTGACGCCGATCGTTGAAGCCATCTGGGACAAGAAAAGAATCCTTGAGATCTATTTAAATATCGCCGAATTCGGCAACGGAATCTTCGGAGCACAAGCCGCTTCCCGTTATTACTTCAATAAGAACGCGGCAAACCTTTCTCGCGCTGAAGCCATCCGCTTGGCCTCGATCTTGATTAACCCGAAGAAATATCAGTTTGTGAAGTCCGCACCACTCATCAATCGACGCGTCAACCGAATCTCTCACGACCTGAACTTGGTCCAAATTCCGCAGAGATGAAAAAAGCGGCCGAAGCCGCCCTCAAGAACAAGGTTCTCTCTTACTGCTTGTTTTCGTTTTCCAACGAATCTTCGTACATGCTGAGAATCACACCGGTTGTGATCAGCTCAATGTCATAGTCCATCGGACCTTTCAGTGCGTCCTGGAAAACCGTAGCCATGGCGCCGCCGCAGTCTTCGCACACATGCATACGGTGCGCCGGATCTTCGTCGGCATAGACGTACTTCAGCTTGTTGCTGTTGGTATTGCCGCACAGTGCGCAGCGAATGCGCTCAAACGGCCACTGAGTTCCGCAGCAGGAGCAGAAAAGATAACGGTTGTTGGAAGTACCCTCCGTACCTTCGGTGACGGAAGAAATCGCTGCCGGAGCACCGCAGGTCGGGCAGCCCAAAGGAGCATCGCCGGATTTGGCTTCGTCGACTTTGGAGAGCTCGTGCGTCATGTCTTCGCCGAGATTGCGGAAATATCTGCGAAGAACGTTCAGCAGAAGACCGGCGATAACAGCCATCATGTCTTCATCGGCTTCTTCGCCTAAAACTTCTTTCGTGGCGACTTCGTAGAAGGCTGTCGGGTCTTCACCGGCAAGTTTGATCGTTGCATCGGTGAGCTTGTTCCAATCGAGAGCTTTCAGCTTGGCAACCTGTTCATCAACATTGATGACGCCCTTTTCAATAAAAGCGTCTTGAAGCTTCTGAAGATCCTTTCTGAATTCGGCAGGAATAATTTGAAGCGGGCGCAGCGTCAGGTACGGAGTTTTGCTCTTGATTGCCTTTTGAGCTGTCTCGGTATCAAAATTATCTTCTACGTCTGCAATCTCAAGCTCGTCTCTGACGTCATACATAGAATTGGCGTAATCCGTCAATCCTTTCCAATCAACGCCGTCATCACGTTTCAGATATCCTGCAATTGCAGCCTGTCTCGAACTCTTTGTCATGTTTTTCCCAATAATTCAATCAGATGGTGACGCTCAATTCTAATTCAACGAATCTAATTTCACCTTCGGTTATTCGGACTAGTACTTTTGTCTAATCTTAAGTTTCTCAAAATCAAACCGTATTAGAGTGGCAGTAGTATCCGCTTTTTTTCAAATAAGGACCTCAATTTCATGCAATCAATTGTTTCCCGCAGAAAGATCCTCATCGCTTCCTTAGGCGCTGCCGCCGTCGGCTTAACAAGAACTGCTCAGGCCGCACCCGCAAATGTACCCTCCATTTGGGACGGAAAGAAAATGTATGACTCTTTCCTTAGAGACGGTACCGGCTTCAGCTTCCCGCACAAACCCAACGCTCCTGTCGCCGTTGTCGCTTTCGATACACAGTGCCCGGACTGCATGCGTTTGTTTACCCGTATTAAGCCCTTGCTCAATGATGTTGATGTGATTTTCTACCCGATTTCATTCATGAACATCCATTCCGAACCGCAGGGAACGACAATCCTGATGTCTAAGGATCCGGCTAAGACTTTTGAAGAACAGCATGAACACTTCAAAGATCCGGACTTCCGCGGAATCCGTTACGACGTCTCCAAGCTTCCTGAAGATCTGAGAAACAAAGTCTGGACAAACACAAAACTGCACAGACGCTCCGGCTGCCGTGCCGTCCCCTACGGTGTCTTCAAGAACAGCAAAGGTGAGTACGTTCCTTTTGATGAGAACCTCACGACCGAAGAACTGAAGAAAGTCTTCGAACTGAACTAACAATTCTCGAGCCTCCTGACGGAGGCTCTAATTTTTTCCGAGCTCAAGACTCAGAGTTCATGCCCGAATAACTTGTCCGTTGCGGATGAGCCAAATACACCGAATCTTTATTCCGTCGTTTAATATTTTTCTTGTATATGCTTTGCAATGACATGGGGCTGTCAATGACTGCTGCTTTTACTATCTTCGCTAAAACTGTCACTCGCGAAAAGCGGATTCCTTTTGAAGTCTCAGCGGATCCTTTCTATTCCGAAAGCAATCTGAAGCACTTGCAACGCGTAGTCGCCGAATTAAATGCCGGGAAGAGCGTCGAGCACGAGATTATTGAAGATTAAACTTGATCTAAGTCTCGACTACTTCCTTGACTTCACAAAAAAAATGGCTCGGATCTTCTCCAGACCCGGGCCAATTTCTATTGATTAAGAAGTAGCTTCGAACTTAATTTTCTTCGCCGAACCACTTCTTGTAAATTCTTTGGAACTCACCGCTCTTCTTAAGAGAAGCAAGAGCCTTGTTGATTTGAGCAACCAGCTCTTTATTGCCTTTAGTCACGGCAATACCGTATTCTTCGGCTTCCATCTTCGGACCGACCAAACGGCCCTTATTGCCGCCTTGAGCAACGTAGTACGCCACAACTGGGAAGTCCTGAATCACAGCGTCAACGCCGCCGTTTTGGAATTCCAAGAAAGTCTCGGCAGCATTAGCAAAAGTGACCACTTTTGCGCTGGGAACTTTTTCCGCTCTGAACATGCCGGTTGTACCGACCTGAGCACCGATCTTTTTGCCTTCCAGATCTTTAATGGATTTGGTCGTTGTATCAGACGACGGAACCATGATGATCAGACCGGAGGTGTAGTACGGATCGGAGAAGTCAACGAACTTTTTACGCTTTTCGTTGATCGTCATACCGGCGATCACGGCATCCACAATACCGGTGCGCAGTGCCGGAACAGTCGCGTCAAAACCCATGTTCTGAACCACGACCTTGTATCCGAGTTCTTTACCGATCGCACGGATCAGATCCATATCGAAACCCGTGAAATTCAAACCGTCTTCAGCCAAAAACTCGAACGGAGCAAAGCTCGAATCTGTACCGACAAGGAGGACGCCGTCTTCAATAGTCGGAGACTTCGCAAAAGAAGCCGAGACGGGCAGCATGCTTAAAGCGCAAAGGAACGCCAAAAGATTTCTTCTGAACATTGATAATTCCTATAACTAACGTGATGAGGTTATTGACAAAAAATAGTTTAGGAAATTTATCCTTACAAATTCCATTTTTGAAAAGTTTTTGCCTCATCCTTACGGATGATGAAAATTTCAGGTCAAACTTCTTATTCGTTGAAAAATCTCAAAAATTGAGTTTGCTAAACTTCAGATACTGATTTTTTTAGCAAACTCCGTTCTTGCTTTCAACTATCAGAACTTCATCAGATTTTCTTTTTTCTCTTTCCATGTTGTCGTCCCGCCTTCCTTTCCAAGCCCGCTTTATTCTTGCTTCCTTTACAGCAGTCTCTTTAATCCTTACCTCAGGCTGCCAGTCAATACATGACAAAAAGGAAGTAACCGTTGAAATTCTGCATACCAACGATATGCACTCTCACTTTGCGGGCAGTAAAAACGGAAGCGCCTGTATCACGGAAAACGACTGCGAAGGCGGTTATGGCCGAGTTGCGGAATACGTAAAAGAAGTAAAGGAAAGAAATCCCAATGCCATCTTCTTGGATGCAGGTGACCAGTTCCAAGGATCTCTGTTGTATGTGAATTACCATTCGCCGTTAGTCGGCAAAATCACAGACAAGATGCGGTACGACTTCGCAACCTTTGGCAATCACGAATTCGACGAGGGCTGCAAAGCTCTGTCCGACTACGCTAAGAAGGCAGACTTTCCCTTTCTGGTTGCCAACCTCAAACCGTCGCCGGGCTGCCCCTTGAGCATGAACAGCATCTCTCCTTTTACCGTCATTGACGGGCCGGACGCGAAGATAGGAATCATCGGCTTAGCCAATCCGGATGTCGTAAACCAGTCAAAGGCCTGCAAAGACACAAAGTTTGTCGATCACGTCGAAGCAGTCAAAGATTCCGTTAAGGCGCTTCAGGCTCGGAAAGTAAATATCATCATTGTTCTGTCTCATCTCGGATTACCTTTCGATGAGGAGTTAGCAAGAAACGTCAGCGGAGTAGATCTGATTGTCGGCGGCCACACGCATGATTACATCGGCCCCGGTTCTCCTCTAGGCCCTTATCCGATCGTTGAGAAATCTCCGAGTGGCAAACCGGCTCTCATCGTGACAACTTCCGGCGAAGCAAAATTCTTGGGTCATCTGGAAGTGAGCTTTAACAAGGAAGGCATACCGACAAGTTGGAACGGTGAACCTGTACGTTTAGGCAAAGCCGGCGGCTCATCTGAAATCACGAAGATCATCAATCATGCAGCAGAACCTGTCATCAAGAGAAATTCAACAGTCGTCGGAACCAACCTTGTCAAAATGAGAGACGGCCTGGATCCTTGCCGCGAAGGTGATTGTTTATCCGCGATAGTCACCACAGACGCAATGCTGGATTACGCGCGCCCCAAAGGGGCAGTCGTTGCGTTGATTAACGGAGGAAACTTCCGCGCCGCCCTTCCTGTCGGAAAGATCACGCAAGGCGACATCGATAATCTGCTCCCGTTCAAAGATAAGGTCTTACTCAGAAAATACACAGGCAAACAGCTTTTCGAAGCCGTTGAACACGGCGTCTCGGACGTTGACGGAATCGGACCGAGAATGATTCAAGCGTCGGGATTAAGGTACACCTATAGCCCGACTGCTCCGGTTGGCCATAGAGTCAGGTCCGTTGAAGTGCAGGACAAGAACGGCAAGTGGAAGCCGTTGGAGTACAACAAGGTTTATGTTGCAACGGTCGGTGCTTTCCTTGCTTCAGGAGGAGACGACCATAAAGCTCTGGCCGGCGGCATCCAAATTTCAAATTCGGGGCTTCTCGTTGCCGATGTCCTGAAAGCTTATTTAAAGAAGAAGTCTCCAATCAGCCAAACACCTCAACCAAGAATATCAACGGTGAAGGAACCTTCTGGAGAGTAAAGAAATGAGAGAGGCTGCAATGTCACTAAACAAGCAGCCTCTTCTTCTATCTAAAATTTCTCAACTATGCATTCGGCAGCCAAGAATCTCTTTGACGAGTGTGCCTCGGCGCCAAATGCTGAATATCCATAATTCGGTGCATGGAGTCTGTCCGCGTGCTGTTAAAGACGAGATACAACGGATCGAGCGTTACAGATCCTGCTTTGTCAGAGGCGAACTTAGCTGTTCCACTGATCATTGCATTCCAGTCCACAAGTTTCACAGAAGAACGCTCTGCGTTTTCTTCAGCTTTCCACAATAAAGCATTTCTTAAAGGAATCAGCGGAAAGAGGAAGACGTAAGCCGCCAGCGAGAAAAGAACCAGTACAACGCCGTGGTTTACATCAAAACCGGAGGAAATCCCAAGTCCTTGGAAGAACCAAGGCTTTGTGGAAAAGTAAGCCAATAAACCAAAGAAGATAAATGAGAGGATTAAGTATGGAAGGTAAGCTTTGAAGCCGGTTTGGAATTTGTATTGACCGATTTCATTGGCAATCATGGCCTCAATCTCAGAAGGATTAAGACGTTCAATAAGGCTTTCGGTCACAATAACTTTCTTATTGGTTCCGAAGCCGGAGATAAATACACCACTGCCTGAACCGAGGCGATCAGAATCCGCAGCAAAGACGCCTTGTGATTCAAAACCAATCTTTTCTAAGAACTTATCCAGCCTGCTTTTTAATTCTCCGTCAGCCAATGGGTGTACCGGGTAAGCGACCGTTCTGCTGACCATCGAAGCACCAATCACAAGAGCGGCAGAAACGGCCCATGCAAGAATCCACCAAGAAGAAACTCCTATAGACCAGCATGTGAGGACAGCGGAAACGATTAGCACAAAGAAGACAACATTACTTACTTTGCTGCGGGTTGAGCCGAAGTTTCTAAGGATCAAATATGAACTGTTCTTTTCAGGATTCTTTGCAATGGCAAGAAACAGGGCGTTAATTACCAAGAACGCTAAAGCAACAACCAATGCAAAAAGAATCTGTGTGAAAAGACCACTCCCAAGCTGATTTGTCAGCAACGTAGAAAACCAAGTGACTCCGCCGCCGAACGTCAGCAGAAGCACTAAAACTAAATTTGAGAGATGTCGAATCTCGTTAACCTTATCTGCATACAGCCGAGCATCAGAAGCGGCCTTGTGGGCGTCAAGAGAAACAAGACCGGAAAACACATGCGGAACTTTATTCCGGTGCTCTCTTATGGATTTAGCCTCTCTCAAGTAAAGGTAAAAACCCAGTGCGATATTCGCAAAGAGGAATATTAAAAACAAACTTTCAAAAATCAGTGCGTCATTCATCTTATTACTTAAACCCTCTCGAAGAACGCTTTGTCTTGGTTCGTAAGATAGCGAATTTAAGTAATGAGAGAATAGAAATCACACCATTCGGAGCAAGCTCATTTCACGCAACAATGTTAGAAGAGCTTGCCGCAACGTTTTGCTCTTGCCTTCTACTCGTCGAGCCTCTTGTTTTTGCATGGCTCAGGATTTTTTTTAAGCTCCTTCGACGCCAGAAGCCATCGCGTTTGTTGGGAATCTCAATTTCCTCAAGATAAGTTCAAAATATTTAAGTGGCTCTGACCGCGCCTAACTTTCCTTTGTCTCAGACGCGGAAGAAAAGATGTCAACTTTGGAATTACGGCAAATCGGCGATGCTGTAGTCCTGATTTTGCCTCAGGCGCTCCTTGGGCAACTGAATGCAAAACCCGGCGATTCACTTAACTACAACTTCGGGGACGGAAAACTTGTCATTAATCAGAAAAGGAAGCTTAGAAAACTTCCAAAGTATGACCTGAATATGTTGCTGACCGAGCATAAACAAATCTTGCCTTTTCTGGAGTCTGAGTATGAAGCTTGGGGCATTCAAAAACCAGAAGGAACCGAGATGCTTTGAAAGGCCATTGACAAACCGAATTGCGAGGTCGTCAACATCAAAGAAGACAATGCCTAACACCTAGCCAAAGGAAATTTCGACAATGACAATGTTCAATCCGCCGCACGCCGGAATGTTGATCACAGATGTGATCGAAACTAAAGGAATCACTGCCCTGGAGCTTTCATCTGCCATGAAACTCCAAGATTAGTCTGTCGCAAAACTTTTGAACGGAGAGCTCAACATTTCAGAAGAAATGGCACGCAGGATCGAAGAAGTCTTGGATATTGACGCTCAGCTTCTTCTAGACATTCAGAATGCTCATAATCTTTGGAGAACCAAACATCTGAAGAACTTCCTTGATAAAAAGCTCGAACCTTAATCTTCTTAACCATACCAAGCGGTGCGAACAGAAGAGAGAATTCTTGAACGAGACGGCGATTTTGACACAAACATATAATCGAAAATCCTGGCGGAGTTTTCGAAATCTTCTCTAAAACATTTTGCTACCAGAAACAACTTCTGTTGATTACCTGACAAGGTGTAAAGCATGCTTTCCTATCCGGCGAAGATTTTAAAAGACGGCGACTTCTTTCTTGTTTCTTTTCGTGATTTTTACCATGAGGAGCCCGTCACGCAGGGAGGGACATATGAGGAAGCATTAGCCATGGCAGCTGATTGGCTTTTATCTGTGGCAACCATAGCAAAGGAAAAACAAGAAGAGTTACCACAACCTTCTCAGGCCAAAAACTAAGAGGTCTTAATAGAAATGCCTCAATCTGCTGACTTCAAACCAGCCCTGATTCGTTCTTGATCCATCAATCGGTCTCCTGATGCGATCATGCCTCAGGCCGGGGTGCGTGACAATCTAAGTCCAAGGTCGATCAATCTTGCCAAACCGGCTTAAGGTGCATTAGCTTCTGTCTTGCCGAAAGAATCTCGGGATCTTTTTCGCCTTCCTTCAACTGACGCAAAAACTCTTTGAATTCTTTTTCAGAAAGGATCGTTCGACTGTCTTCCGTTGATGCATTTCTATCTTCCAAATGAAGAACGTCCGAAACTTTAGCTTTAACTTTCACTTCTCCTCCGACGGTGAAAAAGGTACTGACAATGCAGAAAACATGAAAATTGCCGCGAAATCTCATCGACCCAAATCAAACTTCTTCAATTTTAAGCGTCACGAATCCGTCTAGATCAAGAGATGATTATCTCATCAGAAACTTCTTGGGGTTTTTTGAACTCTCTAATCTCGGCTTGCAGATTTCTAATGTGCGAAGCCATCATGAATGACGAAAACACCCTCGGATCGTGACCTTCCCTCGCTTTGATAGGTGCGTCAATGTATTCAGCTTTGTCTTCTTTGAGAATCTTTGCCGGGATCAGACCTAACTCAATCTGTAGCTGATTCATCACAAGTCTTGCAGTCCGGCCGTTGCCGTCAACCCACGGATGAATTGTTAGTAAGTCAAGGTGAGACTCAAAGGTAAAAAGGTACTTGCCGTAAATGTCTCCGGATTTCAACAGTCCATTACGTTTCTCGTTGACCTCAGAACACCACTTCTTCAGCCGGTCTTCGACTTTTGTGTAAATGATATATGACTTGCCTGAAGAACCGGCGCTGACATTGACCTTCCTAAAGTCGCCTTTTGAAGAATCAAAAGTTCCCAATGCGGTGTTATAGCGGCTTCCGGTGTTCTTTAAGACCGCGGTGCTTAATGCTCTCAGCATCTCAAAAGAATAATCTCTGTGCTGGTTAGCAAGTTGAATGCTCATTTGATAAGCATTAAGCAAGTCCAGATTCATCATCACTTCGGATAGATTGTGTTTCTCCGGCGGAATGCCTTCATCAAACAAAAGTTGATTCTCAACTTCCGTGACGGTCGAACCTTCAATCGCAGTTGATTGTGTGATGAGTGAATAGAGCAAAAATTTCGAATAATCAAACTGTTGCGCAATTCCGAGTCGGCCATGCTCCGACAGCGTTTTCATCAGTTCTTTTTCCATGACTTAGATCCTTGCAGATTTGAAATAAGCGAGAAGACCGCTCTGAGAATCGCCTAATTGACCACTCGTCCGACCGAGCGCTTTTCACAACCGGACCGGAAATCGGCAAGAAGAAACCGATAAGGAAAAAGCCTGACAACTCAACGTTTATCAGGCTTTTGAATCTTGGTGCCGTCGGTGAGACTCGAACTCACACGACTTTCGTCACCACCCCCTCAAGATGGCGTGTCTACCAATTTCACCACGACGGCTTAGCAATTTAATTTTTTGGTGCCTTCGATGAGACTCGAACTCATACGACTTTCGTCACCACCCCCTCAAGATGGCGTGTCTACCAATTTCACCACGAAGGCACTTCTTTCAACTTTTTCTTTCGTTTCCGTTTTCATCAGAACCGAAAGACGACATTCTACCTCGGAATTTGATTTTGTGCAGGCTTATTAGTGAAATCACTAGTATTAGTCGCAGGAACAGGGGATGCGGGCTGAGCCGGAGCCTTCTGTTCAGTCGTAACAGTAGACAGAACACCGCCTGCAGCAGGAGCCTTGCGAACCTGACCGCCGAATGTCAGCGCTAAGGTAGCGCAGAAGAAAATGGTGGAAGCAACTGCGGTAGAACGGGAAAGGAAGTTGGCGCTTCCTGTGGCTCCGAAAAGAGAGCCGGAAGCACCGCCGCCGAAGGCTGCGCCCATGTCGGCGCCTTTACCGTGCTGAAGCAGCACTAAAACAATGATTGCAACTGCAGAAATCACCTGCAGAACAACCGCAACCGTAATCAGTAAATGCATAATAAATTGTATCCGTTTATTAAATCAGCCCTATTCCGCTGGCGGCCTGGGCAATGGCATAAAAATCCGCTGCTTTCAAAGAAGCTCCGCCGACCAAGCCTCCGTCAATGTCATTGCAGGCAAAAAGCTCTGCCGCATTGGACGGCTTGACGGATCCGCCGTAAATAATTCTGAGCGCGGAAGCAGCTTGAGAATCCCGAGATTCTACACTATCCCTCAGTTCCGCGTGAACTAATTGAGCTTGCTGAGGCGTGGCGGTTTTGCCGGTTCCGATGGCCCAAATAGGCTCGTAAGCTACCGCTCCGGTAACTAAAGCTTCCGGCCCGATAACATCCAGAACGGCATTGAGCTGTCCGATCACAACGTCGCTTGTCCGTCCGCTTTCACGCTCTTCGAGCGTCTCTCCGACGCAGACAATCGGACGCAGTCCGTGCTCGATGGCAATCTTGGCTTTTGCCGCAACGATTTCGTTGGTTTCTCCGTGATACTGTCTTCTCTCCGAATGTCCGACAATGACCCAGGGGCATTTAACATCGGCCAGCATCCCTGCGCTCACTTCCCCCGTAAAAGCACCAGATTCATGAACGGAGCAGTCCTGCGCGCCGACATTGATATCCAGTGCGCTTGTCAAAAACTTCTGCTGGAGATAGCGAATGTAGACAAAAGGCGGACACACGGCTAATTCGGTGTTCACGGGAGAAAAAGTTGTGAAGACGTTCGTCCATTGGTCAATGAAATCGACCGAGCCGTTCATCTTCCAATTGGCAATCACCAAACTTCTGCGCATCAGATAAGTCCAATACTCTGTTGTAGAAACTAAATATCGAATTTTACTCGTAGTTTTACGATTCAGTTGATTTAATCCACAGCATGGACTGCGCGCTCGCACTCTTGTTGCCGTCGTAGCCTTCCTGCGAGTTGCCAGTGCGGTTCAGCCACTTTCTCGACGATCCCGAAAGATTCCAGCCGACTTCTCTGCCCTTGGATTGAATGCGTTCTTCAAGCTTCAGACCGAAGGTTTCCGGGTCGTCTTTGAGTCCCGGTTTCTTGTCATACAGCTGATATCCCTCTCGATACTGCAGCGGAGTAAGATTCGGCATCACGACATTGGCGCCGTAAGAAATCGCGGTTTCTCTGCCTTGAGGATCCAAAACCTGCATCGCCGTCGCGGCGGCAATATTGATATTGCCCATCACCAAACGCGTGACCGCAATCATGTTCAAAGAAAGCTGGAAAAGCTGCTTGTTTTCGGTTTGACCCAAAGACTTGAGATCCCCGCCCTCGCTCATGAGGTACGGACCCATACCGATCATGTCGGCTTCAAGTTTTTGGAACAAACGAATATCCGCGCACAAGTCTTTCAAAGTCTGCCCGGGAATGCCGATCATCACGCCGGTACCCACTTGATAACCGCATTCTTTAAGCCACTGCAGGCACTGCAGACGGTGCTCCAGTTGTTTCGACTTCTTGTGGGGAACGTTATGAAGAAAATCAAAGAGCTCATGATTGGAGCTTTCAAAGCGCGCCAGATAACGAAGATTCTTTCGGTTGCCGCTTGCCTGCGCCCACTCCTCGTACACATCTTTCGTTTGGTCGCCGAGACTCAAAGTAATTCCTAGACCGTTGGGAAGGTTTTTCGAAACGGTTTTGCGATGAATCTCTCTCAAACACTCAGAGATGAACGAAACGAACTTCGGATCGTTTCGTTCACCGGCCTGAAGACAGATGCTTCCGTAGCCGTTTTCTGCCGCAAACAACGCTGCGCTCAGAATTTCTTCTTTGGTCAGCGTGTATCGGCTGACAACGTGATTGTCTTTGCGGATACCGCAGTAACGGCAGTCAACCGTGCAGACATTAGAGACTTCAATGAGGCCTCGGTAATAAACCTTATTGCCCATCAGCTCGGTCGTCGTCTCATAGGCAGCCTGCTGAAGTTTTGTGCAGTCTTCAGGATCCGTCAGTCCGAGCAGGAACACGATATCCTCATCGGATAAAGTTTCCTTCTTCAGTACTTCATCGAGAGAGTTTCCGTTCAATTTCATTACTTTTTCTTCAGATTGCATCAGTGAATCGCAGAATTATGGCAAAGGGACCTGAAGCAGTCATTACAGGATTTCGCAACAAATTGAAAGACAAAACCGGCGGTCTTGGCCGCCGGTTTTGTTATTTAGCTATTTCAGAATCAAAGGGAATTAGCCTTTGATGATGTCAGGATTGCCTTCCTGCTGAGCAGCTTCTTCCTTCTTTTCCTTGTGTTCGGGCTTTTCAATCAAAGCCTTCATGGAAAGACGGATACGATCCTTGTCATCGATCTCAAGAACCTTCACGTGAACGATTTGGCCTTCCTTGAGGTAGTCGCTGACCTGGTTGACGCGTTCATGCGCGATCTGGCTGATGTGCAGCAGACCGTCGCGGCCCGGCAGAACCTGAACGATAGCGCCGAAGTCGAGCAGTCTCTGAACCTTGCCTTCGTAAACCTTACCGACTTCAACGGTAGCGGCAAGCTCTTCAACACGACGGCGGGCTTCTGCACCAGCGGCTTCGTCAACGGAAGCGATGGTAACGGTACCGTCGTCTTCGATGTTGATCTGAGTGCCGGTTTCTTCCGTCAGAGCACGAATCACAGCGCCGCCCTTGCCGATCACGTCACGGATCTTATCCGGATTGATCTTGAAGGAAACCAGACGCGGAGCGTATGGAGAAAGTTCTGTCTTCGGACCTTCAACGGCTTCGTGCATCTTGCCGAGAATGTGCATACGGCCTTCCTTAGCCTGAGCCAGAGCGACCTGCATGATTTCCTTGCTGATGCCTTCAATCTTGATGTCCATCTGCAGAGCGGTCACGCCGTGATCGGTACCGGCAACCTTGAAGTCCATATCGCCGAGGTGGTCTTCGTCACCGAGAATATCGGTCAAAACGGCAAACTTATTGCCTTCCTTGATCAGGCCCATGGCCACACCGGCCACGAAGTCTTTCAGAGGCACGCCGGCATCAAGCAGAGACAGGCAGCCGCCGCAGACGCTGGCCATGGAAGAAGAACCGTTGGATTCGCAGATTTCGGAAACCACACGCATGGTGTACTGGAAATCTTCTTCGTTCGGCAGAACGGCAGTCAGGGCGCGTTTAGCCAGACGGCCGTGACCGATTTCGCGTCTCTTCGGAGAGCCGACGCGGCCGGTTTCGCCGGTAGCAAACGGAGGCATGTTGTAGTGAAGCATGAAGCGTTCACGCTGCTCTCCGGTCAGACCGTCAACGATCTGTTCGTCCTGTTTGGTGCCCAGAGTTGTGACAACCAGAGCCTGGGTTTCACCGCGGGTGAAGAGCGCAGAGCCGTGAGCACGCGGAAGAACGCCGGTGCGAATTTCGATCGGACGAACGGTACGGGTGTCGCGGCCGTCGATACGCGGTTCGCCGGAAAGAATCTTGCCGCGAACGTGAGCAGCTTCCATTTCAAAGAGAATGTTGGCGACTTCGTTCTCACCGATATCGGCAAGTTCGCCGACTTCAACGGCTGCGTTAACTTTCTCGTTAACGTCATCATAGATCGCGCGCAGGCATTCGTTGCGGTCCTGCTTGCTGCGGTGTTCGTAAGCTTCATGAATACGGTTGCCGACAACCTGATTAATGAGTGCAACGAGCTGCTGGTTGCGTTCTGCAGGAGCCCAGTCCCACAGCGGTTTGCCGCCTTCTTCAACGAGTTCGTCGATGGCTTCGATAACAACCTGCATTTTTTCGTGGCCGAACATTACGGCGCCGAGCATGACTTCTTCAGAGAGCTGATCAGCTTCGGACTCAACCATCAGGACGGCGCGTTCCGTGCCGGCAACGACGAGGTCGAGCTTGGAATCTTTCATCTGAGAAAGGTTCGGGCAGAGAACGTATTCGTTGTTAATGTAGCCGACGCGGGCGGCTGCAATCGGGCCGTTGAAGGGTACTCCGGAAACAGCCAGAGCTGCAGATGCTGCGATCATGGAAGGAATGTCGGGATCAACTTCGGGGTTCACGGAAAGGACGTGAATAATGATCTGAACTTCATTGAAGAAGCCTTCCGGGAACAGCGGACGGATCGGACGGTCGATCAGGCGGGAAGTGAGCGTTTCTTTTTCGCTCGGACGGCCTTCGCGCTTGAAGAAGCCTCCCGGAATCCGGCCGGCAGCGTAAGTCTTTTCAATGTAATCAACGGTCAGAGGGAAGAAATCCTGACCCGGTTTAATTTCTTTCTTTGCAACAACGGTGGCTAATACAACGGTGTCGTCCATGTCGCAGATCACGGCGCCGGAGGCCTGGCGAGCGATTTCGCCGGTTTCAAGACGGACGTTGTGGTCGCCGTACTTAAAGGACTTGACTATTTTATTGAACATCGTCATGTCGTTCTTTTCCTTATGTTTGGAACTGCACATTGCGGTATCTACGACTCGGCGGTCCTGACCGCCTTACGTACATACAGCAACGCGCGTACGTTCCGGTTTTTAAAAAAATCTTATCTGTAAAAACAAACACAGCGGTCAACGGTAACAAAACCGCGGACCGCTGCTCATCGGTATGCCGGTAAGATTACTTACGCAGGTTGAGGGCTTCGATCAAAGCCTTGTAAGCTGCGAGGTCACGACCCTTGAGGTAGTCAAGGAGCTTACGACGGCGGGAAACCATCTTCAAAAGACCGCGACGGCTGTGGTGGTCTTTCGGGTTAACTTTGAAGTGCTCTGTGAGTTCGTTGATACGAGCTGTCAGAAGAGCAACCTGAACCTGAGGAGATCCGGTGTCACCCTTGGACTGAGCGAACTTCTCGATGATTTCAGCTTTTTGAGCAGTAGTCTGTGCCATTTTATTTTCCTTTGCCTTTCGGCGTTACTAGCGACTCCGACGGAAAATACGCCGGAGCGTGTTTAAAACGAGTCGAGATTATATCTAAAAAATCAATTCTTCTCCTCGTTTTCCATCAGATCCTTAACTTTTAGTCACTGTTTTCTCTCGTGCCCTCGCCCATGACGGCGGGATCATTCAGAGGCGAGCCTTCTCCGTCCCGATACTTTCTTGTTTTTAACGGCTTCTTCAACGCTCTCGGTTTCTTTGGTTTGGGCGCCGGAAGCATCTTCGCAGCAATGCCGAAGTATCGTTCGACAGCTTCTCTATCGTCCGGGTTGTCAATCAGCCACATCGGATTGACCGCTCCGTCAAATAGCAGCTTTTGCGGCATCTCAGGATGCAGAGCTCTCATTTCTGCATTAGTTTTGACGAGAACTTCGTTGTCACACAGAAAGCCGACCGGTTTCTCGTTCACGTAGAAACAGTATTCTCCGAACATTCGCTTGATCCGAACCTCTCCTAACGGACTGAGCATATCCGCAATATAGGCTGCCATTTCTGCGTCTGAAGCCATCTTTTTCTCCTTACGGCGACGGGCGCCGAAGCGCCCGTCTGTCAATCTACCCGTAACTCAGAACTTAAGGAGTCGGTTCATGATCGAACTGAGGATTCTTGCGATCATCCGCTTTGGCAAGCTTATTCAGAGCATCTAAATAAGCCTTAGCGGAAGCCGCCAGTACATCGGGGTCGGATCCGTTGCCGTTAACGACGCGGCCGCCGACGGACAAGCGAACCGTCACCTCGCCTTGGGCTTCGGCGCCCTTAGTCAGCGCGTTAATCGAGAAGAGCAGAAGTTCTGCTCCGCTCTTGGCGCAGCTCTCAATGGCTTGGAACGTTGCGTCGACCGGGCCGTTGCCTTCGGCACGACCAACTCTTTGCTCTCCGTGATCCATGTAGGTTACTTCGGCAACCGGTGTCTTACCGGTTTGGCTTTCCTGTTTCAGGGAAACGAAAGAGATTTCCTGCGGCTGGATGTTCTTCGCATCGAAAAGCGACTGAATGTCTTCGTCAAAAATCTGAACTTTTCTATCTGCCAAATCTTTGAATCGTGCAAAGGCGTCATCGATCTCGGCTTCACTCTTTGTAGGAATGCCAAGCTCACGGACACGCTGGCGGAAAGCACTTCTTCCGGAAAGCTTGCCGAGAACCATACGATTGCTTGTCCAGCCGACATCTTCCGCGGTCATGATTTCGTAGGTTTCGCGATGTTTGATCACGCCGTCCTGATGAATTCCGGACGCATGCGAGAAAGCATTGGAACCGACAACCGCTTTGTTCGGCTGGATCGGGAAACCGGTCACAGAAGAAACAAGTTTAGAAGTCGGAACCAGCTGACGCGTGTTGATGTCGACACCGAGCTTAAAGAAGTCATTTCGGGTCTTAACCGCCATGACGACTTCTTCTAGAGCACAGTTGCCGGCTCTTTCGCCAAGACCGTTGATAGAACATTCGATCTGACGAGCGCCGCCGTGGATCACGCCGGACAAAGAGTTGGCTACGGCAAGTCCGAGGTCGTTATGGCAGTGAACGGACCAAACAGCCTGATCAGAGTTATAGACGTGTTCCCGCAGATCGCGAACAAAGGCGCCGAACTCGGACGGAACAGCATATCCGACAGTATCCGGAATATTGATCGTCGTTGCGCCTTCTCGAATTGCCGCCTCAATGATGCGATACAAGAACTCAGGCTGGGAGCGAGAAGCATCTTCGCAGGAAAATTCGATGTCGTCGGTGTATTCCTTTGCGATGCGAATCGCTTCAACGGCACGGGAGATGACCTGCTCCGGCGTCATATTGAGCTTCTTTTCCATGTGAAGGGGAGAAGTCGCAATGAACGTATGGATACGGCGTCTCGGGGATGCGGCAATGGCCTCTCCGGCTTTTCTCACATCGGAAGGATTTGCCCGGGCAAGCGAACAAACCGTAGAGTTACGAATTACCTTGGAGATTGCGCAGATGGATTCAAAGTCTCCGGGAGAGGCGGCAGCAAAACCTGCCTCAATCACATCAACACCCAGGAATTCAAGCTGCTTGGCGATACGGAGTTTGTCTTGCGGGCTCATGCTTGCGCCCGGACTTTGTTCTCCGTCACGAAGGGTTGTATCGAAAATAAAAAGCTTGTCTCTTGCAGTTGTCATTGTTGTATCTGGCCACAAAAATTGTTGAGATCTGAGCATCACTGAAATGCGGCATAAACGTCTCTGCCTTACCCATAGACAGCGATGCTTTCGAGCAAATGCATTCTCCTTGCCGGAGCCTCCTGCTGCATCCCCGATAGTGCCTGAAGAATTGCACCTTTTTCGAGTGAAATCTGTTTTTTATTTTAGTTTGCTTGGAAGCTTAAAGCCCATACTTCCAAAAATAAATTACGGAAAAATCTTTAGTTATTAATCAAAGAGACTGATCACTCTGTCGAGAACTTCATCAATTAAATAATCGGGAGCCTTCTCTATCAATTGGCAATTTCTAACGGATAAATCAAGAGTTTGGATTTGATCGCAACGAACAATACCAGTTGTTTCTAGCCCTGTTCCTTGCAAAGTAACAGCGAAGCCGCAGTCTCTAGCCAGAGAGCCTCCTCCAGTGATCGGCGCAACACAAGCCACTCGCAATTGTTCATTGAAAATCTTTTTTGTAAGAATCAGTGCAGGCCTCCGTCCTTTTTGTTCATGTCCCAGAGAGGGATCAAAGTCAAGGAAAACAACGTCTCCTCGGTCAAAGAACTTTCTCATAAAATTTCTTCTCCAACGGGACGTTTTTTTGTCACCCAGTCACGGTCTTTGTCTAACTCAGCTTGTATTTTTTCTTGCTCTTTCAAGAGGTCAGAAAGGTTATATTTGGAAACCCTTCTTCTAGCAACCTTAGGTTCAATGATCAGACGCCCACTCTCTACTTTTATAACAACTTGTTCTCCAGCTCTCCGTCCCAAAATTTGAAGAAGTGCAGGAGAAAGGGCAAGCATGGTGGATCCGCCAACTTTTCGAAGTGTTAAAGTGGTCATTTTCAATACTCCTTTCTTATTAAATTATATCAAAATATAACTTTTATCGTAGTAAAAAACCCGAGTTTGACTCGGGTTTGTAGGTACGATAATCAGATTACTTGACCTGATCTGCAGGCTCGTCTAATTCCACTTCAGAGCGATGCGGAATAACCGGATTCGGCTGACCTGTGTACCAGAGGTAGAACTGATAAGCAAAACCGGAAAGTGCGTACAAGCAGAATAGGATAAAGACCATCAGAGCCGGATCCGTTGAAAGTACAAACAACAGAATCACCGCTGCGATCAGCACCCAGAAAGGAACGCTCTTACCGTAATGGAAGCTCTTGCCGGAGTAGAACGGTGCGTTGCAGACCATGGTAAGACCGGCATAAACCGTAATAACCATTGCGAGCCACGGCAGCCAGTCGCTGTTAACTGGCATTCTCTGGTCAACCGCAAGCCACACAAAACCTGCGACTAAAGCAGCGGCTGCAGGAGAAGGAAGACCCTGGAAGAAGCCCTTGTCAACAACATCCACGTTGGCATTGAAGCGAGCCAAGCGAAGTGCCGCACCGGCGCAATATACGAAGGCGGCAGCCCAGCCCAAGCGTCCTAAATCATGGAGAGCCCACTGGTAGACCACCATTGCCGGCGCCATACCGAAAGCACACATGTCGGCCAAGGAATCGAACTGAACGCCGAAAGAGCTCTGAGTATGCGTCAGACGAGCCACACGGCCGTCACAGCCGTCCAAAATCATGGACACGAAAATCGCAATAGCGGCTTTTTCAAAGTCGCCTGCCATCGCAATGATGACGGCATAGAAGCCTGAGAACAAACTCGAAAGCGTAAACAAGTTCGGAAGCAGATAGATCCCCTTCTTACGGACGGTATCAATGCGTTCGCGAACGATGGCCTTCGGTGTCACGCGAGGATGCGGACGAAAATTCCGACGGGCATGCAACTGTTTGGCTTTATCTCGCTGTAAAGGCATTTAAGCGTTCTCCTTCTGATTAAGCCTGCTGCTGAGTCTTCTCTTCTGTCGTTTTTGTTTCGGCAGCAAGAGCAGCGTCAGCAGTTGCAGCAACTTCGGTCACTTCTACGGCTTCAACAGCGGGAGCTTCGACCGGAGTTTCCGGTTTTTCTTCTTCCTGAGGATTCAGGAGAGCAAGGACGGTGTCCGCTGCGCGAACCTTCTGACCCACGAAAACGAGAACTTCAGAGTTGAGAGGAACGTAGACGTCGACACGGGAACCGAAACGGATAAAACCGAAGCGTTCGCCGCGAGTAACTTCCTGACCGATATGGAGATGGCAGATAATGCGGCGGGCAATCAAGCCGGCGATCTGAACGCAGGTAATCACAGGGCCTTCATCAGACTTGATGATGATGGCGTTGCGTTCGTTTTCCATGCTGGCCTTATCGAGGTCGGCATTCAAGAATTTGCCGGGTTTGTAATAAATAGCCTCAACAGTACCCCCGATCGGGCTGCGGTTGGAGTGAATGTTGAACACATTCATGAAGGTCGAAATAAGAATTTCTTCCTTGCCGGTGTAGGGATTCTCGACTTTTTGAACTTTGCAGATTCTTCCGTCAGCTCCTGAAAGAACGCTATGCGGAGTCTGACTGATCGCTCTAGGAGGATCACGGAAAAACTGGATGACAAAGACCAAAAGGACAAAGAAAATGAAGGAAATGAATCCTCCGATCAGCCACCATACTAACAGCGTAATAAAGATCGCGGCGCCGATGATTCCCCAACCTTCTTTAGCTAGGATGGGATATGAAGAATTTGATTTCAAACCTTTTCTCCTTAATAGGTTTATTTTTCGGAAAGGAGAAGGCGGACGGCCCTCCCCTTTTAACGGCCTATTTTAGACAAATTTCTTTGGATTAATACGTTTCAAGCCGTGAATGGTCGGTGAATGCAGAAAACTACTCGGCGCCTTCCGTCTTCAAGACAGCTGACACCGACATCGAGAGGTTGGATGTTCCAGCTTCAAAAACAGGTGTCTCCACAGTCTTAAACGCAGCGTTTGCACCCATAGCTCTGGCCGCAAATACTGCCCCCTCCGGTGCGAAATCAAACGAATTGAAATTCAGCTTTTCAATACGAAGGGCATCAGGCGCAACTTTCATTGCTACTGCGATGGATTCAGCCTTCTTATTTAAGGCATCGATCACATCTTTTGAGAGCTGATCCTGTGCTGCAGCTTTCGCTTCCTCACTTAGAGAATATGAAACGTTTTCAAGTGCTAGTTTTGCCTGCTGCCCGACCTGGACCAATGAGGCAACGCCGTTGACGTCTTCTGTCTCAACGATGATGTTTTGACGGGCTCGCCATCCTGTAATCACCGGAGCCTCCCCTTTCTTGGGATTAGTATAAATCGGCTGCGTGTAATATCCTCCGTTGCGGATCTTTGCGATTGATGAAAAATCTTTCACAGACTGCTGGGCCTCTGCCATGGTCTTATTGACTTCACTCTGCGCTGTAGCCAAGTCCTTGGCTTCAGACATTGTTGAGAAAATGATGCGAGCCTTGTCGTTTGGGAAACTCTTCTGAACGGTAACGGGCAGATTCATTTCCATCCCTTTAGGCGCAGGTTTGAGATAAAAATCCTCGGCATTTACGCCCATCGCAGCCGCGGCTAAAATAGTAGCAGTCATAATCTTTCTAAGCATTGTTGATTTCCGAAAGAAATAATTTAGACATCGCCACCCTATCACAGCATTGCCTGCCTTGTGACCCTTCGTGCTCATTAACGGAACTTTCTTTTCCATTAAGATGAAAAGTTTTAGCTCGCAAAAATAGTGTAACCTTGGGTATTTTTCTTCGACTTTCTCGTCAGAGATTGAAAGTTTTTTGAACTGTCATTCAGAAATATTTTGATGATTTGTATGATTTGAGGGAAATCCCGAGATGTTCGATGAAACGGACAAATACCGTGTTATTTCCCATCAGTTAGGGTCAAGCCTAACTGACAAATACCAATTGCGATTGTGGGGAGCCCACTTAAAATCACAAATAAGGAGAAAAAAAGTGAGCAATCGTTCAGCAGTCTTTGGCGGTGCCGGCTTCATAGGCACCAACCTGGTTTATCAGCTCATTGAAGACGGACAACAAGTCTTCAATTTTGACAATCTTTCCGGTCTCGGAAACTTGCTCAATATTGCCGAGCTCATGCAGCAAAGCCGTCACAGCTTTGCTCGCTGCGATATTTCCAATCCTGAGGAAATTCGTCAGGCGTTGCTCATGGCCGCTGCCGATACGATCTATTTCTGCATAACACCTAAAAACCCGGAAGAAGAATCCAGTTTGGAAAATTTTCGTACATTCTTTGAAACGGTCAAAGAATGGCGAAACGGCATGGCCGACACTAAGCTGCACAAGATTGTCGTAGTTGTCTCCGAGCATTACAAGCTTTTAGGAACTTACGGCAAGATGTACGCCGGCTTGCTTAAATTATTGGACGGTTATGCATCAGACGGCCTTCCGATCAGCAGTTTACTCGTACCGCCCGCATTCGGACCTTTCCAACAGCCTGATAGTCCGATCTCCATGATCATTTATCGCGCGATTGAAGGTGAAACGATACCCGTTGTCAATCCAGAGGAAAAGGTTTCTGACCTCGTCTATGTCAAAGACGTGGTCGACGCCATTGTCCTAGTTGAAAAGAACGGTAAAATCGGGGGACACTATCATTTGACCGGACCCGCCTCCTCCATGTCAAATTTTGAAGCAGCTGACGTGATCTGCGAGAGTCTAAATGAAGCCCTACCGCCGCCGGTCGGTCGTTATCAGGCACTCATCGAAGAGGTTGCAACTTCCCCGGTTGCATCTGATATCTCTAAAGACGAGTCAACGCTTACAGTTCTCGGTTTACAAAACAAGACTTCTCTTGGAGAGGGTCTGAAAGAGACGGTGAGCTGGTATCTCAATAATCCTCGCTGGTACAACCAGTCCAGAACCCGTTTCTTCTATCTGTGGCAGAACCCAGAAACGGTTCTCAAAATTGCTTAACCAGTGACCTGAAGAACCGGTTTCACGCCTTCAACGATTAAGAACAAGCCTCTGCTGGCACCAAACCTCCGAGGCTTCTATCTAACTTCTAATCTTTTTAGTATTTAATCCTATGTAGCAGGGCCGAAAACTCCGGCCCTCTCCATTTCTTGGATGCTTACTTACCGACTTCCCGACCGGCAATCGTGCCGAAAATCAATGCATCGGGAACCGCATTACATCCGACACGGTTCGTCCCGTGGATACCGCCGGTAATTTCGCCTGCTGCGTAAAGACCGCGAATAGGCCTGCCGTTTTTATCGAGTACACGGGTGTCTTCGTCGATCGTCACGCCGCCCATTGTATGGTGTACAGACGGAGTCATGACAGAGGCATAGTACGGACCGCCGGGAAGCTTGTTTCCTTCCTCACAGCTCATACGGCCGAACTCATCACCCTTCTGTGTCTTGCAGAATTCGTTCCACTTCGCGACCGTACGCTTCAGATTATCCGGATTCATGCCAAGTTTTTTCGCCAGCTCGTCCAGCGTATCGGCCTTGAATGCTTTCTTCTGTTTAAGTAGGTCGGAAATCAAGATACCGTATGGCCCTCGTCCTTCTTTATCCTTTAACAATGTTTGTTCCGTACCAATAACATAGAAGACATGGTCAGGCTGGGCAAGGGCAGCCTTTGCAAGCACGTCTCTTCTGCCTTGTTCGTTTACGAAACGGTTGCCTTGCTTATTCACATAGATATTGGTCGACTCCACAATCTTATGGTTAGTTGCACCGGTTGCAGGATCAGTGGTCGGAAGAAGCTGGATATAGCCCATGTCCTTGAGTCCTGCCCCTGCCTTCACGGCCATATTAATACCGTCGCCGGTAATCGCAGGCATATTGGTCGTCTTGACTTGATTGTCCAGCTTTTTATCCCAAATTTCATCGTACTGATTGCGCATCTTCACATTTGCGCTAAAACCGCCAGTTGCCAAAATCACACCTTTAGAGGCATAAAGTGTGTAGTCTTTCCCGTCCGGTCCCGAAGCCTTAACTCCGACCACTGCTCCGTCTTTGGTAATTAAGGAACTTGCCGGCGTGCTCATCATGAAAGAGATCGGGAGTTTTTCTCCTTTGATGAGGTCAAGATACGTATCGATGTAGCCTACACCGGATTTGTAATTGCTTGCGCGGTGAGAACGCGGCCATAAAGCTCCGACAAATTGTGTCGGTTGTTTTTGCCAGACAAGGCCCATTCCGGCTAAAGTTTTTTGAATTGCCGGAGCCTCCTTTGTGAGCTTGTAAACGAGAGCTAAATTTGCCTTGTAATCTCCTGCTTTCCAGCTTTGAAGCGCATGGAGTTCGGGACTATCAAACAAGCTCTTTGAACCTGACTGTTTATAGGCATCCCATTGCTGTTTAACTTGACTGATCAGTTTTTCCTGAAGTTTATTTTTGGGTTTTTCACCCAGAAGATTCTCGATAGATTCTTTCTGACCTTCCGTCATAGAGATAGGTTTCTGGCCTTCAGGATCCGCTGCATTGAAGCAGCCGCCGGAAACAGAGGTATTGCCTCCGGCAAAATGAGCTTTCTCAACGACTATCACATTGAGGCCGCGCTGAGCTGCAGCTACTGCAGCGGAAAGGCCTGCACCGCCGGCACCGACAACAATGACGTCAGTCTTCTCTTCAACTTTTCCTCCGGCCTTTTTCGGCTGAGGAACTGCCTTCGCATAATCTTTGGGATTCAAACCAGCTTGTTTGAGGCAGTCCTGTACCGCTGCTTTGATAGCGAATGTCGTTAACGTTGCTCCGGCAACGTTGTTAACGTTGGTCGACTGATACTTGACAACGTCCTGAGGAACTTTGAGCTTCGGCAGATCGGCGACAGGGTGCGTCTCACTCCAATTGAGAACTTTTACATCCTCGATCTTGTTGTTAAGAATCCTAACTTGCACCGTAACATCACCGTTTCGTCCAAGAGTCGTTGCGGTATATGTACCGTCTTTAGCAAAAACAGCTGTTTGACTGCTGACCGCAAGCATAACAGCTGAAACAATAAGGCTCAATCTTAGCTTCATAATTTCTCCTTGAATGGTTGTTTCACTTAGTAAGCTTAATGGCTATACTCAAAATCAAGAAGCTTTAACTCCTGAATTACTTCTTAAAAAATGAGAATTAAATACTTAATGTGATGAAGCCAAGAGAAAATCTTTTATCGTGGCAAGTTTTTTTGACAACGGCCGTGACAAAAAACATATCCAAGACATCTATCGAACTGGATATGGATCTGAAAACTGTCTCAAGAATAGTAAAAGAGCTTGAATCTGATCTTGGCTTTATTCTTTTTGACCGCTCCTGTCGGCCTTTCAAACTAACGGAAGGCGCTGAAAAAATCTTGCCGTTAGCAAAAGAATTGCTCCGGACCAAAAACAAGATCGAATACAAAGTCCAGGATTTTCTCCTAAAGCCGACTGAGATTCGCTTGTCTTTACCGGTGAATATGACAAGAGACGATCTCTTCGAGTTGATGGATAAATACGCAAGCGCGCACCCAAATCTGAAGATACGGCTCCTCAATGATTGCGACCATAAGCACCTTTTAGATAATGAGACAGATGTTGCCATGCTTCCGTACCTGCCCCAAAACGATGAGGATGAAATGGTCCTCTTTGACGCCGGATTCAGCTACAACATGCTGCTTGCAAGTCCTGAGTACATTCGACGAAACGGAGCTCCCCAATCATTGGATGAACTAAAAGCTCACCCCTTAATTCTTAGAGAAAGCAGGATTTACCCCATTACAAAGACATTAGAGCACGGTGACGAAAGAATTAACCTGGATCCGGAATTTAAACTTCGTTATCTCGGAGATGCTTTCTCTTGTAAAACAGCCGCTCTCATGGGAAAAGGCATTGCGGTTGACCTTTCTCTCGCTTACTGCAAGGAAGAAATTGAGGAAAGCCGCTTAGTACCTCTTCTTCCGGGATGGCACAGACCAAAGTGGACAATGATTGTCGCCATTCGAAAAGAAGATGCAAAAGATAAGGCGGTCTGTGAATTTGCGCAATGGTTTGCGGATAGACAAAAAGAAGCATACCCGTCGCGTTGGAAGCCACTGTTTAACAAGTACCAAGTGACTCCCTGACCCTTCCGCAGAGGCGCCCTTCCGCCCACCAATTTAAAGACCGAGTGTTCTTAATTTTAGTTTTCCGGCTTCTTCGGAGCTTTATCGACCCAGCGATCGTCCTCGTCTTCTCCCAGGAACAGGGACTGGAAGCTTTGGGCCTTCATCGAAGGCGTGAAATCGAGTCCAGGCTGGACCAGAGCTTCAAATTTCGGATCGCTGATGGCTTTCAGAACAGACCACTTTACCGCCTTATTTAAGGTCTCGGCAACCCGGCGGCAACCGTCCTGCATGTTCTTAAGTCCGTCGGTGGGCGCGTTGTAAACCACGTCCAGTTTCATTGAGTGCCCGTTGGAGGAGAACAATTCCATGTTAATGCGCCAAGCTAAGAATGTCGGTTCTGCCTGAATCTTTACGCTGTCAATTAAGTTATAGATTTTGACCTTAGGATTTTTTTGATTCAGGATTCCGGCCTGATTTAAGTCAGACATTAAGGCATTACGCCAATAATTAGAAAATGCTCCGTTGATTGTTTTAAATCCTTCCTGGCCGGGAATAGGAATAATGTTTCCGGCACATTCAAGATCCATCGCCTTAACCACACGTACCTGATCGACTGCAACATCTTTAACACCCAGCCGCTTCAAAATACGAGCATTCTGAGCCGTGACTTCATAAGGATAAGAAACGTAAGGCTCTGCAGTTTGGCACCCGGCCAAGACGAGTACGGAACCTGCTAAGGCAGCGGAAAAGAAAAGCTTTGGGATAGTTCTCATAAATCGGCCCTTAATGTTTTCTGAAATTCTATTGGTTTCCGAGATTTTCGTCAGGGAACGCGGGAGGATTTTTATTGCACGTTTTGGAACCTCGACAAACAAATACTCCCAAACACCAATACAATGAATCAAGAACAAAGGAGTAAAAAATGTATTTTCAGTGGTATCGCTACTGCTTTAGTAAATACTTTACGTTTCAGGGGCGTGCTTCCCGTACTGAGTATTGGTCTTTCACCATCATCAACCTTTTGATTTTATGGGTATTTTGGTTCATATCCAAGCTTGTTGACATCCCAGAAGAAGCAATGTCCGAGGGTATACCTGTTTTTCCAAAAGATCCTGTTCTCGCTTTGATTTTCGGAAGCCTTTATTTGATTTTCTGCATAGCGATTTTCTTCCCGTCCCTCGCGGTTACGGTACGACGTCTGCATGACAGGAACCACAGCGGGTTTTGGGTCATTGCTCAGCTAATTCCGCTTCTTAATCTTGTAGTTTTGCTGATGCTGCTCTTGCCATCTTCTCCGTACCCGAATTATTATGGGCTTCGCGCACCGAGATTCCCGGGAGAAAAGATCCCCGAGCCCGGAGCAGATATTTACGGTCCGTACGGAACTGTCGCCTACAGACCACAATCCAATGGAGACGAAACAGTGACACAGCAAAATCAGAATACGCCGGCAAAAGGTTCCGTCATGGACGAAATCATGCACGAAAATCTTGCTAACGCCGATGCTCAAGCCGGCCTCGAAGACGGACCGGCCGCGGCCTCACCGTCCAGGAGCGAAACTCATCGTCCGATGAGGGGGGAAGAATCTTCCTTAGTCGCTCGTTTAAATAAGCTCTCAGGCAAATAATCGAGTTCTATATACTTTTGGGCCGCCCTCAGTCAGGGCGGCCTTTTTTCTTGCATGTCCACAAGGCGGCAGAAACTGCAAGTCTTCAAGATAATTAGTTTGCGTCCCGGCAACGATTCCGATAAATTACCAGGCTAAAAATAACCCCTTCCATGTAGTTATCTGAACCCTACTCAGTGTTAAGAATCGGTAAACGAATTCTGCAAACTAAACCGCCGTTCTTCCCTCTTTCCAGCACCAAGCTGCCATTGTGATTTTGCACGATTGAGCGGACTATTGATAAGCCGATACCAAGGCCAGAAGCTTTTCCGGACTTAAAAACCGAACCCATGCGTTCAAAATCGGAATCGGAAATGACAGCTCCATTATCTGAGATATCGACAAAGCAATGAGTTTCACTACTCGAAAGCTTTATGAACAGTTTTGGTTCATCGGCTTTCTGAGCCTTTAAAGCTTCTTTGGCGTTTTTAAGAAGATTAAAAACTGCAAGCTCAAACTCTAACGGTGCCAAGCTGCAAATCGGAGAACGAGGATCCTCTTCAAATTCAATTTGAAGAGGATAGTCCTGCAGAGTTGAGGTGAAATCTTTAACTGCTTCAGTCACAACCTCATTGACACTCAGAGGCGATTTTTTTAGTTTTTGCTCTTTGGCATAAGAACGAACAGAGGTCACTATTTCTTCGGCCTTGCGCGTTTGAAAAACGATCTTTATAAGCATCTCTGTAAGAAGCTCATCATCAACAGGGCCCGTTTTCTGAAGACGAAGCAGCCCTTCGGAATACGCCAAAATTGCTCCCAGCGGCTGCGGCAATTCATGGGCTATCATCGAACTCATATGATCGATCGTTGTAATTTTTTGAAGAGAGAGAAGCCGCGCCTCAGTTTCTCTCATCGCTCGGTCGGCATGAAATTTTTCTTTTAGGGTCTTGATGAGCTGTGCCGACCGTATTCTCAACTGAAAGTATAAAAAACCTGTGAATGTAAGCAGTCCTAACAAAAAGATAGTAAATACGAATACGGAAAAAGAATATTTCTGAAGAAAATCTCGGATAGTCCAGGGCTTGGCGCCTGAGAACTGAGCGATATTAAGCTGCTTAAAAACAGCATCCACCCTTGAAAGATCAGTTTGAACCGACCACGAGGCGCCGTCGGGAAGATGCGGCATAGCTAAGAGCGCGGCTACAAGGCGCTTAGTGAATGCAGGATCTGCCCCTCTTGTAGAGGAAAGCACCCAGTTGGGATAGGTACGAGTTGAACGATAACAGGGCTGTTCACTTACGATCGCTGCCGGTTTAACAGCGTTTGCGAGCTCAGGGTTGTCCATTAGCCGACTCTCCCAAAAGCAGCTAGGCAATGCCGCAACATCGGCACTTCCGTCCTTCAACGCCTTAAACAAATCGAGCGGCTGTTTGTATTGAAAATGAATGGAACTAAAAAATGCTGAGGGATCATAGCCTGCGTAAGAAATTTCTCCGAGGGGAGCTACGTAACTATAAAAAGCATTCGGATCATTTGCGATAAACCTTTTGCCTTTCATCCCTGCGAGGGTATTGATTTTTGAGTCTTTAGCGACAAAAAATGTCGATCCGAGTTCATTACGATCCTGCTCGTTTGGTCCCGGTCGATAGATGACCAATTCTCTCACACCTTCTTCGCCTAATAATCTGGCAAATCCGGCCGAAGAAATAAAGTAATCAATCTGTTTGGTACGGATTAATTCCTTTAATTCTCCCAAAGCAATCGGACCTTTGAGTTCTATCGTCCTTGCGCCAAACTCTTTTTCCAAGTATTTAGCCGTCTCCTCAAAAAACAACTTCTGACTTGCCGCCATAGCTCCTGTTCCTATGCCGATAACGTATTCAGCAGAGGCCGTACACCCCGAGAAATAAAGCAACAGGAACATCGAAATAATCAATCGTTTCATAAACAGCCGTCCATGTTTTTTTGTGCACATCATCTCACGGACAAACCGTTTTAGTCCTCAGGATTTTCACGGTTTTCACTACTTAAGTACCGGGCACTTAAGTGAGCTGTTCATTAATCTTTTCTGCAGATGGTTTTTTGCATTTTCTCACCTAGTTGATTTTCAAGGAGAAATTCAGCATGAGTATCAAAATAATCAAAAGTGCCGCTGCAATCACTTGTTTAACGGCAATGTCGGCAGCCGCAGCCAGTTCAGTTTCCGTTTATGGCGTCATTGATACCGGATTCGGCGTCTCCAAAGGCAAAGGACAAGCCGCCAAAGTGCAGGCTATTTCCGGGGGCAACGCTGCCAGCCGGTGGGGTTTAAAAGGACAAGAGGACCTCGGGGGAGGCAGCTACGTTAAATTCGTCCTGGAACAAGGCCTCAAGATTAACAACGGCGAGGGACAAACTTCCGGAGTTCTTTTCGACAGAGACTCCCTTCTCATTATCGGAGGGCGTTGGGGTGAACTTGGATTCGGGCGATCCGGATCACTAATGGGAACGACCGGTTATTTTGGACAATTCCCGAAGATGAGTGCGAACCCGATGGCCTGCAACTATCTTGACGCAGCGTTAATCGGTTCGTTAGTTAACTCGGGAATGCTCAACAATTCAGTCACATACCAAGTTAAGCCGACAAATACCCTTACGCTCACGGCGCAGTATTCAAACGGCATTTCAACGGACGAAGCCAAGTGGGCCAAAAACAACCATTACTATGGTCTATCCGCTCAATATAAAAATCAGGGATTTAATTTAGGGACCATTTTTACGGTCATTGATTATCGCCAAAGCGGAGCCAATAACGGAGCTGACTCTGATCCGACCTACAACCTCTTCTTCGCCGTAAATCAAACCTTTGATCAAACCCGTGTCCATTTTGATTATCAGCACGTTTGGAATTCCAGAAGTCTCGGAGGAGGCCCAAATGCGTTCTATGCAAAAGATTTAGGTTTCGGTTCGACCGCAGCGGTCAAAGGTAGCAAAAAAGGCTTCCGCTCAGACACATTTGTCATCGGTGCGAGCACACCTCTGGCCGGCGGCAGAATTTTTGGTGCCTTCAAATGGAATGTGGGAAAATGGCAGGGAACCAGTGCGAAGAAAGATGCTGACCGTGACGGCAACCGCTGGGTTGCTTCTCTGAAGTATCAATATCCGCTTTCAAAGCGAACATTGGTTTATGCATTAGGCACTTATGCTCGGGGAGCGGGAATGTTCAACAAAGCACAAGCCAAAGCAACTCGTCTTCTGACGGCTTTTGGAGTCCAGCATAATTTCTGACACTGCAGGAACGTGAGACCGGGGAAATGAAATGAACAGCCAGTACAAGGAAAAAGCAGTGATTCGAATCGTAGACGATGACGAGGGCTTCGGCGATGCGATTCGATTTATGCTCAAAACCGACGGATGGCTGGTTTCTTATTACTCCGAAACCGGGACTTTCCTTAAAAAGGATGATCCCGACGTTCCCGGGTGCATTATCCTGGATTATCAGATGCCGCTCGTCAATGGCTTGGAATTTCAAGACATTCTGGCCCATAAAGGTTATAGACAGCCAATCATTTTTTTAACAGCTCATGCTGACGTAGATATGGCTATCTCGGCTTTCCGCAGCGGAGCCGCAGATATCTTGAAGAAGCCTGTTTCATCAGAAATTTTATTAGAAGCCGTTGAGCGAGCAGTCGAAAGCGATTTTGCATTCCGTCAGAAAGATTTCCGCATTGTGCGTTATCAGGAGTTTTACGATGCTCTCACACAGAGAGAAAAGCAAATCCTCAACAGCGTCAATGCAGGGTTAATGAACTACCAAATTGCACAGCGACTTGGTTTAAGCGAACGAACGGTAGAGACTCATCGGGCCAACGCCTATAAAAAAGTAGGTGTCAAGGACCTTCAGCAGCTCAAAGAGTTTCTGTCACACGTCGATATTTAACCGGAGCGGTTTGCCGAATCGGCTGACCCACCTCCTCATTCCTTGATTTAACCGCCCGTGACCTTGTCACTGGTTAGGAGATATTTTGCCCTTTACAACGCTACCTCCCATTTTTTCAAAGCAATAGTTTTCGAATTCAGTCTTCCAATTATCAAATATCACTCAAAAGAGGCAACACTATGACACTTAGCAGAAGAAGTCTTTTTAAATATGTCGGCGCCGGTACAGCTGCCCTCACCTCTGTTCCTGTTCTTGCTCAGGAAAAGTCTCCGAAGAATCCATACCTTCCAGAAGTTTGGGATGAAAATTATGACGTTGTTGTCGTAGGCGGAGGCGGAGCCGGGATGGCTGCAGCTCTTCTCGCCTCCCAAAACGGAGCCAAGCCCGTCATTATCGAAAGATTGCCTTTTGCCGGCGGTAATACCATGGCCGCTCAAGGTCAGATTAATGCTGCGGACCCGGTTCGCCAACCGAAACAAAATATTGAAGATTCTCCGGCTAAGCACGCCGCCCAAACATTGGCCGCCGGAGATTTCAGAGGTGATCCCGCACGCGTTAAGGTGCTCTGTGACAACGCTTATAGCGTAATCACTTGGCTGGAGGGCCTCGGAATGGAGTTTAAGCCGACTGTCCACCAAATGTTCGGAGGACTTTATCCTCGCGCTCACTCTCCCGCTGTACCGAAAGGTATCGGCTATACAGGCGTATTAAGCAAAGCTCTCAAGGAAAGAAACGTTCCGTTTAAATTGGGATACTCCGTCGTTGAGATCTACCGTGAACAGCCTTGGTCCGGCGATGTGATCGGGGTCAAACTGCAAAACAGCAAGGGCCACACCCTTAACATCAAAGCGAATAAAGCTGTGGTCTTAGCTGCCGGCGGTTTCTCGGGCAATCAATACCTCAGAGAGCTGCATGATCCGAGAACCGCGGGGCTCGGTACGGATAACCTTCCCGGCCACACCGGGGACGTAATGCTGGCTGCCAACCGCATTGGGGGCTACTTGGTCGGGATGGATTTCATCCAATCTACTCCGGGCGCCCCTGCAGGCAAGAAACTAAAAATCATTTTGAACACCAACGTTGACGGTTCCATCTACGTGGACAAGCGAGGAAATCGTATTGTCGATGAAGGCGCACGCCGTGACGTGATTCGAGATGCAGTCCTCGGTACTCCTGAACGATATGCTTATACAGTCGTAGACAACAACCAGTACAACTCTTATAACAGCGCAGTTCACGATGCAGTGGAACGCGGAATTGCGATTGACGAAGCTTGGACCGCACCGACAATTAAAGAACTTGCCAAGAAAATGGGAGTTGACCCGGAAGGCCTTCAGAAGACTATCGATCGCTATAACAATGTCCTTATTAAGAATAAAGAAGACCCGGACTTCCATAAGGCTCCTCGGAATCTGACCAGAAAAATTGCTCAGGGCCCCTTCTGGGCTTGTTATACCGGAATGACGGTCCACCACACGATGGGCGGCCTCAATACCAACACCAAAGCGCAGGTTCTGGATGCAACAGGAACTCCGATTCCGCGTCTGTATGCTGCCGGTGAAATCACAGGAGGTATTCACGGTACCAACCGCGTGGGCGGTAATGCGCTTCTGGACGTATTCGTTTTCGGAAGAATTGCCGGAGAGAACGCAGCCAAAGAAAGCTCGCGCTAGCCGATCGGTTATATCCGATAACAACGAAATAACTTGAACTTTAATTAGGATCCGGCCTCTTTTTCCAGAGGCCGGCCTCCGGAAGATTCTTGAGAATTTAAGAAAGAGTTGTTTTGTTGAAAACCACTGCCCCAAATAACCGCTCGAAGGCAAAGCCATCATGACCCCTCAAACCATTAAGAGAAGATCAGTCTTAAAAGGAATCCTAGGTACCCTCTCCCTTCCTTCAACAGCCTTTGTTAAGTCAGCTGCAGCCGAGGAAACTTCATTAGACGAGTGGACCGGTTATTCAATATGCGATAACTGTAATCAGGTTCCGTCCTGTGGAATAAAATTTAAAGCTTGCGGAAACATCATTCAGTCCATCGGCAATTGGAGTGAAAATCCTCGGCATGTTCTCTGCTCCAAAGGCCTTTCCACACTACAGAGGCTCTACAACCCGAACCGTCTGCTCTACCCGATGAAACGGACCAATCCTAAAGGCAGCGACGATCCGGGATTTGTGCGCTGCAGCTGGGATGAAGCTTATCGTATGATTGCCGAAAATCTCACCAGAATTAAAGCTAAAGACGGTGCTGATTCTGTGATGTTTTATATCGGCGATCCTAAGGAGCCGCGTCCGCCGATTATGCGTCTTGCTCGCTACTTTGGCTCAGTCCACCTCGGTACTGAGTCCTCGGTCGCTTGTCGGGCGGCTTGTATGCAGGCTGAAATCCTCACGTGGGGACGTCCGTCTCAGGGATCGATGCCGAATGCAAAAACTAAATCTTTTATGGTCCTTGCCTCCAACGTCTGGTCGCGCCCGCTTGGATGGTGGCAATCTCTGACCGCAGCCAAAAAACGCGGCTGCAAGATTATCGTGATTGATACCCGAAACACGAAAACCGCGCAGTTTGCCGATATCCATCTAGCACCAAAAGTGGGAACAGATGCTGCACTCGCTATGGGCATCATCCGTGTTCTTGTCAAAGAAAATCTTTATGACAAAGCCTTTGTTGATAAATGGTGCCACGGCTTTGAAGAACTTAAAAACTATTGTGAGTCTTTTACCCCAGAGCGTACGGAGGAAATTACCGGAGTACCGGCTCAAAAGATCATTGATGCAGCCCGCATGTACGCCGACGGTCCCGGCTCATTTTCTCTGACATCTCAAAGCCTGACCCATAACACCAACGGCGTCAACAATGCTCGAGCCTTACTTCTCATTCCGTGTATTCTCGGTTATATCGATGTTCCCGGCGGTGTTAGTTTTCCGCTTTCACCGAAAGGGCTTCAGGCCTGCGGGATGGGGCTGCAGCCTAAATTCTATGAAGCCAAGTGGTGGAACGCCAAAGCTCAGAAGGATAGACGTCTTGACAAAGACTTTGTTCTGCTTTGGCATGACATGATGATCATGTACAACCCGAATCATCTTCCGGAATATATTGATGCAGGCAAAATCAAAGCCTTCTGCGGCTGGGGTTTCAATTCATTCATTTGGCCGCAGCCTCAGCAGTACCAAGAAGCTTTAAAGAAACTCGATTTCGCTTTCTGCGCCGACTACTTCTATCGAAAAGAAAGCCACAGAGACATGGATCTCATCCTTCCGGCGGCTATGAATTTTGAACGCTATGCTCCCTTCGGAGTCTACGGATCAAAATTTGCTCCGCGAACTCCGGTTAAGCCGCTGGGTGAGGCCAAAGAAGACTGGAGAATTGCACTGGAACTCGGATGTATCCTGGACGATCCCAAGCACTTTTTCAACGGAGAACCGGTTAAAGCGTGCAACGCCATTCTCAAAGAGTGGGGTGCAGAGTACGAAGCCGCAGTGGCTGCTTTGCCTCAGGTTTCCTCGCTGGAATGCAGAAAGAACGAACCAAAAAAATATGAAAAAGGGCTGCTTAGACCGGATGGACAAGCCGGCTTTAATACGCCTACGGGCAAGATCGAGCTCTTCTCAACACGATGTGCAAAATTTGGTTTCGACGGTCTGCCTGTCTATAAACCCATGATGGAGCCCGACGGCCGTTTCAATCTAAGAATGATCAACGGAGCACGCAAGCCATACATCACACACTCTAAAACCCGTTCGGATGCTCCTTATTTATTAGAACTCGAACCGTGCAGCACGATTACTATGCATCCGAATGATGCTTCTGCGAGGGGTTTGGCAGACGGAGATCGTGTCGAAATTTTCAGTCCCTTCGGAGGGCCGGTGAAGGCAAATTTAGAAGTATCCATTTTGGTTCCCCCCGGAACAATAGACGCTCAGTACGGTTGGAAAGGTGAAGAAGACACGCAAAGACTCGTTCCGAGACAATGGGATCCCCTCTCCGGATATGCGCCGTATTTTGAAGTCAATGTAGAAGTTAGAAAAGTCGGGAGCCAAAAATGAGTCGAATGGGAATTATTGTCAATGTCGATGAATGCATCGGCTGCCACGCCTGTTTCATTGCTTGTAAGCAGGAGAACCAAGTCTCCCCGAATATTCAATGGAATCGGATCCGTAAGGTTGAAAATAGAGAAAAAAACATCATTAATTATTTTCGTGCCTCGTGTCAGCACTGCGAGGATCCGGCCTGTCTAAAAGTTTGTCCGATGAAGGCGGTTTACAAAGGACCTCACGGAGAGATTCTGATTGATCAGGATAAATGTATTGCCTGCAAGGCATGCTTAGCCGCTTGCCCCTATGGAATGCCGATGTTCAATGATCGGAAACTGACAAGTTATTACGGTGAAAAACAACCTTTATTCTCTCCGTCTAATCCTCCGACCAAAAACGCTCAACCCGGAAAAGCAGAACACTGTACGCTATGTTCTCATCGTCTGGCTAAAGGCAAAGAACCTGCTTGTGTAGAAATTTGTCCGGCAAAAGCGCTTACCTTGGTTGATTTTGATGCTCCTACGGAAAAACAGAAAAAACTCCTCTCCAAGGCTGTCCAACTAAAAGCCGGAGTTGATACAAAACCTAAAGTTCGCTACATCTGCAGCAATATGGATTTCAGAGAAGTTGCCCTGAAGTAGCTTTCAAATACTGGGAAATTATTGAGGCTTATATTTGGGCTGATGCAAAACCGGGAGCCACGCTTCGCATCAGCCCATTATCTATTCGTCAGGATATACCTGCTCGTCGTGGTTAACACGATTCGATCCGAATACAACCTTCACCGCATCTCTAAGATTATCCACTCCGATAATTTCAACGCCGGGAATATCTGCCGCTTTGTTCTTAAGCGGAACAATGATTCTTGTGAAACCAAGCTTGGAAGCTTCTTTGATACGTTCCTGTCCTCTGGAGACCGGCCTAATCTCACCGCCCAAGCCCACTTCTCCGAAAATCGCCGTCTTACTGCTCACCGCCTGATTCGTCATAGAAGAAACAATAGCGATAAGCACAGCTAAGTCGCTGGCCGTTTCACTGATTTTGATACCGCCGACTGCGTTTAGAAAAACATCCTGATCATAAGTGGAAAGCGTCACATGGCGATGCAAAATTGCAAGAAGCATCGTGAGACGCTGGGCATCGGTACCAACGGTCAGGCGTTTGGGATTGGGGAGCATGGATTTGTCCACCAAAGCTTGAATCTCGATAAGGATCGGGCGCGTACCCTCTAAATTAATAAAGGTCACGCTTCCCGCCACTCCTTCTCTTCTTTCTGCCAGAAAAAGAGCCGAAGGATTTCTGACGCCGCGCAACCCCTTGTCTGTCATCCCGAAAACACCGATTTCGTTGACGGAACCGAAACGATTTTTACACGCCCGAAGAATACGGTAATTCGACTCCGGATCCCCTTCAAAATAAAGAACAGTGTCAACCATGTGTTCCAAGACGCGAGGGCCGGCCATCGCACCCTCTTTTGTGACGTGTCCGACAAAAATAATGCCGATACCCTTTCGTTTTGCAATTCTCGTCAAGCGTGCGGCACATTCTTTAACCTGAGAAACAGAGCCCGGCGCCGCACTTAAATCTTCGGAGAAAAGCGTTTGGATGGAGTCAATCACAACCCACTGCGGGCTCGTTTCTTCAATAATCGCTTCAATTTTTTCAAGCTGAATTTCACTGATAAATTTCAAGCCTTTAGTGTTTACGCCGAGACGCTGAGCGCGAAGAGCGACCTGTGTAGGACTTTCTTCACCGCTTGCATAAAGACAAACCTGACCTAGAGCCACCATTTTGCACATCGCTTGGAGAAGAAGTGTGGATTTGCCGATACCCGGATCACCGCCGATTAGCACGACAGACCCCGGAACAAAACCTCCGCCGAGGGCGCGTTCGAGTTCGCTGAATCCGATTAAGATTCGAGGACTTTCTTTAGCTTCGATTTCAGAAAGATCAAGAATGTCACTGGTCCCTGCTAGGGCCGCCCTGCCTCTTCCTGTGGTGGCAGATGCTGCTTGTTCTGCTCGAGCATAACGATTAGAAGATTCCGCTTCGATGCGAAATTCTTTCATCGTGTTGTAGGCTTTACAAGAAGGGCACTGTCCGAACCATTTCGGAGCATCGTATCCGCACTCGGAACACACCCATGCAGTTTTCGTCTTGGATTTGCTTGCCATATCTTTTCTCGAACAATTCAGCTCTATTCTAAAGACTCTAACCTAACCAACAGTGCGACGGTTTACGGCGCAACATCAATTCTTGTCGATGAAATAATCACTCAATCAAAAATACATCGTGAAAAAAAAATGATCCTTTCAGCCACACCTAGATTCGGACCAGATCTGTCATTCGTCAAAAATAAGGTTCGGAGTAAAATTCAGGTTCAAGATATTTCGAGTAAGCAATAAATGGCAAACCCCTCTATCTCTTTTACCGACAGGTACAGTTCGACGCTCCAGCCGCTGCTCCTGTTGGCTACGGACTACTTGGCTATTATTATTGCCGAGTGGTGTGCCGTCGGAGGCAGGGACATTGTTTTAGATTTACTCGGAAGAAAGAACGATTGGTTTGAGCTGAACAATTTTTATTTTTACTTGTTTGTACCCCTCATCTTCATGGTTTTCCTCCATTGGGGCAGAACCTATATTCGTTTGCTTTCTATCGGGGAGATGATTCGGAGAACCTTCTACTCCGTAATCTATTCCATTGTCGTCTCTATTGTCGTTTTATTTATCGCCGGGAAAGCTCCTGTCGTTTCGCGCCTTTTTATTGCATTCTTAGGCTGTTTTGTTTTCGTTTTTGTTTGCAGCTCTCGCCTTCTTGTTCGTTACCTCTGTAACCGTGCCAATATCCTTTTAGAACCGACCATCATCATCGGATCTGACGACACAGCAAAACGCGTCTTGAACTATTCCGCGACAAACTCCTTTTTTGGAATCAAAGTCGTGGGAATTATCGATGACAAAACTTCTGGTACGGCCCTCGAAGGGAAATACCCCCGGCTCGGCTCTACGGACAAGGCTGCAAGAATTATTCTTCGGACAGGAGTACAAAACATCCTGATCCTGGCCCCAAGAATGGACAAACGGCGGCTTTACACGCTTATTGATGAAATTTTTCCTCTGGTTAAGAATATTTCCTTCGTACCGGAAACGGAGGAGTTGCCTGTATCCAATATGGAAATGCACAGACTGTATTCTGAAAATCTTGTCGTCATTTCCGTTAAAAATAATCTCTCACGGTGGTACAACCAATTCTTTAAGAGAGCATTCGATCTATCGGTCGCAACCGTCGGGACGATTGCGATTTCACCGATTCTTTTAGGGATCGCCATTGCCATCAAAGCCTCAAGTCCGGGACCGGCCTTTTACGCTCATCGGCGTATCGGTAAAGACGGTATTTATTTCAACTGTTATAAATTCCGCTCAATGGTGGTCGACTCCGACAGGCGCTTACAAGAATATTTGCGGGCTAACCCTGAAGCGGCAAAAGAGTGGGAAGAGACTCATAAACTCAAGCATGATCCTAGAGTGACTAAGATCGGAGCATTCCTTCGTAAAACTTCGCTTGATGAATTGCCTCAGCTTTTTAATGTCATTCGCGGTCAAATGAGTCTTGTCGGCCCAAGGCCTATCGTGGATGAGGAAGTCATTAAATATGACGTCTTCTTTTCCGATTACACAATGGTTAGACCCGGGATGACAGGCTTATGGCAGACAAGCGGTCGAAGCGATACTTCTTACTCTCGACGAGTTCGTTTGGATGCTTGGTACGTCAGAAACTGGAACATCTGGCTTGATATCAGTTTACTGGTCAAAACAGTAAGAGTAGTCCTGTCTTCTCGATCCGGCGCTTACTAACTAATTGAACCCTTTTACTCCGCGATAAACAACGATGAAAATTTGGATTACAGGAGCTTCAGGCATGCTTGGCACTGAACTCGCGTCGAAACTGTCTTCTCATGATCTGCTTCTGACCGGCCGAAGTGATCTCGACATCTCTAACGAAAACGCAGTCCTAAATTTTTGCAAACAAAATAAGCCGGATACCGTAATAAACAGCGCGGCTTTTACAAGCGTGGATGCCTGCGAAACAGAAAAAGATCTCGCCTGGATGGTCAACGCATGGGGATGTAGAAATTTAGCACTCGCTTGCAGCACGGTCAGATCTCGTTTAATAAGTATCTCGACAGATTATGTTTTTGAAGGTGACTCTTCTCGACCCTATCATGAATTTGACGTCGCAAATGGAGGTAAAACTGTTTACGGACAGACTAAATTTGCCGGAGAACAATTCATTAGGCAGCTTTGCCCTAATCATTTGATCGTCAGAATCGCATGGCTTTACGGCAGCAATGGCAAAAATTTCGTAGATACAATGCTTTCTCTTGCCGAGAAAAATTTAAGCGAGATAAAAGTTGTCAACGATCAAATAGGCAATCCGACAAGCACGTCTGCAGTGACATACCTCATAAAAGACTTATTACGAACTGATTACAAAGGTGTTGTTCACGGTACCTGTGAAGGCTCCGCGACATGGTATGACTTTGCAAAAACCATTTTTGAATTGTCTGGATTACACCAGAAAGTGGTTCCGTGTACATCGAAAGAATTTGTGCGCCCTGCTCCCCGGCCGAGCAATTCTCGGCTGGAGAAAAGGGTCATTCAAATGTTGGGGCTAGCGCCCATGCCTGAATGGAAAGAAGAACTGGCCAAGTACCTCAAAACATCTATTTGAGATATCTGGAATTCTCCTTCAAAACCTCTGGAATGTATGCAGGGATAGTTTTATCCTTTGACGGACGATAAGTTTTGTCCAAAAACTCCAATGCACCTGCGGCGTTGATTAGAACAATCCTATTGGGCTCAACAAAAGCGTCTCTGCTCCATCCTTTGGAGTACACCCAATTCCGGCGCCCCGCTTCCTTCCAGATAGACATTCCGACTGAATAATCTTCCGTGGGGTTTTCACATCCCAGAACCTCAGGCAGCAAGGTCGGTACAAGATCGAGATGTGAAGTCATGTATTCAATGTTGGCAGGTTTCTTACCGGGCCAATGAATCACCAGAGGGACCTTAATTTGAGCATCCGTAAAGTTTCCTCCGTGGCCCCAAAAATTCAGCTTATTGTCATTAAATTCATCACCGTGGTCAGAACTGATAACCACTATCGTTTCATCAAGAAGATGCTTTTCCTCTAAATAATCCAAAACTTTTTGGATGAGGTTGTCGGCGTAACGGACGGAATTTTTGTATCTTGCCAGGTAAGGAGCGGGATCAAAGGAATTATTCAGTTCCATGTGATTAATCGATCCCCAATATGGCTTAAATACCTCGTACTTCGATTCCTTTGGAAAACTATATGCATGCACAGAGTCGAAGAAAATGAAACTAAAGAAGCGGGAGCCGGGTTTGAGAGAAGACTGCCACTTTTCAAAATCTTCTACGGCAAATGCATCGGAATCGACAGCGCCTTTTCCTCTTGGATAGATTGGAAGATTAGAAATCCCTGCAAATATGGACTTATGAAACTCTGGCATATTCAACGGTGCGCCGGCAAAAATCCCTATTTCATAGCCTCTCTTCTGGAGCGCTATTAGCAAAATCCCGGGAGTTCCGCTTGACAGGGAGCCTGTCCAATAATTTCCGGGGAGCCCTGTAAACAATGAAAAAATACCGTGCCTTGTATTATTCCCGTTCGAATAGTGGTTATTAAACCTTGAATTTTTTAAGGCAAATTTCCAGGTATTAGGCATAACTTCTTCTGTCAGCATGTCGTACCGAAGAGTGTCTACAAACAGAAAAAGAATGTTGTAATCTTTTGAGGGCTTACACACCAAAGGATTGAGCGGATAGTTTAATTTTCCGTGTTCGCCTAAAGAGACCTTTCTTGCGTCGATGGCTTTTTTGTCGATTAATCCGAGCTTTTGAAGCTGCGTGTTCATCCTAAGAGGACGAGCGAGCGGAATCTTGTCAAAAACGGAAACAAGTCGAGTGTTGAAATTAGCAAATCCCCAGGAGTAACAGAGGTTGGAACAACAAAAGCCGGCTAAAACTAGAACCAAAGCCGTGAGCGATAGCTTTTTGAAGGTCGCCAACTTGAAAGATATAAAGGTAAATATCCAAGACAGCAATCCTAAACCTAATATCCAAGCTGCTATTTCAAATATCATCGGAAGAGAAAACGAAACGATTCTTCCGCCTCCGAGGAATGTCATTTGAATCATTGCAAAATTCAAATGTGCGCGGTACAAAGGATAAATAAAAGCGTCGGCAGCCAGGTAGATCAGAAATATCCAATCTAGAAAAATCGTAATTCCAAAGAGAAGTTTTTTATTCTTTCTGAGCAAAGGATAAGCAAGGAATATTGAACCTAAAACTAGCGCAATAAGGGTAAATAAACCGAAGGTATAGCTAGAAAAAATAAGGAGTTGGCCTTTGTCCCAACCAGCAAGAACGCCGGCAGAAAAAATGCTGCGAAGGCCCAAGCAAAGCGATCCTAGGCCTAACAAAAGAGCGTTAATAGTAACAAAAGCGAAATTGAACAAATTACTATCCTTCTTCATAAAACATGTTCGGTAAGAATTATCCTTCAGCACTTTACTTTTGAAATGCTGCCTTTGTCCCTATAACTCTTTATAACCAACAAAGCGTACATATTTTATTTCCAAAACCAGTCTTCAGCTGAAAGTAGACCTCAGTGGACCAAACAGGTAACAAACCTGCCCAACGATGATTGATAGACAAACTCTTGAGCCTCAGACTGAACGATAAAGTTTGGTCTCAAGCTCTAATTTAGGTGAAGAAGTCAAATTTGGTCACAGAGCCTGCCCGGAGAAAACTATCAAATAACTAGAACTTGCCTTGTTGAAGAATCTTGCTTAGTACAAGATCGCTTCCTTTATTTGTTAAGTGGTTGTCATCATGGTAATAAATCGAATTTACCCCATCTCCCACAAAACAAATTCCCTGATCGCATATTGCCTTTGACGCATCAACAACCGTGACAGACGAAAAGTTCTTTGCAACTTTTCCAATCATTTCGTTGATTTTGGCATCATTATTTCTTCTCTGATCTTCTTGGAAGGTGCAATTTCCTGCAGTCGTTTGCAATGGGCGACTTTTTATACAGTTCTTCGGATTTAATGGAATCTGGGGAACATCTAATACCACGATTACTTTTTTCTTATGCATGACGAGTTCACTAATGGTTTGGGATAGAAGTTTTCCCAAAGTGATTAGATTACTGTCATTTTTGTAATCTAATAACTGGAAGTCTCCTTTTTTGGAATTAACAAAATAATGCCATCGGGCACTCAACACCACCGTCTTTATATCGGGATCGTTAATTACAGTATCCAAAGCCTTACTCATTAAGGGCTGCTTACTGCTTTTTTCGTGTTTTAACGATATTATTCCCTTCACAGGAGGAGTACCTGGATGGCCTATTAGAAGAAACTGCTTGCCCCAATTTTTCTGTAATCCAAAAGCTAGATGGTGTGCGTGAGAATCTCCAATTAAAGCTAGAGAAGGCTGAGAATTTTCAGGGGCCCAACAAAACTCCAAATCTGCAGAACAACCATATTTGACCTTTGCATATTTATTCTGTTTAGGAAAAGTGTTCTTACTAGAAAGAGCCGCGGCAGCGGAGTCTCCTAATCTGCCTGGAAATCCGTCCAGACTTTGGACCAGCAAACCTAGTAAGGTGCAACAGAAAACACAAATTGAGAGAGAAATTGTTAACTTTTTTGTAATTGCTTTCTTTCGGATAGGGGTTTCAATAATGAAATAACTAAAGAGAGAAAGAGCTAAGCCGATTAACAAAAGAAAAAAACAAGTTGGGTAATTAGGGAGATTTCCTCCATTAAGGTTCCTAGCAATTGACAAGAGAGGCCAATGCCAAAGATACCAGGTATAACTGATGAGGCCAACAAAGACAAAGGGACTCGAGCTCAAAACATTTTTATTTATCCAAGAATCACGAAAAATGATAAGTAATAATGTGCCGAAGACTGGAAGTAATATCAAAAGCGGTCTATAAGTCGCATCTCCTGTTGCAAACAGAATACCCGCAGAAATAAATACAAGGCCGGCGACGCTACCGATGGAGTTGCGCTTCTCACGAAGATTAGTCAATAACTTAATTTTACCCCCCCCCCAGTTCCCGTGCTCTTTCTTCTCTTAATTTTGAGGCTATGGGCTGGACCAATCCTTTTGAAGAAATGCTAGGGTTTACTAAAACAGCAAGAATACATCCTGTACAAAGTTCCCAGAAACGAGTATGGAGAGAAAAGAAAGCAACAATAGATGAAGTTTGACTCTGATAAAGATCGAAACCAAAAGAAACCAGCCATAAGACACAAAGGACCGGCAAGACTCTTTTCTTTACCTTCCAGAGGATCCAGCAAAGTAAGGGATAGAAAATGTAATATTGTTCCTCAACAGCCAAAGTCCACAAATGCATCAAAGGTTTCATTTCGGTAGCTGTATCCCAATAACCACCGGAATGACGGATAAGGAAAATGTTCTCTCCAAATGCAGATCCATAAATAGTCTGCTTTCCGAGATTTTTGAATTCCTCTGGTGTTAAAAAGAGAGAGCCAAGTAATATGACACCAAGCAAAAGAAAGGCAAGCGCTGGAAATATTCGACGAATCCTTCTCGCGTAGAAATCTAAAAAACTGAATGACTCCTTTTCGAGAGACCTAAAGATAATCGTCGAAATGAGATAGCCAGAAATGACAAAAAAACATCTACACCAACAAATCCTCCAGGGAGTTGAGTCGGAAAAGTATGAAAAATAACAACCGAAACAATTGCTATCGCCCTCAGACCATCAATATCTGGCCGATAATGAGATGGCTTGATGGGAGGAAGAATCAAGGAAGACATTGGAGTAAGCGATTCAAAGCTAAAAAATCACTCTAAGAAAGAGCCGACACGCGCAGAAAACTATCACATAATATTTTCTAAGGCAACTTAACAAGTTACTAGAATCTCCCCTTACAGGCTGCCTATAAACTTTAGCCTAATAATAGTTTTACCGATCACTAATCCAGTTATTTAAAATAACCCTGCGCAAACTTCAAAAGTTACTCAAAATAAAGAAAAATTTCATTTAACACTATGGCAGTCCTCCATATTTACACAAAGAACGGAAAAATATATTGCACGGCAAAAGAGCCCTTCCTGGGAAAAGAAAAGCCGTTACCAAACTTACCTGCTTTCTCTGAACTCTTCTCTAGCGGCGTAACTTGCGTTGTCTTTAAACTTCCTTCTCTCCTGAAAACAAGAAACTTTAAATTAATTTGTTTCGCACTGCTTTCTTTTGTACTTAGAAAATACTATAGGCAAAAGATACCTAAATTATTAGACTCTTTCTTAAACAAGCAGAAAGAAAAAGATTTATTCTTTATCGGAGGTTCCGTTGGGGCTGAGTTAATCAAATTCCATTATGCAAAGAAAAATGATGTAGTGGTCGAAGGAGTTGAAACAATCAATCTGATCGCCAAGAGCAACAAAGCTCTAAATAGGCTGATCTCTCAAGTTAAACCGAAAGAAGTAAAGAAAAGAATTTTCATCGTTGGGCTTTTTTCTCCTGAACTCCTTCGGTACTTAAGAAAAAAATATCCTCTTGCAAATATAGAGGTTAGATACTTTGACATTTTGCGACCAAGTAGAATTAAAGAATTTACTTGGATTAAAAATTTTTCGTTGTCAAACGATATCAAGATCTCTGTGTATGACCAGTCCACTTCCTCTAAATTTGGCATTCCCTATGCCATGAACAAGGTAAACACTTCAAAGCTTATTAATTTCCTGAATGTTAAAAAGAAATACGATGTTTGTTTCTTGGCAGCATATAGCCTAGATAGAGAAAAATCTTTAAGGCCTTTGTTGAGCGCATTAAAAAAGGCCAATTTAAATGTCAAAATTTTACTTGTAGACTATCCCTACTCCGAGTTGGAGGACTTTAAGGTCGACAGAGAGATCGTGTCTTACGAAAACTACTTACGATTAATGAGTGAAAGTCGTGCAGTAATAGATCTCTGGCGATTAGCGCCTGGTGAGGGCTATTCCTTCAGAATATCAGAGGCTCTGACACTCAATTCGAAGATTATTACTAATAGAACGTGCATACTAAACGAGCCTTTTTATGATGCAAGCAGGATGTTTGTTTTTTCCGAGGGGAATGAAATCAACCCTGACGCCATTAAGCATTTTCTCATTTCCCCAATGAAACCCGTCGACAAATCAATTTTTAGCCTTGGAACAAACTGATGAAATTACTAATAACTGGTGGTGCAGGATTTATCGGATCAAATTTCATTCTGGACAGAATAGAAAAAGGAGACAAAGTACTTAATCTGGACAAGTTAACCTATTCAGGTAACCTTGATAATTTGATATCAGTCCAAGACAACGAAAACTACTCCTTCATACAAGGCGATATCGGTGACAAAATCCTAACTCAAAAAATCCTTTCCGAATTCCGTCCGGACGCCGTGGTTAATTTCGCCGCAGAGACGCATGTTGATAGGTCGGTGGTAGATCCTGAATCATTTGTAAAAACGAATGTTCTCGGGACCTCCAACCTCCTTCTAGAGACATTGGAGTATTGGAAGTCACTTTCTCAAGAAGAAAGAACAAGATTCCGGTTTCATCACATCTCAACTGACGAAGTTTATGGATCTCTGGGCTTTAAAGATTCGGCCTTTAGAGAAGACACACCATACGCCCCTAATAGTCCATATTCAGCCTCAAAAGCATCTAGTGACCACTTTGTCAGGGCTTTTCATGAAACCTATGGACTGCCGACCCTAATATCCAATTGCTCTAACAATTATGGACCGAGACAATTTCCCGAGAAATTAATACCTTTGATGATTCTGAATGCCATCGAAGGTAAGCCTTTGCCAATCTATGGAAACGGCAAAAACATCCGTGATTGGCTGCATGTTTCAGACCACTGCGGCGCAATATCCCTCATGCTAGAAAGAGCTATGCCGGGTGAGTGTTACAACGTCGGAGGAAATTCAGAAAAAAACAATTTAGAAGTTGTGGCGGCAATTATCAATGTTCTCGACCAAGAAATGCCGCGCTCAGACGGAAAATCTTATTCTGAACAAATTCATTTTGTGAAAGACCGTCCCGGACACGATCTTCGTTACGCCATTGATGCTTCAAAAATTAAGAAAGATTTAGGCTGGACGCCCAAATTTAATTTTGACCAAGGCATCCGAGAGACTGTCCTTTGGTATTTGAAGAATGCAGAATGGGTAAAAAATGTCAAAAATGGCAATTACCAAGATTGGATCAAGAAAAACTATGAGGAAAGATAAATGAGTTCTTGGAAGGGAATAATTTTGGCCGGAGGCTCTGGTACCCGCCTTGCTCCCCTCACGACGGCCATAAGTAAGCAATTGCTCCCTGTTTATGATAAGCCGATGATCTATTACCCGCTGAGTACTTTAATTCAGATCGGCATAAGAGAAATTGCAATTATTACCACGCCTGATCAGCAGCATCTTTTTAAAAAGCTTCTTTCGGACGGCAGTCAGTTAGGTTGTCATTTTGAATTTTTCATCCAGGAAAAACCTACCGGACTTGCAGAGGCCTTTTTGATAACCGAAGAGTTTATTAAAGACAGCCCTACTTGCCTGATTCTCGGCGATAACATTTTTTACGGAAACGGACTTATTGACTTAGCTAAGGAGGCCATGTCTTCCCCTGCGGGCGCAACCGTTTTTGGTTATCGAGTAAACGATCCGGAACGGTACGGTGTCGTTGAGTTTGACAAGGAAAACAGAGCTGTCTCAATAGAAGAAAAACCGGAATTTCCAAGGTCGCCTTATGCGATCCCCGGTTTGTACTTTTACGACACGAAAGTGATTAAGATCGCCAAATCACTTACCCCTTCAAAACGAGGGGAATTAGAAATAACAGATATAAATAAAACTTACCTCTCTGAAGGCAGCCTAAGAGTTAAGGTAATAGAAAGAGGCGTGGCTTGGCTCGATGCAGGAACCTTCGAATCACTTTTGCAAGCAGGGTCGTTTATACATGCAGTCCAGGAAAGACAAGGATTAATGGTCGGCTCTCCAGAAGAAGCTGCATGGCTGAACAAACTGATAAACAATGAACGGCTAAAAGAATTGGCTGAACCTCATAAAAAAAATGCCTACGGTCGCTATCTTTTAAATCTAGTCGGAAATAAAAATGCAAATAATTGAGACACCTATTCAAGACCTCTTAGAAATTCAGCCCAAAGTTTTTGGTGATAAAAGAGGCTTTTTCTTGGAGACTTGGCAAAAAAAACGGTATGAAGAGGCTGGAATCCATTATCAATTCGTTCAGGATAATCGCTCGTTCTCTTCAAGAGGCACATTGAGAGGTCTTCATTTCCAGAAACGTTTCCCGCAAGGAAAACTTGTTTCCGTGATATTTGGGGAAGTTTTTGACGTAGCCGTAGATTTAAGGAGGGGTTCCAATACTTATGGGAATTGGTTCGGCCTTGTCTTAAGCGCAGAAAAATGCAATCAACTATGGATTCCGCCAGGATTTGCACACGGATTTTATGTTCTTTCAGAAACAGCCTTCTTCGAATACAAATGCACTGACTATTATCATCCTGAAGACGAAGCAGGAATCTTGTGGAACGACAAAGACATCGGGGTTGATTGGCCCATACCTCCAGCTTCAACCGTTTTATTAAGTGAAAAAGACAGAAACGGCTTACCCTTTAAAGAAATCTCTTTTAGCGAAAATACCCTTTGATCTCGAAATATCCTTATAACCCTTAGACCTTGACTATAAAAATAATGCATCCTAGTTTGTTCTCTTTCTTTAATCGTGGTGTTGCAAGTATCTTTGCTCTTTCTTTTGGTATAGCCGCAGCTCCGAACGGATTTTGTTCTGATGTCTTCAGAGGAAACGAAACTTTCCAGAGCTTTAATAAAGCAAAAAAAATATTAGAGCATCAGGTGATATTCGATCATCGCGTTACGCTTTATTGCAACGCCCCATTTGATAAAGACAAATGGATTTCTCTTCCCCCTGGTTTCACTACCCAAGTCCATAAAAAAAGAGCTAACAGAGTCGAATGGGAACATGTCCTACCTGCCGAAAACTTCGGACGATTCTTCCCGGAATGGAGGGAAGGTTCGCCAATGTGCACTGATAACAGAGGTGCTCCTTTTAAAGGAAGAAAATGCGCGGAAAAATCAAACATCACGTTCAGGCTGATGCAAAGTGACATGTATAACCTTTTTCCCGTCATCGGCGCAGTTAATGCAGAACGGGGCAACAAAAATTTTGGGCTCCTTTCCGCCTCAGCTGAAAACACATTCGGTTCCTGTGCGATGAAAATTTCAAGCAACAGAGCAGAACCGCCTAAGTACGCAAGGGGCACTATCGCCCGTGCTTATAAATATATGGCTTACGCATATCCAATTTTCAAGTTGAGCAAGGAACAAGAAAGATTAATGGACGTTTGGGACAGGCAATATCCCGTTGAGAAATGGGAGTGCGTGAGAACAAAACGAATTGAACGAATCCAAGGAAATGAAAATCCCTTTGTTAAGCAGCCTTGTATTGAGAAAAAATTGTGGTAGCAATGCTTTAGTCGTGCCATTGTCTGCATAGAGCTCCTTTATTTTCTTTGAAAAAAAACGGTAAGCCTATGAACTCGACATTGAAAAACTTCTAAATAAATGTAAATAAGGGTAAGATAACTGAGTTCACGTGAACAGACACAGCTCTCATAGGAGAATTCCAATGAACAAGACTGAAATGATTGAAGCCGTAGCTTCTGAAACCGGTCTCGCCAAAACAGAGGTCGCAAAAGTTCTTAACGCCTATACCGACACAATCGTGAAGACGGTTGCAGAAGGCGGAGAATATACAGTTATCGGTTTTGGCAAATTCTATGCAAGCCAGCGCCAAGCGCGTACCGGCCGAAACCCATCAACCGGAGTCGAAATCAAGATTCCAGCAGCTATGGTTCCCAAGTTCACTGCAGGTAAGGCTTTCAAGGATGCTGTAAATGCTCCCAAGAAACCTGCCCGTAAGGGAAGAGCCAAAGCCAAGAAATAATTTCTTCTGGTATCTCAAGACCCGGCCTTAAGCCGGGTTTTGACATTTAAGGCTGAAATCTCAAAATTAGAACTCGATAACGCCTATCAATTAGAATGTTGGATTCAAAACTGTCTTTTGTATCTAATTAACTCTATTTTGTCCACTAAGCCTTTGTGCTATTGACCCTATGAACTTTTTAACCGGACTAGGAAGACTTGAACGGGCTGCTTTCGTTTTCTTTAGTTTATTTGTCTTACTCCAATGTCTTTCGATTGCAGCTGCAAACATAGCCCTCGGTTTTTCTGTTTTTTTCCTCGTATTGCAATTAATACGCACCAAAGGTTCAATTTCAAATCAGTCTTTGACTACAATTTATAAAGAAAACAACTGGTTAATTTGGCTTTTTGGATTTTTTTGGCTGACTATCTTTTGTTCGGCGTTAGCAAGCGGCGCCCCGATTAAGGGACTCAAGATATTTTTAGGCCAGTTTGTTTACAGGACCTCCCCTTTATTCATAATCCTTTTCTTTTTTGGAAAGAAAAGATACGCGTCATTCTTTTTAGCACTGAGTATCTTATCTTGCGTCCTCGACGTCATCGGTGGAATGATCATTCACGGGGACGGACCGCGCCTAAGAGGACTTTACGGACACCCAATGACCTTAGCAGGATTTCTCCTGACTTCGCTTCCTATATTGTTTTGCTTCCTTTTGGATTGGAAACAGGACCGAAAAACCTTATTCGTGACTATTATGTTCTTTCTAATAGGTTTTACCGGACTCCTTCTGAACGGAACTCGAGGTGCATGGCTAGCGCTGGCAGTCTCTCTTCCTTTAGTTGCTGTTCTTTATGATCACTCCATCAAAAAGATCCTTTTTCTTGTTATTTTCGCAGTCGGGACTTCTTTGGTATTTTTTAATTCTCCGCAACTTCAAAATCGAGCGGAAAGCATTACGAGCACAACAATGCAGTCGAATACTGAAAGGCTCTTGATGTGGGAGTCAGCCTACGAAATGTTTAAAGATCATCCAGTATTTGGAGTTGGTATTGGCCAATACGCATCAAAGTACTTAAATGAATATAAGTCGCCGGAGGCCAAAGAAAAGCAGAACCACTGTCACAACAACTTTCTTCAAATGCTTGCTGAGAACGGTGTAGCCGGATTTATTGGTTTTTGTTTGTTGTTTGGCTATATTCTTTTGTCTTCACTAAAAAACGCCTTCTTTAAATGTTCGCCCTATTATGTATTAATATTCGGCAGCTCTTTAGCCCTGCTCCTTCAGGGGTTCACTGAATATAATTTTGGGAACTCTGCCGTTATTAAATACTACTGGGCTACCTTGGGTTGCCTTCTTGTGTTAGCCCACCAGACTGAAAATAAAGCCTCCGCTAATTCGTTTTCTCTCTTTCAACACACTAAAACCGAGATATGAAAATAGGGATTGTCTGTAACGCCCTCGCTAACAGCGGCGGAATGGAACGATACACACTGGATATTATCAGGGGCTTTGTATCTGCGGGGCATGAAGTTACAGTTTTTACGAGAAAGATCGATAGAAGCCTTTACGAAGCGACTCTTGTGAAGACAGTAAAAATCAATGCTTCCTTTTTGCCAAAAAGACTAAGAGACTTTTATATTTCTAATCTCCTTCCCGGTTTAAGGAAAAAATATCCGGTGGATGTCATGTTAGGCTGCTGTCGCTCAAGACATGTAGACGTTGTGATATGTGGCGGAACTCACCCCGGTTTTCTCAAGGCAACGGGAAAGAAAAAAAGCATTTTCGACAGATTCGTTCTTCCCTTCGAAAAGGCCTCATACAAGGAGGCAAAGTATGTAGTAGCGCACTCTCGGCTAGTTGAAGGGGAAATCCGAACTTACTACCAAATTCCTGTGCCGCGTCTTTTTTTGATACCGCCTCCTGTCGACCTGAGCATTTTTAAGCCTCAAAAAGATGAGGGGGAGAAGCCATGTGGAATTCGACTTTCTTCTTTCCCACAGTTAAAGGACAAAACGACATTTCTTTTTGTGTCTTCCAGTCACGCCAGGAAAGGGTTCAAACTCTTAGAAAAGTATTTTGAAAATACCGACCTTCCGATTGCTTTAGCTGTGGCAGGGCGTCCTATTAGTAGAAAAGACTATAAGAATATTTGTTACGTGGGCTATGAGAAAAATATGGCGGCTTTGTATGCGCAGACCGACTTCTCTATCCTCGCTTCTATTTACGAACCTTTCGGACTCGTTCCTATCGAGTCACTCTGTATGGGTGTACCGGTAGCGATTTCTGAAAATCTTGGTTGTAAAGACTATATCTCAAAGGCTGTGAAAGAAGAGTTCAATCCTTTTTCAATTGATTCTCTCGACAAAGCAATCCGAAACTGCCTCAATCGGAAAGATTCCATGACAGAAGCCGCCAAAAAAGGAGCTTCAGAAAAATTCTTAGTCGATTTTTCTTTGGATAAACATATCTCCAAGCTTCTTGAAGTTTGTGAGTTAGCAAGAAAAGAAAATGCAAACTGAAACTATAAAAAGCCTGCCGGATTTAACGGCTTACATAATGACTAAAAATGAAGAGCACTGCATCGCCCGCTGTATTCAAGCTCTTTCATGGTGTCCGAAAATTGTGGTCGCCGACACTGGTTCTTCTGACAAAACTAAAGAAATCGCAAAATCATTGGGCTGCGATGTAATTGAGGTACCCTTTGATGGTTTCGGTACAACCCGGAACAGAATACTTGACCATCTAACTTCTGATTGGGTCCTTTGCTTTGATGCTGATGAAGTTTGCACCCCTGAGCTAGCTGAAGAAATTCAGGAGACATTAAAAAATCCTTCTGCTTCTGCCTATCTCGCCAATAGACTGACTTTTCTTCTTGGAAAACCGGTTCTGCATTCCGGCTGGAATCCTGACTTTAGACATGCCGTTTTATTTAAAAAGAGCGAATATCGTTATACCGACCGAAAGGTTCATGAAGGTTTTACTACATCAGGGAAGGTTGAGAAGTTGAAATCTTCTTTCCGACACTACTCTTTCCCTACTGTCAAAACGCTTATGGCTAAAGAGATGCAATATGCGGACCTGGGTGCCGACGCCATGCTTGCTAAAAACAAAAAAATTGGAATGTTCAGAGGGTTAGGTCACGCTTCTTGGGCATTTTGTCGACATTTTTTCTTGCGAAGAGGTTTTTTAGATGGATGGAGAGGCTTTCTGATCGGCGTTTCTGCATTTCATACGACGTTTTACCGTTATGTTATCGCCATGGAAAAGTTATCTGAGAGTTCTAAGAAGTAATAAGGTTTTTAAATGAATACAAAAAATATGAAGTTTTTTATCTATTTTCCGCTTCTTCTTGGACTCATTTTTTCAATTTTAAGTTTCCGTTTTACCTCTCCGGATGAGTTTACAGGCGCCCCTTTATGGAGCCCTGTCTATTTTTTCTCTTATTCATTTTTTTATTACTCTTTCTTAAACCTGCTTCTGGCCGCCCCTTTTGCCCTGATTTCTCTTGTAAATAAAAAAGTTGGGAAATTTTGTGCTTATATCGTTTTGTCGGTATTTTTAATTTTCTTTGTGACCGACAGCTTCGTCTATCAGCAATTCAGGTTGCATTTAAATATTGCAATGCTACAAATGACTTTACTTGGCGGGGGTCAAGTGGTCAGTTTCTCTGGTTCCATGATTCTTCAGATCTGTCTGTTAATGGGAGCCTGCTTCATTGCTGCCCTCGTCTGTTTTTGGTTGGCTAACGTACTCTCTAATACTCAACCCCGCTTCAAGCCTTCTTATCTTCTTGCTTTTACTCTCGTCGGCTTGCTTGTCTGCCAAGGCGTGTACGGATTCGGCTTTGCCTACCATAACCCGTACACCTCAAAAGTTGAGGAGAACTTACCTTTAAGTCGTCCTTTGCATTTCAATAAACTTCTGATAAAAACAGGATTGGTTTCCAGAGAAGATGTATACACATTCAAAAAAACAGACGCAAAAGGCGCTATGAATTATCCTCTGAGTAAGCTCGATTGCTCCGGAGGAGAAGGCTATAACATCGTTTTCTTAGTTGTCGATGCTCTCCGCTTTGACATGATCACTGAACAAACGATGCCTAATGTCACTGCGTTTTCGAAGAATGCTATAAATTTTAAGGACCATTACTCTGGAGGCATTAACACTCGACACGGGATCTTCACGCTATTTACCGGAATTCCAGGTTCATATTGGGACAGCTCCAAAGCGTCAAAATCGGGCTCTGCTTTGATTAAAGCTCTACAGACTCGAGGCTACGAGATCGGCCTTTTTGCCTCTGCCCCGCTCACAATGCCGGAATTTAACCAGACGGTTTTTGCTACCTTGCCGGACGCCCGCTTAAATTCCAAAGGAAATAATCCCATTGAAAAAGACGAATCTGCAATAGAAGACATGGAAAAGTGGTTAACGTCTGTGCCAAAAAACAAGCCCTTCTTCGCCTTTCTTTTCCTAGATTCAGTACATTCGGCTATCTTTCCGGAAACAGAAGAATTTACCGTCTTCAAACCTTACTGGAAAGAAGTCAACCAAATCAAGCTTTCAAACGATTTTGACAGGACTCCCTATTTCAATAGGTATAAAAACTCCGTCTTCTTCACAGATAAAAATCTAGGGCGTGCGCTTTCATTCTTAGGCAAGAACATCGATATCGATAAGACCATCATCGTTATCACTTCTGACCACGGAGAAGAATTCAATGATACGGGGAAAAACTATTGGGGACACAACGGCAACTTTACAAAATATCAGGCACAAATTCCTTTTATCGTTAAGTGGCCCGGCAAAGCTTCTATAGATATTGGCTATCGAACTTCTGCCTTAGATGTCGTGCCCACTCTGCTGCCTCGAGTCCTTGGCTGCAAGAATCCTGTGTCTGATTACAGTGTTGGCAAAGACCTTTTTGAACCCAGTGGAAGAAACCCTTTTGTTTATGTCAGTAATTACTCAAAAGATGCTTTTGTAGAAAAAGACAGGGTTGTTTTGATTAATGAAATCGGAGTTCTTTCTTTCCTGGATCCTGCTTACAACCCGGCAAAAGACCAATCTGTACCTCCTTATCTGAAACAGGTTTTAGAGGAAAGTTCTCGTTTCTTAAAGAAGCACTAGAATTGTCTTAATTCCCACCTATTTGAATTTTTTTGCAATCCATTTATTCTGGAGAAACATCCACAATGACCACCGAAACGGAAAAGCTGCCTAGTATCGTTTCCTCAGTCTTGATCCCAAGAAAGGATAAGAACGTAAAAGAAGCATTGGATGTTTTCTTCTGCTTTGACGATGCATTCTGTCTGCCGACCGGAATTAGTGCCTTCTCTGTCTTGGAAAACAACAAAACGCTTCCTTTGAACGTTCATCTTGTGGGCGTTGACGTCTCCGATAAGAATTTGGACTACTTCAAGCAGCTGAATTGCTCTCCGAATTCAGAAATCCTTTTTCACTCCCTGACGGCGAAAGAGTGTGAAAAAATCACCGCTAGCCGCTCCACTCTTCATTTTCCTCCCGCAAGTTTCATCAGAATCTTCCTTCCAGAGTTGTTCCCTGCGTTAAGCAAAATGTTGTACCTTGACGGTGACACCCTCTGTGTCGGAAGCCTCAAAGAGCTTGCGGATCTAGACTTGAAGGGCAAATTAGCCGCTGTTGTTCTGGACATAAAGGCAAAAGATGGTTCATCTGTGCGGCATGGCAGGAGAGACTTCAATTCAGGAATGATGCTTATTAACGTCAAACCATACGTTGAGTCCGACATAGCTCAAAAGACTCTTACTGTTCTTGAGAATAATCGTCAATATAAATCTCCCGATCAGATGGCTCTAAATGACGCACTGGAAGACAGAAGAGTCATTCTTCCGAAAAAATTTAATTTCATTCAAGAGCTAACCGTCCATGGCGAACAGGATCAAGATCGCCCAACTGATTCCGTCATTGTCCATTATGCAAACCGCTCCAAGCCGTGGACAGAAGCTTTCTCGACGCGCTTATATCAGAAATACTATGGCTCAAGTCCTTGGAAGGGGTTTTCAAAAGAGCTAGTTTATAAAAAGGACCCCAATAGCATCAGAAGATATGCATTATGGCATCTTAAAAACAAAGATTTCGGCAGATTCACAAAACTTTTACTGATCTACTTATCAGTACTTATTGAAAGGAAAAAACGCAAATTATCTAAAAAACTCGCACATTAGACCTCAAAGGGGCGTCCTATATGCCAAGTAAGAAGTTACATAACTAAGGGCGCTTCTTTCACATAGCCTCTTCCTTCAGCAGCGTCAACCGCTCAACGCTCAGAACTCTTACTCACAGCCCTTAATCAGACAAAGAAGATTTAACAAGCGCCGGTTCCTCTATCCTTTTAACGATCCTTTCACCTTTACCTTATAATTTTTTCATGAATCAGGATCTTCCTGATAGCAATAAAAGTGTATGGGCATGAGTACGAAGACGCAAAGTGAATTATCTAAATTCTTTGGCCCGGTGGTTGCTACCGGAGCTGAAAGAATATGCGTAAGAAATTTGAACAACGAATTCTCTTGTTTCAAAATCAGCAAAAAGATTCATTCCAAAGAGACACGCCGAGAGATAAAGTATTTTAAATTTCTAAAGAAGCGGGGCATTTCTTCTTCTTTCATTCCCTCCTTTATCTCTGACTTTGAGACGAAAGATGAAGTCATTATCGAACAGGAACTGATCGCCGATCATCCTGAGCAAAATCTTTTTGCCTTCCGCGTTGAAGAATTTGTTGCTGATGCCTCGGATAATCAGCTGACAAAGTTGGAAAAATTGTTTCGTGAGCTCTATACAGAACTAAAGGAAAAAAACATCATTATCAGTGATCTGCACGCGGGTAATATGATGATTTACTGTGATGAGACTGGGAATATTAAGCGTCTCATTGTTGTAGACGGCTTTGGAAGCCCGGAAGCAATTCCTCTGGCAAAATACTTCCGGTACTTCGGAGGAAAAAAGATTGACCGGCAATGGGCAAAGTTCAGGCGCACCTTCGACGCTACTTGGCAAAGAAGACGAGGCGGAAAACAGACAATTAATTTCTAGCACCTCGGACAAAACTGCCTGTAATACTATTTAATCGCCTTCTCGGAATATAAATTTAATTCTAAACAGAACGAGTTCTCCACTTTGTTATGGATCACGAATTTTCTATAAAGCAGGAAAACTATTGGTTTAAACATTTCCTTAAAGCCATCGTTTTCTTTATTGCATCATTAATCGTACTAAGCCTTTTCCGCATTTTCTTTCTTTACTATTTTTCTGCAGGCCTCAATATTGCCGCGCACAACTTTCTACCTGCGTTAGGAGTTGGGATTCGTGTGGATGCAAAATGGCTATCTCTAGCCCTGCTCCCTGCTTTTTTGGTTTTTATTCTTTCATATTGGAGACCTTTTCTTTTTAATTACTCGGCCATTCTCGCGGGTTTGGGGTTATTCGGAATGGTCTTGCTTGATGCTGTTAATTTTGGATTTTTTAGTTTTTACAAGACTCCTATAAGCCCATTGGTGTTCGGTTTTTTCCAGGACGACACAAAGGCAATATTACAAACGCTTTGGCAAGATTGGCCGATCATCACTTATCTCTTAGTTTTGTCTGCCGGCATCGCAGTCCCTTTCACAGCTTCTTCTGTTTTCTTCAACCGACTAAAAGCTAATCCTAAGGGCTATCAACCTTTCTTACTTGGCATTGTCAGTACCCTACTGTTTGCCTTTTTTATTCGCGGTTCCATTGGGAAATTTCCTCTCAGACAGGAAGATTTCGCAGTCAGTAAAGTTCAGTTAATCAATGCTTCTGTTCCTAATGGAGCCGCAGCTTTATATGAAGCCACTAAAGCCTGGAGAAATTTTCAGATCAAAGGAGAACCTTCTCAAGCGCTCACTAAATTCGGATATTCGAATATTGAAGAGGCTAAAAAAGATCTTGCTGTTAGAGCACATACGTCCACACAGTTAAGTTTTAGACCTAATGTTGTCTTCACTGTCATGGAATCAATGAGTGGAGACATCTTTAACTCTCATGATTCATTGGCCAATAATACATTGGGCTCATTAGAAACTGCTATGGAAGACGCTGTTGTCTTTCGTAAAGGTGTCAGTATCGAAAACGGAACTTTTCCTTCTTTGGAAGGACTTCTTTTCGACACACCGATCAGCCCCATTTCTCAGAGTATCTACGGCAGAAAGGAGCTCTCATTCTCCCAAGTCCGTGCTTTTAAAGAGGCTGGTTACAGAACCATCTTTCTTACAGGGTGCCCAGAACCATGGCGACAGATCAACGACACATTTAAGTTTTATGGATTCGAAGAGATCTATGGTCAAGCCGCCATCGGAGAAAAATTTCCTAACGCCGAGAAAAGCCCTTGGGGAATCGGAGATAAGTGGATGTTTAAGTTCGCTGAAGATTTGCTGAAAGAGGCAGAGGGAACCGGAAGGCCTGTGTTTATCATGATGCTTTCGACGACCAATCATCCGCCTTTTAAGGTTCCGGACGGAGAACAAGTTTCAAAAGTAGATATCAGTAAGCTGCCAAAGACCATCAATCTTGAGGGTTCTTATGACGGAAACATGGAAATGCTTCTGAAGACTTATCAGTATGCGGCTAACTCTTTGGGAAATTTCATTCTTGACCTTAGGAATAAAGGTTGGTTGAAAAATACGATCGTGGCAGCAACCGGGGATCACAACGCAAGAATGAGGTATCAGTCTGAGGGCAATTGGCACCATGTTTTCGGGGTCCCTGTCCTATTTTGGCTCCCTGATCAAAATTTAAAAGCATCCGTCGATACTGATCGATGGGTTTCCCACAGGGACATCCTTCCTTCCCTTTTGGCCATGTCCACAGGAAAAATCCTTGGAAACGAAAAAGGCAGGAACCTTTTTGCTAAAGATATCGAAGAAGGTGCCGTCTCTTTCATTGGCTGGTCCGGTTCGGGCTTTGTTATCGGAAAACCAGGCATGGTTACCCTTAACGACAAAAATTTAGAATGCTATGGCTGGCAGGATGACAAGCTTGTAAAAGTCGAACGCTGCTCCAAAGAACAAGAGAAGATGGGGAAAGAGGCTCGCGCCCAAAGAGCAATTAGCGAATACATTGTCCGGAGCGGTCTTACAGAATAACCAGACTTTACCTCTGCAACTTCCTAATTAATCATCAGGCCATCTCTTGGAGGTTGCCTCTTCTGGAGATGGCCAAAAGTTTAGCTGCATAGCTAAGAAACTATAGGTTTTATTCAGGAATATCGATTCTTTCGATTTTAAATATGACCGGTCTTGTACCATCCGAACAACAAGCAATCATTGTGTTCTCCTCTTTCATCCAGCCTTTCATAATCGATCCTCCCTGAAGGCCGGTGTAGATATATCTGGAGATCGCGTCCCAAGCCTCGGAGCAAAATGGCTTATCCGGACCTCCGGCTATTTTCTTTGGATCCCCCGTTGTTGAAACCAATGTATTCAACCCACATTGCCAAAAACTGTCTTTGCCGTCTTCTCGGTAGAAGACAAAGACATCGCCTTTGTTGTAAACAGGACATTTTCCTGAGCAAGGATTTTGACAATATTTTTGTTGAAGATCTTCATAGAGCAACGTATCCAATACAGTTACTTTCACTCGATGTTTCATATTTGTACCTTCTCATAGATTCCTGTAGAGATTTAGGCTTCCAAGCCTAAATCTCCGACTCGGTTTAAAGACTACTTCTGCTTAGCAATATCTTTAGCTGCAATTCGACCGAACGTCAGCGCTTTACCAAAAGCCGAACCCGACATATAGCCGGCACCGTGGACACCCCCGGTCATTTCTCCGGCCGCCCACAGTCCAGGAATGAATTCTCCGAAAATATTCTGAACCTTTGCATCCTTATTAATTCTCAAGCCGCAGTAAGTAGCTATAACAGCAGCTGTCGCAGGCATGATGTAGAACGGTCTTTTATCCAACGGAAGCGGTTTACCGCTGGTGTCAACTAACGTCTTGCGTCCGAATGCATCGGAAGAATCTTTAATTCCCGCGTTGTATTCCTTGACAGTCTTAACCAGCGCTTCCGGATTAAGTCCGGCTTTGCGGGCAGCTTCTTCAATGGAATCTCCCGCATAAATCCAATCCGGAACTTTATTCTCTTTGACGATCGGTTCAATCAATATCCTGCCTTGAGGATTATTTTTGTAGTCGTTCTCCGCCATTTGGCGGTCAAAAACAATAAAGCTTTTACCTTCCGGCTGGGCCAGAGCATAATCACCAAGAATCTTATAAGACTGAGACTCATCAACAAAGCGTTTTGCATTTTTGTTGACGATGATTCCACCGGACCAATAAATGGTTGACAGTTCATCGATGTGCTTCGGATTCAATTTAAAGCCATAAGTAGCTTTGATGTAAGCAACATCGAGCATATCAGCCCCAACAGCAAGACCCATTAAGACTCCGTCTCCTTGTGTTCCTGCCCCTGCGATCGAAACCGCATTTTCAAGAGGCGGATTGTATCTTCCAAGCATTTCTGGATTCCTAGAGAAACCGCCTGCGGCAAGAAGAACACCTTTTTTCGCTAACACGAATTGCTTTTTACCTTTTACTTCAACTTCCACTCCGGCAATCCGAGTATGGTTTTCATTCCAAACCAAACGAAGAACTTTCGCACCAGTCTCAATCTTGACTCCTCCTTTTTTAGCGTAAGCCGCCATTTCTGTTAAGACCTGAGAAGTCACAAAGTGATGAGACCTCGGAACACTTTGATAACCTTGATGGGCCACCGTGTCTGGGTAAAGTTTGAGCTTATTGAGGATAAAAGCATATTGTTCATTTGCAGTTTGAACAAAAGCCTTAACCACATCGGGATTGTTTTTATTCTTCCCCGCCCTCATCATATCTTTGAAAAACAAATCCTGAGAATCTTTAATGCCTTGTTTTTCCTGTTCCTTCGTCCCGGCAACCGTAAACATTCCGCCGTTAAGTACAGAGGAACCGCCGAGGAAACTCTGCTTTTCAAATAAGACCGCTGAGAGTTTTTCATCAGCTGCCACAGTTGCAGCTGATAATCCGGCAGCGCCGCCTCCCACGATCACGATGTCATATTCAGCATCCCATTTTTGCGGAGCTTCCAGTTGGGCAAATGCCGGTGCACTCATCATCAATGCGCTGACAGTCATGCCCTTGAATAGATTTCTTCTTGAAACTTCCATCACTTTCTCCTTTGTGATAATACGAACCTGCGAAAATCTAGTGAAGCTGTGTAACTAGTGAATTAGCTCCTTCAGGCCGCTTCGTGAACAACTAACTGTACTTTTGATCAGTTAGCCTTAAATGCTGTTTGACCGGCCACTCTTCCGAAACTGAGGGCCTTTGCATAGCCTGAACCGCTCATGTAACCGGCTCCGTGGAGACCGCCCGTTACCTCTCCTGCGGCATAAAGGCCCGGAATTACATCTCCGAAGACATCAATAACTTGAGTGTTTGCGTTGATGAGCAGGCCGCAGTAAGTTCCGAAAATAACGCTTGAAGTGGGGAAGATAAAAAACGGAGCTTTATCGATTTTTACAAGCTTTCCGGTTTTTCCTTCCAGATGCTGACGTCCGAACTCCGTGTCAACGCCGTTCGCGACATCTTTGTTGTACTTTTCAATCGTTTTCTCTAGTTCAATGCCATCAAGTCCTGCTTTCTTAGCGGCTTCCTCTATTGTGTTCCCTGAATAAACGTAGTCAGGTATCTTACCTTCCGGAATCGTGAGCCACATTCGCGAGAGAGCGGGAGTGTCTTTTACCGCTTCTCTGACAATATCGCTGTCAAAAACCGTATAGGCTTTGCCTTCCGGCTGTTTGACTGCCTGCTCGCTGATCTCCATATAGGTTTTTGATTCATCAACGAATCGCTTCCCTTCTTTATTGACGACAACGCCTCCGTTAAATTGGATGAAGGACAATTCACTTATGTCTGTCATTCCTTTCTTGGCGCCGAAGGTAGCAGCGATAAAGGAAGTATCTCTAACATCGGCACCATAGGCTTGCGCCATTAACATTCCTTCTCCTAAAGAACCTGTGCCTGAAAGTACCTGGACATCTTTAAGATACGGAGCAAAACGCTGAAGAACCTGCGGATTTCTTGCAAATCCGCCTGAAGTGACAATAACGCCTCGTTTAGCATGAAAACTTAGAATCTCTTTTTTAGCGTTCACCCCTTTAACGCCGCAGATTCTCTTTTCCTTTTCATCCCAGTACAAACGACTGGCTGAGATTCCTGTCAAGATCTTTACACCATGATTTCGGGCAAATTTCGTCATGGCCTCGATAACTTCCGGTGCCTTAAATTGATGTGACCGAGGAACTGACTGGCCGCCTTGATGTTCCAACGTAAAAGGATGAACGTTTAATACGCTTTCCATCCATTCATACTGTCTTAGAGCGGCATAGGCTAAAGCCTCCGGAAGTCCTTTTTGATTAAAGTGCTTGCCGACTTCATACAAATCTTTCGCATAGAGTTCAGGCGAATCTTTAATGTTTCTGGATTTCTGTAATTTCGTTCCTCCGACCGCAAACATTGCATCGGTAATGAGAGAAGAACCGCCAAGAAAAGGTCTTTTCTCAAGAACCAGAACCGAAGCGCCTAGTTCTGATGCCGCGCAGGCTGCTGACAAACCGGCGCCGCCACCGCCCACAATAACAATATCAAAATCCCCGTCGTATCTTGTCGGAGGTTCAACGGGCATTGCCTCTGCTCGGTTGAATAGGGAGAGGGCTGCCACAGATCCGCTGAAAGTAAAAAAATTCCGTCTGGTGAATGTCATTTTTGCTCCTTAGATGGGAATTGAGTCTTAAACCAGAAGATCGGTAAAAATTAAGTTGTCTTTCAGTGGAGAATACTAAGTAAAATTCACTAAATAATTCGATTGAAAAGTAATAAGACTATTTCATTTTTTGGAATAATAAAAAATGGACCGCCTAACCAAATTAGAAGTATTTTCAAAAATTGCTGAAACCGGCTCATTTTTTGAAACCGCTCGTTCCTTAAACCTTTCGAGACCCACAGTTACTCGGCTGATGGCAGAGCTGGAAAAGGATTTAAATCAAAAGCTCTTATTTAGGAACACACGAAGAGTTTCTTTGACTTCTGCAGGAGAAAGTTTTTTGCCGAGGGCACGCGAACTGCTGAACTTGGCTTCGGACATTTTCCATTCTCCACGACACTCAGAAAAATACGACGGTCTTTACCGCATCAACATCGCGACAACGTATGCGAATTTCAAACTTCCCGAGCTAATCGAAGAATTTCAGAAGTTGCATCCTGGAATAAGGATAGAATTGCTTTTATCAGCCTCTCCTCTGCCGCTTGTTCAAAATAGAATTGACCTGAGATTTCAGATCGGCGGCAAAGTCAATCCTCTCTACATCAAGAGGAGCCTTGGAAAGTCCAATTCCTGGATGTGCGCTTCGCCGGCTTATTTAGACACGCACTCCAGACCTGAAACGATCAAAGACCTTCTCAAACAAGACCTTCTGCACAACTTAGTGATTGATGAAGACTTAGGCGAGGAACTGCTGCATGTCAAAGGACGAGGTGTCTACACATGGTGGTTCACGCATGGCAATAAACGAGAAAAGCTCAAGGTAGCCCCAAAATTTGCCTGCAATTACAGTAAACCCCTTTACCATGCATGTTTGCGGGGCCAAGGTATTGCTTATCTCCCGATTTCTGAATCTCTTCTTGATGTCCTTGAAGGGAGATTGGAAGTGGTTCTTCCCGAATACCGAGGTATCCTCGTTGATATTTGGGCGGTTTATGCCTCTTCCGCGCACAAACCGCCTTTCACCGAAGAGCTTCTCGCTTACGTAAAGCACGCCTTTGAAACTATCTTGGCTAATCCGGTTGAACAAAGAGCCGAGGCAGTCTGACTCGCCCTCGGCCCAATGAATTAATTTACTTGTTTAATGCTGATGACCTCGTAACCTTCTTCTTCGATAGGGGCTTTCAGCTTGGAAGTATCAAAATCATCCGGAACGCCGACTTTTGCAACTCCGTCCTCAAGCGAAACCGACTGCACCGTAACGCCGTCAATAGCTGAGAGTGCCTTGGTTACGGCTTTCACGCAATGCTCGCACATCATGCCGTCAATCTTGATCGAAACGGTTTCTTTCGGTGTGGAAACTGCTTCAAAAGACGTCACTTCATAATCTTCCGCCTTGATCGCGTCCGTGACCCGTGCTTCAGACAAGGCACGATTTGCGCTGACGACAGCACTCTTTTGCTCTAATGAAACCTCGGCAGAAACAACGCCCGGAATTTTTTCTAATGCGCCTTTAACTGCTTTGACACAGTGTTCGCACATCATTCCTTCGATGCCTACTTTATAAACGAAGCCTGATGCGTCCTTCTGTTCGGCCTCAGCAGCAACATCGGCCATCTGCCGGAGTGAGGGAAGCATTACTTGATCAGAAGATTTATCACTGTTTCCTGAATCTCTCAGTACCGGTTTCCAGCCTCTCAAACGAAGCGCGTTCGTTACCACGCTCACGGAGCTCATGCTCATCGCTGCTGCCGCGATCATCGGATTCAGAATCCATCCGAAAGCCGTGTAGAAAACGCCCGCGGCAACCGGGATACCGATGATGTTGTAAATAAATGCCCAGAACAAGTTCTCACGAATATTGAGCATCGTCGAATGAGACAAGGCAGAAGCATTTACGACGTCCGACAAACGGCTCTTCATGAGAACCACATCGGCAGCTTCGATCGCGACATCTGTACCGGCGCCGATCGCCGCCCCCACGTCTGCTCTCACAAGAGAAGGAGCATCGTTAATTCCGTCGCCCACCATAAGAACTTTCTTGCCCTTTGCCTGAAGTTCGCGAACGACTGCTTCTTTGTCGGCCGGCTTAACTTCTGCACGAACGTTTTTAATTCCGACTTGGGCAGCCACGGCACGCGCGGTCTTTTCATTGTCGCCGGTAAGCATCCAAACTTCTTTGCCTTTGGCCTGCATGGCTTCAATGGCCTGCTTGCTGTCGGGACGAATCGGATCAGCAATGGCTAAAACTCCGATAAGTTGGCCGTCCGCAATCACGTAAAGAGGTGTTTTGCCTTCGTTGGCAAGGTCGTCCGCAAGTTCCTTGGTCTTTCCATCTTCCGAAGAAAGCACAGAGCTGTTGCCGACGCGAATTGCTTTGCCTTCACAGGTTCCGGAAATATTGCCAAGCTGCTGGACAAAGTCAGAAGCTTCCTTCAAAGAAAGATTGAGCGCTTTAGCACCTTCGACAATGGCAGTCGCCAGAGGATGTTCGGATTTCTGCTCAACAGAAGCGACAAGCGTGAGAAGTTCTTCAGGTTTTACGTTCCCGAAAGCTATGACGTCCGTCAGAGAAGGTTTGCCGGAAGTCACTGTTCCGGTCTTATCGAGAACCACGGCATCGACTTTTTCTAAGGATTCGATGACTTCTGCGCTTCTGAAAAGAATACCGTTTCGTGCACCGCGACCGGTTCCCACCATAATGGCGGTCGGGGTCGCCAAACCTAATGCGCACGGGCAGGAAATCACAAGTACGGAAACAGCAATCTCAAGCGCAAACTCCCAGGAATATCCGCACAGCATCCAAACGATGGCAGCAATGATTGCGATGCTGATGACTGTCGGAACAAAGATTCCGCTGACTTTATCTGCTAAGCGGGCGACCGGCGCCTTAGTGGAAGTCGCCTCGTCCACCAATTTAATAATCTGGGCTAAGGCTGTGTCACCGCCGACCTTCGTGGCCCGCATTTCGATATAGCCTTGCGTCAGAAGCGTCGAAGCGGACAGTTCTTCTCCTTCCTTTTTATCTACAGGAATGCTTTCTCCGGTAAGAGAAGATTCATCCAAGGCGCCCGAGCCTTTAACGACAATTCCATCGACCGGCACTCGGCTGCCAGTCTTTAAGACAACGATGTCCCTGACTTGAACGGAACTGACCGGAACTTCCGTCTCTTTGCCATCCTTTAAAACGACAGCTTTATCAGGAACCAAGGACATCAACTGGGAAATGGCGTCCGTCGTCTTATGTTTAGCTCTGGATTCGAAGTACTTGCCCAATGTGATCAGGGCAAGGATCATCGCGGCAGAATCGAAGTACAAGTTGTGCGCGTAATGATGAAGTGTTGCCTCGTCGCCTTGTCCTAATGCATAGAGCATCATGTAAAGCGCAAAGAGTCCGAACAACATGGAGGCCGAAGATCCGATCGCCACAAGAGAATCCATGTTCGGAGATCTTTGCCAGAGCGTCTTAAATCCGACCGTGAAATACTTGAAATTCACGAAGACAACCGGCAGAGCTAAAAGGAACTGTGTCAGAGCATTGATCGGTGCACCCTTTGTTCCGGACATGACTTCCGGAAGCGGCATCCCTACCATCGGACCCATTGCCAGCATCATGAGGATGGCCGCAAAAAAGAGCGTAACGTACAGGCGCGTCTTCATTTGTGCCGCTTCCTTTTTGGCCGCCAGCGCGGGATCGACGGATTTAGCCGCAGGAGAACCCGCAGCCTGCTTTTCGTTTGCGCCGTACCCCGCGTTTGTTACCGCCTGAATAATCTGCTCCAGCCCTGTTTTAGTTTCATCGTAATTAACCGTCATGCTGTTTTTCAGCAAGTTGACGCTCACGTCTTCAACGCCGGGGACACCTGCCACCGCCTTCTCCACTCGATTAGAGCAGGCAGAACAGGTCATTCCGGTGACATCAAAATTCTTTTTCATATAACTTTCCGTTGTCGAACGCAATCATTCTAAGTATTATTATCTTTTGCGCAAGAACTTCCGTTTTTGATAGATAATTACTTTTTAGATACTATGGATAAGACTAAATCCAAACTAACTGAAGAATTCCAAATTGAAGAGTTCCACTGTCCTGTTGAGGCGACTCTTTCTTTAATCGGCGGTAAATACAAAACGCTTATTCTTTGGAACCTCATCGGAAAAACTCTGCGTTTTTCTGAATTACGCCGTCTGATTCCCTCGGCAACACCAAAAATGCTGACGCAGCAGCTTCGAGAGCTGGAAGATGCCGGACTGCTTATCAGAAAAGTCTATGCCGTCGTTCCTCCTAAAGTTGAATACTCCTTAACGCCTCTGGGAACTTCTCTTCGGCCGATTCTAGAGTCGATGTATGAATGGGGCAGTGAGTACCTGCTCAATCTAGGAATGAAGCCTTGCTGCTCAATGAAGAAGCTGCCGAGTGCCTAAAATCAGAACAACTCCGTGTTGCAGAGTACATTTCAACTAAAATTTTCCCAAATCATTTTTTTCTGAGAGCCATGCTATTGCCTTCCCTCAGAGACCGTGCCGATTATGTGGTGCGGTTTCTCTTCGGTTCATTCATCGCCATCGGCTGCTTTTTAGTCGTTTGGCCCTTTGCAACAGCGATGTCGGTTGCGGCTGTGATCGCAATCGTCTCTTGGCCTCTATTTAAGCGAGTCCGAAAGGAAGTCGGAGGCAGGAATCTTGTTGTGACACTGATCATGGTATCCCTGCTGGCGATCCTCATCGTGCTTCCGATTGCAGGTTTGTCATTAGTGTCGGCCCAGGAAATTCCGGCTTTAATCCGCTACGTTCGTGAATGGATTGCTTCCGGCTTTACCGTTCCCGAAGAACTTAAGGAAATTCCTTTTGTCGGAGAATGGGCTTACACCCAGGCTGCTCATCTTTTAGGCAATAAGGAAGAACTCGCCGCCATTGCACAAAAGCTCTTTGATCCGGTGAGCCGAGCGGCCCTTGCCGGCGCCGTCATGTTAGGCGACGGTCTCCTCCAATTATTCCTCATGCTGTTCGTGATTTTCTTCTTTTATCGCGACGGCGAAGTCCTTTCTCAAAAATCACTGGCTCTATTAACCCGCATGAGCGGCAGCATCGGTGCAGAAGTCCGCGACATTATCGTCAACACGACGCGCAGCGTGGTCTTCGGCATTGTCGGAAGCGCCGCAGGTCAAGGCGTCGTTGCCTTAATCGGCTTCTGGATCGCAGGTGTTCCTGGCGCCATCACATTGGGCGTCGCGGTGTTCGTCTTATCTGCCGTTCCTATCGGACCTCCCTTAGTATGGGGGCCTGCTGCTTTCTGGCTCTATTACAAAGGCGAAGTCGGCATGGCGATTTTCCTCGTGCTTTGGGGATCGCTTGCAGTTTCTAGTGTGGATAACTTCTTAAAGCCGATTTTGATTTCCAAGGGAGCTTCCCTGCCCTTGTCCCTAATCTATCTAGGTGTATTCGGCGGAGTTCTCGCTTTCGGATTCATGGGCATTATTTTGGGACCCGTCGTGATTGCTGTAGGTATTGCGATGAGCAAAACTTGGCTGTCGGTCTCCGCCACCGTTAACGACAAAGACCAGCCCACAGCAAAAACTGAGACCCTTCTTAAGAAGCTCTCTAAGAACTCCATAGAGTCAGACATTGTTTCTGACGTCACAGGAGGACCGAGCAGCTCTAACCACCATCATTCCGCACAGTCTAAGAGTGATGACAAAAAGTAGAAAACGAATCTCCCGTTGACCAAAACTCACGGTTTTCTTCGAAAAGTCTTACTGTTGAGCCTGCAATATGCGGGCTCAATTCTTTTGTTTCTTCGTTGAATGTCTGGCACCGAAGGTATTAAGGAAAATTAGAGGTGTCAAAACGTTACAGCGGCTCTATACTTATCCGAATCCAACAAAGGTGAGAAACTATGAACCATAAAGTCATCGGCATCAGCCAAAGTTTTAGTCCCGCCCCCTTCGTACGCGCCTTGAAAGAAAGGCTCCAATCCACATTCCTTCCCGACGGAACCCGCCCTCGTGTCGAAATGGTCGACATGGACTGGCCCTCTCCGGATGCGGACGCCCCTAAGCTTGTTCAGGAAGGAGACGTAAAGATTAAGGTTTTAGAAGAGTCTTATCAGCTGACTGACAAAGGCGCTCAGGTCATTGCTTTGTGCAACTTCAGAAACATCGGCTTCTTAAATGAAGTTCAAACTGAAATCACGACGCCTGTCACCGATATTCTTCAAGCCTGTATCGAAGAGCTGAAGAAAAATCCGGTTAAAAAGCTCGGTTATCTCGGACGCCCCGGAACAGATAAAGCCAAACTCATTACTGAAACGGTCTATCGTGAGGTCCAAGTCGAATGGGTTTATCCGAGCGAAGCTATGCTCGAAGTATTCGACGAACTCGAAAGCGGCGCTCACTGCGCTGTTATTCCCGATCAGAAAAAAGCCTGTGAACTGTTCGGCAAAGTCTGCTCCAATCTGCTGAGCGAAGGCGCCGAACTGGTCTTCCCGACCTGCGTGATGCAGTCTTTGTTTGCAGCCGCCTTGAAATCCGAAGGCTATAACGTTTTGGATTCGATGAGTGCATATGTTTCCTACCTGTGCTTTACAGATTGGGAAAAACTGCCTAAACCTTTCAAGATCGGTATCGTCGGCGGTCTCGGACCGGCAGCCACAGTCGACCTTTACGACAAGATCACGAAAGCAACGCCGGCCAAGAACGATCAGGAACACATCAAAGTTGCGATTGAACAGAACCCGCAGGTTCCCGATCGCACACAGTACCTGCTTCACGGCGGTGTAGATCCTACCCTTTCCTTGTATGCCGCATGCCGTAAGCTGGAAAAAGACGCTGTCGACGCCATTGTCATTGCCTGCAACACTGCGCATGCTTACTTCGAAACCATTGTTCCTCACTTAAGCGTTCCGCTCATCAATATGCAGCAGGTAACGCTGGAAGAGATACGCGACAAATTCGGTCCGGATGTCGTCATCGGCTTGATGGCAACCGACGGCACGATTCAGACTGGCATCTACGGCCGCAAAGCCAAATCTATGAAACTTGCGATGGTCGTCCCTGATAAAGAGCACCAGACAATGGTCATGGAAGCCATTTACGGCGAAAAAGGCGTCAAGGCAGGTTACACCGACGGTTATTGCAAAGAAGTTCTGCTTAAGGCAGCAGAGCATTTAGTTAAAGATAAAGGCGCTCAAGCCCTTATTCTCGGCTGCACCGAGCTGCCCTTAATTCTTGAGGAAACGGACAACCTCAAGCTCGGGGACGGACATGCCGCCATCGTCGATCCGACTTCGTCTCTTGCCCGCCGCGTCGTTAAAGTTGCCGGAGAGATCACAAAAATCAGAGGTGTTCGCTAATGTATTTTCAAGCTAAAGACTATTCCCCGGTTCCGACCGGAACCAAAGTAGCCTTTATCGGCCTAGGCACAATGGGCTTTCCGATGGCAGGGCACCTCCTGCATGCCGGCTGTCAGGTCACCGTTTACAACCGTACGGCCTCCAAAGCCCAAGCTTGGGTAGAAAAATTCGGCGGCAAAGCTGCTGCCACGCCTCGTGAAGCCGCAGAAGATGCGGATGTTGTCTTTACCTGTGTCGGCAATGACAGCGACCTGCGCAGCGTGCTGCTCGGAGAAAACGGCGCTTTTGCCGGCATGAAGAAAGATGCCGTCCTGTGGGATGCCACGACAGATTCTGCCGAAGTGGCCAAAGAAATGGCTGCCGAAGCACAGTCTCGCGGCCTGCACTTTGTGGACGCACCAGTTTCCGGCGGACAAGACGGCGCCGTGAGCGGCAGCCTAACCGTCATGTGCGGCGGAGACGCTGAGATCATTGAACGCGTCAAACCGATCGCCGATGCTTTTGCCTGTTCGATTCGAAGAATCGGCCCGGTCGGCTCCGGCCAGCTCGCGAAGATGTGCAATCAGATCTGCATCGCCGGTGTTGTTCAGGGGCTGGCCGAAGCCATTGCTTTCGGACAGACGGCGGGTATCGATATGCACACCGTGTTGGATGTCATCGGTAAAGGCGCAGCTTCGTCCTGGCAAATGCAGCGCCGAGGCGACACGATGATCGAGGGGAAGTTTGATTTCGGGTTTGCAGTGGATTGGATGCGTAAGGATTTAGGTATCTGTTTAGAACAAGCCCGCAAAACCGGAGCCGATCTTCCTATGACAGCGCTTGTCGATCAGTTCTATGCTGAAGTTCAGAATATGGGCAGAGGAAGATTCGATACTTCTTCTCTCATTCTCCGACTCAACAGAGAACCGAAGAAGTCGTAATCGCTTCTGATAGCGCGAAAGCCTCGGGATTTCCGAGGCTTTCGTGTTTTTGATTTCGAGAAATCGATCAGATCTTCATGATTTCCTGACGATAGAAACGAAGTTCTTCGACGGAGTCATAAATATCGGACAGAGCTTCGTGGCGAGAAGTCTTCTGATATTTCTTCATTACTTCCGGCGCCCAGCGTTTGACACATTCTTTGAAGGAGGAAACGTCGAGGTTGCGGTAATGGAAGAACTGCTCCAGACGCGGTGTCCAGCGGGCCATGAAACGGCGGTCCTGACCGATGGAGTTTCCGCAAAGCGGGCTCTTGCCGGCCGGCACGTACTTCGAGAAGAAATCAATAAAGATTTGAGCAGCTTCGTCTTCCGTGACTTTGCTTTCCAGGCAGCGATTAACAAGACCGCTGCGAGTATGTGTAGCGGTATTCCAGGAGTCCATGCCGGAGAGAATCGCGGCATCCTGGTGGATCGCGACCACCGGCCCTTCAGCAATCACATTGAGCTGAGGATCGGTAATGACAGCCGCCATCTCAAGAATGCGGTTGATCTGGGGCTCTAAGCCCGTCATCTCCAGGTCCATCCAAATCAGATTGTTCTCGTTAAACAGCGGATCTCTTTCGACTGCAAAACCGTTATTGCTCATATCTCTCTCTTTGTATTAATCGATCTTTCGAGGCATTTTAGAACAAACCAAGAAGATCCGAACCGCCGAAACGGCCGGATCCTTTCTTTGCTGCACTCAGCTCAATCTTAATCGTCTTTGTGATGTCCTCTTTTACGTCCGGGGCCGCGATGGTCGTTCCAATCATGACTTTTCGAGGGTCTGGGACAGGCATGCGGACCGCGAGGCGGAGGACGATGGTCCCAGCCAGGGCCTCTGTCATGTTTTGGACGAGCATGTTGTCTTGGCGGGGGAGGAGGCGGCGGTGGAGGAGCGGCATGACGGTAATGCTTGTTGTACCAGCTGCGTTTCACAAAATATACAGGGACGCCGCATGCACCGTATTCCGCGCAGTACCGTCTCCAATGACGACGATGATTATCAGGCACCGTCAGGTAAATCGGAGCACCGGCCAAAGCCGCGCCGATCGCCACAATGGGATTTGCATTCCACAAAGAAGGCGTCACGCCTTGAATCGGGAGAACACCATAGTAGCCGGGTGTGCCTATGCCGACGTTGACATTGACGTGCACACCGGCGTGCGACGGCAAGGAAACAGAAATCGCAAGCAATGAGGAAGCCGCCAAGAGTTTCAGGCTTTGAAAGGAAATCACGATTGACCTCCTTAAGTCTATTAATTACCAAAAATTCAGTATATCCAGAGCCGCTGCTTCGGTGCGATGCTCCGCTCATCTCTGTGCATACTTTGAGCGCAGAACATCGAGTCCCCTATAATTTTCGGATCAATTTTTAACTTTTTATAACAATGAATTCAGCTGAAGTTTTTGAGATTGTCTTTCTTTTATTTTTATTCGGGAACTTTGTTCTCAAATACTATCTGGACCGACGCCAGGTTCGGTCGATTCAGATCAACCGAGGCGCCGTTCCTGCTGCTTTTGCAGGCAAGATAACGTTAGAGGCCCATCAGAAAGCCGCTGACTACTCGGTTGAAAGAATCAAGTTCGGACAGCTGGCAAGAATCACCGACCTGGGCTTCGTATTAATCGCAACCATAGGAGGGTTGATTCAGTGGATCTACGGCGAAGTTTCCGGATGGCTCGGAGGCGACATTTGGGCGCAGATCGTCATTATTCTCTGTTACGGCTTCCTTTCCTCTTTAATCGACCTGCCCTTCTCTTGGTATTCGACATTCAAGATTGAAGCGAAGTACGGTTTTAACACCACTACGCCGGCTCGTTTTATCAAGGATTTGCTCCTGTCAGCTGTTTTAAGTTTGGTTCTCGGCATTCCTATTCTTGCAGCCGTTCTTTGGATTTGGAATGCTGCAGGGGACTTTTGGTGGTTCTGGGCTTGGCTTGCTTATATTCTCTTCATTCTTGCCGTGCAGTGGATTTACCCGACGTTTATCGCTCCGCTCTTCAACAAATTCACGCCTCTGCCTGACGGAGAACTCAAAACTCGTCTGGAGGGTTTACTCAAAAGAATCGGCTTTGCCTCTAAAGGCCTCTATGTAATGGATGCTTCTAAGCGCAGTGCCAAGGGTAATGCCTACATGACCGGCTTCGGAAGAAACAAGCGCATCGTTTTGTTTGACACACTGCTCAATAAGATGACGCCGGAAGAAACGGAAGCCGTCTTAGCCCATGAGCTCGGCCACTATAAGCTTCACCACATCTACAAGATGATGGCGTTCAGCTTTGCTTTTTCTCTGCTTTTCTTCTGGATTCTGTCCGTTCTTGCCGACTGCTCCTGGTTCTATGAAGGTTTAGGCGTCACGCTTTCTCACGGTGCAAGCCACGGTGTTGCCTTAATTCTCTTCTCGATCGCCGTACCCGTCTTCTTATTCCCGCTTGCTCCGCTGACAAGCCTTTTTTCCCGCAAGCATGAGTTTGAAGCCGACGCTTTTGCCGTACGCTACAGCAACGGAGGTGCCCTCATTAGTGCATTGGTGAAGCTTTTCTCCGACAATGCGGCTACGCTGACACCTGACCCGTTGTATTCGGCTTTCTATTCTTCCCATCCGGACGCAGCGATCAGAATTGCAACCATTCAGAGCGAAATGAGAAAGTAGTATGAAAGAGCAGGTTTGGTTTAAAGCCCGTGTGATTTCCTCCCACGGCCGCCATAGTTTTGTGGAAAAAGAAGACGGCACAGTGCTCGAAGCAACCCGTAAGGGTAAAAAGGTTGACCTCGCTGTCGGCGACATCGTCGACTGTCTGCAGACCTCGGCCGAGCAGGTCTCGATTCAAAAAATCGAACCGCGCCGCTCCCTGCTCTACCGCAGCGACGAGCTGAGAACCAAACCTCTTGCCTCCAATATTGATCAGGTGGCAGTCGTTTTTGCCACCCGCCCTTCCTACAATCCTCATTTCATTTGGAAGGCCATGCTGGCGGCGGAAACCGCCGACATTCACATTCTGATGATTCGGAACAAGACGGACTTTACAGAAGACGAGCCGGAAGTCCGACCGTTCATTAACCAGCTAAAAGAGCTCGGAGCCGAGGTTGTAGAAGTTTCTGCGACCAAGGATCCCGAAGGCACGGTTAAGACGCTGGAGCCGCTTTTTGAAGGCAAGGTGACGCTGTTAATCGGTCAGTCAGGCATGGGCAAATCCACGATCTTGAATTTGCTGGTTAAAAACGCCGATCAAAGGACTCAGGAATACTCGGTTGCTTTAAATCTCGGCAAGCAGACCACGACTGCCGCCCGCTGGTTCAACTATGAAGGCGGCGCCATTGTCGACTCTCCGGGTTTCCAAGAATTCGGTCTCTCGCATCTGACGCTAAACGACATCATGCGCGGGATGCCCGAGATCAGAGATCGCGTGGAATACTGCCGGTTCACGAACTGCCGCCATTTGAATGAACCGGGATGCGCTGTTAAGGCTTCTGTAGAGAAAGGTGAGATCGATCCCGATCGCTACGCCTTCTACAAAGAGCTGGCTGAAAAAGCCATTGCAGCAGAAAAGAACAATTATTGAGTTAACAATCAGAATCTTTGAGCCGGCCGAGTCCGGCTTTTTCTTTGCCCAAAAGAAGCCATCCTCGCACGAGCGGTTCTATCCTAAAAGTAGGCTAAAGGTCACATCAGAATTCTACGGACTGACCTTTAGCTGAGTCTGCGGCTTATCTTCAAACCCCGGTATCCCCAGCAAGGTAAAGAACAATCGGTCACGTTTCGTATCGCTGCTTCTTTGTGTGACGGTCCCGTCATCGCTCCTCAGGCTCGTCAATTCAATGCAGTCGAACCAGTCGATTAAACTTTGCATCGATTGT
>ENA-ORMO01000221-ORMO01000221.1-human-gut-metagenome-genome-assembly--contig:-NODE-221-length-85104-cov-5.541852_pt1 | contig 85104 bp, 67 predicted proteins | sample MGYA00242106_ERZ509001 | MGnify/ENA primary metagenome ERZ509001 (study PRJEB26280, sample SAMEA2338736) | human gut metagenome | biome: human gut; feature: human-associated habitat; material: faeces...
AATTTTTGAATTGCAATGTTTATTTTCTAAAATTTCTATTGACAATTTCTGTAAATGGATATATTATTGTATTAAGCAAGTAGTACAATAATACAATCATACAACAGGAGGTGCATTACATGTCATGGAACCTGAATTCTGAGCGGCCTATCTATGCTCAGATAATGGAACGGATTACCATGGATATCATATCCGGTATTTATGCTCCGGGAGCGAAGCTTCCTTCCGTGCGGGATCTGGCACAGGAGGCAGGCGTGAACCCAAATACCATGCAGAAGGCTCTTTCCGAACTGGAACGTACCGGCCTTTTGTTTAGCCAAAGAACCAGCGGACGATTTATTACGGAGGATTTAGCGATGATAGAAAAAACAAAAGAAGACCTGGCATCCATACAGATCAAGGAATTTCTGGAAAAAATGGAACACATTGGATTTACAAAGGAATCTACCATTCAGCTTATTGAAAAGATGAGAAGTGAGGAGGAGTTGTCATGAAACCTATTTTAGAATGCCGGAATCTTACGAAACGTTACGGAAATAAAACAGCACTGGACAAAGTGAATCTTTCTCTGGAAAGCGGGAAAATCATCGGGCTTTTAGGGCCAAATGGCAGTGGAAAGACGACATTGATCAAGTTATTAAACGGACTTCTTGTTCCAACAGAAGGACACATTCTGGTGAATGGAATGAATCCGGGTATTGAAACGAAGAAAATCGTATCCTATCTTCCTGAGCGTACCTATCTGAATTCCTGGATGAAGGTCAGTGATATGATAGAATATTTTTCTGATTTTTATGAGGACTTTGACAGAAGCCGGGCTTTCGATATGCTGAAACGCCTGAACATCAATCCTTCTGACCGTCTCCGCACCATGTCAAAGGGAACAAAAGAAAAAGTCCAGCTTATTCTGGTTATGAGCAGGAGAGCACGTTTGTATTGCCTGGATGAGCCCATTGCAGGGGTGGACCCAGCGGCCAGGGATTATATTCTTTCTACAATCATTAATAATTATGATGAAAATGCAACGATTCTTATTTCTACACATCTGATTTCCGATGTGGAAAATATTTTAGATGAAGTAGTATTTATTCAGAATGGGCACATCCGCATGGTTGATAGCGTAGAAAACATCCGCTTTAATCAGGGAAAATCTGTAGATACATTATTCAGGGAGGTATTCAAATGCTAAAAAAATTGTTGAAATATGATTGGAAGTCAGTTTCTGGATTACTTTTGATTCTTCATGGGATTTTGCTGGCCTATACCTTGATTGGGCGTATAGGGATTGCTTTTGGGCTTTCCAAGTATGGGGATACTTTAACCGGTTCTGTTGCAGAAGCATACGGGATTGTATCCGGCATCTATATTCTTATCTATGTATTTTTTATTATGGCTATTATGGTCGTGACTGGCGTTTATCTGGCTGCCCGGTTCCATAAGAACCTGTTTTCTGATGAGGGCTATCTCACCCACACACTGCCGGTATCACCTGCGAAAATAATGTGGTCTAAAATCTTGGTCTCCTGGGCATGGAGTGTCATTGATGCGGTTTTTGTTGTGGCTTCTATAATGATGCTGGTGCTGTTCAAACAGACTTTTGAACCATTCAAAAATGTCGTGTGTGAATTTTTCAGTATCCTGGTCGGGGCTTATGGAATGCAGAACCAGGTTTTCATGATTTTACTGATTCTCACAGTTCTGGCACAGTTTTTCGGATGCTATACCATGCTGGTACTGTTTTCCATGTGTCTGGGAAGCCTGTTTAAGACACATAAGATTCTTGGGGCTGTGGTATCCTTTTTCGGAATCAATATTATTCTCTCTATTGTTTCTACGATTATTATGTTTGCAGTACCGGGATGGTCATCAACAGGCAGCGTGTCTGTGACTGCTGCTGCCAATGGAGGTTTCATAGGCGGAGAGAATAGCATCTTTTTATTCACTTTTGTCTGGAATCTGGCACTTGCGGTAGTGTTCTTTTTGGGAAGCAGATATATTTTGTCAAGAAAACTGAACCTGGAATAAGGGGTATTAGATCAGAGTACACCGGAAGTTTATGCGTCATATTTCCGGTGTACCTTGATGAAAAGAAAAGTTTGAAAAAAATTAAATTAAGTGTTGACAAGAAGAGATTCCTGTAGTATATTATTACTTGTGTTCAACAGAACATAAATGCGCGAGTGGCTCAGTTGGTGGAGCGCGACCTTGCCAAGGTCGAGGCCGCGGGTTCGAGTCCCGTCTCGCGCTTTTTTATTTCTCCAAAAAGCGAATGTATTGCTCTGAAACAGAGTGGTCATTGGCTTTTTTATTTTTCTGATATCTTCCAAAACTTTAGCATGATAAAGTATTGGAAAATCAAATATTCTATGGTATAATGTCACATAGACAGATTCTGCCGGAAAGCAGAAAAAGGAGGAATAAAATTATGAAGATGATTTTTGCCATTGTGAGAAAAGAAGACGAAGGATTCGTAATAGAAAGACTGAATAAGGAGAAAATCAGTGTCACAAAACTTTCCAGTACAGGTGGTTTCCTGCGAAAAGGAAATGCAACCCTGATGATCGGTACTGAGGATGAGAAGGTTGATACGGTTTTGCAGATTATTAAAGAAGAATGTGCAAGAAGAAAAGAAGTCATGATTAATCCCACATATTCTGCAGGAAGTAAAGGCCCGGTCCTTGGATATGCGGCTCCTCCGGTTACCATTGATGTAGGCGGTGCTACGGTATTTATTGTCAATGTGGAGCAGTTCCTGAAGCTTTGATTGAAAAATACTCCTTGTGAAATTTGTGAGATGATGGTAAAATTATAAGGTGATAGAATTAGAATGTTTACGGGCTGTAAACATGGAATCATTATTACAAAGGCGGAGGATTTATAATGAAAAAATTAAAAGTTGTTAAAGGTGCAAAATGTATGGCATGTCTGGAATGCGTAAGAGCCTGTTCCGAAAGCTTTTATAAAGAGTTTGATCCAGACAAATCCTGCATTCAGATTGTAGAGAAAAAAGGCGAGCCAAAACCAATGGTTTGTGTACAGTGTGGTAAATGTGCTGCTGCCTGTCCAGAAGGTGCAATCACACAGAATGCAAAAGGCGTTTACATGATCAATAAGAAAAAATGTACAGGATGCGGAAAATGTGTGGAAGCCTGTCCATTTGGTGTTATGGTAAAAGCAGAAGATTCACCGGTTACAACAAAATGTATCGCATGCGGTATCTGTGCAAAAGCATGTCCTGCAGACGTACTGGAAGTTGTAGAAGCATAAGAATTAGAGAATATAAGAGAATTAGGGAAAGCAGATGTTTTGTTTGAGGATGAAACATCTGTTTTTTTGTTGTAAAAATGACAGGTTTCTGTAAAAAAAGAACGAAATTACTGTCAAATTATGTGTCTTGTCACATGTAAAAAACTGTTGTATAATGACTCTCAAATGCCGTCAATGGGAGGAAAAAAGTATGTTATCTGTAAAAGATGAGATAGAAAAGCTGAAAAAAGAAAAAAATGCGGTCATTCTGGCTCATTATTATGTGCCGGGGGAAGTGCAGGAAATCGCTGATTATGTAGGAGATTCTTATTATCTGAGTAAGAAAGCCAGGGAAACAGAGGCAGAAATAATCGTTTTTGCCGGGGTTGCTTTCATGGGGGAAAGTGCAAAAATCCTGAATCCTGGGAAGAAGGTGCTGCTTCCTGATTATGAAGCAGATTGTCCTATGGCACATATGGCGACCAGGGAAAAAGTGGAGGAAATGAGGGGCAAATACGAAGATCTGGCTGTTGTATGTTATATTAATTCTACTGCGGAATTAAAAACCATTTCAGATGTGTGTGTGACATCATCAAATGCAGTAAAAATTGTAAAAAATCTTCCGAATAAGAATATTTTCTTTATTCCTGACGGAAACCTTGCAGCCTATGTGGCAGAACAGGTACCGGAGAAACAGATTATCAGGAATCAGGGTTACTGTCCTGTACATAGAGAAATTACAGTGGAAATGATAAAGCAGGCAAAAGAACGGCATCCGGAAAGTGAATTTCTGGTACATCCGGAGTGTACTTCTGATGTGACGAAAGAAGCAGATTATGTTGGAAGCACAGCCGGAATCATAGAGTATGCCTGTGGGTCTTCTAAGGACAGCTTTCTCATTGGGACAGAATCAGGTGTTCTGTATGAGCTGGAAAAAAGATGTCCTGATAAGAAATTTTATCCTGTGATGGAGCAGCAGTGCTGCATGGATATGAAAAAAGTGACTTTAGAGAAGGTAAGAGATTGCCTGAGAGATGAGAAACAGGAAGTTCTTCTTTCCGAAGAAGTGAGAAAGCAGGCAGAGGCAGCGCTGGAACATATGCTGGAGCTGGCAGAGTAGGAGGAAAACCGTGAAGACAGAAACAACAGACATTATCATTGTAGGCACAGGTGCCAGCGGATTGTTCGCAGCACTTCATATTCCGGAAAAATATGAAATTCTGATGCTTACCAAGGATGTGGCAGAACATAGTGACTCCTATCTGGCACAGGGAGGAATCTGCGTGCAAAGGGACGAGGATGATTACGATAGTTTTATGGAAGATACTCTGAAAGCAGGGCACTATGAAAACAGAAAAGAATCTGTGGATATTATGATTCGTTCTTCCAGACAGGTCATTGAAGAACTGATTGCATTAGGGGTGGACTTTGCAACAAAAGACGGGGAGCTCGATTACACAAGAGAGGGCTGCCATTCAAAACCAAGAATTTTATTCCATAAAGATATCACAGGAGAAGAAATCACAAGCAAACTTTTATATGCTGTAAAAAACAGAAAAAATATCCGTATTCTAGAGAAAACAACCATGGTGGATCTGATAGAGGAGGACAATACCTGTATTGGTGTCATGGCAAGAGACGAAAACGGGGAGCTTTTAGCCGTTCAGGCAGATTATACCATGCTGGCAAGTGGAGGAATCGGTGGACTGTATGAACATTCTACAAATTATCCACATTTGACAGGAGATGCACTTGCCATTGCCATGCATCATGGTATAAAATTAGAGAATATTGATTATATACAGATTCATCCTACAACGCTGTATTCCAAGAAGCCGGGGAGACGTTTCCTGATTTCTGAGTCAGTGAGAGGCGAGGGTGGAAAATTATATGATGTCCATGGGGAACGGTTTGCAAATGAGGTTTTGCCCCGGGATATCCTTACAGAAAAAATACACCAGCAGATGGAAAAGGATGGTACTTCTCATGTGTGGCTGGACATGACCTGCCTAGGGGAAGAAACGATTTTAAGTCATTTTCCAAACATTTATAAACGGTGTCTGGAAGAGGGCTATGATGTGACAAAAGAGTGGATTCCCGTAGTCCCTGCCCAGCATTATTTCATGGGAGGGATTCATGTGAATTCCAACAGCCGTACAACCATGGAACGCTTGTATGCAGTGGGAGAGACCAGTTGTAATGGAGTTCACGGCCGGAACCGTCTGGCAAGCAATTCGCTTCTGGAGAGTCTTGTTTTCGCAAAACGGGCGGCACTGGAAATCCAGGGATTCATGGAAAATTCAGAAGAAACAGAAGAAAATAGAGACTTTGACCGCTTATGCAGGGAGTCAGAGAAATTTATCAAAAGAGAAGAAAAAAATCTTGAGGAGCAATATAAAACAGAAATTTTAGCAGAAATAGAAAAGGAGAGACAGGAACGATGAATCCAATTACCATGATGATGAATGCAGATGAATTGATTCTTCTTGCATTAAAAGAAGATATTACCAGCGAAGATATTACCACAAATGCTGTGATGAGAGAAAAGAAAATGGGAGAGGTAGAACTGCTGTGCAAACAGACAGGTGTGATTGCAGGCCTGGATGTTTTTGCCAGAGTATTCCAGCTCCTTGATCCGGATACAGAGATTGAATTCTATGCAAAAGACGGGGACAGAGTGGAAAAAGGACAGCTTTTAGGACTTGTAAAAGGAGATATCAGAGTTTTACTGTCAGGAGAGCGTACGGCATTGAACTACCTTCAGAGAATGAGTGGAATCGCTACTTATACCAGAGAAATTGCAGATTTATTAAAGGGAAGCAAAACAAAACTTCTGGATACCAGAAAGACAACTCCGAACATGCGTATTTTTGAAAAATATGCAGTAAAAGCAGGCGGTGGTTACAACCACAGATACAATCTGTCTGATGGTATTCTTCTGAAGGATAATCATATTTCGGCAGCCGGAGGTGTGAAAAACGCCATCGAGATGGCGAAGGAGTATGCTCCGTTTGTACGGAAAATCGAGATTGAAACAGAGAACCTGGACATGGTAAAAGAAGCAGTGGAAGCAGGTGCAGACATCATCATGCTGGATAACATGACTCCAGAAGAAATGCAAGAGGCAGTAGCGTTTATTGACGGAAGAGCCCAGACAGAGTGTTCCGGAAATGTGACAAGAGAGAATATTGAAAAAGTAATCTCAGTGGGAGTGGATTATATTTCCAGCGGTGCACTTACACATTCTGCACCGATTTTAGACCTTTCCTTAAAGAACCTTCATGAGGTATAATAGAAGCAGAGAGAGATAGAAAGGATGGAAAGGAATGGTTGGAGAAGTACGGAGAGAAGAAATTTTAAAATATATTTCCAACAGCAGTGTACCGGTGTCCGGTACTGCCCTGGCGAAAATGTTTTGTGTCAGCCGCCAGGTGATTGTGCAGGATATTGCATTATTGCGGGCAAAAAATTATGACATTCTTTCCACAAACAGAGGATATATTATCCATCAGCCAAAGCGTGTAGAAAGAATTTTTTGGGTATGTCACGAAGGTGATCAGATTGAAGAAGAATTAAACAGAATCGTGGATTTAGGCGGAACGGTGGTGGATGTTTTTGTGTACCATCAGATTTATGGAGAACTGCGGGCACAGTTAAATATCAGCTCCAGGCGGCAGGTTCAGCAGTTTGTGGAGGATATCAGGAGCGGGAAGTCACAGCCGCTTACGAATCTTACTTCCGGACATCATTGCCACACGATTTGTGCAGAGAGTGAGGAAGTATTGAATCTGATTCAGGACAGTTTGATTCAAATGGGGATTTTCGAGAAATAAGAAACGTACATAGGAGGCGGTTTTTATGAAGTCTGATACAGCAGTAGTTTGTTCCGATTATGATGGTCTTTCTTTGTCTGTGCTTGTCACACAGCCGGAGGAGGGGTGCAGAGGTGTGGTACAGATTTCTCACGGCATGGCAGAATACAAGGAGCGGTATCTGCCTTTTATGGAATATCTGGCAAAATGCGGGTATGCGTCTGTGATTCATGACCATCGTGGTCACGGAAAAAGCGTGAAATCACAAGAAGACCTGGGATATTTTTATGAGGGTGGAGAGAAGGCTGTGGTAGAGGATCTGCACCAGATTACCGTGTGGGCAAAAGAACGGTTTCCAGGAGAAAAGTTCTATATGGTAGGCCACAGTATGGGCTCTCTGGCAGCCAGGATGTATTTGAAAAAATATGATTTTGAACTGGATAAACTGGTTCTTACAGGACCACCGTGTAAAAATCCAGCAGTGGATTTCGGACTTGCGTTTGCCAGAATGCAGAAAAAATTAAAAGGCGGGAATTATAAAAGTAAAGAAATCGAAGCCCTGGCTTTTGGAACATTTGCAGCGAAATTCTCAGAGGAAAAACATAAAACCTCCTGGATAGCAGCAGATAAATCCGTGGTGAAGGCATATGATGAATCTGAGCTTTGCGGTTTCCCTTTTACAGCAGATGGATTTGAAGGATTATTCCTGCTTATGAAAGGGGCTTACAGCAAAAAGGGCTGGTGGATGCAGAAGCCAAAGCTTCCGGTTTTGTTTCTGGCAGGAGAAGATGATCCCTGTGCAGGAAATGGCCGTCAGTTCGTAAAAGAAATGCAGTTTTTAAAAGCAGTTGGTTATCAACAGGTGACAGGAAAGCGTTATCCAGGTATGCGCCATGAGATTTTGAATGAAAAGGATAAATATCTGGTATATGAAAATATTGTTACCTATCTGAAAAAGGAATGAAGAAGGTATGGCAGCGAAATCAAAACTTCTTGAAATGTTAGAACAAAACAGAGGAATCTATCTGTCCGGAGAAAGGCTTGCAGAGCAGTTGGGCGTTTCCAGGGCTGCTGTGTGGAAAGCCATCAAACAATTGCGTGAAGAAGGGTATGAAATTCAGGCTGTGACAAACAAAGGATATGCCCTGGCGGAGCAAAATGATATTCTTTCCGCAGAAGCAGTCCGCTGTTTCCTGGAAAATCAGGAGGTACAGGTGCAGGTGTTTCAGGAGATTTCTTCTACCAGCCAGGTGCTGAAACAGATGGCTCTGGAAAGCAAACTGCCTCATGGCTCAGTGGTTGTGGCTAATTGTCAGAAGCAGGGAAAGGGAAGAAGAGGAAGACAGTTCTATTCTCCTGGGAACAGCGGCCTGTATCTCAGTGTACTTTTGTATCCCCAAAGGACAGCAGGAAAAAGCCTGAAAATCACAGCAGCAGCGGCTGTGGCTGTGTGCAGGGCAGTGGAGCAATGCTGTGGGAAGACCCTTGGTATTAAGTGGGTAAATGACCTGTATTTGAATGAAAAGAAGGTGTGCGGGATTCTCACAGAGGCAGTGACAGATTTTGAGACCGGAGATATTGAATTTGCAGTGGCAGGAATCGGATTAAACCTTTATGAACCAGAAGGCGGATTTCCAAAGGAACTTGAAGGAAAAGCGGGAAATATGCTCCGGGGGGATGAGCATGTGGACAGAAACCGTCTGGCAGGCTGTATCGTGAATGAACTTTTAAAAGAGCTAGATAAAAATGAAATACCAAAGGAATATATAGAGAGAAATATTGTTCCAGGAAGGTGGATTTTTGTACGGCAGGGGGAAACCAGACGCAGAGTAAAGGCAGAAAGGATCTTAGAGGATGGGAGATTGCTGGTCATACGGGAAGACGGTGAGAAGGAATTGCTTCAAAGTGCAGATGTGTCACTGGAGCTATAGCTCCAGTCACCGTCTTTTTTTCGGGGTAAAGCTATGGCAGAAGACCTGCACCAGAATAATACCAAACAGAGCACCTGCACTGTCGATCATGACATCCCGTTTGGAAGGCCCTCTTCCTGCTACAAAGGACTGATGGAATTCATCTGTGCAGGCAAATCCTACAGACAGCAGTCCGGCCAGGATAAAAAGGGAAAATCCACGGACGCCATATACATAAAGAGGGAAAGAAAGGCAGATGGCCAGAATAAAGTATTCGGTCATATGTGCCAGTTTCCGTACCGGTAATTCAATTTTATCCGCATAGGCATGTTTCTCCCACTCAGAGAGATTTTTATCTAAGATGCGGTCTGCTACAGAGACAATACCATAACTGATTTTATGGCTTAAATTTCCAGATTCTGTTCCGGTCTGTCCGGAAAAGCTGAAAATAATGTACATCATAGCAAGGGCAGGAAGAAAAGAAAATGGTTTCAGCAAGTAAATGATAAATTTTTTCATGTTCTGCTCCTTTCCGGGAAAATAACATATAAAAAGTTTTCGGGTTTTCTTGTGTAAAGAGTAACATTGTTTCTTACAGATTTACTAAGAAAGAGTATCATTTTTTGTAAGCGTTGTAAAGTTTTAGATTTTTTTGAAAAATCTTTTGACAAGTAAAGAAAAGTGGATTATACTAAAATTCATAAATAAAAATGAAACGGCAATGAAAAGAAGAGTACATTTTCGGAAACGGCAAAGAGAGCTTCGGGTGGTGAGAAGAAGTGCGGAGAAGAGAATGGAAGATGGTCTTGGAGCCTCGCACCGACTGCATGTTTGCATAGGCTGCGATGGGAGCACCCATTACAGCGCCAGGATATAAGGAATAAAAAGATTCCCGTATCTGTCAGAGGTCTTTGTTTATTCAGAGATAAAATAAGGTGGTACCACGAAGTATAATGCTCTCGTCCTTAGTGTTTTATGGCACAGGGATGGGAGCTTTTTTTCGTTTCATTGTCAAGAAGGAGGTACATATGAGTCAACAAACGCAAAGCAAAGAAACAACAGCAAAATGGTCCGGCAGTCTTGGTTTTATTATGGCAGCAGCCGGTTCTGCTGTGGGTATGGGGAATTTGTGGCGGTTTCCTATGCTGGTAGGAGAGAATGGAGGGGGAGCCTTTCTTCTGGTTTATCTGATCTGCATCTTTTTGGTGGGAATTCCTATGATTGTTGCAGAAGTTACCATTGGGCGTGCAGGGGGGAAAGACGCATTCGGAAGCTATAAAGCCCTGAATAAAAAATGGGGTGGTGTAGGTGTTCTGGCAGTAATCACCAGCTTTATTGGCCTTTCTTATTATGCCGTGTTAGGAGGCTGGGTAATCCGCTATATTTTTGCTGCCATTACAGGTGCATCTGAAAAAGGAACAGAGTTTTTCCAGGCATTTACAGCAAATCCTGGAAGCCAGATTATTTATTATTTGGTGTTTATGGTAATCACAGTTTTAATCGTGGTAAGAGGGGTTCAGAAAGGAATCGAAAGCTCCTGCAAGGTAATGATGCCGCTTCTGGTTGTCTGTATGCTAGTGATCGTTGTCCGTTCCTGCACACTGCCGGGTGCAGCAGCAGGAATCGAATTTTTCCTGAAACCGGACTTTTCAAAATTGACACCAGGTGCCTTTTTATCAGCACTGGGACAGGTATTCTTCTCTCTTTCTCTTGGAACAGGGGCAACCATCACCTATGGAGCTTACCTTGGAAAAGACCAGAATATTGTAAAAAGTGCAGGAAGCATTGCTTTCTTCGATACACTGGTGGCAATGATCGCAGGTTTTGCCATTCTCCCGGCCGTATTTGCATTTGGATTTGACCCAGAAAGTGGCCCGAGCCTGATGTTCCAGACCCTTCCTACTGTATTTGGAGAGATGCCGGGCGGAAGAATATTTGGCGTTATTTTCTTTGTCCTTGTATTATTTGCAGGAGTTTCCACCAGTATTGCCTATCTGGAAGTGGTGGTTTCCTTTGCAGTAAATACCTTTAAAGTGACCAGAACCAAGGCTGCTGTTACTTTCAGTATTTTAATCACCTGCCTTGGTATTCCATGTGCATTAAGCTTCGGTATTTGGAGTGATATCAAGATTGCCGGAAAGAGTTTCTTTGATCTGGCAGATTATCTGGTGTCAAATGTTTCTCTGCCAATCGGCGGCATTCTTGCCTGCATTTTCATTGGCTGGGGAAGGAAGAAAAAACATGCAGTTCATGAAATTACCAATGAAGGAAAGGGAAGCTTTAAATTGGCGGGACTTTGGTCTGTACTGATCAAATACGTGCTTCCGGTACTGATTGCAGTGGTATTTGTCACATCTTTATAAACTACAGGGAGTTGTCTTATAGAGGCAGCTCCTATTTTGTTATAGTCAAATAGAAGAAAATAAGGTATAATGATTGAACAACGTGCAATCCAAGTAATTCAGGATAAGAGAAAGGACAGGACAATGAGTTTAGCAGATAAATTGTTTATTGATATGTGCCGTGATATTCTGGAAAACGGCACAGATACCAAGGGTGAAAAGGTCCGGCCAAAATGGGAAGATACCGGTGAATTTGCTTATACAATCAAGCGTTTCGGTGTGGTGAACCGTTATGATCTTCGGAAAGAATTTCCGGCACTGACGCTCAGAAAGACAGCGTTAAAGAGCTGTATGGATGAAATTCTCTGGATCTACCAGAAAAAATCCAATAATATCAAAGATTTAAAACCGCATATCTGGGATGCCTGGGCAGATGAAAATGGCTCCATCGGTACCTGCTACGGTGATGTGGTAGGACGGAAGTTTATGTATAAGGGCGAGCAGACGGACCAGATGGATTATGTGCTGAAACAGTTAAAAGAAAATCCATACAGCAGAAGAATCATGACAAACCTGTATCAGTTTGAGTATCTTCACAGCGGAGCTCTGGATCCTTGCTGCTACAGCATGACTTACAATGTGACAAAGGAAAGAAACAGTGAAAAACTGGTTTTAAATGGGGTGCTGAATCAGCGTTCCCAGGATGTTCTTGCGGCAAATAACTGGAATGTGTGCCAGTATGCAATACTTTTGATGATGGTAGCCCAGGTGAACGATATGATTCCGGGAGAACTGGTACATGTGATTGCAGATGCCCATATTTATGACCGCCATGTAGATGCAGTAAAAGAACTGATTACCAGAACACCTTATCCGGCACCAAAGGTATCTCTGAATCCTGAGATAAAGGATTTTTATACATTTACTACAGATGATTTGATCGTGGAAGATTATCAGGCAGGGACACAGGTGAAAAATATACCCATTGCAGTGTGAGAGAGGAGAAAAAATGAACTTAATCGTAGCAGCAGATGCCAACTGGGGCATCGGAAAAGAAAATAAACTGCTGGTGAGCATTCCGGCAGATATGAAATTTTTCAGAACCACCACCACAGGGAAAGTGGTTGTTATGGGAAGGAAAACACTGGAAAGTTTTCCGGGAGGTCTTCCGTTGAAAAACAGAGTGAACATTGTGATCACCAGAGATAAAAATTACAAAGCAAAGGATGCAGTGGTTGTCCACAGCATTGAAGAAGCATTGGAAGAAGTTAAAAAATATCAGTCAGAAGATGTCTATGTAATCGGCGGCGACAGCATTTACAGGCAGATGCTGCCATACTGTGACAAGGCGCATGTGACAAAGATTGACTTTGCCTATGAGGCAGATACCTTCTTCCCGAATTTAGACGAGGATGCACAGTGGAAAGTCACAGAAAGAAGTGAGGAACAGACCTATTTTGATATTGAGTATGAGTTCAGGACTTATGAGAGAGTGTGATTCTCATATAAATCCACATGTTAGCAGCAAAAATATATAGTTTTTCTCATAATAGCATGCTATAATCCTTGTATAGAATTCCTCTGTAGAACCGGAGGAAATATGAAGAAACGAAAAATATTACAGAACTTGACAATTATAGATAATTTTCTTTTTGGTGCAGTTATGCAGGTGGAAGAAAATTGCAAAGGCTTTCTTGAAATGGTACTTGGATTTCCAATTAACCATGTAGTGGTCAGTAAGGAAAAGAGTGTGATTTATCATCCAGAATATAGAGGGGTTCGTTTGGACATTTATGCAGAAGATGAAAATCATACGCATTATAACGTAGAAATGCAGGTACAAAAGAAGAAAGCACTTGGAAAGCGAAGCAGGTATTATCACAGCCAGATGGTAATGGAATCTTTAGAAAGTGGAGAGGATTATGAGTCACTGCCGGATACATGTGTTCCGCCTGAACTTGTCAGGTTTCTGAAGTTTGTGACGGCAAATCTTAAAGAAAGCGAAGAGGATTTTGGAGATGAATTGGTGAATCAATTCCAGAATTCTATTCGTGATATTAAGAAAAGCCGGAAGGGAGACTTGAAGGTCGGCAGGAAGCAGTTTTAGAATTCTTGGAAGAATTAGGTGATATTCCGGCAGAACTACAGGAAAAGATAGAGAACCTGGAAAACATCGAAAAACTGAAATTGCTGCTCAAGCTGGCAGTCAGGGCTGATTCTATAGCTGATTTTGAAAAAGAAGCTGAATTATATTTTATTTCTGAGGACTAAAGGTCAGTATATCTAAGGACTGTCGCATTAAGATGCATTTTAATGCGACAGCTTCATCTATTAAATTTTTTAAAAAATATCTTAGGAATCTAATCATTTATCAAAAATAGTTATGTGACAGAGGAATTCTATCAATTATTTCAGTGTGGCAGTTCCTTTTCTGTTGTTTCTCTTCGGATTAAATAAGGCGTAATGACTTTATGCACCGGTTTTTCTAAAGGAGTGGGTTTTCTTTTCTTGCGTTCATTCATCTGCTCTACCAATAACTTTACGGCTTCATAAGCAATCTGGTCAATATGCTGTCCAACGGTACTGATAGGGATAACCGCCTCGGTAGAGATAGGAGAATCATCGAATCCCACAAGATAGTAATCAGAGGGGAGATTACCGTATCTCTGAATCAGAAGATTCAAAAACACGTTGGCATGGGTATCACTGGAAATAAAGATACCTTTCTTCAAACCATGATAATCTCTCTCTAATTCATCCAGCACTTCTGTTAGACTTTTTCGCATTGCTTCATAGGTATTTCCCAGATTTTTATAAATAATCCGATGATTTAGATTTTTTTCCCTGCAGATATCCAGAAATCCTCTGATACGCCCGTAGGCAGGAATATCCGGTGCAGTAGGAGTATTAATATGGATAAAAACATCACAGTGATGGCTTACCAGAAGGCTGGTAGCCTGCACTCCGCCCATATAGTTATCTGTGTTTACACTGCACACATACTGGTCCTCCCGCTCAATGGTGACAATAGGAATGTGCAAATTTGCCAGTTCTTTTGAAGGAATCGTAAAACTTAAAATAATTAAGCCCTCGATTTTATAGGCTAGCAATTCCTGAATATACTGTCGCTCTGTATCAGCGTGTTCATTTCCAATAAATACAAGAAATTTATAGCCAAACTGTTCATAGGTCTGAAGAATCTGATTTAGCATTTCAGAATAATAGTGGTTGTGTAAATTAGGAATAACGATGCCGATAAATTCGGTATTTCCATTTGCTAAAATCCGCGCAACCTTGTTTTCTTTATAATTTAATTCCACTAGGGCTTTGGAAATGATTTCCTGGTTTTCCAGAGTAAGAGAATCTGGATTGTTGAAATATCGGGAAATCGTGGTTTTTGAAAAGTTTGTATATTTTGCAATATCATCAAAGGTTACATTTTTTTTCTGTCTCATAAGAACCTCTTTTCGTTGATAGTTTTGAGATGTCATTGACAAAAGTATAACAGAAACTTTAAAGGAGAACAAGAAGTAATCGGTTAAGTAACCGGTTTTATACATTGTTACCAAAGTGGAAGGAAAGAAATCATATATTTTTTACAAAGTTTGAAAACAAGAGAAAAAAGGTGGCTCAAATGATTGACGAAAAGAATGTGTTGTGTTAGTATAAAAGCACAAAGTAACCGGTTACTTTACCGGTTACAAAACGAAAACAAGAACAAAGAAAAGGCAGGAAAATACTAGAGAAAGAGGAGGAAGAAAATGAAGAAAAAAGTAGTGACAAAAGTAATGGCATTTTCACTTGCTGCTGTAATGGCATCCACAGCGCTTACTGGATGTACTTTTGGATTTGCTAGTGATCCGGATGACCCGAATGAGGTGGAGGAGAAAGAGGTGATTGACACCTCCATAGATACGTTTCAGTATGATGCAGGACTGGAAGGAACAAGCATTACTCTGCTGAATTCCAAGGCAGAGATTCAAAATGCTCTGGAGGAGATGGCAGCACAGTTTGAGGAAAAATCAGGGGTACATATTGAAGTAATGCCAGTAACAGATGGCGATTCTCCTTACACTAAGGTGGTAAGCCTTTATAATTCTGGAACTCCTGCAACCATGGCAATTCTGGATACCACAGACGTAATTGCTCTGGCCGAGGAGAAGGCGCTGGACCTTTCTTCTGAGCCTTGGATTCAGGAGGCGGAAGAGTATATGACAAAGGTTGGTGGTAAGGTGTACAGTTTTCCACTTTGTATTGAGGGAAGAGGAATCATTTATAATAAAGCTGTGATTGAGGAAACCTTGGGAAAAGAGTTTGATCCAGAATCCATTACCACATTGGATGATTTTAAAGGGATTTTAGAAGAGCTGAAAGAGGCAGGCATGGAGAGGCCAATCTCTGTGGCAAAAGAGGACTGGTCTTTAGGCGCACATCAACTCCAATATATTTATGAGACAGAAGATGGGACTTCACCTGGAGCCCAGGCTGCCATTGAGAGTATCAAGAATGGTACACTGGATTTGAAAAACTATGAGCGCTTGGGACAATTCCTGGATATGTTTGACGTATTGAGAGAATACAATGTGGCAAAAGCAGACCCTCTAGGAGCAGATTATGATGAAATGGCCATTGACTTGGCGGATGGTAAAACCGCTTTCTGGTTTAATGGAAACTGGGCATGGCCGAACCTGGAAGAAGCAGGTGCTGAAAAGGAGGATGCATATGGTTTCCTTCCTTATTTCCTGAATAATGACACAGAGGATTTTGTCAATTCTAAGATTCAGGCTTCACCTTCCAAGCAGATTATGATAGACGGACAGATTGCCACTGAAAATGAACAAGCAGCGGCAAAAGAATTTCTCAACTGGATGGTTTACAGTGAAATCGGACAGCAGATGATTGTAAAATCTGCCAGCATTATACCATCTTTCCAGAACAATCCTTATGAGCCAAAAGATCCATTAAGTCGTAATATTTATGAAAAGGCCCATGAAGGAAAAACTTTTAATGCTTCTGCCATTGTTCCAAATGATCATTGGGCAGTGCTTGGAGCTGCCATGCAAAAATATCTGGCAGGCAGAAGTGACAGGGAAGAATTAACACAATCCATTGAAAAATATTGGGCAGAGCAAAAATAGTTAGAGAAAGAAGGCGGAATCTATGAAATCAAGTAATAATAAAAAAGACTTTTGTATATTTGCATTACCTGGACTGTTTTGTTTCGTCGCAGTGGTAATGGTGCCGTTTCTGTATGGTGTATATCTTACCCTGACAGACTGGAATGGAGTGGCGAAAGAGAAAAACTTTATCGGGCTTGCCAACTTTGCTGGAGTGATAAAGGATGCCCAGTTCTGGAATTCTCTGGGACTGACCTTTAAATATGTAATTGCAGTGGTAATTTTGGTAAATGTGCTGGCTTTTGCCATTGCTTATTTGCTTACCAGAGGAATCAAAGGCCAGAACTTCTTTCGGGCAGGATTTTTCACACCAAACTTAATCGGTGGTATTGTATTGGGATATATCTGGCAGTTTGTATTTTCTAGAGTATTCGTAAATATTGGAGAGAGCACAGGCTGGTCTTTCTTTGAGGCTTCCTGGTTGTCTGATCCAGACAAAGCATTTCTTGCGCTGGTAGTAGTTTCTGTATGGCAGCTTTCAGGATATATGATTCTGATTTATGTGGCCGGCTTCATGGGATTGAGCAAAGATGTTATGGAGGCAGCGAATATTGATGGTGCTTCAGGATGGGTAAAATTAAAAAATATTATTATGCCTCTTATGATGTCCTCTATTACAATCTGTCTGTTTCTTACCTTATCTAGAGCATTTATGGTCTATGATGTAAACCTTTCTCTGACAGCAGGCGCTCCTTATGGAACCACCGAGATGGCAGCCATGCATGTATATGAAAAAGCATTTACGTCCAGACAGTTTGGCGTAGGACAGGCGGAAGCATTTATCCTGTTTGTTATTGTAGCCTGCATTAGTGGTTTACAGGTATATTTCACGAAGAAGAGGGAGGTTGAAGCGTAATGAATAAAGACACACAGATTGGTGGAAAGAAGAAAAAAATAACAAATATGCTTTCTACAGCAGCATTACTTGTTTTGTTTGTGGCATATATGTTCCCGTTTGTAATGGTGTTGATTAACTCTCTGAAACAGAAAAGAGATATTATTAAAAGCCCTTTTTCCTGGCTGTTTACCATTAAAGGTCTGTCTTTTGATAACTTTGTAAAAGCATTTACACAGATGGATTTCCCAAGGGCTTTCGGAAATTCCCTGGTTGTAACAGTTACAGCTACCTTGTTGGTAACGTTGTTAGCATCCATGCTGGCATACTATATTGTGCGCCACAATAATAAGATTTCCAAGCTGACCTTTTCTTTTATGGTGGCATCTATGATTATTCCGTTCCAGGCAATTATGATTCCTCTGGTAAGTATTTATGGCGGTACACTAAATATATTAAATCACAGAGCAACGTTAATTTTTATGCATACTGGTTTTTCCATGGCAATGTCTATGTTTATGTTCCATGGATTTATTAAAGGAAGTGTTCCTATTGCTTTGGAGGAAGCAGCTTATATTGATGGTTGTACCCACAGCCAGACCTATTTTAAGATTGTATTTCCTCTTTTGAAACCAATTATTTCCACAATGGCAATCTTAAATTCCATGGCATTCTGGAATGATTTCCTTTTGCCTTCCTTGGTTCTGACAGATAAAAAGCTGCTTACACTGCCATTGTCTACCTATAGCTTCTATGGAACTTATTCAGCGGATTATGGAACTATTATGGCAGGATTGCTTCTTTGTGTGATTCCGATTCTGGTTCTTTATGTAATTCTACAGAAACAGATTATCAGCGGTGTAGTAGCAGGCGCAGTGAAATAACAGTATGATTTTTAGAAAAGGGAGTATCTGGTTATGATAAAAGACACATTACATATAAAAGCACCTGGAAACTGGATTAACGACCCCAATGGATTTATTTATTATCAGGGGACCTATCATTTGTTTTATCAGTATTTTCCCTATGCTCCAGAATGGGGAACCATGCATTGGGGACATGCGGTAAGCGAAGACTTGCTGCATTGGACTCATTTAGGTGTAGCATTGTATCCTACAAAACCATATGACAGAAACGGGATATTTTCTGGGAGTGCTGTGGAAAAAGATGGAAAGCTATGTCTTTATTATTCTGCAGTGCGATATCTGGAAGAAGAGGAAGAAGATATTCATCATGCAAAAAATGAGAACTTTGTTACCAGCCAGGCTATGCTGATTTCAGAAGATGGTTTTTCTTTTGATAATAAGAATACCAAGAAACAGATTATACCAGTCATCCAGGATGAAAAAATAGGACATGCTACCCATACCAGAGACCCGAAAGTGTGGAAATACCAAGATGCTTACTATATGATTTTAGGAAGCACCATTTCCGGTAAAAAGGGACGGGTTCTGTTTTTCAAAAGTCAGGATGGCATAAATTGGGAATATATCACCCAGTATGCTCATAAAAATTTCGGAACGATTCTGGAATGTCCGGATCTTTTTGAAGTACAGGGACAGTATGTATTTCAAGGTTCTCCTATGCACATCTTAGAAGATGGGCTGGAGTATCCTCATAATTCTATTTGTGCTCTGGTAGAATTCCAGGAAGAAAAATGTGAACTTTCTATGCGGGATACCTATCAGTTTATTGATTATGGACTGGATTTGTATGCACCTCAAACTAATATAGATAAAGATGGAAATCGTGTGATGATGGCGTGGATGCGTATGCCAAAACCTGTAGAGAGTACAGGAGAGCGCAGTGCATGGAATGGAATGATGTGTACTCCAAGAGTAGTAGAAGTTCGGAATGAACATATTTATTTTAGAATGCATCCGCAGGTGGAACATTATTGGTCCGTAGAAGTGGTGGATCAGGAGAAGCTGGATTGGACAAAGCCTTTTTGCATAAAGTCTGTTATGAAAGAAGGAGAAACACTGAACATTGGAGGGTATGAGATTGCCATAGAAGATGATTGTGTAAAGACAGATAGAAGTCATGTTTTTGACTCCTTGCAAGGTTACAGACTCACAGCAAAGACACCGAAGCTTTGTGGAACATATCATCTGGACATTCTTGTGGATGAAAACCTGATAGAAATTTTTGTGAATGAAGGTCAGTATGTGTTAAGCCATGTGGTATATGGTTTGAAAAAACAGCTTACAGGGCCAGTAGAGAAACTATTAATAGGAGAAGGAACATGAAAAAAAAGGATGACAGGTTTCAAAAAAGAATGGCCATTCATCATGATGAACTAAGATGGTTATACATGGAATTGTATGGAAATGAAGCAATGTTTGCGGAGCTTACTTCTCAGATGTATGAATTTTATCAGGCCAGAAAAGCAAGTCTTAAAAATAGGGATGAAAAAAGAGAAAAAAATCCGGACTGGTTTAAGAAAAATGATATGCTGGGTATGATGCTCTACATTGATAATTTTGCAGGGAATATCAAAGGTGTACAGGAAAAACTGGATTATTTAAAATCCTGCAATGTAAATTGTGTTCATTTGATGCCATTTTTGGATTCTCCCCAGGGACGTTCTGATGGCGGCTATGCAGTGGCTGATTTCCGTAAGGTGAAGCCAGAACTTGGTACCATGGAAGATTTAGCAAGGCTTACAGAGAAGTGTCATCAAAAAGACATGAATGTATGCATGGATTTTGTGATGAACCATACTTCTGAGGACCATGAGTGGGCAAAGCGAGCCAGACAGGGTGACGGGGAATACATGAGCCGCTACTTTTTCTATGATAACAATGAAATTCCCAGAAAATACGAAGAAACGGTGCCCCAGGTATTTCCTACCACAGCCCCAGGTAATTTTACCTATCTACAGGAAATCAATCATTATGTACTCACCACTTTTTATCCTTACCAGTGGGATTTAAATTATAAAAATCCAAGAGTGTTTAATGAAATGATGTACAATTTCTTGTTTTTGGCAAATCAGGGAATTGATATTGTCCGTATTGATGCTGTACCATATATCTGGAAAGAATTAGGAACTTCATGCAGAAATCTGGAAAGGGTACATACCATTGTGCGTATGATGCGTATCATTAGTGAAATTGTGTGTCCGAGTGTAATTCTTCTGGGAGAAGTAGTTATGGAGCCGGAAAAAGTAGTTCCTTATTTTGGAACCGTAGAGAAGCCAGAGTGTCATATGCTCTATAATGTAACAACCATGGCAACCACCTGGCATAGCCTTGCTACAGAGGATATCCGTCTTTTAAAACAGCAGATGGATGTTGTGAATCAGTTGCCAAAGGAATACACTTTTTTGAATTATTTGCGGTGCCATGATGATATTGGCTGGGGATTAGATTTTGATACCTTGAAAAACTGGGGTATGGAAGAAGTATCTCATAAGAGATTTTTAAATGATTTCTATACAGGCAGATATGAGGGTAGTGTCAGCAGGGGAGAACTTTATAATGACGACCCGATAACACAGGATGCAAGATTTTGCGGAACTACAGCTTCTATGTGTGGTGTGGAAAGCGCCGGATTTGAAGGAAATGAAGAGAAAATGAAGGCAGCCCTTCAGTTAGATTTCATGCTTCATGCCTATATGCTTACACAGTCGGGAATCCCTATGTTGTACAGTGGGGATGAAATTGCACAGGTAAATGATTACACCTATAAAGAGAACCCTTTGAAGCAGGAGGATTCTCGTTATATCCATAGAGGAGCATTCCACTGGGAACTTGCAAAGAATAGGAACGATACTTCTACTGTAGAAGGAAAAATATTCCAGGATCTGGATAAACTGGAAAAATTGCGTAAGAAAGAAACCGTGTTTGATTCTTCTGCCAGCGTGTATACTTATGATGTGCATGACAATGGGATTCTTTGTATTATGAGAGAAAGGGCTGGAGAGAAATTCTTTGGGATTTTCAATTTCAGCACTAGTGACAGAATCGCATGGATGCAGGAAGATGGCATCTATGAGAATCTTATAAGCAGAGAAACTATGGAACTAAAAGATGTATTGATTCCAGCCCATGGATTTATCTGGGCAAAAGGGATATAAAAAGTGTAACAAAAAAGGGCTCCTGTATCAGGCAGTATGTTGTGTTAGCTTGATACAGCAGGCCCTTTTATCATTTCAGGCTTTTTTATTCAATTACTTTTAGCCACCCTTCAGGTGCTTCCAGGCGTCCCATTTGAATACCTGTCAAAGTATCATAGAGCTTCTGAGTTACAGGACCCATGGATTCCATACCACTTGGGAAACAAATTTCTTTTCCATGATCTACGATTTTACCTACAGGAGAGATAACAGCAGCAGTACCACATAGTCCGCACTCAGCAAAATCCTTTACTTCCTCCAGATATACTTCACGTTCTTCTACTTCCAGACCAAGGTATTCTTTTGCAACATGCATGAGAGAACGGCGGGTAATAGAGGGCAGGATGCTGTTGGATTTTGGGGTAACAACTTTTCCATCCTTTGTGATAAATAAGAAATTGGCGCCGCCGGTTTCTTCTACTTTTGTTCTGGTAGCAGCATCCAGATACATGTTTTCATCAAAGCCCTGATTGTGAGCATCCATAATTGCATGAAGGCTCATGGCGTAATTGAGTCCTGCTTTAATGTGCCCAGTGCCGTGAGGTGCAGCACGGTCAAAATCGCTGACACGGATGGTAAGTGGTTTTACACCGCCTTTAAAGTAAGGTCCAACAGGTGTAACGAAAACACGGAACTGATATTCATCGGCAGGTTTTACGCCAATGACAGGGTTGCTTCCAAACATATAAGGGCGAATATATAAAGTAGCGCCGGAACCATAGGGTGGAACATAAGCGGCGTTTGCTTTTACGGTGTCAACCACTGCTTTTATGAATCGGTCTTCCGGAAAAACCGGCATTTCTAGTCTTCTGGCAGAATCGGCCATACGGCTGGCATTTAAATCTGGGCGAAAGGTAACAATACGTCCATCCTGTGTAGTATAGGCCTTCATTCCTTCAAATACAGTCTGTGCGTACTGAAGTACACCTGCACATTCACTGATAACAACTTTGTCATCTTCTGTTAGCCTTCCTTCATTCCATTTTCCATCTTTAAAATCAGATACAAAACGATAATCTGTTTTTACATATCCAAAACCAAGATTAGACCAGTCAATGTTCTTTTTCTCCATGTTGAGTTCCTCCATTCTGCCGCTGTCTGCGGTTTGTTTTGTGAATTTTTTACCATTATAAAACTTTAACGTGTGAATTGCAAGAGATGTTCCGTTGCTTTTTTGCAATCTTTCATATATAATTTAAGGGAACGGGCAAAAGAAACCGTCCAGTGAAATAGCAAAAGAATGGGGAGTGAAGAAAATGTCTGGAAATGACTGGAATAGATTGGGCAGAGATGTAAAAGATATTGTGGAAAATGCTATTAATACGGGAAATTTCGGTGCTTTAAACAGAGACTTGGGAGTTACCCTTGAAAATGCCATTGGAAATATGGCAAGAAATTTTAGAAATCCAGGAGCCAATGGTTATCAGGATAGCAATTATGGAAATACATCCAGAAGAATACAAAAGGCAAGGGAAGAATTTGCTCTCTTTATAAATACCAGAAAATTAAAAGGGCTTAGTCTGGCCGCTTTAATTACAGGACTGATTCTGGCTTTAAGCAGTGGTTTTGTCTTAGGAATTATAGGAATTGTTGCTTTGCTCTGGGATTATGCAGTAAAGCCGTTTGTAGTTACAGCTGCAGTTCTAGTTCCCATAGGAGCTGTTGGAGCAGTGCTGGCAATCTGGGGAAATGTGACCAGGAAGCAGATATCCAGATTTCGGACTTATGTAAAAACCTTAAATGGCAAAGCATATGGAAGTATTCAGGACTTGGCCAAAAGTGTACGAAAATCAGAGAAATTTGTAGTAAAAGATATTTCAAAAATGATTGAAAAGAGAATGTTCCTGGAAGGACATCTGGATCAGAATCATACCTGCCTCATGGCAAGTAATGATGCATATGAGCAGTATCTGGAAACACAGAGAAATATGGAGCGTATGAAAGAACAGGAAGCAAAGGAGCCTAAGCGTCAGCTTTCAGAAGAAGCAAGGAAAACCATAGAGGCAGGAAATCGTTATATCGAAGAAATCAGAAGAAGCAATGATGCGATACCTGGAATTGAGATTTCTAATAAAATGTATCACCTGGAAAATGTCATTCGGAGAATTTTTCAGAGAGTGGAGCAGCATCCGGAATTGATTGATGATCTTCATAAATTCATGGATTATTATCTTCCGACCACCATGAAATTGTTGAATGCTTATGAAGAACTGGATAAGCAGGAATTGACAGGAGAACATGTACAAAGCGCAAAAACTGAGATTGAAAATACATTAGATACCATTAACGATGCCTTTGAAAATTTATTAGATAGTTTCTATAAAGAAACAGCCTGGGATGTGTCTTCTGATATTTCTGTACTAAAGACCATGCTGGCTCAGGAGGGACTAACTGGTAAGGATGATTTTAAAGAGAAAGGAAACTAAGAGAGTATGAGCGACGAATTAAAAGATTTTACGGTAACACCAACATTGACCTTTGAACCTTTACAGGAGGAAGCGCCTGTTGCAGAGGTGAAGAAAGAAGAACCGGCAAAGCCGGAAATGGATGAAAGTATTCTTTCTCCCCAAGAGCGAAAAATGGTAGACGATTTTTCCAAACAGATTGATATTCGCAATTCAGCAGCCATTCTTCAGTATGGTGCAGGAACCCAGAAAAAGATGGCTGATTTCTCAGAGGATGCTCTGGATAAAGTCCGTACCAAGGACCTTGGAGAAGTAGGGGATTTACTGGAGAACGTTGTGACAGAATTGAAAAATTTTGATGCTGAGGAAGAACGAAAAGGCATTATGGGATTTTTCAAAAAAGGCGGTAATAAGTTGGAGGCTTTGAAAAACAAGTATTCTAAAGCAGAGACCAATGTAAACAAAATCGTGGAAATGCTGGAAAAACACCAGATTCAGTTGATGAAGGATGCAGCAATCATGGATAAAATGTATGCCTTGAACCTGAATTATTTTAAAGAGCTTTCCATGTATATTCTGGCGGGAAAGAAGAAATTAGAGGAAATCCGTGCCACAGAGCTTCCCCAGCTTATGAGTAAGGCACAGATAAGCGGCCTTCCAGAGGATGCTCAGGCAGCCAAAGATTTAGATTCTCTTTGTGACCGTTTTGAAAAGAAAATTCATGATTTGGAGCTTACTAGAATGATTGCCATTCAGACAGCGCCACAGATTCGTCTAGTTCAAGGAAATGATACGCTTATGGCAGAGAAGATTCAGTCTACGATTGTAAATACTATTCCTTTGTGGAAAAGTCAGATGGTTATTGCCCTTGGTGTGGCTCACTCTACAGAAGCAGCAAAAGCCCAGAGAGAAGTCACAGACATGACCAATGCCCTTTTGCAGAAAAATGCAGAGACTTTGAAACTGGCTACTGTAGAAGCTGCCAAGGAATCAGAGAGAGGTATTGTGGATATAGAAACCTTGCAAAAAACCAATGAATCGCTTATCAGCACTTTTGATGAGGTGATGAACATTCAGAGAGAAGGACGGGAGAAAAGAAGAGCAGCAGAGGCCGAGATGTACCGTCTGGAAGGGGAATTGAAACAAAAATTATTGCAGATTCATAACTAAGGGAGGTTTCCTTATGTATCGAGAACATACAAAAGTAATACAGATTGGGGACAGGAAAATCGGCGGTGGAAATCCAGTGCTGATTCAGTCTATGAGCAATACCAAAACAGAAGATGTGGAGGCAACAGTAAAGCAGGTTCTGGATTTGGAAGCAGCAGGATGTGAAATTATCCGTTGTACAGTGCCTACCAAGGAGGCTGCAGAAGCTATTAAAGAAATTAAAAAGCAGATTCACATTCCACTGGTAGCAGATATTCATTTTGATTATAAAATGGCCATTGCAGCTATGGAAAATGGAGCAGATAAAATTCGTATTAATCCAGGAAATATTGGGGGCAGAGATAAAATCAAAGCAGTGGTGGATGTAGCAAAAGCCAGAAATATTCCCATACGAGTAGGTGTAAATAGTGGCTCTTTGGAAAAAGAACTGGTGGAAAAATACGGAGGCGTTACTGCACAGGGCTTAGTGGAAAGCGCTCTTGACAAGGTGAAAATCATTGAAGATTTAGGTTATGATAATCTGGTTATCAGTATTAAATCTTCTGATGTAATGATGTGTGTAAAAGCCCATGAGTTGCTGGCAGAACAGACCAATTATCCTCTTCATGTGGGAATTACAGAGGCGGGAACTGTGTATTCTGGAAACATTAAATCCGCTGTTGGGCTTGGTATTATTCTTTATGAAGGGATTGGCGATACCATTCGAGTATCTCTTACAGGAGATCCTTTGGAAGAAATTAAATCCGCAAAACGGATTTTGAAAACGTTAAATCTGAGAAAAGGCGGAATTGAAGTAGTATCCTGTCCTACCTGTGGAAGAACAAAGATAGACTTGATTGGTCTGGCAAACCAAGTAGAAACCATGGTACAAGAGTTTCCTTTGGATATTAAGGTGGCAGTCATGGGGTGTGTTGTAAATGGCCCAGGAGAAGCCAAGGAAGCAGACATTGGGATTGCAGGAGGAAAAGGAGAAGGCCTTTTAATTAAAAAAGGAGAAATTGTAAAAAAAGTACCGGAGAATCAGCTTTTGGACGTGCTTCGGGAAGAACTGAGTAATTGGAAGTAAGCAATGGAGGCAGTGCTGCATGGAAAAAGAATTTCTGGATGTTTTCCGAAATCTGGAATTAAATGGAGAATTAAAGGCCCTTTTGAAAGAAGTGGTAGTTACAAAGGTATCCATTAACCAGAGAAAGGATCGTATCCGAGTTTATATCCGAAGCAGACAGTGGATTCACAAAAAATATATTTATGCACTGGAGGAGGCCATTGCTTCTCAGTGTTTTAGAGGCGTGTCTATGACTGTAAAGGTGCTGGAAAAGTTTCAATTGTCCAGCCAGTATACACCAGAATTATTTTTTGATGCATACAAGTCATCCATGGGCCTGGAACTTAGAAATTACAGCATTCTGGTATTTAATATGTTCCGGAATGCTGTAATTACGTTTCCAAAGACCAATGAGATGCACATGGTACTGCAATCCACTGTTCTGGCAAAAAGCAAGGAAGAAGAACTCATTGGATATATGGAAAAGGTATTTTGTGAGCGCAGTGGTTTTTCACTGCAGGTTGAAACCGAATACCAGGAAGTAAAAGAAAGTAAATATAGGAAAAACAGTGATATCCGTATTCAACAGGAAGCAGCTCATATTATTGAAATGTCGGTTTTTGGAAGAGGAAAAGAAGAGCCGTTATTAGAAGAAGCGCCTGTGCCGGAGAAAGGGGAAAAGTCTAAAGTTTCCCAAGAAAAAAAGGCAGAAACCAAGACAAAAGAAAAAGGAAGTGGAAAAGAGAAATCCTTTCAAAAAGACAAGGGACGTGGGAAAGGAGACAGAAGCTTTTCTTCTGATTACAGGCGCAGCGTAAAGCGTTCTGACAATCCTGATGTACTCTATGGAAGAGATTTTGAGGATGAAGCGATTCCTCTGGAAAGCATTCAATCAGAAATGGGAGAAGTGTGTATTCGGGGACAGATTATGACTCTGGAAAAAAGAGAAATTCGCAATGAAAAGACTATTATTATTTTTTCTGTAACAGATTTTACGGATTCCATTACTGTGAAGATGTTTGCAAGAAATGACCAGGTAGAGGAAATCACTGCAGGAGTGAAGGAAAAGGCTTTTATTAAATTAAAGGGAATTACCACGATTGACCGGTTTGACAGTGAGCTTACCATTGGTTCTATAGTGGGAATCAAGAAGATTTCCAGCTTCCAGAATACAAGATTTGATAATGCGCCCCAGAAGCGAGTTGAGCTTCACTGCCATACCAAAATGAGTGATATGGATGGAGTTTCTGACGCAAAATCCTTGATTAAGAGAGCCTATGAATGGGGACATAAGGCCATTGCGATTACAGATCATGGCGTGGTACAGTCCTTTCCGGAGGCAAATCATTGTTTTGACGCTTGGGGTGGTGTGGTACCCCAGGAGGCAGATTTTAAGGTGATTTACGGAGTAGAGGCATACTTGGTAGATGATCTAAAAGGCATTGTACAAAATAGCAAGGGACAAAGCCTTCAGGATGCGTTTGTGGTGTTTGATATTGAAACCACGGGTTTTTCTGCTATGAAGGATAAGATTATTGAAATCGGTGCAGTAAAAGTAGTGGATGGAAAGATTACGGAACGGTTTTCTGAATTTGTAAATCCACAGATTCCCATTCCTTTCCGTATTGAACAGTTGACCAGTATTAATGACAATATGGTAAAAGACGCTCCGACTATTGATGTAATTTTGCCTAAATTTGAAGAATTTTGCCGTGGTTGTGTTATGGTGGCGCATAATGCAGAGTTTGATATGAGCTTTATTCAGAAAAACTATGAGGATTTGGGGATTGAAAGGGAAGATACCATTGTAGATACAGTAGGAATGGCACGATTTTTGCTACCTCAATTAAATCGTTTTAAGCTGGATACCGTGGCAAAAGCAGTGGGAGTTTCTCTGGAACACCATCACAGGGCAGTAGATGATGCGGCTTGTACGGCAGAGATTTTTGAAAAATTTATTCCTATGTGTGAGGAACGGGATATTACCAATCTGGATGAATTAAATGAAAAAGGTGCTGTATCTGTGTCATCTGTACAGAAAATGCCTACTTATCATGCTATTATTCTGGCAAAAAATGATGTGGGAAGGGTAAATCTGTACCACCTGATATCAGATTCCCATCTGATTTATTACCACAGACGGCCTCGTGTTCCTAAGAGCTTGTATTTGAAATATCAGGAAGGTCTTATGATTGGATCAGCCTGTGAAGCAGGGGAATTGTACCAAGCTGTGTTAAACGGAAGGCCAGAGCCTGAGATTGCCAGATTAGTGAATTTTTATGATTATCTGGAGATTCAGCCTTTGGGGAATAATGCCTTTATGATACGAAATGAAGACCGTTCTGATGTAAATTCAGAGGAGGATTTAAAGGAAATTAACAGGAAAATTGTGAAGCTTGGAGAAGCATTTAATAAGCCGGTGGTAGCTACCTGTGATGTGCATTTTCTTGATCCGGAGGATGAAGTTTACCGAAGAATTATCATGGCCGGAAAAGGTTTCGATGATGCGGATGACCAGGCGCCTTTGTATCTTCGTACTACAGAGGAGATGCTGGAGGAATTTTCTTATCTTGGAAGAGAAAAAGCAGAGGAAATTGTCATTGAAAATCCTAATAAGATTGCAGATATGGTGGAAAAAATTTCCCCGATTCACAAAGGTAAATGTCCTCCTGTCATTGAAAACTCGGATGCTATGCTAAGAGAAATCTGTTATAACAAAGCTCATGAAATCTATGGGGAAGAGCTTCCTAAAATGGTAGAAGAACGTCTGGAAAGGGAGTTAAATTCTATTATTTCTAATGGCTATGCGGTTATGTATATGATTGCCCAGAAGCTGGTATGGAAGAGTAACAGTGATGGTTATCTAGTGGGATCTAGAGGGTCTGTAGGTTCCTCTTTTGCAGCAACCATGTCAGGAATTACAGAGGTAAACCCTCTAAGTCCTCATTATTATTGCTCCAAATGTCACTATGCAGATTTTGATTCCCCTGAGGTTCGGGAATATTCTGGACGAGCGGGCTGTGATATGCCGGATAAGAACTGTCCTGTGTGTGGAGAGCCTTTGATAAAAGAGGGATTTGATATTCCTTTTGAAACCTTCCTGGGATTTAAAGGAGATAAAGAGCCGGATATTGACTTGAACTTTTCCGGTGATTATCAGGGAAAAGCCCACCGGTATGTAGAGGTTATTTTTGGTGCCGGACAGACTTTTAAGGCTGGAACTATTGGAACTTTGGCTGAAAAAACAGCCTTTGGTTATGTGAAAAATTATTATGAAGAGCGGGGACAGAGAAAGCGAAACTGTGAGATTAACCGTATTGTTCAAGGGTGTACTGGTGTGCGTAGAACTACAGGACAGCATCCGGGAGGAATCATTGTACTGCCTATTGGGTGGGATATTGAGGAATTTACCCCAGTGCAGCATCCGGCAAATGATATGAGTAGTGACATTATCACTACACATTTTGATTACCATTCCATTGATTCCAACTTGTTAAAGTTGGATATTCTGGGACACGATGATCCGACTATGATTCGTATGCTGGAGGACTTAACGGGTATCAATGCCAGGGAAATTCCTTTGGATTCCAAGGAGGTTATGTCATTGTTTAAAAGTACAGAAGCCCTTGGACTGACCCCTGAGGATATCCGTGGATGTCCTCTTGGCTGTCTGGGAATTCCAGAGTTTGGAACCGATTTTGCTATGCAGATGTTAATTGATGCGAATCCAACTTCTTTTTCAGACTTGGTGCGTATTTCTGGTTTATCCCACGGAACAGATGTGTGGCTTGGCAATGCACAGGATTTGATCAAATCAGGAACTGCAACCATTACCACCTGTATTTGTACTCGAGATGATATTATGATCTATCTCATTAACAAAGGACTGGAGCATGGACAGGCATTTACCATTATGGAAAGTGTTCGTAAAGGAAAAGGTCTGAAGCCGGAATGGGAAGAAGAAATGAAAAAGCATGATGTGCCAGATTGGTATATTGGATCTTGCAAAAAGATTAAATACATGTTCCCAAAGGCCCATGCAGCTGCTTATGTTATGATGGGATGGAGGATTGCTTACTGTAAGATTTTTTATCCACTAGCTTATTATGCATCTTATTTTAGTATTCGTGCCACAGCGTTTTCCTATGAACTCATGTGTCAGGGAAAGGAAAAACTGGAGTATTTTATGGATGACTATGAGAAACGGAAAGATACTTTGAGTAAGAAAGAACAAGATACTTATAAAGATATGAAGATTGTACAGGAAATGTATGCAAGAGGATTTGAGTTTGTGCCCATTGATATTTACAAGGCGAATGCTCATACATTTCAGATTATAGATGATAAACTCATGCCTGCGCTAGATACCATAGAAGGTCTTGGGGACAGGGCAGCAGATGCTGTAGTGGCAGCAGCAGAGGAAGGTCCATTCCTTTCCCTGGATGATTTCAGGAACAGAACAAAAGTAACAACGTCCACCATTGATCTAATGAATGATCTGGGACTTTTTGGAAAATTGCCGAAATCGAATCAGATGTCCTTGTTTGACTTCCAGTAAAGTTTTTTCTCTTTTTTTGAAAAAATTTATTGCAAGAAAGCATAATCCGCTATATTATGTAGTGGAAAAAAGAAAGAAGAGGAAAGGTGAAATTATGCAGGAATATAAACCATTTAAAGAAGGTAAAGTGCGTCAGATTTTCGATATTGGCGATCAGCTTGTAATGTATGCGACAGACAGAATATCTGCATTTGATTACATTCTGAAAAATAAGATTACAGATAAAGGTGCGGTTCTCACCCAAATGTCTAAGTTCTGGTTTGATTTTACAAAAGATATTGTTCCGAATCATATGATTTCCACAGATACGGAGGATATGCCGGAATATTTTAGACAGCCAGAGTTTCAGAACCATGTGATGCTTTGTAAAAAACTGGAAATGCTCCCTGTAGAATGTATTGTCAGAGGCTATATTACAGGAAGCGGATGGGCAAGTTACCAGGAAAATGGTACGGTATGCGGCATTTCCCTGCCGGAAGGCTTACAGGAATCTGATAAGCTGCCGGAACCTATTTATACACCGTCCACAAAAGCAGAAATCGGTGACCATGATGAAAATGTTTCTTTTGACGCGACAGTGAAAACTCTTGAAAAAGCATATCCGGGAAAAGGACTGGAGTATGCAGAGAAACTTCGTGATTATACCATTGCACTGTACAAAAAATGTGCAGAATATGCACTGACAAAAAATATCATCATTGCAGATACTAAATTTGAGTTTGGTCTGGACGAGAACGGAGAAGTGGTTCTAGGAGATGAGATGCTGACACCAGATAGTTCCAGATTTTGGCCATTAGAAGGTTATAAACCAGGACAGGGACAGCCTTCCTTTGACAAGCAGTATGTGCGTGATTGGTTAAAAGCAAATCCAGACAGTGACTTCTTGCTTCCGGATGAAGTGGTGAAAAAGACTGTTGATAAGTACATTGAGGCTTATGAATTGCTTTCAGGAGAGAAATTTTAAGAAATAGAAGAGAACTGGTTATGGTAAGCACATCATAGCCAGTTCTTCTACTATTATAAGTCCAATTCCCTTAACGCCTCCATCAACGCATTATTTTTCTCTGGACTCATGACGCAGAACCGTATAAAGGAGTTATCAAGAAACGGAAACGTGGAGCAATCACGAATCATTAGTCCTTTTCGGATGCAATGATCAAATACCATTTCAGAAGTCACATCTTCTCTCAAAATTTTTACCAGAAGGAAATTGGAACAGGAAGGATATACTTTGACATATTCCCAGGTGTTCAGTAAGTCATACAGACGATTCCGTTCACTGGTAATGAGAGCTCTTGTTTTTTCAATATATTCTTTATCTGAAAACATAATACATCCTGCAATCTCGGCCAGACTGTTAATGGTCCAGGGATTTTTCTTGGTATTGATGTATTTTAGCAAATCAGGATTTCCGGTAACTGCATATCCCAGACGCAGTCCAGGAGCAGCGAAAAATTTAGAAATTCCTCTTAAAACAATAAGATTATTATAATTGTTAGTCAACGGAATGGAAGAAATTTTGCTTCCTGCATCAGTAAACTCTTCATAAGTTTCATCTACCATAACAGAAATTCCGTACTGCATAGCACGATCCAGAATTTTTCGCATTTCTTTTCTGGTAATCGCTGTAGAAGTAGGATTATTAGGATTACACAGTACCAGAAGATCCAGGCTGTCATTCAGCTGGTTGCAAAAATCTTCCACATTTATCTGGAATAAGTCCTCTTCTTTCAAAGGGTAATAAAGAGTTTGTCCCCCTTGCAGGGCAATTTCACGTTCATATTCTGAATAGGTAGGTCCTAAAATCAGCGCCTTCTGGGGTTGAGTAGTCTGAATGAATAGGGAAATCAGCTCAGTAGAACCATTGCCCACAATAATATTGTCAAATTCAGCGCCAGTATAGGCACAGATGCTCTTGCGAAGTTTTGTATAATCACGGTCAGGATAAGTAGAAATGGCATCTACGTGTTTTGAAAGTGTATCCCTGAGCATGGGAGAGATGCCGAGAGGATTTACATTTGCAGAAAAGCTGGTAATGTCCTCTTTTCGAATATGGTAGATTTCTTCAATTTTTTCCAGGTCACTGCCATGGAAATGGTCTTTATGTTTTAGCATGGGTACGCCTCTCTTTCTGTTTTCCAGGTTCTGGCTGTGGATTGTACGTTGCACAGCATTACTTTGTAGTGTATAATTCATAGTAGCAGATTGTTATCAAGGATTCAATATAGAATTTAGGAATATACTAGACAGGGTAAGGGTGATAATTTGAAGACACGAATGGAACAATTGATAAACGGACGGTTTGAGTACGAAGTGCCAGAATTAGAGCTGTCAGCTACTGAAATCGTGCTGGATATCTTGCCAGAAGAGAAGTTTCGGGGAGAACTGGAGTTTTTGGCAGGGGATCATAGAAGAATCAAAGGAATGGCGTATTCTACTCACAGAAGATTACTTTTGGGAAAAGAAAAATTTTCAGGAGATAAAGTGAAGCTTCCTTATGGAGTTGATGCTGCTGGATTAGAAGGCCAGGATAAAATCGAAGGAGAAATTGTATTAAGCACCAGTATAGGAGAATACAGGGTGCCTTTTTCTATTACTGTTAAGAAACCAGAAGTTCGAACTTCACAGGGGACTGTGGGAACTTTAGAAGAGTTTGTAGAGCTTGCAAAAGATGATTTCAGAGAAGCATATCAGTTATTTACAGACACTTCTTTTGTACAGCTCTTAAAAGGAAGAGAAGAATTGTTGCCTTATTATGAGGCGCTAGCACAGGCACCGGTCCCCTATCAGAATCTGGAGGAATTTCTCATAGGAGCAGGATTTAAGAAACCTGTAACTCTGAGTATGGAAAAAGAATCTCTGGAATTATATGAGGTGCAGACTTCCCTGAAAGATACTTTGCGGATACGAAGAAGTGGCTGGGGATTTTTAAGGGCAGAGATTCAGACAGAAGGAGATTTTTTGGAGGTAGAGAAGACCTCCATTCAGGATGGACATTTTATTGGAAGTGTTTATGACCTGGAATATATTATCCGAAGAGATGGTCTTGGAAAAGGTAATAATTTTGGAAGGATTCAGATTAAGACGGTTTATGAAACTATTACCTATGAAATTATGGCATCTAAAAGCAGTAGGATTCAGGTAAATGTCACTGCTTATGAGAAGAAAAAAAGGCTGCAGGCAGCAAGGGAAATGCTGGACATGAAACTTGGACGCATAGATGCGCAAACCTGGAGTACACATATGCTGGACTTATTGGAAGAGTTAAAGGAAAATGGATATTACTCTATTGAGTGCCAGCTTTTTGAAGCCTATGTATATGTGATAAAAGATCAAAAGGAAGAGGCCAGAAGGCTGCTGGATTCTTTAGAAAAGAATCAAAGAATGTTGCAAGAAGAAGAATTAGAAGGTGCTTTTTTGTATTTGAATGAGTGTTCAGAACGAAGTACCCAGCTAAAGGAAAATGTTACCGCCAGATTACGGCAGCTTCATCAGCGTAGAGTAGATAGTTCTTTATTGTTATATATGATTATCCAGATGGATTCTGAGGCCATGCGGACTCAATCTAGAAAAATGTTTTTTTTAGAAGAACAATATAGAATCGGATGCAGAAGTCCATTTTTATACCTTATGGCGTGTCATCTGGCAGCAGAAGACGGCGCTGTATTCCGCAAGATGAATGGATTTACCATTCAAGTATTCTTATTTGCAAAGAAATATAACATTCTCACAGAAGAGATGGCGTTTCGGGCAGCAGATCTGGCAGGACAGATGAAAGGATTCTCTCAGAAGGTATATGAAATTTTGGAATATGCCTATGAACAGTATCCTTCCTCTCAGATGGTAAAAGAAATCTGTAAGCTGATTATGAAAGGAGAGCCAAGGAAACAGGAGTATTTCCGCTGGTATGAGCTGGCTGTATTATCCCAGCTGAAAATTACAGGCTTATATGAATATTATATAGAAACCATGAGTAGGAACTATCAAAAAGTTCTCCCAAAGGTGATTCGGTTGTATTTTGGTTACAATAATACTCTAAGTGATAAGAAAAAAGCCTTTGTATATAGCAATGTTATTCGGAATAAAGAGTTAGACCCAGAAACTTACCAGGCTTATCGAAATAAAATGGAGACTTTTGCCTACGAAAAAATCAAGGAAGGCAGAATGAACGAAGACTTTGCAGTAGTTTATCAGGAGTTCTGTGTGGATTCCAAAGATGAAAATGTTAGGTCTGCTCTGGCAAAGGTATTGTTTACCCAGAGAATTTATTGCGATGACCCTAAGATTAGGCGTGTGATTGTGAAACATGCTTCTATGAAAAAAGAACAAGTATATCTGTGTGCAGATAAGACTGCTTATATCTCTCTTTATACCAAGGATGCAGCCATCCTTTTTGAGGATAGCTGTCAGAGGCGTTATGTGGCAACGGTAGATTACAATATCCACCCTCTTTTGGATGTAGAGGAGTTATCAGGAAAACTTTTACAGGATGGGAGAAAGTATCCAGGAATGTTGCTGCATACCTGCGGAGAATTAAAACACGAATGTCCCATTAATGAGCAGAATAGCGAGAATTTCCAGGCAATTTTAGATGAAGATATCTTTACGGATGAATATAGACAGGATGTGAGAAAACGACTTCTATTGTATTATGAGTCCCAGATGGATAACCGAAATCTGAGAGAATCTCTTCGAGATATGGATTTCAGGGGATTTGCCAAGGTAAATAAGAGGCTGTTGATTACGATTTTGGTAAAACAGGATATGTTTTTGGGCGCCTATGACCTGGTATGTGAATATGGATATGAAAATATTGATATTCCTATTTTACTCCGTTTGTGCAGCCAGATGATTTTAAAATTAGAATTTGAATATGAAGAAGAAATGCTCCTGCTGGCGTCGTATATTGTTCAAACAGGGGTATATGATGAAGTGCTTTTGCGCTATCTGGTAAAACACTTTGAGGGACCGGTGAAGGAAATGGTGTGGCTGTGGGAGCGCGCCATGGGATTTGCGGTGGACTGTTATGGATTGGAAGAAAAGATTCTGCTTTATAGCATGTTTACCAGGTATGCACATCCACAAGGACTGAAAATATTGCAGGAATATTTAAGTCAAGGAGGACGGGAACAGGTGATTCTGGCCTACCTTACCTTTGAATCCTATGACTATTTTATAGGAGAAGAGAAAAAAGATAGATTTCTTTTTGAAGCTCTGGAGAAGATTTTGGAAAAGGGTGGAGAGTGCGATATTATTTGCAGACTGGCACTATTGAAGGCATATACAGAAAGTGGACAATGGGATGAAAAAAGAATGCATAGAGCTGCACAGATTTTAGAAGAATGTGCACAGGAACGGTTAAAATTTGCCTTTTTCCAGGACATGCCAAAAGAACTGTTACAAGTATGCCAGTTAGAGGATAAAGTATTTGTTCAGTGTAAGGCAGGACCAAATGCAAAAGTTACCCTGCATTATCAGATTGAGCGGGAACATGTGCTATCTGAGGAAAAAATGGAACCTATGAAAGAACGATATCAGGGAATTTATAACAAAGAGTTTGTGCTGTTTTATGGGGAAAAGCTCATTACCTATTTTGTCATAGAAAGAGAAGATGGTATAGAAACCACGCCAAAACAAGTGCTGCAGATAGAGAAAAACAGCTTCCAGGGAAGAAGTAAATATCAGATGCTAAACGCCATGCTGCAGATGAAGGAACAAGGAAATATTCAGGAGCTTTGTCTGGCAGAAGAATCATATTTAAGGCAGGAACAGCAGGTATGGCAGCTGTTTCCATTGTTGGATTAGGGAGGGGAAGAGGACATGAATGAGACACGAAATATTATTGTAGGTCTGGAAATTGGAAAAAGACAATCTCAGATCTGCTATTTTGACCGAAAAGAAAAAGAGCCTATTTCCATTTCCGTAAAGACAGGGAGTAATCAATATTTGTTTCCAACCATGTTATCCAAGAAGCCGGGGGAAGAAATTTGGCATTTTGGTATGGAAGCTCAGTATTTTTCCCAGAATGAAGGAGAAATTCCGGTAACTGGACTTTTGGGAATGTTTGGGAAAACAGAAGTAATTGTGGATGACAAGAAGAGAAAACCAGAAGAGCTTCTGGAATATTATCTGAGAGGATGTATTTCCCTGTTGGGAACTGCTGATCCAGCAAGGCAGATAAAAGCTGTGATGATTACAGTTCCCAAATTATCCAAAACCATGGTGTGGGCTCTTTATCAGGCAGGGGAACGCATGGGATTTAGTAGAAAACAGATTTTTCTTCAAGACTATGATGAGAGCTTTTACTATTATGTTATGAACCATAGAAGGGATAACTGGAACCGAAAGATAGGATGGTTTTTGTTTGAAGAAAATCAGGTTTCCTTTGCCAGTTTGTCTATTGACAGTCAAAAGCGACCTATGACAGCTCACATGGAACATGGTGTGACGGTAGAGCTTTCCAAGGATCCGGTGGAACGAGATGAAAATTTCTATCGATTTATTTCCAGATCTTGTGCAGCAGAACCTTACTCCAGTATTTATATTGTAGGGGATGGTTTTGATCAGGAATGGGCAGTGCGATCAACCCCCTATCTTTGTAAGAATCAGAGACATGTATATTATGGAAATAATCTTTATGTAAAGGGAGCCTGTTACGGTGCAAGAGAAAAATGTGATGAAGGAATTCTAAAAGGATATCTCTATCTCAGTCCTTCTCTGGTGCGCAACTATGTGTCTATGGAAATGATGGTGAATGGTTCGCCCAAAACTTATGTGCTGGCAGAAGCAGGAAAAAATTGGTATGAGATTCATACCGAGTTAGAATTTATTTTAGATGACAGAGAAGATTTGGAATTTTTAGTTACGTCCATGGATGGCAATACCAAGACCAGATGCAGTATGAAACTTCCAGGATTGCCAAAGCGTCCAAATAAAACTACCAGACTTCGTGTGACGATTTCTTATGAATCGGAAGAACTTTGTGTAATTCAGGCAGAGGATTTAGGCTTTGGAGAAATGTTTCCTTCAAATGGAAATGTCTGGATAGAGAAAGTATCATGGTAAAGGAGGACAAAATGAGCAGTTATATTTTATGTCAGGTAAAGAGAGCGTCCATGCCATATTATATTGAAAATATCAGTACCAATATTTACAGCATAGAGGAGCTTTGCTATTATTTTTACCATAATATTTATCTTTTGGATGAGACCATTTTAAATGAGCATTTGTGCGACTGGCTGCGAAAAGAGTTGGGCCTTGAAAAGCTATATAAACGTTTATATAAGGTGCTGGAAGACGGTCTTGGAACTTCGGAGTTTATTCTGGCCGTGTTTAAAGAAATTAATTATCTCACTCACAAAGAGTTTAAAGAGCTTAATGAAAAATTGAATCTTCTGGAACTACAGCCTGTTGTTTTACGGGAAAAGAAGAAAGGGGATTATCTGGTGGAGAACAAAATGTATGTGAATGCTATCAGGATTTATGAAAATGCCCTGCAAAAAGAAGATAAAGAAGGTCTGGGAGAACAGTTTAGTGGTGGAATTTATCATAATATGGGATGTGCGTATCTGCACTTATTTCAATTTTCCGATGCTGCTAAATGCTTTTTTAATGCTTATAAGGTTCTGCATACCCAACAGGTGTTAGATCACTATCTCATGGCGTCCTATATGGAACAGCCGGAAAAATTCGAAAAAGCCTGTGAAGAGATGGAAATTTCCGAGGAGCAGAAACAGGAAATTCTTCAAAAAATGGAAGGAGTGAAGCAGGAGACCAAGCCTGTAGAGATAGAAAAAGCAGATGAAAATTTAAATGGGTTTATCCGAGATTACCACAGAAGCACTGGATTTTAACTTGTGTTTTGATTTGTGATGATATATAATCCAGATGTGTTATACCGAGTTTATAGAAGACAGAGAGGTAAAAAGATGAGTACAGACAGATATGTAAGTCCATTATCCGAGCGTTATGCAAGTAAAGAGATGCAATATATTTTTTCTCCGGACATGAAGTTCCGTACCTGGAGAAAATTATGGATTGCACTGGCAGAGACAGAAAAAGAACTGGGACTGAATATTACCCAGGAGCAGATTGATGAACTGAAGGCAAATGCAGACAACATTAATTATGAAGTTGCCAAAGAAAGAGAAAAAAAGGTGCGTCATGATGTTATGTCACACGTATATGCGTATGGTGTACAGTGTCCGAAAGCAAAGGGAATTATTCATCTAGGAGCAACCAGCTGCTATGTAGGTGACAATACGGATATTATTGTTATGACAGAGGCTTTGAAATTAGTTCGTAAAAAATTGGTGAATGTGATTGCAGAACTGGCAAAATTTGCCCAGGAGCATAAAGAACAGCCAACGCTTGCATTTACCCATTTTCAGCCTGCACAGCCTACAACCGTAGGAAAAAGAGCAACTCTTTGGATGCAGGAATTCCTGTTAGATTTGGAAGATTTGGAGTATGTACTTGGCACCATGAAATTATTGGGATCTAAAGGTACCACAGGTACACAGGCCAGCTTCCTGGAATTGTTTGATGGCGACCAGGAAACCATTGACAAAATTGACCCAATGATTGCACAGAAAATGGGATTTAAAGAGTGTTACCCAGTTTCAGGACAGACGTATTCTAGAAAAGTAGATACCAGAGTATTAAATGTCTTGGCAGGGATTGCTGCAAGTGCACATAAGTTTTCTAATGATATCCGTCTGTTGCAGCATTTAAAAGAAGTAGAAGAACCTTTTGAGAAGAGCCAAATCGGTTCCTCTGCTATGGCTTATAAGAGAAATCCGATGAGAAGTGAAAGAATTGCGTCACTGTCCAGATTTGTTATGGTGGATGCTTTAAATCCGGCGATTACTTCTGCAACTCAGTGGTTTGAGAGAACTTTAGATGATTCTGCGAACAAACGCCTTTCTGTTCCAGAAGGCTTCTTGGCTATTGATGGTATCTTAGATCTTTGTTTAAACGTAGTAGACGGATTAGTAGTATATCCAAAGGTTATTGAAAAACGTTTAAGAAGTGAGCTGCCATTTATGGCAACCGAAAATATTATGATGGATGCTGTAAAAGCAGGTGGAGATCGCCAGGAACTTCATGAGAGAATCCGAGAATTGTCCATGGAAGCAGGAAAAAATGTAAAAGTAGAAGGAAAAGAAAACAACCTTTTGGAACTCATTGCAGCAGATCCGGCTTTTAACATGACATTAGAAGATTTGCAGAAAACCATGGATCCTGCAAAATATACAGGAAGAGCGGCTGTACAGGTGGATAACTTCCTGAAAAATGTGGTAAATCCTGTATTAGAAGCGAACAAAGAGCTTTTGGGAATGACAGCAGAAATAAATGTATAAAATACAGGGTACCAGAGGGAGGAAAAGGAGAGCAAATATATGAATCAGGAAAAAAAGGGAAGAGCCATTGCATTGCTTCCTATTGGAGTATTTTTAGTGATTTTTATTGGAGCGGGTGTGCTGTTCCACGACTTTTATACTATGCCAGCAATTGTAGGTTTTCTCATTGCACTGATTGTGGCTTTTTTACAGAACAAAAGGCTGCGTTTTGCAGATAAATTATCCATTGTATCGAAGGGAATTGGAGAAGAGAATATTGTTACCATGTGTCTCATTTTCCTGGCAGCAGGAGCGTTTTCAGGAACCATTCAGGCAGCAGGAGGTGTGGAAAGTACCGTAAATCTGGGACTGTCTATAATGCCTTCTTCCGTTGCTGTTGTGGGATTGTTTGTGATTGGATGCTTTATTTCTGTTTCTATGGGAACTTCTGTAGGTACAATTACAGCTATGACTCCTATTGGAGTAGGAATTGCAGAAAAAACAGGGATTGCCATGCCAATTTGTGTAGGAGCAGTGGTATGTGGAGCCATGTTTGGGGATAACTTATCCATGATTTCTGATACAACCATTGCAGCTGTAAGGACTCAGGGATGTGAGATGAAAGATAAGTTTAAGGAAAACTTCCTTATAGTACTTCCGGCAGCCATTATTACAGCAGTTTTATTCTTTGTCCTGGCAAGAGGAAATGCAGGAGAAATTGAAGGAAATCTGCAGTATGATATCATTAAAGTTGTGCCTTATCTGGTAGTGCTTATTGGTGCGCTGATTGGTGTCAATGTGTTCCTGATTCTCATTGTGGGAACTGTATTAGCTGCTTTGGTGGGCGTAGGAACAGGGGCTTTTGCTATTGGCGAACTGTTCCAGAAAATGGGTGCTGGTGTAACCAGCATGTATGATATTACTGTGATTTCCATTATAGTAGCAGCCATTGTGGCGTTGGTGAAAGAATACGGTGGTATCGAGTTTATTTTGAATCTCATTAAGAAAAGAATTAATGGTCCACGAGGTGGAGAGTTTGGGATTTCTGTGCTGGCGCTTTTAGTAGACTGCTGTACTGCTAATAACACAGTTGCTATTGTTATGGCAGGGCCTATTGCAAAAGAAATCAGTGATGAATTTGGAGTTTCTGCAAAGAGAAGTGCCTCCTTATTAGATATCTTTGCTTCTGTAGGACAGGGGATGATTCCCTACGGTGCCCAGCTTCTCACTGCAGCAGGATTGTCTGCATTATCACCTGTGCAGATTATGCCGTATTTGTTCTATCCTATTTTGATGGGAGTCAGTGCAGTGCTGTTTATTGTGTTTAGGAGGAGAGCAGCGTAGAAGAATAGAAGAAGATGAACAAAAGGATTTCAGCTTAAAGAAGCAGAAAGCTAAAAGAAAGTTTTTAAAATTTTACTTTATTTCTGCACTAACTTGTAGTATGATACTGTAGTTAAAAGAAACCAGTTCAAGATTACAGGAGGAATCAAACATGGTAAAAGCAGTTGTAGGAGCAAACTGGGGAGATGAAGGAAAAGGGAAGATTACAGACATGCTGGCTCAGGAAGCTGACATTGTTGTAAGATTTCAAGGAGGAGCCAATGCCGGACATACGATTGTAAATAATTATGGCAAGTTCGCACTTCATACTCTTCCATCCGGTGTATTTAATAGCAATACTACCAGTATTATCGGGAATGGTGTTGCGCTGAATATTCCGGTGTTGTTCAAGGAGATACAGTCTATTGTAGAGAAGGGTGTTCCTATGCCGGACATTAAGGTGTCAGACCGGGCACAGATGGTGATGTCCTACCATATTAAATTTGATGAGTACGAAGAAGAGAGATTGGCAGGGAAATCTTTCGGCTCCACCAAATCAGGAATTGCTCCATTCTATTCAGATAAATTTGCAAAAATTGGATTTCAGGTAAGTGAACTCTTTGCAGAGGAAGAGGTACTGCTGGAAAAGGCAGAAAACATTTGTGCAAAGAAGAACATTATGCTGGAACACTTATACCACAAACCATTGTTAAAACCAGAGGATATTCTGGAAGAGCTGAAGCAGTACAAAGAAATGGTTGCGCCTTATGTGTGTGATGTTTCTGCTTTGCTTTGGAATGCACGAAAAGAAGGAAAGGAAATTCTACTGGAAGGACAGTTAGGTTCCTTAAAAGATCCGGATCACGGTATTTATCCTATGGTGACTTCTTCCTCTACATTGGCTGCTTACGGAGCCGTGGGAGCAGGAATTCCACCTTATGAAATCAAGAAGATTATTACTGTGTGCAAGGCTTATTCCAGTGCAGTAGGAGCAGGTGCTTTTGTATCTGAAATCTTCGGAGAAGAGGCAGATGAATTAAGACGCAGAGGCGGTGACGGTGGAGAATATGGAGCTACCACAGGACGTCCAAGACGTATGGGATGGTTTGATTGTGTGGCTTCTAAATACGGATGCCGAATTCAAGGAACTACAGATGTGGCCTTTACCGTATTGGATGTGTTGGGATATTTAGATGAAATTCCTGTTTGCGTGGCATATGACATTGATGGGGAGATTACCACCGAATTTCCTACCACTCACCTTCTGGAAAAAGCAAAACCAGTACTGGAAGTTCTTCCAGGATGGAAATGCGATATCAGAGGAATTAAAAAATATGAAGACTTACCAGAAAACTGCCGCAAATATATTGAATTTGTAGAAGAAAAACTGGGCTTCCCAATTACCATGGTATCCAATGGGCCAGGGAGAGATGAGATTATTTACAGGTAAATAAAAATAGGGAATCATTGCAGAAAAGAGATGCAGTGATTCCCTATTTTTCGTTCATAGGTTTATCTTTCTGGGAAAGAAGTGTTTAATTGTGATTCTTTTTCCGTTGTGCTCTTATAACCAATAGGAATATAGCAGTAGCAGATACAAAGAGAACCGTATAAAGGAAAATTTGGCTTTCGTCTCCGGTTTTTGGTATCTGTCGTCCATCAATTCGTTCAAAAGATACGGAGATGGTCTGGTTTGCTTTCACATTGGAAATCGTATATTTGTTATTTTTGATAGTCACTTGTTTTCCGTTTACGAATACTTTGGAAACTTTATAGTCTTTGTTTGGAGTAAAAGTAAATTCTGTGCTGCTGCCTTCTTTTACCTCAATAGTTCCAGAAGGACTAATTTTGCCATATTTATCAGAAGATGCTTGTATGGTGTAAACCGGAACTACAGCTTTAAAGGAAACACTGGAGGTTTTGGTAAGGCCAGTGCCTTTCCAAGAACCAGAAGTGTGCTCCTCTAATTCGTACCCTACTGTGAGACAATAATCTCCTACTTTATCCAGAACAAAAGTTACATCATAAGGGGCAGATTTCCAACTACTGTAATTTTTTCCATCCCAAGTCCAGGTTTTAGGAACCCAGCGGGAATCCCAGTTACCAGGGGAAGTCTGATTCATTCCAGTACCCACAGCAGTTGCAGTTAGTTTTGTGTCACGGTAATAGGTGCCATTCGCTTTGATGCCTTCAATAGTACCCTGAAAAGCCATGTAGGTTTTATAGGTGATAGCAGGACTTTCTTTACTTGGCATAGCTTTATCAGAGTCAAAGGCTTTTCGGGCAATAAATTGATAAGAAGTATTTTCTTTTAAGCCGCTGAATACATTGCCACTTTGCCATTTCCAAGTAGTTCCATCCGTGGAAATAGCATATTCTAGAGACTTCTGAGCCTGGAGGGTAATGGAAGTTTCACTGCGACCAGACAGTTTTGGTGCTTCTGGCGCTTGGGCTGCTATGGATTTTGTGGTTATAATCAAAGGTTTGCTGATTTCACTTGGCATGGCCTCTTCATCATTGAAGATGATTCTAGTAACAATTTGATACTCTGTTTCCGGTGATAAGTTTTCAAAATTACCACTTGTGTTCCAGCTAATCGGTTTACCATCTTTTAATAAGGAGTACTCCTGGCCTGTCACAGAATGAATCTGGATTCGAGTATCTGTTTTTTCCGAAAGCTCAGGAGTAGCAGGAGCCTTGGCGGCAGATGATTTTGTGGTCACTTTTAATGGTTTACTATTCTCGCTGATTTCAGTATCTGTTTTGATTCTGGTAACAAAGCTGTAATCGGTAGATGGTTTTAAGTATTTAAAAATACCTGAAGCTTGCCATACCAAATCTTTTTCATCCTGAATCATAGCATATTCTTGTTTTTCCTCTGTATTTAAAATGATTTCAGTATCAGTAACAGAGGCAGCAGTGGGTGCATCAGGGGCATTTACTGGTTTCGGAGTGGTATCTTTTGGAGGTTGAATATCCATTGGTGGTGCATTGATTCCTTCCGGTTTCTCATCCGTAGGAGAATCTACATGGGAATCAGAGTGAGGAGTTGCCATCTGGAGTTTATTCGTGTTATCTGTAGAAGGAGGAGTTTCCCCCTGAGACTTTGTATTATCAGGAGTAGTAATGTTTTCCTGCTCTTTTTGAACATCTGTGCGAATGGTAAAGACAGGGAGTTCTGTTTCCTCCTGGCTATTTTTTTCGCGGTAGGTAAATTTGTAATCTGTGTCTGCTTTTAAATCCTGGAATATAACAGTTTGTTTTTCAAGGTTGTATTGATCGTCTGTAGCCCATTTCCAGATAAGAGTATCTGTTTTTTCATCTTTTACCTGCAGGGCGTATTCCAGATTTTCCTGGGTTTGTAAGGTAATACTAGTATCTGTTTTGGAAACAACTTGTGGTTCTTTTGCTTCTTTATTATTTTCTGCTGCTGAAACATGTAAAGTTGAGAAAACACCAGAAGTTCCAATGAGTACCAGAGCCAGAAAAAAAGCCAGTGTTTTTTTCATTGCTTTCATCATACGGGGTCACCTCGCTTTTGTATGAGATAGAAATAAATTGACGTGTTTTGTTATCCCTATTATACCAGATATTTACAGTAAATAATAGTAAAAATAGAAAATTATTAGAAAATTAATGGGTTCTTAAAGAGTTATAATAATCTTGAAAAGATATTAAGGATATGTTACATTTAGTGGGGCAAAACAAGCTTTGCCACAAATAAAGAGAACAGAGGATAAGATTGAAAATGAAAATATGGAATAGAAGAAAATGGATGAGACTGGTCTGTGGACTTAGTATTCTCGGAATCTGCAGCTTTGCAGCGCCAGTTTTTGCAGCAGATGTATCTGGAGAAAGGCAGGAAGAGAGTGTCACTTCTATGGATGAAGATGGGAATATGAAGAAAGTGGAGAGTGGTCCCAAATTAATTGAAAATCCAGTAGGTCCCAATAAATCCAGGACGGGAGAACCTCAGGTGGTGAATTTCCGCACGAAAAACAATGCAGTAACCGAATTTATTGAACAGGAAACAGCTAAACCAGGATATACCAATGGAGCTTATGGTGCAGACGCTGTATATCTGGGTTATGCAAATGGAAAATACAAGTTTATGCTTTCTGGGGTAGTAGGCTGGGTAAAAGAGAGTGAAGTGCAGGTAGTGAATCTTTCACAGGCAAAGGCAGTGAGCTGCTATGAAGTAAAAGATGGAAAACTATTACATCACATTGTGCAGGACATGACAACACCAGGATATGCTACCAGTTTGAATAATGGTTCGGCCCCATCCTATCTTGAGCCAGGAAGCACTTATTATAGTTATGATGGACATTATTTTTACCGAGACTATGGTGTGATGGTGTCAGATTATCGGAAGGATGAGAGGGGGCAATCTGTAAATCCAGAAGAACCTTATTATAATTATTTCCAGTATCTTCCTATGCGGAGTCAGTCATCTTATACAGGTGAAGAAATCGACACCATGTTCAATGGAATGCTCAAAAAAGATTCTAAAATGAAAGATACCGGAGAAGTTTTTGTGAGTAATCAGGATACATATGGTGTGAATGCACTTCTTATGACCGGTATCGCAGCCAATGAAAGCAACTGGGGGAAAAGCAGTATCAGTCAGAAAAAGAATAATCTGTTTGGATTAAATGCTACAGATGCTTCACCTGGAATGAATGCGAATCAGTATAGCAGTGTTGCTGCCTGTATTGAAGATTTTGCAAATGGATGGATGTCCAGAGGGTATCTTTACCCGAAAGATTATCGCTATAATGGTGGCTTTCTTGGTAATAAAGCAAGTGGGCTGAATGTAAAATACGCTTCGGATCCTTACTGGGGAGAGAAGGCAGCAAATATTGTATGGAGATTAGACCATACAATGGGAGAAAAGGATACAGGGAAATATATCCTGGCAGTCAAAGAAATCGTGCCAAAAGATCATATTTCTGTAAATGTACGAAAAGAGCCCTCAGCTTCTTCTACACTTTTGTATAAAACAGGAAAAGCAGCCAATTATGTAGTGCTGATACGAAAGCCAGAGCCAGTAGACGGATTTTATGAAATTCAAAGTGATGGTGTGCTGGATAAAGAAAGAAGCAAAGTAGTAAAAGAAAACGGAACTTATAATTTTGAACAGATGTATGGTTATATGTCCTCAGATTATCTCACAGTTATAAGTAAAGCAGAAAACCAAGGACAACAAGAACAGGAACCCGTTGTACCAGAAGAAAAACGGTTAGATGCTATCCAAATTACCGTGCCGCCTGCAAAAACAGCTTATATAGAAGGGGAAACGTTTGATAAAACAGGAATGCAGGTTTTGGCATTATGGAGTGATGGAAAGAAAACAGATGTAACAGCAGAAATCCAGTACGTAAAGGAACCTTTAAAACAGACAGATACAGAAATCAAGATTCAGTATACTTATGGAAATGTGATAAAAGAAGCAGTACAAGCCATTACTGTAGCGGCAAAAGAACCACAACAGGAACCCAAGCCAGAGCAAAATCAGGAATTGGAGGAGATTACCCTGTTTGTAACGCCAGAAGCAGTAGAAGTTTCCAAGGGTGGAACTCAGCAGTTTGGTGTAACCGTAAAAAGTGAGACAGGAAAAGTGCCTCAGTTGGTTTGGACTGTGGTTGGAAATCAAAGTGAGAAGACAATCATAGATGGACATGGGAAGTTGACAGTAGGAGATGATGAAACCGCAGATAAAATTATTGTCAGGGCAGCGTTGGCAGTAGATAACAGCAGAGGAGCCGATGCAGTGGCTGTCATTGCAAAAGAACAGGAAGAGCCTGAGAAACAGGAGAATGAAGCTGTAACACCAGAAGAACCAGAAAAGCAGCCGGTAGAGGACAACAAAACGCAAGAGATAGAGCAGAATCTTTCGGGGCAAGAAGTCAGCCAGGAATTGTCAAAATCAGAAGAGAAGCAACCACAGGAGAAGCAGCAAAAGAAAAAAGAAAGTGCAAAAACAGGAGATGAAACACAGATTTTATTCTTTGTTTTAACAGGAGGTTTAGCAGTGTTGGTGTTGTTGCATCTGACAGTAAAAAGAAAGAAACAAGATATGTGATTAAAAAAAGCGGTGGGAAGGACAGTCTTTTATAGACATATCCTTCCTGCCGCTTTTGGGTTAAATTTTGTGAATTTCCATATCTTTTGGCAGAAGTAAATCCAGAAGAATGGATACAACAAAGACTACTGCCACGCAGTTTCCACCAAAGACATCCTGAATAATCTGTGGAAATACATGCCAGATACCTGCCTCTGTAGCAGATGTTGCGCCAATACCTACAGACAAGGAGAGAGCTGCAATCGTGGTATTTCTCTGATTAAATCCAGCTCTTGCCAGCATTTGTACACCGCTGACCATAATGGAACCAAACATCATAATCGTGCATCCGCCTAAAACAGCATCTGGCAAGGATGCAAAAAAGGCACCAATAGGGGGAAACAGTCCTGCCAGAATCATACACACAGCACCGGTCATAATAGCAAAACGGTTTACAACTTTTGTCATGGTAATGAGTCCAATGTTTTGGCTAAAAGAAGTAACTGGCGGACAGCCAAAGAGTCCGGACAAGGTACTGGCAAAACCGTCACAAGCCAGAGAACCGGAGATTTCCTTTTCATTTACTTCCCGTTCTAGACCAGTAGCACAAAGAGCTGAGGTGTCACCAATGGTTTCCGCTGCAGATACCAGGAAGATAATAGCCACAGAAACAATAGCGCCTACATGAAATTCCGGCATAATGGGCAGAAGAGAAGGAAGTGCAAGAAATCCTCTTTCCAGGATACCGGAGAAATCCACCATGCCCATAACAGAAGCCAAAATGTAGCCAACAATCAATCCAAAAAGCACAGATAACTGTTTCCAGAAGGACTTTGCAAAAATATTAAAGAGCAGGCATGCAACCAGAGTGACAGTGCCAAGAATCAGATTCTTTGGAGAACCAAAATCTTCCGTATAACCACCGCCAAAAGAACGGATGCCAACAGTAAGAAGAGAATAACCAATAGTAGTAACCACTGCTGCAGCCACAACCGGAGTAATAATCCTGCGCCAGTATTTTGCCAGAAGTCCTAAGGTTCCTTCCATTACGCCGCCTATGAGTACAGCGCCGACAACAGTTCCATAGCCATAAGAACTTCCAACATAAGTAAGAATTGTTACAAAAGTAAAACTCACACCCATGACAATGGGAAGGCCGGAGCCAATGCGCCAGAGGGGATAGAGCTGAATTAAAGTGGCAATTCCTGCAATAAACATAGCGTTTTGTAATAAGAGTGCGGTTTTTGCTTGGTCCAGTCCTGAAGCCGTTCCAATAAGAATAATGGGGGTCAGGTTAGACACAAACATAGCCAGAATATGCTGAATACCAAAAGGAATGGCTTTTCCAAGAGGTACCTGGCCGTCCAGCTTGTAAATGTTGCTGATACTTGCATTGCTAGATGGTTTCGTTTTCATAATTTTCTCCATAATCTTTTGTATATCGGTTCTTAGTATATCTGTTCAAGAAGGCAGAAGCAAGAAAAATCTTTGAGGTTTTCCATTGTAATTAGAAGTAGGATGGGATAGAATGAAAGGATAGAAGGCGAGGAATAAAAAAATGGAAAATACAGAAATTTTAGCCATTTACGGCACGAATTATAAAGAAATGACAAAAAAACTTTTGGAAGAAGGAAATATGGCAGAGAGAATCCCAGACAAGGAATGCAGAATCGGCATTAAGCCGAACCTGGTATCTCCTTCAGAACCCTCCTGGGGAGCCACTACACATCCGGAAATTGTGGCAGGAATTATTGAATATCTACAGGAACAAGGTTTTCGGAATCTAGTGATGCTGGAAGGCTCCTGGGTGGGAGATAAGACAGCAGAGGCAGCAGAATTATGCGGATATTATCACTTGTCTAAAAAATATCAGGTGGAATTTCTGGATATGCAGAAAGATTCTTATGAAGCTTATGATTGTGAAGGTATGGATTTAAGAATCTGTGATGAAGCGGTGAAGTTGGATTTCCTTATTAATGTGCCGGTGATGAAGGGGCATTGTCAGACAAAGATGACGTGCGCTCTGAAGAATATGAAAGGTTTGATTCCTAACGTAGAGAAACGCCACTTTCACGCAATGGGACTTCATAAGCCGATTGCTCATTTATCATCCAGGCTGCGCCAGGATTTTATTGTGGTAGATAATATCTGTGGAGATTGGGATTTTGAAGATGGAGGAAATCCAGTGGTGATGAACCGGATTATGGTGGCAGCGGACCCTGTGCTTTGTGATGCATTTGTGTGTCATCTCATGGGATATGAGGTAGAAGAAGTTCCTTATATTAGAATGGCAGAGGAACTGGGTGTGGGACTTGGAGATTGGGAATTGGCAAAATATCAAGAATTAAATCAGCCAGAAAAAGGAATTTGCACACCAAAAGAGCGAAAAGTAGTGGAGCTGGCCGATGCAGTGGAAGAAGTAGAATCCTGCAGCGCTTGCTATGGATACTTGCTGCCTGCATTGCAAAGATTAAAAGAAGAAGGTCTGTTTGAAAAACTTCAGGACAAAATCTGTATTGGACAGGGTTATAGAGGAAAAACAGGGAAGCTGGGAATTGGTCAGTGTACCAGAAAATTCGAATATCATCTGGAAGGATGTCCGCCAACAGAAGGGGCGATTTATGAGTTTTTGAAGGAGTATTTGGAGGAAAATTAAAAAATTTTGAAATGAAAAATGTCGGTTTTACCTTGAAAGCAATAGGATATAGTAGTAATATATAAATATTTGTGAACATATAAAGTAAAGGAAGGATAAAGAATATGATAGGACAGAAAAAAAAGCAGGAGAGCTTGCTGGATTTGCAATGGGTCAGAAGGGCGTTGCTTTTAGCTCTGTTTGATATTGCAATTATAATTGCTTCATCACTGCTTGCTTTATTCGCACGTTTTGATTTTTCATATGCTCAAATAGAGGTACCATATTTATCAAATTTGTACCATTATTTACCAATCAGTATTATAGTGAATTTGCTTATTTTTTATTTTTGTAGAATGTACCATAGCCTTTGGAAGTTTGTAGGGGTTCATGAGTTTGGATATATGCTCCTTGCCAATGGGATTTCTTTTTTCGTACAGATTACAGGCATGTATTTGATGCAGTATTCCATGCCGAGAAGTTATTTCTTCTTTCAGATTATTTTGCAGACAGCGATGGTTTGTGGGGTAAGATTTTCTTACCGATTTATACGCCATCTGAAAGAGGTGAAGGAACAGAAATTTTCCAGGAAGAATAAACGGAAACGTGTTATGGTCATTGGAGCTGGAGAAGCCGGAAAAGCAATTATAAAAGAAATTATGGATAGCAAATATTTGTCTATGAGAATTTGCTGTGTAGTAGATGATGACCGTAATAAAGAAGGACGTTATCTAGATGGGGTTCCTATTGTTGGAAACAGATCTACCATTCTGAAAAACGTAGAAAAATATAAAATAAACAGTATTATTTTGGCAATTCCATCTGCACCTTTGGAAGAAAAGAAAGATATTTTAGACATTTGTAAAATGTCCGGTTGTGAATTGAAAACGTTACCTGGCATATATCAGCTGATTGATGGAGAAGTGAATGTAAGTAAACTTCGTGATGTGGAAATCACGGATTTATTGGGGAGAGAACCAATCCAGGTAAATCTTGATGAAATTATGGGATATGTGAAGGGCAAAGTGGTTATGGTGACAGGCGGAGGAGGCTCTATTGGAAGTGAGCTATGCCGTCAGATTGCGGCTTACCAGCCGAAACAATTGATTATTTTTGATATTTATGAAAATAATGCTTATGAAATTCAGCAAGAATTGCAGCGTCATTATCCAGAGTTGAATCTGGTGACATTGATTGGTTCTGTGCGGAATACACACCGTATGAACAGTATTTTTGAAATCTATCACCCAGATATTGTTTATCATGCGGCAGCTCATAAACATGTGCCTTTAATGGAAGATAGCCCCAATGAAGCAATTAAAAATAATGTGTTTGGAACGTATAAAACAGCAAAAGCTGCCAGTGAAAATGGAGTTAAACGTTTTGTGTTGATTTCTACAGACAAGGCAGTAAATCCTACTAACATCATGGGAGCTTCCAAGCGTTTGTGCGAAATGATTGTTCAGAGCTTCAATAAAATATCTGATACAGAGTTTGTTGCAGTGCGTTTTGGAAATGTACTGGGAAGTAATGGAAGTGTCATTCCATTATTTAAAAAGCAGATAGAAGAAGGTGGTCCGGTAACAGTTACGGACAAGAATGTCATTCGTTATTTCATGACCATTCCAGAAGCGGTTTCCCTGGTTCTTCAGGCAGGAGCTTATGCAAAGGGGGGAGAAATTTTTGTCCTAGAAATGGGAGAACCAGTAAAAATTGATGATATGGCAAAGAATTTGATTCGATTGTCTGGTTATACTCCGGATGTGGATATTAAGATCGAATATACAGGACTCCGTCCAGGAGAAAAACTGTATGAAGAACTTCTGATGGCAGAGGAAGGTATGAAAGAGACGGCCAATAAGTTAATCCATATCGGAAAGCCTATTGAAATGAACGAGGATGAATTCTTTCTGCAATTGGCAGATTTAAAAGAAGCCTGCTATCAGGATGATGCACACATCAAAGAAAAGGTCGCGGAGATGGTACCGACTTACCATATTAAAAATGAGGATATAAAAATGGCAGTTCAGTAACTTGCTTTTATAGAGAAACAAGGTATAATAAAAATAAGAATTAAGAAAATTGGGAGATTATAGAATTATGAAAGTACCATTTTCACCACCAGACATTACAGAAGAAGAAATTGCTGAAGTAGCAGATACCTTGCGAAGTGGCTGGATTACTACAGGACCAAAAACAAAAAGATTTGAAAATGAAATTGCGGCGTATTGTCATACTGCAAAAGCAGCGTGTCTTAATTCAGCGACAGCATGCCTGGAATTAAGCCTTCGGATTCTGGGTATTGGAGCGGGCGATGAGGTTATTACCAGTGCCTATACTTATACTGCATCATGTAGTGTTATTTGTCATGTAGGTGCGACTCCTGTTCTGGTAGATACAGTTCCAGGGATGTATGATATGGATCCAGAAAAAGTTAGTCAGGCAGTAACTGAAAAAACGAAGGCAATCATTGCTGTAGATTTGGCAGGAATTATTTATCCATATTATGGAGAATTACTTCAAATTGCAGAGGAAAAAAAGAATCTTTTTCGACCCAAAAATGAAATACAGGAAACGATGGGAAGAATAGCTATACTTGCAGACGCTGCTCATGCTTTTGGGGCTTGTAGAGACGGAAAGATGGCGGGAGAAATTGCAGATTTTACCAGTTTTTCCTTTCATGCTGTGAAGAATCTGACAACTGCAGAAGGTGGTGGTGCTGTATGGAAAACCATTTTGGGTATAAAAGATGAGGAGATTTATCAGCAATATATGTTATTTTCCCTTCACGGTCAAAACAAAGACGCATTAGCAAAAACTCAGCTTGGGAACTGGGAATATGACATTGCCGGACCGTACTACAAATGTAATATGACGGATATTATGGCGTCTATAGGGCTTGTACAATTAAGAAGATATCCTGGCATTTTAAAGAGAAGACGAGAGATTATTGAGAAGTATAATAAAGCATTTAAAGGATTAGATATTGAAGTTCTGGAGCATTATGGTGAAAATCATACATCCAGCGGTCATTTATATCTGACGCGTTTAATAGGGAAAAGCAGAGAAGTGTGCAACGAAGTTATTGTCAAAATGGCAGAGGCAGAGATTGCAACAAATGTGCATTACAAACCACTTCCTATGATGACTGCATATAGGAATCTGGGATTTGATATTAAAAATTATCCAAATGCCTATGAAATGTTTCAGAATGAAATTACTTTGCCCCTTAACACTTGTCTGACAGATGAACAGGTGGAATTTATTATTGAAACCTATAGAAAAATAGTAAAGGAACTGTAAGCATGTTAAAGCGTTGGGATGCACTTCCGCAGGAAATGAAACAGGAAGAAGTTAAAAAATATTATAAATACTTGTCTAAAAAGCGTGGGACACTTGTTGTCAAACGTTTTTTGGACGTGGTTTTGGCATTTATTTTAACCGTTCTTTTGTCACCAGTGATGCTTATACTGGCAGTATGCATTAAACTGGACAGCAAAGGGCCGGTTTTTTATCGTCAGGAGAGAGTAACTCAGTATGGAAAAAAATACCGTATTTTTAAGTTCCGGACTATGGTAACAGACGCTGATAAAAAGGGTCCGTTAGTGACAACCGGACAGGATTCCAGAATTACCAGAATGGGGAACAAATTGCGCAAATGCCGTCTGGATGAACTTCCGCAGTTATTTAATGTGCTTACAGGAGATATGAGTTTTGTAGGGACAAGACCGGAAGTGCAGAAATATGTAGACAGCTATTCTCCAGAGATGATGGCAACCCTTTTACTTCCAGCTGGAATCACTTCCAGAACAAGTATTGTTTATAAAGATGAAGATGAAATTTTAGACAAATATAGTCAGACAACAGATAAAAGTACAGATGAAATTTATGTAGAATATGTTTTACCAGAGAAAATGAAATATAATTTAGAGTATTTGAAACAGTTCAGTATATGGGGTGATTTTAAGATTATGATTGATACAGCCCTGGCAGTGCTGAGATAAACAGGAGATGAATATGAAAAAAATAGCAGTGATTTCCATGGGTGTGAAACTCGACAATGAAAAGGGATACAGCCGTTTTCGGTATATTGGAGATTTTCTTTCTGATGCAGGATATCAGGTAGATTTAATCACTACAACCTTTCAGCATTGGGAGAAAGCCCAGAGAAATCTTGATGAAATAAAAAAAGAAAACTATAAATTTAATTTAAAATTCATTTATGAGCCAGGATATAAGAAAAATATAGATTTGCACAGAATCAGAAGTCATCGTATTGCTGCAAAAAATTTGAGGCGGCTTTTGGAAAAAGAAGGGGATTATGATTTGATTTATTGCGAAATTCCTCCCAATGATGTAGCCCTTGCGGCAGCAGAGTATGCAAAATCAAAGGACATTCCTTTTGTTCCTGATGTCAATGATTTATGGCCGGAAGCTATGTATATGGTATTGGATATACCGGTTATTAGTGATATTCTCTTTTACCCTCTTTTAAGAGATGCGGAGAAAGTTTACTCTTTAGTATCGGGTATTATTGGGACTTCAGACGAATACAGGGATAGACCATTGAAGAAGCAAAAACTGAATGTGCCGAAGAAGACCGTGTATGTGGGAAATGAAATTTCGGAATTTGATGCAGGTGTAGAAGAATATGGACCACAGATAAATAAAAATGAGGGAGAGTTCTGGGTTTCTTATGCAGGAACCATTGGAACCAGTTATGATATCAAAACCATGGTGCTGGCGGGAAAAGAACTCTTAAATCGTGGTAAGAACCAGATAAAGATTAAAATTCTGGGAGGAGGACCTTTAAAAGAGGAATTAGAAACTCTGGCAAAGGAACAGAATTGTACCAATGTAGAATTTGTAGGGTATGCACCTTATCCCAAGATGGCGGCATATCTGGCAAAGTCCGATATACTGGTAAATTCTTTTGTAAAGAAAGCTCCTCAGAGCATCGTAACAAAAATCGGGGATTATCTGGCAGCAGGAAAACCTATGATCAATACCTGTATGAGTCCAGAGTTTAGAAATAAGGTGGAACATGATGGATTTGGTATTAATATTATGCCGGAAGATGTGAACGTTCTGGCAGATGCCATTGAAAAACTCTACGAAGATGAAGCAGGAAGAACTGAAATGGGAAAAAGATCAAGAAACATTGCAGAAGAGCAGTTCGACAGACCTCAGTCTTACAAGAAGATTATTGAATTGATAGAGGAGTTGACAGGAAATGAGTAAACCATTTTTTACTGTTGTGATGCCCGCCTATGGAGTAGAAAAATACCTGGAAAAAGCAGTCAAAAGCATTACGGCACAGACATTTTCGGATTGGGAACTGTTGATTGTTGAAGACGGTTCTCCGGATAAAACCGGAGAAATTGCAGAAAAACTGGCAGAAAACGATGCGAGGATTCAGGTGTTTCATCATGAGAAAAACCGTGGTTTAAGCCCTGCCAGAAATACGGGAATGAGCCATGCGAAAGGGCAGTATATCTGGTTCATGGATCCAGATGATTATGTGGAAAATCATGTATTGCATGAAGTGTATCAGGCATTACAGGAAAATCCAGCGGAATTAACCATTATTGGACATAAAGAAGAATATTATGACTATGACGGAAAATTAAGCTATACCCATGAAATCTGTCCTAAGAGACAATATTTCTCTAATAAACAGAAAATGAGGGAACATGTGATATATCTGGAACAGGAAACCATATATGGATATGCCTGGAATAAGTTTTATAGTTTAGAGCATATCAAAAAAGAACATTTGCAATATGAAACAGTGCGCCTGATTGAAGATATTGTTTTCAATATACAGTTTTGCCAAAATATCCAGGCAATGAATATTCTGGATATTGCACCCTATCATTACGCAAAACGAATGGAAGGCAGTTTGACCACAAAATTTGTACCGGATTATTATCCTTTGCATAGAAGGAGAATTGCCATGTTATATGAACAGCAGTGCTTCTGGAAAACAGATACAGAAGAAACCTGTGCGATTCTGGGCAGTCTGTACGGAAGGTATATTCTGTCTGCATTGGAGAGAAATTGTGATAAACGGGCAGGCATGAGTCACAAAGATAGGGTTGATTTTTGCAGGAAGATTTTTACAGATGAGCTGTTTGAAAAGTTAGTTTTAAGAGCAAAAGCAAGAGACAGTAAAGCTTTAAAAATTGCATTGTTTTGTATGAAAAGGAAATCAGTGTTTCTATGTACTGCCCTGGCAAGAATGGTGCACATCATACGGAGCGGGCTTCCTATGGTATATTCCAAAGTGAAGTCCAGACGGTAATAGAAAATAGGAAAGAGGAGGAAATCCTGTGAAGAAATATGATTATGTATTAGTTGGAAGCGGTTTGTTTTCAGGTGTATTTGCCTATCACGCAAGAAAGGCAGGGAAAACATGCCTGGCAGTGGAAAAACGTGATACCATTGGTGGAAATCTTTATTGTGAGGATATGGAAGATATCCATGTCCATAAATACGGTGCACATATTTTCCATACCAGCAATAAAAAAGTATGGCAGTTTGTGAATTCTCTGGTAGAGTTCAATCGCTATACCAATTCTCCGGTAGCGAATTTCCATGGAGAAATGTATAATATGCCATTTAACATGAATACATTTAGCAAAATGTGGAATATCAGCACTCCTGATGAGGCGAAAGCAATTATAGAGAAACAGAAAGCAAGTGTAAAGGGCGAGCCGAGAAACCTGGAAGAGCAGGCCATTAGTTTGGTTGGAGAGGATATTTATAAAAAACTCATCAAGGGCTATACCGAAAAACAGTGGGGAAGAGATTGTAAAGATTTACCGTCTTTTATTATCAAGAGACTTCCTGTAAGATATACGTATGACAACAATTATTTTAATGATTTATACCAGGGAATACCTATTGGCGGTTATAATGTGCTGATTGACAAGCTGTTTGCAGGATGTGATATGGAAACAGGCGTAGATTATAATGAAAACAGAGAAAAATATAATGCTCTGGGAGAAAAAGTTTTATATACAGGAACCATTGATTCTTATTATGATTACTGCTTCGGAAAACTGGAATACAGAAGCCTGAAATTTGAAACAGAAGTTGTGGATAAGGAGAATTACCAGGGAGTGGCTGTAGTCAACTACACAGATAGGGAGACGCCTTACACAAGAATCATCGAGCATAAACATTTTGAATTTGGCACACAGCCTAAGACCGTCATTACCAGAGAATATCCGGCAGACTGGCAGGAAGGGATGGAGCCTTATTATCCCATCAATGATGAGCGAAACCAGAGCCTGTATCAGCAATACAAAGAACTGGCAGATAAGGAAACCAGAGTTCTGTTCGGTGGAAGGCTGGCAGAGTATAAATACTATGATATGGACAAGGTAATTGAATCAGCGTTTAATTTAGTAGAAAAAGAATTGTAAGAGTTCAGAAATAAGGGGATTGTTGATGAAAATCATAAAAAAGGAGTATGTAAAGTACCTGGAGTGGGCTTTTAAGCTTTCCTATTTGTTATTAGGAATTGCTACGTTTAATTCTTTCTTATACGATTCACCGGTGCAGCCAATGCTGGTGAAGCTCTGCCTGATACTGGGAATTTTAGCAGTATTAGGAAGAGTAGTATATTTTAAGGATTATATAAAAACACCATATCTTCTACTGTTGATTCTGTTCTGTATTAGCTTTTGTATTTCCATTGCAGTGAACTGGAAATATGGAACAGCAGTGGCAGATCTGAAATGGGTAGTCTGGACAGGATTTCTGTTTTTTCTGCTATATGCTTGCGATACTACAAGAGATAGAATGGAGTACAAAAAAGAGTTTACCATATTTGCCAATATTATTGTAGTAATAAGTGTATTGAATGCAGCCGCAAGTTTATATTTGATGACAAATCTATATCATAATTTGTGGCATACTGCAAGTGGGGAAGCCTTGATTGCAGGATTTCAGTGGGGAAGACTCTGGGGCGTTTACACAGACCCCAATTATGGGGCGGTATTTAGTACCATAGCAGTGCTTTTAAGTGCATATTTTGTGAAGACTGGGAAAGGAATGTGGAAATTATTATATCTGGCTGCGATTGTGGTGGATTATATCTATATTCTTTTTAGCGATTCCAGAACAGCAGAAGTTTGCATGTGTGTAGGAGCGGGTATTTTTCTTTTGTTCCTGTTCTTTCAGAAACAGGCTAACTGGAAAGGCATTTTGGCTGGAATACTTGCAGCAGTTGTGTTTGCAGGGGTATTTGTGGGAGTTACCTCAGCTGCTAAAGCAGAATATAATACGAAGATTGAAGCAGAGATTAAGAAGGCAGATGCACAGAAAGCAAGCCAGGAAAAGAAAAATGAGCAGAAAAAAACACAAGAAAGTACTACTACGGCACAGAAAACAGAGCAGAAAGTGGGAAGAAGCCAGGATCTCCAGTCTGATATCAGCAATGGAAGATTTGAACTGTGGGCAAGTGGCTTAGAGGTATGGAAAACAAAACCAATTACAGGTACAGGATATAATTCCTTTCTCCCTTATGTGAGGGAAGCAATTCCAGACACGTATGTGGTGAATAACGATCAGGGAGAATACGTAAGCCTTCACAATGGTTATATTAATATTTTGGTATATCAGGGGCTATTAGGTGCGGTTCTTTTTGCTGTATTTATGGTCTGTGTGATGGTGAAATGGTGTAAAGGTGTGAAAATAGTCTGCGAGGATCATATGGACGATATCGCTGTATTGACAGCCTGTGTTAGTGTTGTTGCAGTATCCATGGTATTTCTTTTAGAAGGTGTATATACCAATTCACCAGGAGCCTTTGTCCTGTGGACATTTTTAGGATATTTGATGCATTACTTTGTGAAAAAAGAGGAACATAACGTATGAAGAAAAAAATACTCATTGGGTTTATCATGGATGGAAAGTCAGGAGGTATTGATAAGTACCTTTTAAATCTTCTGGAGAATATCTGGACAGAAGACCTACAAATTGATTTTCTAAGCAATGAAGTAAATGCAGAATTAGAAACATATTTAAAAAAATACCATTCTACCATTTATCCAATAGCAAATCTAAGGCATCCTTTCTCTCAATACCGTCAGGTGAAAAAATTGATAGAAAACGAAGGATACGAGATTGTTTATCTAAATGTTTCGACTGCTATAGATTGTATAGCAGCTATGGCTGCAAAAAAGTGCAGGGTACCAAGAATCCTTCTTCACAGTCATTCCAGTGGGAATGACTGTGAAACTATATGGAAAAGAAAAATTCTGGATGGAATCCATAAGTTTTGCAGATTATTTTTTTACCGTTTTGGAACAGAGTATTATGGATGCTCAATAAAAGCAGGGGAATGGATGTTTCCCAAGAAGCTAGTGAACAGCAATCAGTTTTCCACTATTTTTAATGCAGTAGACAGTACAAAATTTGTATTTCAAGAGAAGATACGCCATGAGGTCAGGGCAGAATTTAGACTAGAAGAAAAATTCGTAATTGGCCATGTAGGGAATTTTTGCTATCAGAAAAATCATTATTTTCTGGTGGATGTTTTTGAAGAATTACATAAGCGGTGTCCAGAGGCGGTTTTAATGCTTGCGGGACAGGGAGTAAGATTTGAACAGGTGCAGCAAAAAGTCAGAGAGAAGAATCTGGAAGATGCAGTGATTTTCACAGGATTTAGGAATGATGCCTACAGATTGTTCCAGGGAATGGATTTTTTCCTTCTTCCATCGAATTTTGAGGGGCTGCCAACAGTAGGAGTAGAAGCACAATGCAGTGGCCTTCCTTGTGTGATGAGCGATGTGATTACCAGAGAAGCAAAAATTACTTCTAATTGCTGGTTTCTGTCCCTGAAAGAAAAACCAGAAAAATGGGCGGAATTTATTTTGGCGCATCGAAATGAAAAAAGAACAGATGCTCAGTGGGTTGGAAATCCTAAAAATTATAGCCTGGAGCATTTGAAACAGCAGCAGAGAGAATTGCTTTTATAACGAGCAATGCGAAAGAAAAAGAAAGGGATTTCCCATGGAGTTAGTAAGTGTAATTGTACCAATTTATAATGTAGAAGCATATTTAGACCGTTGTGTTGAGAGTATTCTGCAGCAAACTTATGAACATATAGAAATCATATTGGTGGATGATGGTTCTCCAGACCGTTGTGGCAGTATGTGTGAGGAATATGCCAAAAAAGATAACCGGATCAAAGTCCTGCATAAGAAAAATGGAGGGCTCAGTGATGCCAGAAATGCAGGGCTGGAACTTGCAAAAGGAAAATATGTTTTATTTGTAGATAGTGACGATGCAATAAAATCAAAATTAATAGAAAAATGTGTAGAGGCAGCGGAAGAACACGAAAGCGATATGGTCATCTTTGACTTTACCAGAGTAGAAGACACCATGGAAGAAATCTGTACCATGGAAATCGAAAACAGTGGCACCTATACTTTGAAGGATGAACCAAGAATGCTGTTCGGTTCACCATCAGCTGTGAATAAGCTGTTTCGGAGAGATTTATTCCTAAAGACGGGAATCCGTTTTCCTGTAGGCAAATATTATGAGGATTTGGGAACAATACCGAAATTATTGCTCTTAGCAGATAAAATAGACTATATTAAGGAATCCTATTACGACTATATGATTCGTTCCGGTTCTATTATGACAGCAGCAAAGTTTGAGAAGAATTATGCTGACAGGACAGAAATGATCAATGGAATATTGGAATTTTATAAAGAAAATAATGCATATGAAGAGTTTTATAGTGAATTAGAATATTTGACTGTAATGAATGGGTATTTTCTTCCTTCCAGAGAAATTATTCTGCAGGACAGGAAGAGCCCTGTGATTAAACGATTTAAAACTTATATATATTCTATGTTTCCTAAGTTTATAGAGAATGCATATTTGAATCAATATCTGTCAAAGAAAGATAAATTGCATCTAAAAACAATAGAATCCGAGCAATATTGGTTTATGGTATGTTTATCAAGGGCAAGAAGTACAGTGAGTAATATCCTGCACAGAAAGAAAGGAAATTAAAAATGGAAAAATTATTGACGGTTGTAATTCCTTCTTATAATGTAGAGCAATATTTAAATCAGACATTGGAATCTTTTGTTATAGATAGCCAGTGGCTTGAAAAATTAGAAATTTTAATCGTGGATGATGGCTCAAAAGATCATACAGCGGATATCGGAAAAGAATACGAACATAGATATCCAGGAATTTTCCATGTGATTTCAAAAGAAAATGGCGGTCACGGCTCTACGATTAATAGAGGAATTCAAGAAGCAAAAGGAAAATATTTCAAAGTTGTAGACGGTGATGACTGGGTGGACAGCAGTGGATTCCAGAATTTTATCAAGATGCTGGAAAGGTGTGATACAGATTTTGTTATTGCAAATTATTATGAAGTCAATGACCAGTCAAAAGAAAAAACAGAAAAAACATTTCCACAGCTTGAAGAAGACAAAAAAATGAATTTGAAAGAGGTTATTACAAAAATCCAAATTCCGATGCACGCCCTGACAATTAAAACAGATATTTTAAAAACAAATAAAATAAAGTTAGATGAGCATTGCTTTTATGTTGATGTGGAGTATGTGTTATATCCTATTCCGTATGTAAAAGATGTAACCTATATAAATGAGTTTGTATATATGTACCGCCTTGCAGTAGCAACACAAAGTGTAAGCATGGCTGGATATCAGAAACATATGCAGAATCATATTGATGTGGTACTGCACCTGGCAAAATATCTGTCCTTATATATGAAAAAACAAGAAAACCAGACGGAAAATGCAGAACGTATTGCATATATGCGTACCAGAATCGCCCAGATGGCCAGAGATCAGGTGAATATTTTTATGAGTTTTCCAGTGGACGAAAAAGGAATCAAAGAGAAATTTATAGAATTTGACAGGGAATTAAAGAAAATAAATCCCAGTGTATATGAGGAAACCGGCTCTTACAGCGGAATGCTGAGAATGCTAAGAAAATTAAATTTTAAAGCTTACCGGTTCGTCATGTCTATTAGTAAAAAAAGAAACCAGACATCAGAAGAATAAATGAGGTGTCAGAAATGAGAATTCGTTCTATAAAATTTAACTTTATAATGAATTTTATATTGACTGCATCTTCCATTATCTTCCCATTGATTACAGCCCCTTATATTTTCCGGACTTTGGGGCCGGTGGGAAGTGGAAGAGTAGACTCTGCGGCGGCCATTATTACTTATTTCATGATGTTTGCTTCTCTTGGTATTCCTACCTATGGTATCCGTACCTGTGCCAAGGTTCGGGATAACAAAGAAAAATTATCAAAGACCGTACAGGAGTTGATGATTATCAATGGAGTGAGCATGCTTCTGTCTTTTACAGTATTTCTGATTATGCTGGCTGTTGTTCCGGAATTTTCTCAGGAGCGTACTCTTTTGCTGATTAACAGTATCAGTATGGTACTGAATGTCATAGGTGTTACCTGGTTTTATAATGCCATAGAGCAGTATGCATACATTACAACATGTTCCATTGTATTTAAAATCATATCCATTCTTATGATGTTTCTGTGGGTAAAAAATCCTGAGGACTACATCAAATATGGGGCAATCACCGTGTTCGCAGGGAGTGCTTCCTATCTTTTGAATTTTTGGAATCTGAGGAAGTATATCAGTTTCAAAAAAACAGAACCTTATGATTTCATGCAGCATATGAAGCCAATCATGATTTTTTTTGCTACCACAGCAGCAATCAGTGTGTACACAAACCTGGACATTGTCATGATACGGTTCATGAAAGGAAATGCTGAAGTTGGTTATTATACAGCAGCTATTAAAGTAAAAACCTTGCTGGTCAGCCTGATTACCTCCCTGGGAACGGTTCTTCTTCCGAGACTTTCTTATTATATAGAGAAAGGGGAAAAAGAAGAGTTTCACAGAATGGTAGTAAAAGCATTTAATTTTGTTATGCTGGTGGGTCTTTCCGTTACCATGTATTTTATTTTTATGGCAAGAGAATCCATTCTTCTTCTTGCAGGAGACCAGTTTGCAGCATCTATACTGCCCATGCAGATTCTGATGCCTGCTGTATGGCTGATTGGCCTGTCTAATATTACAGGAATCCAGATATTGACACCCCTTGGATATGAAAGCAAAGTGGTATATTCTATTGTTTATGGAGCTGCTTTAGATTTTGTACTAAATCTTGTGCTGATTGGAAAGTATGGGGCAGCAGGTGCTGCTTTTGCAACACTGATGGCAGAGCTGGTTGTATTTGTAGTACAGTGTGTGTGTCTGCGGGAAATGCTTGGAAAACTGGTGAAGAAAATCAGTATCAGGGAAAACGTTCTTGCAGCTATCGTTTCAAGTGCAGTTCTTTTTCTGACGAAACAGATATTAACACATGGAACATCTGTAATGCAGGTATTTGTGAATCTGGTGATTACAGCAGTGGTGTTTTTCGGAGTGTATGGAGTGGTGCTGCTAGTGCAGAAAGAAAAGTTTGCAGTGGAAATGATGGAGATGGGGATTGGAATTTTACGAAGAAAAAAGTAAGGAGATAAGAGCTGTGTTAAATCAGAACAATAATAATGATAGAAAAATGCAGACGGCAGGATATTTGATATTATCTTTTTTTATTTGTTTTGTCCCAAGAATTCTTTTCTTAAAAGATGTATATCCATTAAGTGTTACTGGGGATGAAACATTTATGTTTATGCCTGCAGCTACATGGGCAGGATTAGATTGGTCAGGAAATGTCAGAGACTATCGCTATTATGGCTATGGTTTCGTGGCTTTACTGACACCTCTTTTTAAATACATAGAAAGTCCGGTTGTTTTATATAGAATCATTGTGGGCTTCATGATCTTGTTTCAGGCTTTGGTAGGACCAATCAGCTATCATATTATGAAAAAATATTTTTCTATGAAAAATAATCTGCTTACCGTTGCTGTTTCAGTAGCATGTTCGTATCTTGTCTTTTTGAGAGCCGTTTATGCTTATAACGAATTTATTTATGATTTATTTGTATGGCTGATTTTTTGGTGTTTGTTAGAATTATTACAAAATCAAAAAAGCAAAGTAAAAAAAGCAGTATTAACTGGTGTCCTGATGGTGCTTTTAGTTTATGAAATGACTATTCACTCCAGAGCAGTTGCTTTGTGGATTGCATTGGCTGTAACGGTTCTTTTTTACTTATGGGTTTACAGAAGATGCATTCTTTCTATTCCGGTAACATTTCTTTTGGGAGGCATTGGATACTTTTTTAGTCAAAAAGGTATTGACTATATTGTTAATATGTTTACTAATGCTGTTTCTAGTAGTGAAATAGGAAACACCAGTGTTTCTTTTTCAATTTCATCTATCTTTACTTCTGCAAAAGCGGGGATTGGATGGATTTATATTGTTTTGGGACAGATAAATTCGATGCTTTTAGTGACCGGTGGGGTAGCTATCATAGGTGCTACGCTTGGCTGTCATATGTTATGGAAAAGCCTGTTTAGAAAAAAAGAAATAGTAGAGGGCGCTTACCTGACAAGAAACTATTTTCTGGTGTTTACCTTTGGACTAGCTGCGTCAGCAATTACGATTTTGGGACAGGCGTTTTCCTGGCTGCCGGGTGTTATTCAGACGATAGAAAGTGGTCAGGCAACAGATGGTATGCGTGCGGTCACTTATTTGAGATATTATGGTATCTATTTTGTGCCTGTTTTTATGCTGGGAATCGTTTGGTGCGTGCAGAATAAAAACAAACTAAGGGCATATCTGATACCGATAGGACTAATTACATTGGTTTTAGAAGGGTTTTGGACTGTTTTTATCGTTCCGTACATTTCAGATTTTAATGGAACCAGCTGGGATTCAAATGTATTTTCTCTTACGAAAGGATGGGAAGATACCATACGCATTCGCAGTTATCTTCCGGCAATTGCAATTACTGTGATTTTTTTAGCAGTGTTTTGTGTGCTGATTTTGAAAAGGAAATATACGTTGAGCATAGTGTTGTTATGTGTTTTGCTGGTATATTCATATGGTTTCAATTGTATTTATCACGAAGGAGAAAGAGGTCAGATTAATTATTCTTATGTAGATAAGTCATATGAAATTTTTCAAAAATTAAAAGAGCAAGTTGTTCCAGAAGAATTGTATGTGGATAACACATCTTTTCCTGAGACCGGACAGTCTTTGGTAAGTCAGTGCCAGTTTATGCTAAAAGACGAGAAGATTATAGCAGGAATCCCATGGAACGCAGAAAAAACAACTATTTTTATAACATGCGATCCAAGAGAGAATACGCATTTGCTAAAAAATGGCTTTTTATGTGCTCGGTTGGACAAAAATGAGTATTGGTATGTAAAAGGAGAAAAAGTTCAGGATGCTCTGAAAAGTATGGGGATTGAATTAACTACATACTTAAAAAATAAGTCAGAAATTCCACTTACCAGGGTGGCAAGTGATGTAAAAGTTAGAGGGAACGGATTTGCTTATATGGATTCTAATGGCGAAGAAGGAAACTTTGTATATGGATATTCCATGCCGTTTTCAGGAGGAGTATTAGAGGTTGAAATAGATATGGAAGCTTTTTCCTGGGAAAATGAGGTTCTTGGAAGCCTTCAGATATGGAGAAATGATTCTTTGTTTCAAGAAGAAATGATTCGTGCAGATGAGATAGACGAAAACGGCTGTCTTAAAATTCAGATGGAGATTGAAACATGTGAAGCAGAAAGCATAGAACCAAGAATTTATCTAAATTACGGCAGTAATGTTAGATTGTACGAAATCGCTTTTGAGAGAAAAACTAATTAATATACTCTTGGGAAGGATTTAGTGAAACCATTTTTAAAAGCTATAACAAATTCATAAAAAGCTCTCCCAATAGGATATATATGTTTTAGCACCATCAGCTGTCAAAAATTCCATTTTAGGTGTTGTGAAAAAAAGAACGTGTTTTGTAGATTTTTGATATAATATGTGCTAAAATAAAAGAATTAATAAAGATAAAGGAAATGAAAATTATGAAGATTACAGTTGCAGGAACCGGATATGTAGGTCTGGTAACAGGCGTATGTCTGGCAAGTAAAGGACATCAGGTGACTTGCGTTGATGTAGACGAGGAGAAAATAAAACTTTTAAACCAAGGGAAATCCCCTATTTATGAGCCAGAGCTTTCTGAACTTATGGAACAGAACAGACATAATTTGTGTTTTACTACGGATTATGTCTCTGCATATAGAGATGCTGAGGTGATCTTTATCGGTGTAGGAACACCGGAAAAATATGATGGTTCAGCAAACCTTTCCTATGTATATGGTGTTGCAAAGCAGATAGCACAGACAGCAGAAAGAGATTGCGTTGTAGTTGTGAAGTCAACCGTGCCTATTGGAACAAACGACAAGATTGAGTCCTATATTCACGATAAACAGGCACATAATGTAAAGATATATATTGCATCAAATCCGGAATTTTTGTCACAGGGAACTGCTGTTAGGGATACACTTCATGCTTCCAGAATTGTGATTGGAGTTACAGATTCGTATCCTGCTGAAGTTTTACAGAAAGTATATGAAAAATTTGAAGCACCCAAACTGGTGGTAGAGCGCAGAAGTGCAGAGATGATTAAATACGCATCGAATGATTTTCTGGCTCTTAAAATTTCCTATGTGAATGAGATTGCAAACCTTTGCGAGATAGTAGGTACAGATATTGAAGAGGTCACAGAAGGAATGGGGTTTGATCAGCGTATCGGAAATCAATTCTTAAAAGCGGGTATAGGTTACGGAGGTTCCTGCTTTCCGAAAGATACGAAAGCCCTGAATTGGCTGGCAAATTTTAATGACAATGAAATCCGTACTATAAAAGCAGCGATTGAGGTCAATGAGAATCAGAAATTTAAGCTGGTAAAAAAGGCAAAGAAATACTATAACGATTTTCTTTTTTTAAATATTGCAGTGTTAGGCTGTACATTTAAGCCTGGAACGGATGATTTGCGAGAGGCACCTTCTTTGGTAAACGTTCCTCTTTTTATCGAAGACGGAGCAAAAGTACGTGTATGGGATCCGGTAGGAGTAGAAAATTTCAAGAAAAGAATCCCTGAAAAAATAGAATACTGTGGCAGTATTGAAGAAGCGATTGCCGGTGCAGACCTGTGCCTGATTCTCACAGAATGGGATGAGGTGAAAAACTTCGAAGTAAAGAAGTTTGAAAAACTAATGAAATGTCCGATTATTTTGGATGGAAGAAATTGTTATCGCCTGGAACAATTTGAAAATACCAGAATCACATATGATTCTATTGGACGTAAAACAGTGAATGCTGATCTTTATACAGAAAAATAAAAAAGAAGCGAGAGAGGAAAAAGAAATGAAACTGATTATTCAGATTCCATGTTATAACGAGGCTGAGACATTGGAGATTGCTTTAAATGCTCTGCCGAAACATATTGACGGTATTGATGTGATCGAGTATCTGATTATAAATGACGGAAGTAAGGATGACACGGTTGAAGTTGCAAAAAAATGGGGTGTTAACTATGTTGTGAATTTTCGTAACAACAAAGGGCTTGCCCGTGGATTTATGGCCGGTCTTGATGCCTGCCTTAGAAATGGAGCGGATATTATTGTCAACACAGATGCAGATAATCAGTATTGCGGCGATGATATAGAAAAGCTGGTGCAGCCAATCTTAAGAGGGGAAGCAGGTATGGTAGTGGGAGAAAGACCAATTGACCAGACAGAACATTTTTCTCCACTGAAGAAAAAACTGCAGCACTTGGGAAGTTGGGTGGTAAGAAAAGCATCCAAAACGAATATTCCAGATGCACCAAGTGGGTTCCGTGCATACAGCAGAAGTACAGCCATGAGAATGAATGTTATCAATGAATATACGTATACGCTGGAAACAATTGTACAGGCCGGAAGAAATAAGATGGCAGTTACATCTGTGCCAATTCGTACCAATCCGGAGTTGCGTAAATCGAGACTGTTTCACAGCATGTTTGGTTATGTGAAAAAATCAATGCTCACCATCATCCGTGCTTATATGATGTATAAACCATTGGCCGTCTTTTCCGGTATTGCAGCAATTTTTTGTATCACTGGAGTGGGAATAGGAGCAAGATATCTCTGGTTTTTTGCAAATGGAGATGGGGGCGGTCACACGCAGTCCCTGATTTTGGCTAGTATGTTGATTATTATCGGTGTACTTGCCGGAGTAATTGGCCTGTTGGCAGATGTTGTAGCAGCGAACAGGAAACTCCTACAGGAGATTCAATTTGAATTGCGGCGTATGGATTATGGTCCGGGGCATGAAAATCGGAAGAAGGAGCAGACAAATGAAACAGAAGTTGAGTAGTCCTTTGAAAAAAATCATTATGATTGGGCCTGTGTATCCGTATAAGGGAGGAATTTCTCATTACACCGGCCTTATGAACAGAAGTCTGTCCGAAAAATATGAGACTGTCATGATTTCCTACAAGATGCAATATCCAAAGTTTCTGTTCAAAAAAGAGCAGAGAGATTATGAAAATGACAGCTTTAAAATCGAAAATACACAGTATTTAATCAATACAGCAAATCCATTTAATCTAATTAGCACATCTAGGAAAATTCGAAAGATGAAACCGGATGTGGTGATTTTTCAGTGGTGGCATCCGTATTTTTCACCATGCTATTGGATTATGGAAAAATGTCTTCATGGAATCAAGAAAATGTTTGTATGTCATAATGTATTTCCCCATGAAAGATTTCCTATGGATAAATTTTTGACGAAAATGGTGCTGAAATCAGGGGATTGTTTTATTACCCATTCAGCCAAAGATGCAAAGGACTTATTAACCATTAAGAAGACAGAAAATGTGGTACAGGCGGTACATCCTACCTATAATGCCTTCAAATTTGAAAATTTAACAGCAGAAGAAGCAAGGAAACGTCTAAATATCAAGGAAGAGGAACATGTACTTTTGTTCTTTGGATTTGTAAGGGAATATAAAGGATTGAAGCATTTATTAAGAGCAATGCCGGAATTGAAGAAAACAGATCCAAAGATTAAGTTGCTGGTAGTTGGCGATTTTGGAGAAGATGAACCGGAATATATGGACTTGATTTCCAAGCTTGACATCAAGGATGTTTTGGCAATTTACAAAGGGTATATTCCGGATAAAGAAGTGGAGCAATATTTTGCTGCAAGTGATTTGGTAGTGCTGCCGTACGAGTCAGCGACACAAAGCGGTGTAGTGCAGATGGCGTACGGATTTGGGAAACCTGTATTAGTAACAGAAGTAGGAGGATTACCGGATGTAGTGACAGATCAAAAGACCGGCTATGTAGTGACACCGAAATGTCCGGGAGAAATTGCTGAAAAAGTACAGGAATTTTTTGCGAAGCATAGAGCAGAAGAATTTTCAGAGCATATCAAAGCAGAAGAATACAAATTTTCATGGGACAGAATGCGGGAACATGTGGAAACATTATATGAAAAAGCAAACAGATAGTAGAAACGAGGAATAAAATGAATATTATATTACTCTCAGGTGGAAGTGGAAAACGATTATGGCCATTGTCAAATGATGTTCGGAGCAAACAGTTCATCAAACTGTTTAAAGACGAAGAAGGAAACTATGAGTCCATGGTACAGCGTGTATATCGACAGATACAGTCTGTAGATGAGCATGCAAATATAACAATTGCCACCAGTAAGTCACAGGCAAGTGCAATTAAAAATCAGTTAGGGGAAAAGGTGGAAATCTGTGTAGAACCCTGCAGAAGAGATACATTCCCGGCAATTTTGCTTGCATCTGCCTATCTTCACGATGAACTTGGGGTATCAGAAAATGAGTGTGTAGTTGTGTGTCCTGTTGACCCATATGTAGACAATACCTATTATGAAGCAGTGAAACAATTAGAAGAACTAGTAAGTAAGAATACAGCAAATCTGACACTTATGGGAATCGAGCCTACGTATCCAAGTGAAAAATACGGATATATTATTCCTGAATCCTCTGAGAAAGTCAGCGTAGTAAAAGAATTTAAAGAAAAGCCAGATACAGAAACAGCAAAGAAATATTTGGGTATGAGAGCACTTTGGAACGCAGGTGTATTTGCATTCCGTCTGGGATATCTTTTGGAGAAGGCTCATAGTTTTGTTGATTTTACGGATTATCGTGAATTATATGAAAAATATGAAACCCTTACAAAGATTAGTTTTGATTATGCAGTTGTGGAAAAAGAGTCCAGTATTCAGGTTATGAGATATCATGGAGATTGGAAAGATGTGGGTACATGGAATATGATGGCAGAAGTTATGGCAGATGACATCAAAGGAAAAGCGATTATGGATGAAACTTGTCATAATACTCAGATTATCAATGAATTAAATATTCCAATCTTGTGTATGGGATGTAAGGATATGGTGATTGCTGCAAGCGGAGACGGTATTCTGGTGTCTGATAAAGAGCGCAGTGGTTATATGAAGCCATATGTAGAAAAAATAGGTAGTGAGGCTATGTTTGCTGAAAAATCATGGGGAACTTACACGGTTATGGATGCACAGCCAGGCTCTATGACTGTAAAAGTTTCTATGAATGCGGGAAACCAGATGAGTTATCACAGCCATCATTATCGAGAAGAAGTGTGGACGGTTATTGGAGGAAGCGGAATTGCGGTAGTAGATGGGATGGAGCAGATGCTTCGCACGGGTGATGTGCTTACGATTGCAGCTGGATGTAAACATACTGTGAAGGCAACTACGAATTTAGATATTATAGAAGTCCAGTTAGGTGAAAGCATCAGTGCGGAGGATAAGTATAAACACCCATTTGAATAAAACAGATTCAGGAGAAAAAAATGGAAATCATGAAGCTTCTGCCCGCAGGGCAAGATTATCTCTGGGGAGGAGAGCGATTAAAAAAAGAATTCGGAAAAACATTGCCTCTGACACCTTTGGCAGAAACCTGGGAATGTTCTGTGCATCCGGATGGATTAAGCAGGATTGGAAACGGGAAGTTTCAAGGGAAAACATTAGCAGATGTTTTAAAAGAGCATCCTGAGTATATGGGAAGTAAAATGGAAGCAGAAAGTGAATTACCAATTTTGGTAAAATTTATTGATGCGAAACAGGATTTGTCAGTGCAGGTGCATCCTGACGATGACTATGCAAGAAAACACGAATATCAAAATGGAAAGACAGAAATGTGGTACATTGTGGATGCAGAAGATGATGCCAGCCTGATTTATGGTTTTGCACATCCTGTGACAAAAGAAATCTTAAATCGTGCCATAGAAACAGAGACACTTGGAAAACATTTACAAAAAGTAAATGTTAAAAAGGGTGATGTTTATTATGTCCCCGCTGGAACTGTTCATGGAATCGGAAAAGGAACCCTAGTGGCAGAGATTCAAGAGAGCTCCAATGTAACATATCGTGTATATGATTATGACAGAAAAGACAAAAACGGAAAGAAAAGAGAACTTCATTTTGATAAGGCTGTAGAGGTCATGGACATGCATGTTGCTGAGGATGTACACCAAAAACCAAGGTTGGTACATTATTATCCGGGATGTTCCAGAGAAATATTGTGTCGATGTCAATATTTTGAAACCGAGCGCATTCGAATGCGAACAGAAAATTCATTTACTGTGATGGATGCATCCTTCCAGGTATTGCTTTGTCTTGATGGAAAGGGACGGATTTCAGATGAGAGGGAATCCTTCCTTACGTTTCAAAAAGGAGACTGTCTATTTTTGCCTGCAGGAATAGGCAGATGTGAGCTGCAAGGAGAGGCAGAATTATTAAAAGTGAGATGCTAAAGAATCTTTATAAGTACAGGAGATTTCAGATAAAATGAGAGAGTGGATAACTGCAGAATATGACAGGTGGTTAAAATATGGAAGAGAAAACCAGGAATTAATAGAGGAACTTTTGGAAATGAAAGCACAGGAGGAGAAAATCCAAGATGCTTTCTATAAAAACTTGGAGTTTGGAACAGGCGGACTAAGAGGTATTTTGGGAGCAGGAACCAACCGCATGAATGTATATACCGTAGCAAAAGCTTCTCAGGGGCTGGCGGATTATGTGAATGAGAAGTTTTCAGAAGAACAAAGAAGTATAGCAGTAAGCTATGATTCACGTATTCATTCAAAGGATTTTGCTGAAACAGCAGCACAGGTATTTGCAGCGAATGGAATTCAGGTGTATATATATGATGAACTCATGCCAACTCCCTGTTTGTCATTTGCAGTGAGGGAATTAGGATGTGCGGCAGGAGTTATGGTAACAGCATCTCATAATCCGGGTGAATACAATGGGTACAAAGTATATGGTGCAGATGGATGTCAGATTACAACAGAAGCAGCTAAGGAGATTTATGAAAAGATAGAAAGGAATGATATCTTTACACAGGTATCTCAGATTTCTCTGGAAGAAGCAAAAGACAATCATAAGGTCAACTATATTCCGGCGGCGGTCTATGAAAAATTTTTACAATGTGTACAAGAACAGTCTGTATTAGGGGAGAAGGAAGAAATCGATAAAAACGTATCTATTGTATATTCTCCGCTAAACGGAACTGGATTAAAGCCGGTTCTTGATTCTTTGAAAAGAGCCGGGTACGGACAGATTACAGTTGTAAAAGAACAGGAAAAACCCGATGGAAGATTTCCAACCTGTCCTTATCCGAATCCGGAAATCAGAGAAGCAATGTCTCTTGGAATGGGATATGCAAAAAAAGTTCATGCTGATTTATTATTAGCCACGGATCCGGATTGCGACAGAGTTGGAATTGCAGTTGTGAATCCTAAGGGAGAATACCAGCTTCTTTCAGGAAACGAAACAGGGCTTTTGTTGTTAGACTATATTTGTTCTCAAAAAATGATACATGCAGCAATGCCAGAGCATCCTGTATTGGTGAAAACCATTGTGACAACAGATTTGGCAGAAAAGATTGCCGATAAATACGGGGTTCAGACTGTGAATGTATTGACCGGATTCAAATTTATTGGAGAACAGATAGGACTTTTAGAAAAAGAAGGAAGAAAATCAGATTATATCTTTGGCTTTGAGGAAAGCTACGGATATTTATCAGGTACTTATGTAAGGGATAAGGATGGAGTAAACGCGTCTGTTTTAATTTGCGAAATGTTTGCGTTTTATAAAACAAAAGGTGTGAATCTCCTAGATAAATTGAAGGAATTATATGCAGAGCATGGGTACTGTATGAACCAGCTTCATACATATAAATTTCAGGGAGAAGAAGGGATGCACCGTATGGAAAATATTATGGAACAGTTACGAAACGGAGCGTTTTCTCTGAAAACAGGGACGATAAAAGAAGTTTTAGATTATAAGACAGGAATCGGAAACCTTCCAAAATCCAATGTGATTAAAATGGTGCTGGAGAACGGCAGTACGCTGGTAGTACGTCCTTCTGGAACAGAACCAAAACTTAAGATTTACACCTCCATTCTCGGTTCGGATCAAGAGTCAGTGAAGCAGGTGGATGAAGAAATCGTTAGAAGTATTGAGAAATTATTTGAAAGATGAGGAGAAAAAAGTGGGAAAGAAAGTTCTGATTGTATGCGGACAGGAGATTGTTAAGGAACGTAATGACGGGGGAAAGCTGTGCAGTTATCGCAATTTTCAGCTCTTCCAGCATACTTTTGGAAAAGAAAATGTATACCTGATCATGTTTTCTAAATACAGAGACATAGACGAAAATCCTAATATTATCAGACTTCCTTATCATAAAAACAGCATAAACAAGGCACTGAACATTATTCAGGGGCATATGTTTACATCTGCTTCTGTAGAAAATAAAGTACTGGACTTTGTGGAAAAACAGGGTATTGACTTTGTTGTTTTTGAACGTTCTATGTTTGGTTCTCTAGTTTCTAAGTTAAAGAAGAAATCAAACTGCAAAGTTGGAGTATTCATCCACAATATCGAAAAACAATATTTTAAAAACAAACTGCTTCATAGGGGGCCGGTATACCTGCTTCCCTACCTGTGCGTAAAGCACAGTGAAAGCACTATGTTAAAAAAGACAGATTACATCATGACCCTGACAGAACGTGACTCCAGACTGCTTAGGGAAGAGTATGGTGTATCTGGTGATATTGTGTTGCCTATGAGTTTTCAGGATCGCTATGATGATACCAGAAGTATCCAGAAAAAAGATGGAAAAAATCTGTTATTTATCGGTACCATGTTTCCTCCTAATTACGATGGAGTAAAGTGGTTCGTTGAACATGTAATGACAGAATTAAAAGAATACGATCTTCAGATTGTAGGAAAAAATTTTGAGCAAAAAAGAAAAGAATTAGAGCATGATAATGTGCAGGTGATCGGAACCGTCGACGATTTATCAGAATATTATTACTCTGATTCAGCGATGATCATGCCAATTTTTTACGGAGATGGTATGAAAATCAAAACTGCGGAAAGTATGATGTATGGAAGAATTATCTTTGCAGCAGATGAGGCATTAGAAGGATACGAAGCAGATGGAGTAGATGGAATCTACCGCTGCAATACAAAGGAAGAATTTATAGAAAATATTCGAAATTACTTTAAAAACAAGAAGGATGTCTGCTTTTCACAGGAAGTGAGAGCGTTGTTTATAAGAGAATATTCTTTTGAAAAACAGGTGGAATATTGTAAGAAAGAATGGAATTTGCAGTAAGGGGAATTTAATGAAAATATACGAGAGATTAAAGAAAAATGGCTTTGTCAAAGTCTTGTTTGTAACATTTTTTGTTTTTCAGTTTGTTCAAATATTTCAATTCGACTTTTTTGTACAGTCAGATGATTTTGGATATATAGCAAACACAGCATTTTTTGCAGGCTATAATTGGAATCCATATACAGGTAATATGACTCAGTATTTTAACATAGGATTTCCTATTACCGGAGCATTTGCTTTTCATCTGTTTGATGATGTAACATGGATTTACAGATGTTTGTTAGTTGTAATCATTATCTGGCAGTGTGCACTTATGTATCTTATATACAGACTGTCCTATGAGTTTTTTGAAATGACAAAAAATCAGGCAGGAGTCATTACGTTTCTCTTTAGCATTGGTACTATGGGGCCTCAAAATGGTCTGTATTATATGGCAGAAATCCCATTTACTTTGTTTTTTCTGCTTTCCTTATATCTTCTCTTGAGGGCAGGCTGTGCAGAAGGAAAAAAGAAAATTCTGTATTCGGTTCTCTGTGGAATGGCAGTTGCTTACAGTTATACTGTTCATACCAGATTTTTAGTTCTGGCAGGAACGGTATTTATATGTATCCTTCTTTATCATCTTGTTTACAGAAAGAAGCTTGTACACTATATAGGATTTCTGACAGCCTTTGGAATTTCATTTACCTTTTGTTCAAAGTGGGTGCAGTATGTGCAGGATACGTTATATAAGACAACAGTGGAAGGCAGAATCATTGATGGAAATGATGCTCTGGCACGTTTAGGATACGTGGGAACTTTTTTAAATGTGTTTACTGATTTTGACAGAACCGTAGAGTTTGTCAGATATCTTCTTTCTCTTGTGGGTGTATATACGCTGATCACAGGTGGTCTTATCTGGGTGGCAGCAGTTGTTATTATCTGGAAATTGTTCAAGATGTGGAGAGAAAAGGACAAAACATCCTATGGAAAAGCCTTTTTTGTGCTGGCAGTTAGTGGTATTATCAGTTTTTGCGGAATGAATTTCCTGACGGCATTAAACGGCACGGTGAATGTGGAAGAATATAAATGGCTTACCTATTTTCGATATGGACGACCTTTTGTGGGAGTCTTATTTATCATTGCACTGACCTGGTTGTTTAAAAATCAACTTTCCAAAGTGCAGATAGGAGTTGCCTACGGTGGTATCCTATTTTCTCTTTATATTGTGTTGCGTTTTACCATGAGAATGTTGGAGAATGCACCTATTGATGATGTGAGTCCGGTTGGTTGGATGCATTACTATTTTTATTGGGAAGGAGAAACACCGAGAGAGTATTTCCAAAAGGCTGTGATTGCCGTCTTTATTATCGGAACCTTACTTATGTTGTTCCTCTTTTTTAAGAAATGGTTTCTTGCAATGATGCTTTTTGTAGTGTTTTCCATTGCACTTACGATTTCCGAAAATACTTTCAATAAAAAAATCGGAGACAACAACTATGAAATGGTAGACGCAACTATCGACTTTATGGAAAAATATGAAGAAAAGATTCATGTGCCTGTTTATTTCTTACAGGGAACCAATGCAGGAAGATTGCGTTTTGGTTTATATGATATACAGATGCAGTATCTTCTTTCAGAAGAAGAATTGGAAGAGATTGATTATGAAAACAGCATTTTACTCTCAGACAATCATGCATTAAAAGAAGGCAGGACTGTCAAAAACAGACCCAAATATCGTGTTGTTTTAGATGAACATGAATATATATATACATCAAATGAAAAAATATATGAAATGATTACAGAGGAAAAATAAGAATGGAACATCTAGTGACAGTAATAGTACCGGTGTATAATGTAGAAGCTTATTTAGAACGTTGTATCAAGTCTATTATCAATCAGGATTACAAAAACCTGGAAATTATTTTAGTGGATGACGGAAGCAAAGATTCTTCTGGAAAAATATGCAATCAGTATGCAAAAGAAGATTCCAGAATTCGAGTGATCCACAAGGAGAACCAGGGTCTTGGTCCTGCCAGAAATACAGCGATGGATCTTGCCACGGGAGAATTTTTGTTTTTCGTGGACAGTGATGATTATATTTTGGAAGGAATCCTGGGAAAATTATGCAGAGCCTGTGTGGAGGAAGACGCAGACATTGCATGCTGTGGTTATCAGACGGGAAGTAAGATATATTACTGCCAGGGGGAAAGAGAAGTTTTAGACCCAACTTTAGCAACACAGAAAATGTTGATGTGTGAAGATATGGATGCAAATGCTGTCTGTAAATTGTATCGCAGAGAATTGTTTCAGGGAATCTATTATCCTGCATGTGCTTATGAAGTTGTTCCTGTAACCTATAAGGTTTATCTTCGCACAAAAAAAGTAGTGAATATCAAAGAATGTGGCTATTATATTGAAAAAAGGCCTGGTTCTATCACAAGATCAAAATTCGGCAAAAACAATCTTTTATACCTTACCCTTGCCCAAGAAATGATGGAAGATATAAAAGAACATTATCCAAAATTAAAAGGAGCATCTGAGATTTTCTATTTAAATGCATTGATTGCCATGACTGAAAAATCTCATGAAGATCCAAATGCTTCAAATACAGAAGAATTCAGGACAGTAAATAAAGAGTTTCATGATTCGTATAAAACAATTATGCACAGTAGCCATATTTCAAAGAGAAAAAAGATGATCTCATGGATGCTTAGATTTAAAATATATGCTTTTATTAAGAGAATTTATGACCGTGTTTAAAATAGAGGAGAGATGATGATGGAGCAGAAAATCCCAAAAGTCATTCATTATTTCTGGTTTGGAGGAAATCCACTTCCGGAAGACGTGAAAAAATGTATGGAGAGCTGGAAAAAATTTTGTCCAGACTATCAGATCATCCGTTGGGATGAAAGCAACTATGATTATAGAAAAAATCAATATATGAGAGAAGCCTATGAATCCAAGAAATGGAGTTTTGTGTCCGATTATGCAAGAATGGATATTATGTACCAATATGGAGGTGTCTATTTAGATACTGATGTAGAATTGATTCAGCCGCTGGATGAGCTGTTACAGTACAATGCATTTATGGGATTTGAAGGGAATTATATTAATTTAGGATTAGGATTTGGTGCCAGACCAGGAATACCTGAGTTAAAAGAACTTATGAGTCAATATGATCATCTTTCCTTTATTTTAAAAGACGGGACATTAAACTTAAAGCCAATTACCCGATATACAAATGAATATCTGGTGACACAGGGGTTTGTGGCAGATGGTTCTAGACAAACTATCGGAAATCTGGAAATCTTTCCAAAAGATTATTTCTGTCCTATGGATTATTACAGCAGAGTATGCAATATTACAGAACATACCTTTTCGATTCATCACTGTGCGGCGTCCTGGTGGGGAGAAGAGGAAGAAGAAGCCTATTTAAAAGAAATAAAGTTAAGAGAAAATCATTTATGGCTATGGAGAGTTCGCAATGGCTTTCGAACGTTAAAAACAGAAGGTATGGGAAGCCTTCTGAAAAAAATAAGCAACATGAAATCATAAGATTAAAATCGAAAGGCACACAATATGAGATATTTACGAGCATTTTCAAAATATGCAATCGGTACCGGGCTAGTATTGGTTGTGGGGCTGCTCACAACACCAATCCTGACAAGATTAATCTCTACCGAAGATATGGGGAAATATTCCATGTTTATGACATTGGGGAATCTGATCTCAACACTTCTTTGTTTAGGGCTGGATCAGTCTTATCTTCGGTTCTATAATGATGAAAAACCGGAAAGCAGAAATTACCTATTGCGCATCTGTTTGTTGCTGCCTATGGGGGTTTTTCTGATTTGCGGCCTTTTTCTGTTTCTGTTTTATAAGCCTTTTTCTGTGTATATTACGGGAGAAGTATCCTTTTCTCTGGTGTTATTGTTTAATGCTTATATGCTGGGACTGATGGTTGACCGTTTTTGGACACTGAAGATTCAGATGGCACAAAAGGAGATTGCATATTCTGTTCTGAATTTTATCCGAAAAATAGCATATTTGCTTCTGGCACTTTTGTTTATCAAACTGAGCTTTTATGAAGAAAGCTGGGATCTGATGCTGGCTATTACATTAGCAGAGGTTTTTGTTTTACTTTTTGCCAGAATCATTGAACTTGGTAACTGGAAATGCGTGAGTAAAAAAATCAAGACAAGCCATGGAAGACTGTTACATTATGGAATTCCATTTGCCTTTGCATCCACCATTACTCTGATTTTTCACTCCACGGATAAAATGATGTTAAAAGCACTGTCTGATTATCACAACATCGGAATCTATTCTGGTGCCCAAAGTATTGTCAACCTGTTATCTCAGGCACAGGCCGTTTTTGTGGCTTTTTGGATACCTGTGGTATATGAGCATTACAGCAAAGACAACGAAGATACAAAATTTTATATACTTATGAATAAAATAGTATCTTATGTGATGCTGATGATTCTTATTGGTCTCATTTGCTTTAAGGATCTGGTAGTTTTATTTTTAGGAGCAGATTATCGGGAAGCAACGTATGTGTTTCCTTTTTTAGCGTTTATGCCAGTTATGACTACTATTTCAGAGACGACAGTTATGGGAATCAATTTTAAGAAAAAGACAGGATATCATGTATATATTTCCGTGATTAGTATGGTTGTAAATGCAATAGGCAACTATTTTTTGATAAAAGCATTTGGAGCTATTGGGGCAGCAATTTCTACAGGGTTGTCCTATAGCGTATTTTTTGCACTGCGTACCTATTTTTCTAACAAGGTCTTTCCTGTGAAGTATGCGCTGAAACGATATGTTGTGTCTGCAATTCTTGTTTATGGACTTGCAATTTATGCAAGCTTCGGAAGTGCGAATCTGCAATTCTTTCTCTGTGCAGCAGGAATTGTAGCATTTATTACTGTTTTGTATCGAGACATTATCAGAGAGGGCTATAAGAGGATCAAAGATTATTTAAGATATAAGTTTATTTAGAAATGAAGGAGAAGTTCATGAAAAAAGAAACAAAATCCAGAAGAATATTATGGATACTTATATTCGTGACAGTGTTAGGTGGAATATTAAGATGCATTTATTGTTTTCGAGGGTATCCGTATCAACTGCATCCGGATGAACACACCATAGTCAATAATGCGATAGATATGTTGTCCAGACATTCCTGGGAAGCCTATGTATACAATCGCCCAGATCAGTTTGAAATCAAATGCAATGCATTTTTATTTCATATTTTTTCATGGCTGCATTATCATGTGCCGGCGTATGAGGGATTTGAATTAAACGGTGGAATCTTTTATGTTATAGCGAGATTGTATACTACATTGTTTGGTACTGCAATGATTCCTCTTATGTATCTGACAGTAGGAAAAATATTAAAAAAAGATAGCATATCAAAGCAAAACGTACAATTATTTGCAGCAGCTATGATTGCTTTTTCTCCATTATTTATAGAGCATTCCGCATATGCAACTCCAGATATTGTACTAACTTTTTTTATTCTTCTTACAGCATATATTTCGGCAGAATATCTGGAAACTGGAAAAAGATGGACCATTTATGCTATAGCGTTGATTACTGGAATCTGTATCACTATAAAATATCCAGCGGCTATTGTGTGTAGCTATATTGCATTTATTGTAATCTATAAGTGCATCAAAGATAAAAAAGGCTTCAAAGAAATCTTTGTCCTTGGTATGAGTTCCATATTAATCATTCTTGCAGCCATCTTTGTTATTGCACCAAACTTATACACAGACTTTGGAAACGTAGTATCTACATTTATAGCAGAGGCAAGACCAAATCATATCGGGCAAGATGGTTTAGGATTCTTTGGAAACATGCGTTTTTACTTTAAAACTATTTTAGAAAGCATGGGAATTCTTTCTGGGCCACTGTTTTTAGCAGGATGTGGATTCCTTATAAAAAATAGGAAAGCAAGCCATTTTCCATTATTGATCAGTGGAAGCTACTGGGTATGTCTAAGTGTACTATCACTATTTTGGGTAAGATGGGGAGTTCCCATGTTCCTTACTTATATTATTTTAGTATCTATCGGTCTTGTATGGATCTGGGATTTATTACAGAAACAAGATAAGGGAAGATATCTAGTAACGATACCAGCTGTTCTTATGGCACTTCTTATTACGAACAATCTCGTTACGGGTATTAAGATTACAAAGTGGAGCACAGTAAAAGATACGAGAATCGTTGCCATGGATTATTGTGAAGAGAATGGTGTTACTGCAGAGAATAGTATTTACGAAGGATATACGCCATTGGCGCCAGATGCAGGTCCTGGGGCACAGTTTATCGCTTTTCAAATGGAGGAAGATGGTATAAAACCACAAGAACAATATACAGCAAAGAAATACCTTGTGATCAGCTCTTCTTTTAAAAAGAGATACTTAAACGAAGCAGATCATTATCCGGAAATAGCAGCAGTTTATCAAGAAATTGATAAACAGTACCCACTGATCTATTCCATTGATTCTGAAGATTATAAAGCAAGTCCATGGGAAATACCCAATATTTTATATGGATTTCAATATATATTTGCGGAGAATGGACCAACAGGATTGCCGATTTATGTCTATGATCTAGAGCCAGACTATTATACTATTAAGTCATATGAAGACCAGAAGTATTTATCTGCTAATGGAGTAGAAGATGGAGCAAAAGTTATGATTTCAGAGGAAACGTATCACTGGAGCATCTACGAAGATGAAAAAGGGCAGTCTCTGATTTCAGAAGCAGCAAATTGCGCGTTAGATGTAACAAATGGGAGCTTTGAAGAAGATACAAATCTTCAGCTATGGACAGTGACAGGAGGAGAGGCACAAAGATGGGAAATTCAAGAAGAAGATGGCTACTGTTTCCTTATAACAAAGAATCAATTAGCAGTGACTCGTAATGGTGAGCATATATCCCTTCAGCCATTTACTGGTGCAGAAGAACAAAAATGGATTATAGAGGAGAAATAGCATGAAGAAAAAGGTTCGTATAATATTTCTATTGTTTCTTTGCGTTCATTTGGGATATTTATGCTTTCTTGGAACTAAGAAAATAAATTTTCATATTGATGAGTATTTTACTTATGCACTGTCAAATAAGGAAGACGCAACCATGCCAATGTGGCCACATTGGGAGGAAGAAAAAGAATATGTAGGAGATGATTTTTTTTTACAAGAGCATGCACCAAGTAAAGAAGAGTGTTTTGATTACAAAAAAGTATGGGAAAATCAAAGAAAGGATGTACACCCTCCACTCTATTATGTATTGATTCACACAGTTTGCTCCTTTTTTCCAGGAGTATTTAGTAAATGGGAAGGGTTACTGGTAAACTTTCTATTGCTGTTAGTGATGGACTGGATTGTGTATGCGATCATGAAGAAAGTTGTTAAAAGCGAATGGATTGCACTGATCGCATCGGTTGTCTTTGGATTTTCCTTTATTAGTTTAAATATGGCATTGTACATTCGTATGTATGCCCTTATGACTACCTTTGCATTGTCCTTGCTTTTGTTGTTTATCACGTATTTTGATAAAAAAAGAGATGGGAAATTTTATATAGCATTGTTTTGGATTGCACTAGGCGGTGCGCTAACTCAGTATTATTTTCTGATCTATATGTTCTTTGTTTGTCTTACTTTTGGCATCATGCTGTTAGCAAAAAAAGAGTGGAAGGATGCAGGAAAATACATTGGAACATTAACGGCAGCAGGTGTTGCATGTATTACCATATTTCCGGCAATGTTAACGCAAATTTTTGGCGGCAGCGACAGAGGACAGGAAGCGTTTCAAAATGTTTCAAATCTGACTGGGGTTATAGAAAAACTGAGAGACTTTTTCAATATTATCAATCGAGAAGTCTTTGGAACTAGATTTTTTCTTTTTGCAGGACTTACAGTATTGTGTGTGATTCTTGGAATTGTGAAACACTGGAAACTATGGGAGCAGGGAAAAGTATTGTTACTATTTCTTCCATCAGCTATCCTTTATAGCTGTGTGGTAGCGGTGATCGCGCCATACAGAGAAGATCGCTACATCATGTGCGCAGCGCCGATTTTGCTTCTGACAGCTATTTGGGTTGTCTATATGTTCTTTGTTCATCTGTTTCAGAAAAAGCAGACGCGTAATGCAGGTATTCTTCTTACAGGAGTATTTCTGCTGGTGTTTGGTCATAATATGGTACAGATGAAATGGATGCCAACTTATACGTATCAGTTTATGGGAGAAAAACAGGAAAAATTGGCGGAATATGTAGACTATCCGGTGGTTTATGTGTATGATAACAGTTGGACCGTAAATGATAATGTAGTAGAATTGAAAAAATTTAAGTCCTATACATTTGTAAGATCAGAGAACCTGGAACGCTATCTCTCTAACATTGAAGAAGAAAAGATGATTCTCTACAATGAAACAAGAAACGATTCCGAGGAACTCATACAAAGTGTAATACAGGAAAACCCAGAACTGCAGATGAAAGGAAAGATATTCCAAAATAGTGCAGAAGCTGTGTTTGTATTTGAAAGTGAATAGGGGAAGAGGGTACAGAAAGATGATAGATAAACCCATTCTTTACATTGTGATACCATGTTATAATGAAGAAAAAGTTCTTCCACTTACTGCTCCTATGTTTCTGAATAAAATAGAACAGTTAGCAGACGAAGAAAAAATTCATCAGGACAGCAGGGTGCTGTTTGTAAATGATGGCAGTAAAGATAAAACCTGGGAATTGATAAAAAAATTTGCAAAAGAAAACAGACATTTTACAGGGATTTCTCAGAGCCGGAATAGAGGTCATCAAAATGCAGTTTTAGCCGGCCTTATGGAGGCAAAGGATAAAGCGGATATTACAATCTCTATAGACTGTGACGGTCAGGATGATATCAACGCCATGGATGAGATGGTAGAGGCCTACAGAAACGGTGCGGAAGTAGTGTATGGTGTTCGCAGTAAGAGAGAAACAGATACCTTCTTTAAAAGATTTACTGCTGAAGCCTTTTATCATCTCATGAAATGGATGAGAGCAGAGGTTGTATTTAATCATGCGGATTATCGTTTGATCTCTTCCAGGGTATTGCAGGAATTTGCAAATTTTAAAGAAGTGAATATTTTCCTGAGAGGTATGGTGCCGTTAGTCGGATTCAACAGTACTTCTGTTTATTATGAAAGACATGAGCGAATTGCAGGGGAGAGTCATTATCCATTGAAGAAAATGCTGGCATTGGCATTTGACGGAATCACCAGTCTAAGTGTAAAGCCCATTCGGTTGATTACAGGTCTTGGAGCCTGTATCTCTGTATTTGGATTTCTGGCAGTGATCTGGGCCATTGTCATGTGGATGATGGGGAAAACCGTAGCCGGATGGGCCAGTATGATTTGTATTATATGTTTTTTGGGAGGAATTCAACTGCTATCTCTAGGAGTAATCGGAGAGTATATTGGGAAGATTTATATGGAGACAAAGGGACGTCCGAGATATATTATCAGTGAACGGACGGAAGATGAATAAATAAAAATTTACAGAAACCCATCAAGGAATATTGTCCATTGACGAGCAGTGTCAGTGGTGTGTATTCTTTGATGGGATTTTTTGTAAATATAAGAAAAGAAGAGGAGAAAAGGTAGGGAAGATATAAAAATCAAGCAGCTGAGGGGTAGACTTTTTGTCGAAATTATGTTACTCTTTTGTGCAAAGAGTAAAAAGTATATGAGATTTTGGACATCGTAAACCTTAAGATACAAACTTAAGGTTTTATTTTGGCACATTCACACATGGAGAGGAAAGAAAATGATTAGTTTTAATGTACCACCACATATCGGGACAGAGGAAAAGTATATTGCAGAGGCAATTGCTGCACATAAAATTTGCGGAGATGGGAAATTCACAAAACTCTGTAATTGAATAATCCGGCTTCCGTGTCCATGCTGTCCGGACTCAAGAAACCGCAAATCCGTTTTTAAGGAAACCGCCATTCCGGTGGTGGAAACCTTTATCATAAATTCTTAGAATGTAACTATGCACCCCGTGGTGCAAATATATTCTAGGAGGTCTTGACTATGACCAAATATCGAGAGATTCTTAGGCTCAAAAGCTTGAATCTCAGTCAACAAAACATTGCCGACAGTTGCAATGTCTCAAAAAAGACAGTCAATCGTGTGTTAAAGCGTGCTGCTGAATTAGGTATATCCTGGCCGCTTGAGGAAAACGACACCGATGCTGTCCTTGCAGAAAAGTTCTTCCCTTCTGCAAAACAAGTCACATCCCACAAGCGTATGCCTGACTACGACTACATCCGTAAGGAGCTGCTCCGTAACGGCGTAAGCAAAAAGCTCCTTTGGACGGAATACATGGAGGATTGCCGTGCCAATGGCGATGAACCACTTATGTATGTAGTGGTAAACTAAATTTGTAACACCTTGTTCGGATAGTATATAATATTTATT
>ENA-ORMO01000222-ORMO01000222.1-human-gut-metagenome-genome-assembly--contig:-NODE-222-length-84818-cov-4.079716_pt1 | contig 84818 bp, 93 predicted proteins | sample MGYA00242106_ERZ509001 | MGnify/ENA primary metagenome ERZ509001 (study PRJEB26280, sample SAMEA2338736) | human gut metagenome | biome: human gut; feature: human-associated habitat; material: faeces...
CGCTTTCTGCACGCTTTTTATATGGATATTGTTTTGTGACGCTTGCAATTTTTGCGCAAAAGAAAGGAATCCTTTGGTGGGCAGATGAAAGGGCGTTCGATATTCCCAACATTCGTTGACATATTTTTACGATTTCCTTTTCCTTTCTTTAAGGAAGCGAATGTTTAATAGGAAAGCATGTTCTGTCAAAGAGGCCCTTTTTCTCCATTTCAATACTACAATGGCGCATATATAGAGCAGAACCGACAAATGATTGGCAGGATAGAAGAAACATTAAAAAAGTTCCCATCCAAAGAAGCGCCTTTTCTTCTCTGCCAATAATTCAAAAATCCCCGATACCGGCGAAGAAACGCCGTATCGGGGAAATAACATCGAAGAGAAGGCTGTAAAATGATAAAGACACTTCCCTCTCCTTTGTAACGCCATTGTAAGAGATTTCTTACAATTATTTTTTCAGAACTTCTTTGACAACCTCTACCACGTGATCGGCACACAGACCAAAATCTTTGAGCAGATCAACCGCCGGACCAGAGTAACCAAAGCAATCGTTCACGCCAATTTTGGTTACGGGAACCGGATTCTCTCGGATTGCCTCGCATACGGCATCACCAAGACCGCCGATAATGCTGTGCTCCTCGGCCGTTACAATACGGCCGGTTTCCTTGGCCGCCTTTTGCAAAAGTTCCGCATCGATCGGCTTGATCGTATGGATATTGATGACACGTGCATCAATCCCTGCTTCTGCAAGCTGTTCAGCCGCCTTGAGGGACTCCCCTACCATAAGGCCTGTCGCAACAATGGTGATGTCTTTGCCGTCGCGCATGGTTATACCCTTGCCAAGTTCAAATTGATAACGCTCATCGTTGATTGTTTCAATCGCCAAACGGCCCAAACGGACATAAACCGGGCCGTTGTAAGCGGCAATCGCTTTGACCGCGGCTTTCATCTCGTAATAGTCGGCCGGATTGACAACCGTCATTCCTGGAATCGTGCGCATCAGTGCAATGTCCTCACAGCACTGATGGGTTGCACCGTCCTCGCCGACAGAGATTCCCGCATGAGAACCGCCAATTTTGACGTTCAGATGCGGATAGCCAATTGAATTGCGCACCTGCTCATAGGCACGTCCGGTGGCGAACATGGCAAACGAACTTGCAAATGGAAGCATGCCAGCAGCTGCCAATCCAGCTGCAACACCCATCATATTCCCTTCTGCGATACCGCAGTCGAAAAAGCGCTCTGGATGCGCCTTTTTAAACATACCGGATTTTGTAGCTGCGGCCAAGTCCGCATCGAGAACCACCAGGTTCGGATATTCATCCATCAGCTCGACCAAGGCTTCGCCATAGCCATCTCTTGTCGCTTTTTTGATTACCTCTGCCATTTATTCCACCTCCAATGCCGCAAGCGCCTGTTTCAAGTCCTGCATAGCAACTTCATACTGCTCTTTATTGGGGGCGGTACCGTGCCAGCCCACCTGGTTTTCCATGAAGGAGACACCCTTCCCCTTCACAGTTTTGGCGATGATGACACAGGGCTTCCCCTTCACCTCTTTGACGTGCGCAAATGCCGCTTCCATCGCATCAAAGTCGTGGCCGTCGATCACCACAGTGTCAAAGCCAAAGGCACGGAATTTCTCGTCGATCGGATACGGGCTGCAAACTTCGTCCAGGGTTCCGTCGATCTGCAAGTCATTGTTGTCCACGATCAGACAGAGGTTGTCCAGCTTTTTGTGAGAAGCAAACATCGCTGCTTCCCAAACCTGACCCTCTTCAATCTCACCGTCGCCCAGCATGGAATAGACACGATAGTCTTTACCACTGAGCTTGGCTGCCAACGCCATACCGCAGGCTGCGGAAACGCCCTGTCCTAAAGAGCCCGTGCTCATATCAATGCCGGGAGTGTCCAACATGTTGGGATGCCCCTGTAACATCGCGCCAATATGGCGCAGTTTTTGCAGCTCTTCCATGGGGAAATACCCTTTGAGTGCCAATGTCGCGTACAGAGCCGGACAGCAATGCCCCTTAGAGAGCACAAAACGGTCCCGGTTTTCGTCTGCCGGATGGGCGGGATCTACGTGCATCTCCTTAAAATAGAGATAGGTCAGCACGTCTGCCGCGGAGAGAGAGCCGCCGGGATGTCCGGATTTTGCATGGTATACTCCCTCAATCGCGCCCATACGGATTTTACAGGCAGCAATTTGCAGGTCTTTCTTTTCTGCTGTATTCATAATGTCCTCCCTTGAAATGATATGAGAAACAACCGCAATTATTATAGCGCATCAACGCGAAAAATGCAATTTTCGTTGGGCATTTTTTGCCTATTTGCGCCATGCGACGACTGTGTTCGCGTTAGAACACAAAATTTTGTTGGAAACAACCGGAAAAAATACTTTTTTGAACGGGCTCTTTACGCTTTGTCGCTCTTTTCTGCTCTTCGCCTGTTTAGCTGACTGCAAACTGGCTATTGTAAAGGTTGGCGTAGAATCCGCCTTTGGCCAGAAGTGTTTCATGGGTTCCCTGCTCTACAATATGTCCCTGATTCATCACGAGAATCAGGTCTGCCCCCTTGATGGTGGACAGGCGATGCGCCACGATGAAGCTGGTCCGTCCGCGCATCATGTCCTCAAATGCCGTCTGAATTTTCCATTCAGTACGGGTATCGATGCTGCTGGTTGCCTCGTCGAGAATCAGCATGGGCGGGTCGACCAACATCACGCGCGCAATGCAGAGCAACTGCCGCTGTCCCTGTGAAAGATTTCCGCCGTCCTCAGAGATCACGGTGTCGTAGCCCTGCGGTAGACGCATGATGAAGGAGTGCGCGTGCGCTTTTTTAGCGGCCGCGATTACCTCTTCCATGCTGGCATCCTCCCGTCCATAGGAGATGTTTTCCCGAACGGTCCCAGAAAACAGCCAGCTTTCTTGAAGCACCATTCCATATTGCCGGCGCAGGCTGCTGCGCGTGACCGATTGGATGTTGTGACCATCCACTGTGATCGATCCGCGATCCGCATCGTAAAACCGCATCAAGAGGTTGATGATCGTCGTTTTTCCGCAACCGGTTGGACCGACAATTGCAATCCGGCTGCCCTTATGCGCAGCGATATTCATGTCCTCGATCAGTTTCCGCGCGGGATCGTAGGAGAAAAAGAGATGTTCCACCGCTACATCGCCCTCACAGTGCTCCAATACAGCCGCATCCCGGCTGTCTGGCCGTTCAGAAGCCTCGTCCAGTACGGCAAATAGGCGCTCGGCGGAGGCAAAGGCGGTCTGTATCTGGGTGAGTACGCCGGTCACTTCATTAAAGGGTTTTGTGTACTGGTTGGCATAGGAAAGGAAACTGGTGATCTGACCGATAGTCAGTGGCGCCGGCCATCCTGTGATGGCACAGACCGCGCCGAAGGCCGCTACGGCTGTATACACCATATTGTTGACAAAGCGCGTGCTGGGGTTGCTTAGAGAGGAATAAAACTGCGCTTTGACCCCACAGTTGTAAAGGCGTCCATTGATCTCTTCAAACTGTTGCTCCGCCCGATTCTCATAATGGAAGGTCTTTACAGTCTTTTGGCCACCGATCATCTCCTCGACAAAACCGGACAGCTCCCCCTGTGTCGCCTGCTGTTCGACGAACTGCCGATGGGTCAACCGCGCAATAAACGCGGCGACAAACAGCGAGAGCGGGGTCACCAATACCACCACAACAGTAATGACAGGGCTAATGGTCAGCATAAACAGCAAGGTACCGACGATTGTCACAATCCCTGTAAAAAGCTGCGTGATGCCTTGCAGCAACCCATCGGATACCTGATCCACATCGTTGACAATGCGGCTGATGAGGTCGCCGTGTGCATGGCCATCGATGTATTTTAACGGCAGGGTGTTGATTTTCTCGTAGGTCTGAATGCGCAGATCGCGGACCGTCTTGTAACTGACGCGGTTGGTACAATAGGTCATCAGCCATTGGAAAGCTGCACTCACCACGATAGTGACTGCTAAGGTAAAGAGAATTGGCAGCATGGCGGCAAAATCCACCTGATCCGGACCGATTACGAAATCGACTGCACGCCCAACCAGGATGGGACCGTAAAGCGTCAGGGATACGCTGATGATGGCGCTTACCAACGCCAGAAGGAGAAACGCCGCATGTGGCTTGGCATAACGCAGAAGGCGTTTCAGGACCGAACGATTCATACCCGATTTCTTCTTCATTTGCGTTCCGCCTCCTCTTTGCTCAGCTGGGACAGACAGATCTCTCGGTAGACTTCACAGCTTTCCATAAGTTGGTCATGGGTACCCAGGCCCGCCATGGCTCCGTCGTCCAGGACCAGGATGCGGTCTGCCGCCTTCACGGTGCTCACACGCTGTGAGACCATCAGGACGGTCATCCCCCGTGTTTCATCTTTGAGTGCTCGGCGCAAAGCGGCGTCTGTTGCAAAATCCAATGCACTGGCGCTGTCATCCAAAATGAGAATCTCAGGCCTTCCAGCAAGGGCGCGGGCGATGGTGAGGCGTTGCTTCTGCCCGCCGGAGAAGTTTTTACCTCCTTGGCTGACAGGGCTGTCTAGGCCCTGCGGAAGGCGGTCCACAAATTCCTTTGCCTGGGCAATACGCAGGGCATCTTCTAGATCCTGCTCGGTGGCCTGTGCGTTACCCCAGCGCAAATTGCTGGCGATGGTACCGGAAAAGAGCTCTGCCAACTGTGGAACCATTCCGATCTTACTTCGCAGTTGTGAAAAGGGATATTCCTTTACATCGATCCCCTCTATACAGACGGAACCCTCTGTAACATCGTAAAAACGGGGAATTAAGCTGACCAGTGTCGATTTGCCAGAACCAGTACCACCGATAATTCCCAGGGTTTCTCCGGCCTTAACCGTAAAGTTCAAATCCTTTACGGCGAATTTTTCGCCATCTGTTCCGCCATCGCCGCTGTAGGAGAAGCTTGCGTGAGAAAATGTAATCTTTGGGGCGCCCTCCTTGGTTAGAACAGCTGATTTGGCTGTTTCGGGAACGGAGGTTTCTGTCTCTAACACCTCATTGACACGCCCCGCAGAAGCAGCTGCTTTGGTAAAAGTCACCACCAGGTTGGCCACCACGATCAAGGCGAGCAGGGTTTGCGACATGTAATTGACAAAGGCGATTACTTCTCCTTGGGTCATCCCTCCGGAGGTCACGCGCATGCCCCCAAACCAGACAATGGCAATCACAGCAAAGTTCATAATCAGATATGTGAGTGGATTGAGCAATGCAGAGAGCTTTCCTACCCGGATGGCGGTATCTGTCTGATCGTTTGCAGCCGCGCGGAATCGAGATTCTTCGTGCTCCTGTTTGGAAAAAGCGCGGATTACGCGCGCCCCGCTCAGCCCCTCACGGGAGATCAGTGAGATACGGTCGAGTTTTTTCTGCATGACCCGGAAATATGGGACCGAACGGCTCATCACCAGATAGAGCACCAACCCGATCAGCGGGGTCGCCACTAAAAAGATAATAGCGAGTGGAAAATCCAACAACATGGCCATTACAATGGCGCCAATGGCCAGAAATGGCGCACGAATCACCAGGCGGATGAGCATGGCGACTGCGTATTGCAGCTGGTTGACATCGTTGGTGATGCGTGTAATCAACGAAGGGGTGCCGAAGCGATCGATCTCTTTGTGGGAGAATGTATTGATGTGGCGGTACATTTCATTGCGCAGGACCGTGCCGAAACCCTGGGAGGCGATGGAGGCCATTTTTTGGCAGACCAGCGCGCAACACAGACCGACAACCCCTAACAGCAGCATGACGCCTCCCATGCGCCAAACGTAGTTCACGTCCCCTGTACGGACGCCGTTGTCGATAATCTGCGCAGTGACGATCGGTACGATCAATTCAAAGATGGCTTCCGTCAATTTGAAGACCGGCCCTAAAATTACTTGAAGCCGGTATTTCTTCAGGAAGCGTGCGAGTTTTCGCATAAGACCAAATCCTTTTCTATAACATACCTTTTATTTTACCTCTCCTGGACAGAAATAGCAATTTTTTTTACCGGTGATCCCCAAGACGTGGAAGTCGTTCCAATACGGTTGCGGAACTTTTTAGACAGAAACATGTAATAGGAACACAGAAATCACTTTGACAATTTCTCAAACAGAGCTTTTCGAAAAAGGCGTTCTTTGCAGAGAAAATAAAGGAAGTTTTCTAAGACAAAAAGGATGTATTTTCTTTGTATGATTTGTCGATTGTATTCTTCTGAAAATATGATAAAATTTAAAATAAGAAAAATGTCAAATATATTCTCATGAATTTTATTGGAAAGAGGTCATTTAAAAGAGAATATCGGCATTTTTGAAAAAATGCGGGTGTATTTTATCGGCATATTGCTTTAATAAAATGAACGCGAAAATACACCAGTATATGGGAGGGAATTCCTGTGAGAAAGAAATGTACGCCGTGGATTGCGCTTTTGCTGTCCTTCGCCCTGCTCTTTTCGTCATTTCCTATGGCCTTTGCTGCGGCAGAGCCCTATGTGGAAAGCGATACCACGGTCAATTTTACAAAAGCGCAGGGGGACTACTACTGGTTTAAGTTTACGGTACATGGTTCGCATGAGGACCCACAGATTGCGGCCGGAAATGGCAGCGTTCTGAAGACCGGCAACTGTAAAAAGCTAAAAAATGCCAACGGCGAAGACGAGTATCGGTTCCAGGTGTGGGCGGTCGGAAAGCCCGGTGAGGCTTCTGCCATCTATACGACCTTACCTGGTCAAGAGCCTGTCAAACACTGTGTTATTACCGTAGGGGAACCGCTTCCTGCCGCAGCTGTCGCTCCGGAGCCGCAGACAAGCACGGAGACGTCCGCGTCCAAGCAGGGACATACGATTTACGTCACCAGAACCGGCAAAAAATACCACTACAATAACCACTGTAATGGAGGTACTTATTACGAATCCACCCTAGAGCAGGCTTTAGCCCGTGGGTTGGAACCCTGTAAAAAATGTGTTGGATGACCTCCTCTTTTTTGATACGTAAAACGCCCTCCGGCTTTTTAGCCAGAGGGCGTTTTACGTATCAAAAGGTTACAAAAAAGCAATAACATGTACCTGGGAATTAAAAAATGACGTTGGCAGGATGTGCCCCTTTGGAGAACCGTAAATCGGCCATTGGGAACGGAGGAATGCTCCTGTCTGCATCCTCGGCTCTTTATGACGATTTGGTTTCCAGACGGATGGTAAGAGCGATCAATCCCATTCCTACAAGCAGAAAGATGGTCTTTATGCCCCAAACAGAGGCGGGCAGAGCAAATGCAGGGTCCAACGTTTCAAGGGTCAGTGGATATTCGGAAAACCATGTAGCCCCAAACAACCCCCACTCTGCGGGAAGCGGCAACAGATTGATAGACAACATCACGGGCATCAATACCAGAATCAGGGCCGGGTGGATATGGCCGGCTGCCATGCCCAGCCCCAGGACAAAGACAAATGCCGGAAGCAGAGAAACCAGAACGGGGATGAGCAGTTCTCCAATGGAGACAACCGCCCCGAACAGTGTGGACAAAAAGCCCATCCCCAGTGCACAGACACACACGGCCAACAACAGCCAGGCCGACCCTACAGCAGCACATTTCCCCATGAGATAATTTCCAGCATTCACGGGGGTTGCGTCGGTCAGGGGTTTGACCCGGCGGGCCTCCTTTGAAAAAATCCCCCAGAGAAAAAAGAGCAGTGCCACGGACAACAGGGGCAAAACCTGTGCCGAATAATAGCCAAAACTCCACGGAGAAAACGGCGCGGTGTGAGCAATGCCTTTGATGACTTCACTGTTTAGTGTCTGCCATCCGAAATAGAGGCTCACCACCAGAAGGCCCAGGAAAAATTTATTGCATACGGCTCGCCGCAGCTCATATCGAAAGATCTTACGCAAGGTTCAAATCCTCCTCTGTCAGAGCGCAGGCGCTCAGAAAGTCTTGATAGGTAAGGTAGGGATAGGTGGGATCAAGTTGCCGGGTAAAGAGCTTGGCGAGAATGGCATCCATCGCCTCTTCCCCGCCGACCAGCTGCTCTGCTTTCAGGATTTTCAGAGGCATTTCACAGTACTGCCGCACCTGAGAGAGGCTGTTGGCAATGTCTGCGCGGTACTGCTCCGGCAGCTGTTCCAGATATTCAGGGTGGCGGACATAAAAGTTTTGATAGTAGTCGTCCACCTGCTCTTGCCAGACGTCCACATAGTTCTTTTTCGCATAGGCGTCTCCATACTGTTCCTTCATCATCCGATAGGTGGTGTAGACGGTCAGTCCTTCTGCAGACCAGGGATCAGAGGCGTCCTGTGAATCGAACATATTTCCAAGCCCCCACCACTGATGGACGATCTCATGGGCGAGAACCTCACTGCCCCCGGCACCCTTAAGCGGGTCTTTCAGGCCTTGTTCGTTAAAGCTGTCCTCCCCCATCGCGCTGGCGCCATTTGCGGCGTAACCGCCGCCGACCATGCCGATCTCGATCAACTTCATAGAGGAATCCCCGTAGAAGGAGAGCGGGCCATAGTGCTCGGTGCAATAGTCAAACACCTGCTTTACAACGCTGTCCACATTACATTCCTCCATCACTTGTTTGTGTTTTGCGCTGTAAAAGAATTCTACATCAATCCCTGCAGCATCAATGTGATGCGAGATATAGTCTCCGGCGTAAAGGATGATATTCTGACCGCGGTCGATCAATTTCCAATGATAGCTGCCGTCTGGATTTTTTCCCATCTGTTCGACCGTTCCCTCTGCAAACAACACCGGCGTCATACCGGCCGGTAGGTCGATCTCCGCTGTAAAGGGCGGTTGTTCCTCCGTCTCCCAGACAAAGTCCTTTGGCATGGGGGAAAAATCCTGATTGGCCAGATAGATATAATCGCGGCTGATCTCGAGGGCCCCTTGGGATAATTCCAGCAGGTTCCACTCCTGTGGAAAGCCGCCGTACTCGATGACCAGCTCCATTGTCTCCACTGCGGGAAGATCGACCTCAATCGTTTTGGTATTCTGGTCGTCGTCCTCAAGATCCCGGAAGGTTACCGGCACTTCGTTTACAGTTGCCGATTGAACCTGATACCCCGGATTTGTTTGGAAGGAGATGGTCTGCGGTTCCCCGCTGATGTTATGCAGGGAATATACCGCTGTACCGTAAAAACATCCGGTGGAGAGGTTGGGCCGGGCATCAACGTGAATGGCGTTGGAAAATACCGACTCGTTGTATGTGATATTGTAGTAGGAATCCATGTCTATTTCCGCTTTGCTGTGGTCCAAAAACGGCTGATATGTATAGACGGCATAGCCGGAGAGCAGGGACGTAACCACCAGCAGCGGCAGGTATACCTTGCGGAGGTTCCGAGCGGCAGAGCCGAAGATTCCTTTCCCGTAGCGCCGGACACAGAGAAAGGACAGCGCGCAGAGCCCACACAGCAGAAGGAGCCAGAAAAGCCGGTTGTACAGAACGGACCGCAAAAGCCGGACGTTGCCAAAGTCGTCCGACATCGAATTGACCGCAGGGTTCAGCCAGCGCAACAGCCAGTTTTCCTTCCAGGCGGTCAAACTCAAGAGGGCGAATGCAGCAAACAGAACCAGGGTAAGGTCAAGCCGCCGCGTGATTTGATAGGCTGAAGCGGTAAAGAGAACTGCGCACAGAGCAGCCGGCAACATAAAGGTCAGGTAACCCGCCACGTACAACCACCCGTGGAACACCGAACCGATTTGAGCGGCGGTGAATGGCAACCAGACGGTCAGTGTGAGCGCCTGTGCAGCTACTGCTGCGAGGAGCAATGCGCCGATGCGGCAAAAGCCCGCCTGTAGAGGGGAAATCATGGCGTCTGTAAGGATGTCCACGTGGGAGCGGTGTCCGCGGCTGCATTCCCAGGCGGTGAGCAGAGCAAAGGCGACAGCGCTTCCGATTGCGCCAGCCAGGGCGGGGTTCCCCAGGTAAGCTCCTGTCAAAGAGGTGGCATAGGAAGTTGCGGCGGAAGAGGAAAACAAAGGCCGGTAGAGCCACAGCCCGGCGGCTGGGGATAACACGGAGACAGCGAGCGCCAACCAAGTCAGTCGATCCCGGAACAGCCGTGCTACCTCTACGCGGAAGAGAGACCATCCCTTCATTGTGCAGCCCCCTCCCCTGCAATCCAGTATAGATAGGCATCCTCCAGGCTGGGTTCGACCGGCTCAGCAAACGGCGGCAGCTTTTCCGCTACACCCCGGCATGCAACCCCCTTGGCGGTGTTGACGCGGGAGGTAATCTGCAAATCGTGGTTTGCCAAGCTCTCTTCACTTTCCAGAAATACACCCACGTGTCCTTGTGCAGAGGCAATAAGCGCTTCCGGCGTCCCTGTGAAGAGAATGGTTCCGTGGTGAATGACAATCAACTGGTTGCATACCGACTGGACATCCTCAATGATATGTGTGGATAAAAGTACGATCTTATCTTGCGCGGCCTGGGAGAAAAAGTTGCGGAAATGGATGCGTTCTTCCGGGTCCAGGCCGACGGTGGGTTCATCGAGAATCAAAAATTCGGGCTCTCCCAGAAGCGCCTGCGCGATGCCAACCCGTTGGCGTTGCCCTCCGGAGAGCGTTCGAATGCGGGCCTTGCGCTTTTCCGTCAGGTTGGCTGCTTCCATTGCCCGGTCAATGGCTGCCCGGCTGTTTCGGAGCCCTTTTAATGCCGCCATATAGTCGAGAAATTGCCAAACGGTTAGCTCGTCATACAGGCCGAAGGACTGCGGGAGATAGCCAAGTTTGGCTTTTAATGCTTTTTCACACCGGTGAAGAGGCGTCCCATCCACTGAAATATTCCCGCTGGTGGGCAGCAAGCCCGCCACCAAGAGTTTCATTAGGGTGGATTTTCCCGCGCCGTTCGGTCCTAACAGACCGATCAAATTGGGGCTTTCCAGTGTGAGGTTTACATCCCGCAGGGCCTGCTTCCCTGTATGGTAGGTCATGTTCAGTTGTTCAATGGAAATCCGCATGAAGGGTACCATCCTTTCCAAATTTGGGATACCTATATCATATAAAATCCATTTGGAGCCGCTGTGCAGATTTTTTGTAGATTTTGTGGAGAATTTGCCCATGCGCGAGCCAGTATCGCGGAAAATACTGTGGGAATGGAACCCAAGAGAAAAGAGGGTATACCAAAAGCCATGAAAGGACGGAAGGGTCCCCTCGTTTTTGAAATAAAGGCTCTGAAAATAAGAATATTGCAGAGATTATCATTGCAAAACAGAGAAACGGACCTATTGGCACGGTAAACCTGGTATGGATGCCAAATTATACAAAGTTTGTGAATATGAAAACTATATAAAAGCAATGACTTTTTCTCAAAAATCATTGTGCGGCAAGGCTGTCACCCGGATGAAACCTTTTCCCTCCTCTTCCTTGCATATTCCAGAAGATCTCTTGCGTTGCTGGTAGGGCGCCACGCATAGGCAATGAGAAAATCGGTATGATCGACCATATACCGATTTGCCCGGACAATAGCAACCTTGCGGGTACCTTTCCATGCCCGGAGGATATAGGTACTGTCAAACCCATCCGGTACAGGAATAGGACGTTCTGCCGGATGGTAGGGCAACAATAAGGTAAGTTCAACTTCTGGATGGCTTTGTTTTGCGATTTTCACAGCTTTTACCACAAGCCGGTCAAAACCGCCGTAACGACCAACCATAAATTCGGAGACACCGTAGCGGGCTATATGCTCCTCGATGGCGGTATACAGTGCTGGATAGATTTTTTCGGATGCTTCTCTATGGCCTATCAAGAAACAGCTTTTCCTACTCATCGTAAGTATCCTCTCTGTGATTGTATATATCGTTAAAATTATACGATTAAAATGATTAAAAAGCAACGACAAACAAAAGTATAATTTACGACGAACACAAGCAAAGGGGTGATGCAGGTGAAAGATATTCTCTCTGCCATAACTGCATATCGAGAGGATCGGGGTTGGACGGAGTATCAGCTTGCAGAACGCTCTGGCTTGCCGCAGTCTACAATCTCCTCGTGGTATCGCAAGAATATGGTTCCTACGATTCCGTCCTTGGAAAAAATCTGTACGGCTTTTGGTATCACACTTTCTCAGCTGTTTGCAGAAGAAGATACTCCCGTTTCTTTGACGGTTTCACAAAGAAAGCTTCTGGAGCGATGGTCGAGATTGAGTGAGGAACAGCAAGCCGTAGTATTTGCTTTGATTGATAAAATGTAAAAAAGCCGCCAGAAGCAGTATCACTTGGATGCGCCTCTGGCGGTTTTGCGTATCAATCAAAATCGAACGGCAGAGGTTCTGTTACGGTTTGCAAATATTCCTTCGGGTCTCCGTTCAGAATCAATTCCACATAGGACAGCGGATCGTTGTAGATGAGCCAGTCCCGTTCAGGCCGCTGGAAGCGGCTGTTCGCAAGCTCGTCCTCTACAGAGGTACAGTGAATGGAAATCATGCTGCCGTCGGAGTACCGCAGTTCAACACGACCGGTACCCATGTTAAATGCACAGGAAAGTAATTTTTCCATCATGATATTCTCCAAAATAGTTTGCTGTATTTGCCTATATCCGCATATAGGCAAGCAAAGCAGATTATCAATATAGTCTCTGTTAACAAGAAAAACTCCCGCCTAATTCCTGTTAGGAATCAGACGGGAGTTTCGTATGCACCCGAAAACCGCCAGCTAACCGTTGATAAGTCATTTATTTCCTTATCACTGTTAAGCCAACATTTTGGGGGCTTTCCGCTCATTTTTGTTAGGGTGTATCCCCTCCAAGTTAATCGGGACAGTATAACGGCCCGATTCAACGCTCGATCGAAAGAGTGGATAGGGACACACGGGCGGAGAGGTTTGCACAGGCCTTGCGGGGGCCGCAAAAGGACCTTCCAAAAGTCCTTGGAGACCGTGCGGTCAGGGGGCGGGGAAAACGACCGTGGCCTGTACTCCCTGCGGGGTATTTTCCATCCGGTAATCCGCCCCATGCCGGTCCAATACCATTTTGACGATATACAGCCCCAGACCACTACCGCCGGTCCCCCGATTTCGAGAGGCATCCACCCGGTAAAATGCTTCAAAAAGGTGTGGAAGGGCCTCTTCCGGAATATGAATGCCGCCGTTTGTGATGGTCAGTTCCGGCTGTCTGTCTCCGGTGAGCCGGACATGTACGGTTTCCCCTTCTGGCGAATAGAGAAGCGCGTTGGACAGCAAATTGCCAATGGCGCGCTGCAACAGGACGGGGTCACCTTTTATCAGTACCCCTGGCGCCGTCGCAATGTGCAACGCCTGTTCACGCATCTGTGCCAACTCCCCGGCCTGCTGCACCTGCTGTTCCACCAGTTGCGTCAAATCCACTTCCTCCTGTTTTAACGGCACGTGCACATTCTCCATACGGGAGATTGTGAGAATTTCCTGAACCAGTCCCTCCATCCGATTGGTGACAGCCAACGACCGTGCTAGATACTTATCCCGGTCTTTGTAGATGTCCACACCAGCCAACATGCCGGAAAGCTGTCCTTTCAGCACCGTGATCGGCGTTTTTAACTCGTGGGAGGCGGCGGAGAAGAAAGTGATCCGCTGCTGTTCCAACGCCCGCTCACGGTCGATGTCCTGGCGCAGGGCTGCATTGGCTGTGCGCAGTTCATTTAAAGCGGTGGAAAGGCGCTCGGAAAGTTCGTTCAGGTTCCGTCCCAATACGCCGATCTCATCACCGCGTTTTTCCGGACACTTCCAGTCGAAGTCCAGGTCTGCCATCTTCTGGGAAATACCGCTGAGTCGTACGATGGGGCGCGTGATATAACGGGAATAGATGACCGCCCCCAGCAGGGAGATTGCCAGAACCACCACAAGCAGAAAAGGAAGTACCCGCCCCAGTGCCTCGACCGTCTGGTTGGCTGCGGTGACGCTGTTTAGGATGGTCATCGTATAGGGCATGCTGCTCCCCTTGAAGGAGAAGGTGTACTGGGGAAGATCGCGGGTGACGGTGACCAAATCGCCGGAGGCCTGGATTTTCCCACTTGCGGTATCCCAGACCGTCAAGGTACCGGCCGAAGTGGTAGAAAAAGCATCCTCCGAGGAAACCGGGTCGGACTGCGTAACGACAAAGCGGTCCTCCTCGGTTGGAGTATCCGGAATGAGCGTAAGGCTTTCGCCCTCCTCCTCGCTGTAGTAACTGCCGGCAACCGAGTTTTCAGCAGAATCGCTGGCCATGGAGATCGCAATCGAGTTGGGGAGTTCCACCGGATTTCCGTCCGCATCGCTCATCAACACGGTCACGCCGGTATCGATGATAAAACGGTCCACCAGAGGGCCACATTCCGCCAACGTCGTTTTTTCCAATTCCCGGGTAAGCGTGGTCGCCTTTTCCGCGAGATCGCTGTTGACAATCGTCGTGTAGGAGATCGGCGTGGCCCAGGCGATAAAAGCATAGGTCAATGCGCAGGCCGCTGCCAAAATGGCGGCAGTAATCAGAAAAATGCGCAAAGTTAAACTCCCGCCAATCCGTCTAATGCACTTTTTCAACACGGTACCCCACCCCTCGCACAGTCTCGATATAATCCCCGCGCAGCTTTTTGCGCAGGTTTTTGATGTGGCTATCCACAATGCGTTCGTCCCCTAGGAAATCGTAATTCCAGAGTTTTCCCAGCAGGACGGAGCGCGTCAATACGCGCCCTTGATTTTGCAACAGTTCCCGCAAAAGTTCAAATTCGCGGCTGGTCAGATCGATGGGACGCCCGCCCTCTGTGACCTGGTAAGCATCGAGGTCGAGGGTCAGTTCCCGGTAGACCAGTAGGCTGGTCTCCTCCTCCCCGCTGCCGGCACGGCGGAGCACTGCGGCAATTTTTCGCAGGAGGATTGGCATGGAGAACGGCTTTGTCACATAGTCGTCGATGTTCAGATCAAAGCCTTTGAGCTGGTTTTCCTCCGCATCCAAGGCGGTAAGCATGATGATTGGGATGCTGGACTCGCGGCGGATAAGCTCGCAGACGCCGTATCCGTCCACCTTTGGAAGCAGGACGTCCAACAGGACCAAATTCCAAGTCCCCCCGTGGAACAAATCCAGAGCAGCGATCCCATCCCCAGCCGCGCCGGTCTCATAACCTGCATCGTGCAGATAAGCGCAGAGCATCTCCTGAATATCCGGATCGTCCTCTACGACTAAGATTCGTTTCATTTTCATCAACTCCTGTCGGACAGTATACCATGGGAATTTGAAATTTGTATGGATTTTTTTCAGATTCCAGGTTTTCCCGTTGGAAACCGGAATAGCCAGGAACTTTGATAACCGGCACGCCGGGCAAGCGGCCTTCCCGCCGCGATTATGCCCCCAACAAAGCCGGGATGCTTGAAAAGTTCCATAAAGGCTCTACGCTGGCAAGCCTTGCTCAATTGAAGCTTTTTCCACGAAACCACAGCAGCCCATAAATGGGCAGTTCATGCGGCAAAGAAGCCTTCTATGGCGGGAACCTTGCCGGGCGCTCTCTGCTGTTGTCCCCGTGTGGACGGTATGCGCGGCGCCTTGGTGATAAAATCGCTGTTCATTTCCCGCTTTACCCACAAGCAAAGCGCGCCTACTCCCTCCAGCAGGACCGCAGGAGTCCCTTTTGAGAAAGCATATCAGTCGCCCCCTCCGGCTGAGCCGGGGACATAAGGAGGCCCCATAAGGCCCATTGCCGGAAAGCGTCTCCAAACGTGCGGAACTTGCTTTCGCTTGCGTCACTCACCCCACAGCGCACAGCCCGTACATGGGCAATTACCGTTCTAACAGCAACCTTCTGCCATCGAAAGATTGTTGTGAACAACTCGCTTCGCTCGATACTGAAAGCGAAAGCTTTTTTATGGGGCTCCTCCACCAACACAGCCGGTGATTTCCCTAACCAAACAGAATGCGCTCAAAGGCAGTTGGCCTTTGAGCGCATGAAATGAGTCTGGTATTATTCGTACCGCAGAGCATCGATGGGGTCGAGCTTTGCGGCCTTGTTGGCCGGATAGTAGCCGAAAAACACGCCAATCAGCATGGAGAAGCCGACCGCGATGACGATGGCTCCTATGGATGGGACTGTGGGCATCCCCAACAGGCTTCCGCCCGCATAACCGAGCAGGGCGCCCAGCAGGATTCCCAATGCGCCGCCGATGACGCAGATAATCATGGATTCCACAATAAACTGCATACGGATGGCGCCATCCGGTGCACCGAGCGCTTTGCGGATGCCGATCTCGCGGGTGCGCTCTGTCACGGAAACCAGCATGATGTTCATCACGCCGATGCCGCCGACCAGCAGCGAAATTCCAGCAATCACCGCGATGGCCGTGGACATTGTGCCCATCATGTCATTGACTTCTTTGACCATGGATTCCAAGCTCTGCGCTTCGCAGTGCATGCTCTCGTTCTTCGCATAGAAGCGGTCGTTAAAAAACTCCGCAGACTCCTCGGCGAACGACTGGTAATCCAAACCCGGCTGAACCGCGATATAGAAATAGAAATACCCGTCCGGCGAGTAATCCAACACGCGGTAAGCGGTCGAAATCGGGATGTAAATGGTGGTGCTCATGCCGGCCGAACCCATCAGGAAGCTGTTTGCCTGATCCTCATAGACGCCCACGATGGTGAAGGTCTGGCGTCCACCGCCATCCATCTCGATCTTGATCTCCTGTCCTACAGCGTTCTGATTGCCGGGAAAAAGCGTCTCTGCCAGGGACTGCGCGATGACCGCCACATATTTGGCGCGCTCTGTGTCCGAGTCGTTGATAAAGCGTCCCCGCACCATGTTCACCTGAGTGCCTGTCGCGCCCGTGGCATAGCCCTCGTTGACGCCTTGCAGACTGACCTTGTTGTCCTCATGAAACTTGGTGACGATGCCGCTTCCTGCGCTCTCCATCAGGCCGATACCGACGATCTTGTCACCGTATTTGTTTTGATACTGTTCGATCATTTCGTCGGTGATGAGGTCGTCCTCGGTATAGGTATAAGAACTGGTGTAATCGCGGGGCGTGACTTGGATTGCAACGTTGTTTACGCCCATGCTCTCCATAGAAGAACTGACCATTCCGGTCATTGCCTCGCCCACCGACGTGATGGCAATCACCGAACCGATGCCGATGATGATTCCCAGCATGGTGAGTAATGCGCGCATTTTGTTGGAAACCAGGCCGGCAATCGCCAGAGAGATGTTCTCAAACAGATTCATGCACCCACCCCCTGCCGCTCCAGGCGCTTGTCGCGTTCCCGGACGATGCTGCCGTCGTGGATGGTGATGATGCGTTCCGTCTCTTCGGCCAACTCGTTGTTGTGCGTAATCAGGACAATGGTCTTTCCCTGTTTTTCGTGCAGCTCATGGAAGATGTCCATCACCAGACGTCCGGTATTGCTGTCCAGAGCGCCGGTTGGTTCGTCGGCCAGGATGATCGCCGGGTCGTTTGCCATGGCGCGGGCGATGGCCACGCGCTGCTTCTGGCCGCCGGAGAGCTCGTTCGGCATATGCCTGGAACGTTCCGACATCTCCACCATCTCTAAAAGTTCCTTGGCGCGCTTACTGCGCTCCCGCTTTGAAATGCCCGCATACAGCATGGGAAGTTCCACATTGGCCTGTGCGGTGCAGCGCGGGATGAGATTGAAGGTCTGGAATACAAATCCAATCTTGCGGTTCCGGATCTGCGAGAGCTTGCGGCTGCTCATTTCAGCCATGGGAACGCCGTCCAGGGTGTATTCCCCCGAGGTCTGGTGATCCAACGCGCCGATGATATTCATCAGCGTGGATTTACCAGAGCCGGACGCGCCGACAATGGAGACAAATTCCCCTTCCCGGATGTCCAAGCTGATCCCATGGAGGACTTCCAATTCGTTGGGAGTACCGATGTAATAGGTTTTTACGATGTCGCGCATCTCAATGACTGTCTTACCCATTGGCTACAACACCCACTCCCATCGAGCCGGCGGTATCCTGCGGCAGGACGCCGGCAGCCGGCATAGCAGAAACCGGCATGCCGGGCTGAATCTGTTTGCTGTCCGAGATGATCTGCATGCCCTCTGTGAGGAGATCGCCGCTGATTTCCACCTCATAATCGGTCTCCAAGCCCATCGTAACCGGAACCGCCTCCGCTATGGTAGTCCCGTCCTCCTGCTCCTTGACCGTGTAGACAACCGAACTGCCGTCCGCCGCCGTGGAGATCGCATCGTATGGCACGGCAAAGACATTTTCCTTCTGTTCGGTCACAATGTCTGCGCGGGCGGTCATGCCGATGCGCAGGCCGGTTTCCTTCGAGGAAACCACTACGGTCGCATCGAATTCGACGTCCTTGGAGTTGGCCGTATTGTTGCCATCCGTGCTCTCTGGCGTCCGGACCGCTGTGGGAGATACCTTTTCCAGATAGCCTTCGTATTCATCGTCGCCCGTGGCGTCCGCTTTGATGATGGCTGCCATGTTGGGTTTGACCGTGTTTACGTCGTATTCTTTGATTTTGACGTCCACCTGCAATGCGTCGGTGTTTTCGATCTGGAACATGACGCCGCTCGGCGACGCGCCCTCGGTGGCATATACTGCGGTGATGGTGCCGGAAACGGGCGCAGTCACCGTGCACTTGCCCAACTGCTCCTGTAGATTTTTGAGTTCCTCGCGCTGTACGCGGTCGTCCGCGGAGAGCTTGCTGGTCTCGATCGCCTGCAAATTGTCTTCCAAACCGTGTGTCACGGCGGTCTGGGTTGCCTTTTGCGCCTTCAGCGCATTGTTATAGGCGTCCTTGGCTGTTGTGAGTTCTGTTTCGTATGTACCCAGCTGGTCATCCACCGCCTTTTTGGCGGCGTCCAGGTTCTGTTTGGCGGTGTCATATGCCTGTTGCGCATCGGTGACGTTCCGCCGCAGTTGGTCCACGCTGAGGGTTTCGGTTCCCTTCATGTACAGGGCATCCGCCTCGTTTTCTGCGTCCGTCAGTGCCTGCTTGCATTCGAGTACGTCTGCCTTGAGTTCTTCGACATCATCGTCGTCATTTTTTACTGCGCGTTCGTATTTCTTTAACGCCTCTTCATAATCGCGTTCCAGGTCGCTGTAGTAGCTGCCGAGTTCATTCCGGCGGTCCTTCAGGGCTTTTTCCGCGCGGCCGAGCGCTGTTGAAGCGGTATCGTAGGCGGACTGCGCAGAGATCAGCTCCGTATTCAGGTTGCTGTCCAGCTTGGATTTGGCGGCATCCAGGTCCTTTTGCGCCTGGTCCACCTTCCGCTTGGCGTCGTTCACATTCTGTTGGGCTGTATTCAGCTCGGTGTTCAGGCCAGCATTCAGCGTTTCCATGGCGTCGTCGTATTTCTTCTGGTTGGTTTCAATCTGCTGCTGGTTGTTGGCGCTGGCCGTCGCAAGGGAAAGCTGCTTCTGGGTGATCTGCTGTTGCAGGTCCTCCGAATCCAGGACGCACAAGACGTCCCCCTCGTTGACGTGATCGCCGACCTCGACCAAAATATCCTTGACCGGATAGGTCAAATTGGTGTAAACGTTTACCGAATCCGTGCTCTCCACGTTGCCGTTGGTGCTGATTGTGCTGCGCAGCGTTGTTTTTTGCAGGGGAGAAAGTTCAACGGGAAGTGCGATTGTCCCCGTGTCGGTGGGACGAAAGACCATCACGCCCACAGCCACGGCAGCCAAAACGCCGATGACGATCAAAACCTTTTTCTTTCTTTTCACGCTTTTTAGCCTCCATCACATATTCCATGCGCCGTGGTCCTGCCAAAAGCTGGCCAAATGGCGCAGAAGAGTCTCTGCAAAAATGGGACGGAAGATTCCTTGGAAAGGAATCTTCTTTGGCAGATCCCACTTATGCAGGCACATTGTACCAGTTAATTAATACAATAGTACATATATGATTGCAAAAAGTCAATACTTCAAACACATAATTAAGATTTATTTAAGTTTCTTCACGTTTTTGTAAATTATATCATTTGTTTATTGGGCAAATTGTATAATGATAGAGGAAAAAACCGGATATTTCTTTCAATATTTTTCCTGTAAAGACAGCAAATGCCTCCCCAGAAAAACCGCTGCACCGGCGGCCACGATATGGCTGGTCAAAACAGCCCACCAAATACCATCCAAGCCCAAACCGACGTTCGAGAGCAGCCATGCCAAGGGCATACGGATCACCAGATAATACAATACCATGCAGAACAGACTTTTCATTGGACGTCCCATACCGTTGACAGTCCCTAGGAAGCAATTGGTGACCGTATTGAGGACATATCCAATACCGACAATGTAAAAGGAATGTTGCACGATTGCCGCTGCTGGTGCGCTGGAGACAAAACCCTGTGAAAGCGGCCCGGCAAACCCCACAACCAGCGCGGAAAGAAGGAGCAACAAGCCGCCGCCGTACAGAAGAGCGGCGTTCAAATAATCCCGCGCGCGGTCAAAGCGTTTCCCCCCGGCGCATTGTCCCACAATGGTTGTCAGAACCATATTCAAGGCCATGGCTGGATAAAACAGGATGGTCTCCAGCTTGCCGATGATTCCATAAGCGGCGATAGCCGTAACGCCGTACCCGCTCACCAACGAAGTTAAAAAACCCGTGCTGAGGGCTGGGATGCTCTGCTGAAAAGCGGCCGGGACCCCTTTTGCAAAAAAGGCGGAAACTGCCTCCCAGGAAAAGGCCGACAGATGAATAACAAACAGCTTTTTCCTCGCCAGGTAGACCAGCATAAAGACCAGGCAGAGCGTCTGGGAAAGAAGGGTTGCGATGGCAGCGCCCTGAAAGCCGAACAGGTGGATAAAGAGCGGGTCCAGGGCCGCATTCAGCGCGGTGCAGATCAGCATAGCTACCATTTGAAAGACCGCGTTGCCAAAGCTACGCAGGACCGCCGTAAAGTAGCAATAGAGGAAAACGGTAAGATACCCGAGCAGATAGATGGAGAGGTATCCATAGGCCATTTCAAAAGTTTCTGCCGGGGTTTGTAAAAGAGAGAGAAGCGGGCGCAGACACAGCTCTATTCCAGCGGTAACCGCGATGGAAAACACCACTGCAACCGCCAGAGATGTGGCGATCAGGCAGTCAATCCGCCTGGTGTCCTTTGCCCCAACCGCTTGGGATAACAGGATGGATACGCCGTTGGTTGCTCCCATTGCCACCGCATTTAAGACCAAAATGACAGGAGTTGCACCAGTCAGTGCGGCATATGCGGTTTCTCCTAGGAGATTGCCAATCCAAAGGCTGTCCACCAGGTTATAGGCCAAGTTCAGGAACATGGCTGTCAACACCGGAACCGCCATCTTGAATAGGCACCGCCGGGTGTTTCCTTCAATAAATTGGATTGTTTGAGACATCGAGATCATCCTTTCCAGTTGAATGAATATTATTCATTATAAAAGCATTTTTAAACGCATGCCGTCCAATGGTTCTACGACAACATGCGTTTGATGAAAAAGGCCTATTTGAGATGTAGCATCTCCAACAGAAACGCCTTTGTGCGCCGGACACGTTCCTCCCCTGGAATCTCTGCACACAGCAGGACCCCCAGCTGCCCATAGACGCAGAAGGACGCCACAGTCCGGGTATCTTCGACTTGGATTTCCCCACACGCTTTTGCCAAGTCCAACTGCTCCTGGACGATGGGCTGCATTTTCGCGCACACCGCCATGGAGAGCTGCTGATGGAGTTTGTGCCCCTGCGGGCCATGGCAAAGTTTGTAGGTAAAGTTGTCGTCGGCTTCCGTATCCAAGAAGGTGGGCATTTGCAGGATGATCTCCCGCAAGGTAAGCCCCGGCTGTCGGAGAATCTCCGTCATACGGCCGACCAGCTGGCCGGCATATTGGTCGATGGCGGTGTCAAACAGCGCCTCTTTGGAGGGAAAGTATCGGTAGCACAACCCCTGCGCGACGTGCATTTCCTGCGCAATATCGGCGATAGAGGTTTTTTCGTATCCGTTTTGGTAGAACAACCGCATAGCAGTATCCAGAATCTCCTGGCGGCGTTCCTCAGGGGCTTTTGTAATCCGCGGCATAGAATGGCCTCCTTTTTGAGCTCAAAGCCAGCATAACACAATTATGCGCAAACGTCAATGAATAATATTCATTCATAGGTGAGAGATTGACAAGGGCCGCGTTTCCCGCTATACTCGGTTTGTAATCGCTGTCTGAAGACAGCCGGAATTGATTTTTTGATCTGCGCAACCCCACAGGATGGGACGCGGCAGGAAGCCGCACAACGCCCACCGGGACCCGTGCGCGGAATTTGTCAAGGAGGGCTTTTATGTTTCAGACACAACACCGTCAGGCGGTTCGCCTGACAACGACAGCACTTTGTATTGCACTGGGGCTTCTGTTGCCCACAGTGTTCCATGTGTTCGGTACGGGCGCCGGAACAGCGCTTTTGCCCATGCATCTTCCGGTTTTGCTGTGCGGCCTTCTCTGCGGCTGGCAGTATGGAGCAGCATGTGGCATCCTGGTCCCGCTGCTCTCGTCCATTCTCACAGGGATGCCCCCCATTTTCCCGACCGGCGCTTCCATGATGGTGGAATTGTGTGCCTATGGGGTGCTCACAGGACTTTTTTATCAGACGCTGCACCAGAAACTTTATGTATCTTTGGTGGGCGCCATGCTGGGCGGCCGTGTCATTTATGGGCTGGTGAACGCTGTCTTTATGGGCGTTGCTGGGAAGCCGTATGGATTTGCGGCATTTTTGTCCGGCGCATTCCTCACCGCCTGGCCGGGCATTCTTCTACAGCTGATCGTTGTCCCGTTGTTGGTGTTTACGCTGCAAAAGTCAGGGCTTTGGTCCCGCACGCTGCGGCAGTCGGAATAATCCATGAAAACAGGGCGCAGACCGGAAAGGAATTCCGGCTGCGCCCTGTTTTGGCTTTCTGTTCGGTCGCCTGTATCCGGCAGCCTTTGCGGTTAAGGCCGCTGTTCCAGCATCTGTTGGAGCTGTGCCCGCACGAAGTCCAGGTCCGGGTCACATAAAAGGGGAAGGACCTCTACCAGCTTTTCCAGGGGAAAGTCCCACCAGCGGACCTGTAAAAGTAGCGCGATGAGTGCATCGTCGAACCGTTTCTTGAGAAAACGCGCGGGATTTCCTCCCACCACCTGGTAGGGGCCGACGTCCTTTGTCACCACGGAATGTGCAGCGATGATGGCGCCGTCCCCGATCTGGACGCCGGGCAGGATGGTGCTGTTCCGGCCGATCCACACGTCATTCCCCACAACGGTGTCGCCCTTAAAGGGAAGCTGTTCCAAATGCGGCGGGGTATGTTCCGCCCAAGCCCCGCCAAACACGTGGAAGGGATAGGTCGTGACGCTGCTGATGCGATGGTTGGCTGTGTTCATAATGAACTGCACACCGCTTGCAATCGAGCAAAATTTTCCAATCAACAGCCGATCGCCGAATTCCGGCCAATTGAACAGGACATTGTTCTGTTCAAAACGGGTTGGGTCCACAGGGTCGTCGTAATATGTGTAGTCCCCCACCAAAATGTTCGGCGCCTTGATGACATTTTTGAGGAAACAGGTGGTCCCATATGCGTTCGGAAAGACCGCATTGGGGTCCGGTATGGAATACATAATCATTCTCCCTTCAAATTGCGCAATCACACCCTTTCCCCTGTATTTGCCGTAGCGACGGCCCTCTTCTTTCGAATCTCCCGCATGACCTATTTCTCCTTTATTTCTGAGTTGCGCTCATGGTTTCCCGTCCATGGGCGTGTCATCGATACCTTTTCCCCATAATTTTACGCAGTGCATCTGTTTTTTTCAAGCAGCTGCGGAGTAAATTTCTAAAGCAGAGATAAAAGGACGGAAAATAGCGGAAATTCCCTGAAAGCATCCCTGGAGATCGGAACGCAAAAAATAGGGCCAATCTGTATTCCAGTAGGGGCCTGGATTCTCTATTGGAGCGTAAAAGGCTGGGGAAACCTTTCCAGGGGAATTAAATTTGACAGACAAGTCAAAATATGCTATGCTATAAGACCACAGAAGAAGCGGAAGGAGGGCTTTTTTATGCCGAAGGCTTCTTTAAAAACCATCGCACAAAATAAGAAAGCCTTTCACGATTATTTTGTGGAGGAAAGCATGGAGGCCGGCATTGAGCTGTGCGGCACCGAAGTGAAATCTCTGCGCAAAGGACAGTGCAATCTGAAAGATGCGTGGTGTTCCATCGACCATGGAGAGTTGGTTGTCAACGGGATGCACATCAGCGCCTATGAACAGGGCAATATATTCAATAAGGACCCGATGCGGGTGCGCCGCCTCTTGATGCACAAGCGGGAGATCATGCGGCTGTTCGGACTGGTCAAGCAGGACGGGTATTCGCTCATTCCCCTTTCGATCTATTTCAAGGGATCGCTGGTAAAGGTGCAGGTGGGCCTTTGCCGAGGTAAGAAGCTCTATGACAAGCGCGCGGATCTTGCAGCGCGCGCGGCCAAGCGAGACATCGACCGGGCGCTCAAGGAAAAGAACCGGTGATATATTATGGGGCTGCAATGGTTTCGACGGAGGTTGTGAACCTTGGTAAGCGAGTAGCGGCGCGGAAACGCTTGAAACTCCGCAAACTTTAAAATTAAACGACAACAATACTGTTGCGTACGCAGCCTAATTAGGCTGCCGTCTTTACCGGGAGCACCGCGGCCCGGATAAAGGCGTCGATGAGCGGTGAACGTGAACAGGGGAACGCCTTTACCCTTGTCATGACCAAAAGGCTACTGAAGTAGGAAGCCTGCCTTTGGGCGTCCTACAGAGGGAATGTAAAAACACCGGCTACACTCGTAGAAAGCCAGGGCAAGTGATTTTCGGACAGGAGTTCGATTCTCCTCAGCTCCACCAAACAGTGCAAATCCGAACACCTTGTTTTTCATAAAACATTGTTTTGGGTTTGTGGTAAATATAGAGGAGGTAGGCTGATTTGGCCTACCTCCTCTTGTCTTGTAAACTTATTCTTCTTATTCTTATAGAAGTAGTTGAAGTAGTGGTTCTTTGGTTTTTGCGTATAACTTTTCATAGTATGCGCGTATTAAGCAAAAGTTTACGGAAAAACCGATTTTGAACTACTTTAACTACTTCATCTGCGACTGTTTCAGCTCCAAGACAGCGGACTCAATGAGGTTGTCAATCTCCTCAGTGTTCAGCGTGAAGCCCTTGCTGTTGAGGAAATCCACCACATATTTCTTCTTTTCTTCACCTCTGCCACTGCCCACATAGAGCATTTCAGCGGCTTGTACGGCAACCTGCACCCACAGTTTGATAGTGTTGAACTGCTCGTCAGTGGTCTTCGCCTTGATATAGGGAATCAGAAAAGCGGAAATCAGGGAGATAATCAGCGTCAGCACTGCGGTGATGATAGGGGTAAGATCAACCATTGTAATATCCTCCTTGTTCGTTGAAAGATTGTTCGGACGGTTCGATGTTGTAATGCTTCATCAGCTTTATACGGTTCTCAACCTTGGCCTTGGAGTAGTAGAAGCCTGTCCCCGTTGCGGTCTCTGCGGCAACTGCTGGAATGAGGTATGCCATCGGAGAGAGGTCGCAGGTGCGCCACATCATAATGATGGAGAACACAATCACTACGATGTTGATGGAGAAAACCACGACCACAATTTTCTTAGAAAATTCCCAAGGGGCTTTTTGCTTTTTCCGTCTGCGCCGTGCCATTAGAGCTTTTTAGCGTAGTCAAGGGAAATCCAGCCAGCCCCGGATTTCAGCTTGCCCCACTTGGTAGCCCCCTGACCGCTCGACTCTGCCACGATGGTGTAGACACCTGGCCTAATAAAACCGTTTGCGCTGTAGTTCGTGCCAGCCCCCTTGCGGATATACAGGTCTGTAGCGGTCACACGCACTGTATAAGGCTTGAACGCAGTGGAGGTGCTACCTTTCTCGTAGACCACCTTGCCGCTCTCGTCAAAGACCTTGTAGCTTGGGTTCTTGTCCACCAGAGACTTGGCGTTTGCCAGAACAGAAAAAGCACCAATCTGACTCTTTGCGTCAGACCAGCTCTTACGCACTCTGTAGAGCGTTTTTCCCGTAGGGGTAGTAGTTGTACTACCCCCGCCAGAAACGCCGCTCAGACGCTTTGTGACGGTCGTAGCGAGGTCTCCCATGCGAGAGTACATCCAATCGCCGGGGCAGGACTTGTTGGCAAACCAGCGGTGGACGGTAAGTACCATTTCCCCGGACTTCGGAGCGTAGTTCAGCGTCTTGGTCTTATCGCCCAGCCACAGGAGCTTGTTCTTGCCGTTACGCTTGCAGATGTCCACGCACAGTTCAATCAGGGCATTGTAAACAGCGGTGTTGAACGCATACGGGGCGGTGCTGTCAGAAGCGCACTCGATGGTAACTGCCCTCTGGTCGTTCTCAGCAGAGGACGAACACCAAGAGCGGTTCTTTTCCTCCACGCAGAGGGCAATCTTCCCGTCCTTGCCGATACCGTAGTTACAGCTCGCTTCCCGCCCTTTCGGGAAACAGGCGCAGATACCCTCTGCGGTAAGCTGTCCCACAACACAGTGAGGGGTGATTCTGTCGATACTGTGTGTTCTCTGCCCGGAATGGTTCGGGCTGAGACTGGTGTACTTCACCAAGGAACTGTTTGTGTATGCCATTTCGTCATTCCTCCTTATAAGAATGTGTTATCATTGGAGCATTTCTGATAGACCCTCTTGATGTTCTCGATAGCCATAACAGCCTTGTTGTTCTCGTACTCAGGGTGTTCGGCGCAGAACTTTTCGTACCGGGTCACATCGTCAAGAATCTGGTCGAAATGCTCTTTTGTATGTTTTTGGTCGTGCAGAATTTCATCATTGAAGCGTAGAATCCTGTACCGGCAGGTGGTAGCTTCATTTTCGGCGATCATCTTTGCCAGCCGGTTCAAACTTTCCAGATTGGTGCGCTGAGAAACCTCAATAGCGGCGATAGCGTCAGAAAATTTTTTCTGAATGTCAATGCTCTGTTGCCGCCATTCTGGATAATGGCTTGCCTGTTCGATGATTTTCTGCACCTTCTTCTCTTTTTCTTCTTCCTGCTTGTACTTCTCAATCAGGTGGTTTTTGACGATATTGTATATCTTCCAAAGGAACACCAGAGCGACAATGATAATCGCAACGGTGGAGATCGTAATATCGCCAAAAACCTTCAAAAACTCGTCCATCGGGGTTCTCCTTCAACAAAATTTGATTACTCGTCAGGGGTATATTCCTCCCACCCCTGCGGGTAGGTATCGGGAGACCACACATTCCCATCAATCAGAGACTTGTACAGCTTGCCGTTGTACTGAACAATGTCCCCGGTGTTATAAGCGTCATGTCCACCTGTAGGCTGAGACCAGACGGGGTAGCCCTCCTCGGTGAGACCGATTGGGGTGTACAGAGCGGGTACGATGTCAGGAGTCCAGTCTGCCTGAGAAGTGTGCGCCTGTACTACCCGGTAGAGTTGAGGGTCTCCCACGCTGTTCACGCCGTAGGTAAAATAATCATTTACCTTGTAAGAAACGCCAACCGCCCAAGGACGGTAGAGCGCAACGCAAATCAGTGCGGTGTCCTCGTCCAGACTTGCCCCAGCGTAATCCATAGCTTCCCGGATAGCCTGTGCCTGTTCAATCATGTTCATAAACTCACCCCCACAATTTCCAGAGCTTCCTTCATATCCTGCACAATGCTTGCACCCTCATTGATTTCAAGGGTTCTGCCTGTGATAAGCCAGTCGCTCATATTACCCTCGATTTCCTCCCGCAGACCCTCCTTATTTGCCAGATGGAAGGTGTACTCGTCATACTCGAACATGGGGACTTCCTGATCGGTCATTTCATCAACCGCCGTAATGTCCTTGATGTTCTCCCTCAGACGAACCTCCACATACCCCGGCATGGGTGCGAACGGCTCAATACTGAGCGATTCGGGCGAGACATTTCCTCTTACTCTCATTGCTGACAACCTCCTTTAACTGTTTGATGTTGACGGTTTCATAATACTTTTTCCGCATGGCATAGGAATCAGTGTGCTTAAAACAGGCACACCGGGACAAAAACCCGGAAGCCATTCGGTATGAGACAGGGCGTTTTTCCCGCTGTAGCTTCTGGATAAACCTGCTCTGCCGCATAAGTGCCAACGCCCTGCGCTTGCGGATAGTGGTAAAACCTATACCGAAGCACCTTCCCACAAAATCAATCTTCCGTCCCTTGCGGTCTTTCTTCTCTTTGCAATACCGCTGAATACGGAATAATTGATAATCGTGCTTCACTTTCATACCAAGGCTTTCCACAAACGCAAAGATGTCACAGAGGGCTTTCCGCAGTTTCCGCTTATTGTTGTCTATCAAAACCAGATCGTCAGCATAGCGGACATAGTGCCGTATTCTGTGCTTCTGCTTGATAAGATAATCCAGCGGTTGCAGGTATAGCTCTGCAAGCCAAGGGGAAGTATAGTTCCCGATGGGAAGCCCCGGACTATGGGAATCAATCACCCTAAAGATGATCTGCAATGCCTTTTCGTCCTTGATTTTCTCCCGCAGACGGGCTTTCAGATTGCCGTGTGGAATGGACGGGTAGAACTTGCTTATGTCCATTTTCACGCAATATTTGGCGTGTTCCCTGTCCCGTATCGTGGCTCTCTCCACACCCTTGCAAGCAAGGTCAATGCCCCGGTTTGGGATATTGGCGCAACTCCAATGATAGGAGGATTTCTCAATAATCGGCTTGAGAATCTGCATGATAGCGTGGTGAGCGCACTGGTCGGGATAGAACGCCGGGACTTGCAGTTCCCTCTCTTTCCCGGATAGCCCGTCCTTGATGATACGGGTCTTGTACGGGGAGAGAAAATCCATGTGAATCAGGCGTTCCGACAGGTCGTTTGCGTAATACTCCAAATTGTCGAAGACCTTCTTCACCATTTTTCGGTTTTTCTTTTTGTGGGAAGCGTTTATGATAGCCAGCCTACAGTTATCGACTGAAACTATTTGTTCGTATAAAAAGCCATAGCGTTTCATTTGCTTTTGTTTCTCATAGGGCTTTCGAGAGTGAACCTACTAACCCTATCCCTCCAAACTATTTTTTACCAATGGGTACGGCGAAACAGCGACCAATGAATATTACCTTTTAACAAAAGTAGGCGAGAGCCCATGTCCGCGTGGGAATTAGACGAAGTGTTGCTCAAATCAGCCGTAAACCGACCACATTTCGACCCATTATTCCAATTACCGCCGTGTTGGAACACTCGCTTTTACTGTTCGCCTTAATGTGTTTTCAATTTTAATATGGCGTGTTCACCCAACTATGTGGGGGAGGGAATCCCCCACACCCCCTCAGGAGGGGATATAAAGCAGGCGAGAGCCAAGGGGCGGGCCGGAAAGAGACGAAGGGGAGCTCAAAGCAGCCGCAAACAGACCACAGTTCGACCCATCATTCCAAGCACCGCCGCGGCGGAACACACGCCAACCTGTGCTACTCCAACAAGCGTCACAGTAATAGGTGGACTCACTGCCGCTACCAGCCGTGGCAGGGAGCATGACATGGGGGTTAGCCCCGGTGTCCAGACCTTCCACCGTAATATACGAACTGCCCCAACTTGTAGAGCCTGTGAAAGAGAGCTGAGTGTAATTGCTTGCGGTATCATCGGCATACTTGGACGGGTCGTTGCACACATAGTAAGTGCCGCCGTTCCAGTTCACACCGTCTACCCATTCCCACACATTACCCCAGAAGTCCTCAATACCTCTGTAGACAACGCCAGTCTTACCGTCCGTGCCAGAAGGTCTGCCGGTGAGGTTCGGTACGGAATCGCAGGAACCAGTTCTCAGAGAGCCGCTGTTACCGTCACAATATCCTCTTCCGATTTTGTTCTGCACATTGTTGTCTGCGAACTCTACCAGCATGAGCATTTGGATAGCAGATACCGCCGCAATGTCAATCAGGCTCCAACCCGACCCCTTTGCTTTGGCGTTACTGCGGAAGGTAGCTCTTGTCTGCGATACCTGTGGACTCGCCCCGGTGACAGACTTGTTATTGCTGGAAGTCTTATACGCACCCACATAGGCGTACTCGCTCTCCTGTCCCGCATGATTGAACAGGGGGTGTACGGAGAACCCGGAAGTAGGTTTGTCCGCAATCTGAATGTGTTCCACATTCCCTTCCTTGTAGCGGCGATAGTAGAACTTCGGGATTTTAACCATTACATCGTTGGTGGATAAGGTCTCCCGTTTCATGCCTTTCCAAGGCATAGCGTTGTCAAAATCGCTGTTACCTGCGCTTGCCCCTACAGAAGCGGTGGCGGTCATGCCGACAGCGTTATCGGTTCTCGCCCATGCGGGGGAAGAAGTGGTGACATCACGGCTGATACCGTAGATTTTCACGAACGACAGCTCTACGCTCTCGGTCTGCCCGTCAGAGGTGATAATAACCTGCTCGGAAGCGGTCTCGCCGCCGCTTACGGCCTTTACCGTCCATGTGCCTACCTTGTGGACTTGGAACTGGTAAGTGCCAGTCGTGGTCGTAGCCGTGTAGGTTGTCTCGTCCAGAGAGCAGGTCAGCGTTGCCCCGGCAGGGTAAGTCACATTGATAGTGGCGGTGAAGTGGTGATAGGTTGCTTCATAGTTCGATACCGCACCTGCAACAGACACCTTCGGGCTGGTGTTCTCAGGCTTGGAATAACCGTCCTCCGCTCCGTACTCGATGTGGTAGGTATGCCCGATAGGGATATTAAAGGAGGTTGTTTTCTGAGTTTTAGTGAGGGTTGCGGTCTTGGTATACTGCCCGTCCGTTTCGTCTACGCAGGTGATAAGGACGCTGGTAAATGCGCTGTCATCGTCAATGGTAATGGTGACATTGGCGGTTTCACCGTTGGCGGGAGTTGCGCTCGCACGGTTGTTCTCATTGCTCGACAGGTTATACACGCCTTGCGTGGAATACGGAAAAGCGGAGAAATAATAGGTTGTCCCCTCTGTGAGACTGCTCACAACATATTCCTCGTTTTCGTATTTGCCGAGGTCTTTATTGTCGATAACCAGCGTACCCTCGGTAGGCTTGGTGGGATAACTTTCCTCGCTCATGCGAATCATTACGCCGCCGACAGAACAGAGCAGGTTGTGTGCGCTGTCATAGCTGTCTGCGGGTTCCAGAAATTTCAGACCCACACTGGTTTTGGATTTCGCATAAGCGGTGAACGCCCTCATATTGTTAGGGGCTTGCCCAACTTTCTGCAAAATCTGGTCTACAGTCCATTTTGCTTCTGCCCAACTCATTTACTTTACCTCCTCGTTAATTGTCAGACCGTCACTGCTAAAGGTGATCGTCTTCGTCAGGGTCAGCAGTTCGCCCTCATACAGCTTTTGGACAATCTTGTCTGCCGAAACGAAGTTAGTCTCGATCTTTTTATTGCCGTAAGTCTCGGTGATGGTCTGCCCGTCTGCGGAAAAAACGGTTTTTCGAGGGTCAAATCCATCGGTTTTTACATCGAGCGAATCAATCTGGTTTTGCAGGTTTCCCGCCACATCTTCACCAAGCTGGTTTTTCACAAACTCAAACCAAGTGTTGAATAGCTGTTCCTGCTGAGTCTCAAAATCGGCGATCTCCTTGCTGTAGTCCGTCTTGATTGTCTGGATAATGCTGTCACCCTGAGCTTCCAGCCCCTCTACATAAGCAGTGAAATCCTCCTGCGTAGCGTCTGCGGTGTCCTCAAACAAACCTTTCTGCGTGGTGAAATAGTTCTGAAAAGCCGTATAGAGGTCAGTGCCGTTTTCCACCATCGACATGAGGGTGTTCAAGGCTTCATTCATGCGGTTGGCTTCTTTTGCGCCAAAAAACGAATTTTCCTTATTGCTGTACACTGTCACATCTTGAAATGAAACAGTCCCGTCACCGTTTTGGACTTCGATGTATTTTTTCAATCCGCTCCATGTTGCGTCAGTGTAATTGACAGGTAAAAGCTCCCATGCCATTACAGTTCTCCTCCCTTCGTCCCAAAGCTCCAAGTGAACATTCGTCTGCCCTCAAACTCATTGGTAAGCCTGTCATAGAGGTCAAGGATTGCTCCTTCCAGCCGGTTGAGTTCGTAGAAATCCATCACATTTCCGTTGTCAACATAGGTCGGCGGGTTTCCGTAATCCCTGTTTAGGGAGCCGTTGTTCACTGTTTTCAGATTTTCCTCAAGCTGATTGATTTCGTCAGCGTAGAAATAGTCCGCAGGGGTGCGGTCTTCTCCGAGAGAAACAATGGAGAACTCGTCATAAAGGCGGCTTGCCAAATCCCGTAGGTAAGAAAGATTGTTCTTAATACGGTTAAAATCGGTTGCGTTAAACCTGTCCCCTGTGTAATTCCCATCAGAATCAGTAGCCCCGTACCAATCAGTTTTAGGGGTTTGCCAAGCCATATTTCGCACCTCCTACTCTCCGGGCAGTTACCTTGCCCGAAAAACTTTGATTGAAGTTAAGTGTCTGACGGTAGATGTTCACTTTCATGTCCTTGTGGAACTCGTTCTCCTGATACACAATGTCGTTCACATCAATTTCCGGGTTTCCTCTCGTGTCGTACTCATATTCGATACCAGAAGCGTAGTAATCGCCAAGCCACTCAGCGAGGTCGTTCGCCATGCCCATGTCGGACATCATCGGGTTTTCCCATTTGATGGTCTTTCCCCGGTTGTTGAGGGTCTTGACTGCGTATCGCTCTACGATCTTGTACCGATAGCCGTAAATTTCCAAACGATACTTGCCCGTAACGCTGAACTTCACCGTGATATAATAGTTACCCCAATCTTCAATCGTGACCCCTCCGTCCGTGTCTTCCAGCACTGCCCGGAATCCATACGAGGGTTCCCCGATAAAGAAAGTTTCCACATCACCGGCAGTGACCTCCACATCTTCCCCCACAAGATTATCTTCCTGTGTGCCGTTCTGATAGCTGTAGCAGGGGACGATCACTTCTTTAATAAGCTCCTGCTTGATGGCTTTCGGGGAAGAAGTCATGTCTGTCCGGGTCATGGTAAAATCCGTAATATCGCCAAAGCTGAAATTATTCAGTACAATGCGGTTATACGGCTCTGCGGTTTTGGTGAACTCAATCTCCATGGTGTCGAAATCATCAAGGTCAATGTGGAGTATCGTGACCCTTTCAATTTCGTCCGCTCCTACTTCATACTCCGTCACAAGCTGACTGTCGTTGTAAGTGCGGATAGTGAACGCCGCAGGTAAGGTATTACCGAACACAAACTTTGCGCCATAATACATACAGGCCACTTCCTGCTCAATCGTAACCACAGGGTTGTTTGTGAACAGCCCGTTTTCATCGGAAAGCTCCGCAGAGACGAAACCTGTGTTGAAGCTCTTTCCGCTGAGGTCACGGGGGAGGAAGAACATTTTCCCGTCCGCTGTGGTGTAATTTGTGTTCAGCGAAGCATATTCGTCCTTGACAGTATCGTCCAGAATTTTATCCGCATTGGAGTACACAGCCTGTGTCTTTGCGCTTGCGCTTGCTTCTGGGACGAAATTGGACTTGATCTGGATAGTTCCGAATCTTGTCTGTGTGAGGACGCACCTGCAAGCGTTGGCAATAATCTGCAACGCTTCTTTGTGCTGTACCCTCGGTATAGGGTTTTTCGTAAAAAGCGTTTTAAGCTGAGGGTCGATATAATAATCCGTCAGCCCAGCGTCTTGCAGAACTTTTTCCGTCAGTTCGTAATAGCTCACCCCCGCACTGTTGTACATTCCCTTGTAGTATTCAGAATCCATATTTCTGAAAATATCCTGACAGCGAATCGTAGCGGTATAATCGTCCGATTCCCACTCCGAGCACAACAGCCGGTTCCCTCGAACCCACTCAATTTCCCCTGTTTCCGGGAGCTGATAACCATAATAGATTTCCATTTCCTGCCCGGTCTCAAGGAAGTTGATTGCGGATTTAGGGTTGTCAACATTGAAATAATGGTCGTAGTTTTTGAGCTGTACCGAGAAATCAATCTGCGGCACATCTGCCCCGATGGGAGACACATAGCTCTCAAGGGACGAACTCATAACATCTTGGTTGTAGTACACCAAGCCGTAGCCAAAACGAATAGAGTAGATACGCACCCGGCTTTTCGGGTTTTTCATGGTGTAGAACACAAGTTTCACCTGCGTGGTGTCGGTCAACACTTCCTCGGTGGAGAACACTGCTTGGTCGTTGCCCCGGAACTCAATAACCTGTCCGCTACTGCTCACCATGTCGAAATCAACAGGGTAGTTCTCCCCGAAATTGATGGTGATACCCTTAAAATCGGTTGCTACAATGTTGAGGTTGATCGTCAGCTCGAAGGTCGCTTCGGTCAGTAGCTTATCGCTGATAATCCCGGTGTCAAGGTAAGTGCCAGACTGGTTCTCCCGTGGTAGGAAGAACATTGACCCGTCTACCCGTGTAAAATTTTCCTCAAGCGTGGCGTAAACCGTATCGTCACTTTTTTCACCGAGGACATTTTTGGCGTTTGCGTAATACGCAAAATCCCCGTCCTCAACAGTGGCTTTCGCTTGGGCTTCTTGGTTAATAAGGCCGAAAGAGAGCATGATGTATGCCCTCTCCCGGAGAGAGGATTTCATGCTTTCTTTGTATGCTTTTGAAACCTTCTGCATAAAATCCCTCCTTACTCGCCGCAGTCCACCAGATTCACCTTACAATTCCTGTAGTGTGTCGGTTTACCGCTACTGTCTGCCCAATAGGGTTCTCCCGTCCTATCGCCGGGGTACATTTTGATGGTCTTCCGGGAATTGGTAACGGGGTCAACAAAAGTCACATAGACAAAGAAATTGCTGAGAGCGTTGAGAATCTGCCCCCACTGTTCAGCGGTGAGCCAAGGCCATTCAAGACCGTCAATCTTGTACTGGTCTCGACCCACACGCTGACCCACAACAGAGCCGTTGGCATTTCTGCCAGCGTCTACTACTGTTGTTACTATAGGGTGTACCCCTCGTTTGGGAGGGGGCAATTCATAGCCGTTGATTGCGATATAAGACATATCCCGCACCTCCTTACTTCACGAACACATAACCATTGGCTTTGCGCTGAGTGGTTACAGCGTCAGTGACAGTACGGTTTCCGATCTGTACAATGGTCTGTTCGTTTTTGTCAGCCTGTCGGCGCATATCGTCTGCCATCTGAGACAGCGTAGGTTCGATATACTCCCTGTAAAATTCCTCCATGCCCTCTTTGAAGCCGGTAACGGAGAAATTACGGCTACTTGTCACATCAGCGGACACCGACTTGGAGAAAGAATCGCTGGTGTAGTACTTGAGAGCGGAGGTGTCCACCGCAAAACGCATGACGGGGCTTACGCTGGTGAAAGAGTTTGCCCAAGTGTCCACAACGCTCTTAGTGGTGCTTCCAAGGTTCATAATGCCAAGATTGTAGCCAAGCACCGTATCTTCGCCAATACGCATGAACACTTTAGACGGGGAATTGGAATCCAACGCCGCTTTGTATGCGTTCTTAGCCGCATTTGCCCATTTGCGCATATAGGAAGCAGTAGTGGAGTAAAAATCGTTTATGCCAGCGTTGAACCCGTTCACCACATCTTTGCCGATGTTGTAAAACGCACTGTAGGAAGCGATCTCACTGAACCACGACTTCACATTGCTCGCCCAAGAAGTTATGCTGGACTTGGAACTGTTGTAGGAGGTTGTAATCCCACTGCCAAACCCGCTGACAATATCCTTGGCGTAGTTCTGGAAGGTATTGCGGTTTACTGCACCGTACCCCTCCCCGGTGAACCACTGCTTCACATTGGAAGCCCATGTTGTTACGCTCGACTTAGAGCTACTATAGGAACTGGTGATACCAGAAGCGAACCCGGACACAATATCCTTGGCGTAGTTCTGGAAAGTGGTACGGTTGATACCTCCGTAACTACTCTGTGTGAACCAGTTCTTTACATTGTTTGCCCAAGCGATCATGACAGACCGGCAGGTCTCCGCACTGCTGGTGAGCTGTGCTTTGAACCCCTCTACCAAGTCTCTCGCCGCATTTTTGAAATCCCCGGACTTCGACTGAATACCGTCCACAAAGCCTGTGACAAGGCTCTGCCCGACTTCCTTCATGTTGACGAACATACCCGTAGACAGCTCTACATTGCTGTCACACAGATTTTCAATCTGAGTGAGGAGGTCTTTGTATTCCTGCAACAGGTCTGCGGCAGTCTGCAACTCAGGAACGGCGATTTCCAGCTTGTCGTTAAGGTCTGCGGTCTGATTGGATATATTTTCCACATCGTTCGCCAGTTTCTCAATCGGGTCTTGTGTGAACCAGCCAATGATCGTGTCAATCGTTGCGCTCAGGCCAGCGATAGCGGAAACTTCCGTGTACCGAACGACCTGTCCTGCGAACTCTGTCATAAAGTCCACAAAATCGCTCATATTGCTGGAAAGACCGGGGAGCTTTTCATTCAGTGCCATCAGCGGAGGGTCAAGCCGGTAATTCAGCTCGTCTGCCACTGCGACCAAGCTCTCTACAAAGAGGACAAACGCCGCCGCAAGCTCCACGAGTAGTGCCGTACCAAGGCCGATTGCCAGTGGCAACAAGCCAGCGGAAGCGACCGTAGCCGCACCAAGAGCCGCCGTGACAACGCCGATTGCGACCAGTAAACCAGTACCGACACCGATTGCGGTAGCAATACGCTCACCGTTGTTCAGCACAGGCTCCCACGCTTGTCCGATCTCGTCCAAGCCTTTGCCAATCACCCAAATTTCAGCGATAAACAGGCCAGCGGCAACGCCGAGTTCCAGCAGGATAGCTGTACCGATACCGATGTTCACTGCAATGGTCGCACCGCCAGTGCCGAGAGCGTAAGCCGCCAAGCCAACTGCGCCTAAAATAGCCGCACCAAGACCGATTGCGGTTGCTACAGTCTCTCCATTGGCGATAACAGGCTCCCATGCGATACCGACCTGTTCCAGCTCCATGCCCATCAGTGCGATTGCGCCTACAATGAGCAGTGCCGCCGCAGAAACTTCCGCAATAACCGCAAGCCCCAAAGCAAGGTTCTTCGCAAGAGACACGAGCTTGGGGGATAAGCCGGTGTTGATGGTGTTGTCCAGCTTGGAGGTGGTGTCGGTAACTGTATCAAAGGCTTGTTGCGCCGCCTGTCCAGCGTTTGCACTGTCTTTCAAAGCGTCCAGCTTTTTAAGGGTGAGAATGAAGCCGCCAGCCATCATCAAGGCTCCTGCGACAACTTCTATCATGTCAACGCCAGACCAATCACCAGTGCGGATTGCTTCAATGAAGCCTTTGAGATTGTCCACAATAAGAGTTGCGCCAGCGATAATCAAACCGATACCGCCGAGTTGGGTGTTGCCGGTCAGCAGACCCAAACCGCTCAGGAACAAGCCAAGATTTTTCACCAAGAACAACGCATTGTCCCAGTTGATACCGTTGTTCACCATGTCGCTAATAGCGGAAACGATACCAGAAAGCCCGGAGATTACCAGCATTGCCCCAGCCATCTTGATATTGCCGAACAGGAGAAACGCCGCACCGAGGGCTTCTGCAAAGCCACTGATTAGCTTGGTGACATTGGTGAAATTGGGGCCGTTTGCCATGATGTCTTGAATGGCTTCCTTCATGGTGTTCCATGCGTCCAAGAACAGCCCCAGCCCCGCAATTTTGAAGCCGATACTGCCTACGATGTTAAAGCCTTTCATGGTGGACAGCCATTTCAAGAAGTCTTGAACACCCTTGGCGATTTTCCATGCAAGGAACGCCGCACCAATGGCAAGCACACCGGCGAGGATTTCATCAATGTTGTCCCTTACCCAATCAAGGAAGGGCTGAATCTTCGCCATGATCTTGTCAACCTGTTCGTTCACTGCGTCTGCGATAAAGTCATAGGTTGGGAGGTCAAACCCAAGACCGCCACCGCCAATGCCGCCAGCACCGCCAGCTCCACCGCTTGCGCTATCGTCAGGAGGAGAGATAACATTCAGTTCATCAATACCAAGGAGTGCGCTTTTCAGTTCTTTCGCCTTTTTGGAAGCGTCTCCCAAACCGTCAGCGGCTTCACCCGCTCCGCTTGCCACACCGCCGATTGCGTCCGCTCCCATGTCGAACTCTGGAATCGAAACGCCGAAGAACCCGGCGATAATTTCAGCGACCATACGGATTGCTTTCGCCAGTGCGATTGCGTATGGCAGAATCGCTTTCAAAATCGGGAGGAAAAGGTTGCCCAAAGCACGAGTAGCCTGTTCTACCTGTGCTTGCAGGATACGGAGCTGGTTCGCAGGTGCTTCCAGAGTACGAGCCATATCGCCCTGAGCGTTCGTAACCTGCGTCATAATAGCGTAGTAACGCAACTCAGCTTTCTCAGCCTGAGTCATGCTCATAACACTTTTATCAATACCGAGGTTGTACGCTTCCTGTTGCAGACGAGCAACAGACAGGTCATAACCAAGTCTGCGAAGCGGCTCAAGTTCGCCAGATATACCAGACTCTAACTTTTGGAAAGCGTCAGCAGTACTGATATTGAAGAAGGAAGCCAAATCGTAGGTGAGCTGAGTAAGATTCTTACTCATGGTGTATGCCCGGTCACTTGCAACGCCGAAGCCCTCAGTGATTGTCATGAAGACACCCTGATTACGCATCCACTCTCCGGGGTTAATGCCCATGATTTCCCCAACCGCTTCCGCATACTGCCGGGCTTCTTCCGCATACTGCCCCATAGACACATTGAACAGGTTGAGGTTTTCGATGTAGCTGTTCGAGTCAGTAATCCAGCTTGCGATAACACCGGCAATTCTTCTCATGCCCATGTACGCCAAGCTAATCTTTGCGGCAAGGTTCACATAGGATTTCCCAAGTACTGTATTGCTTGCGGCAAGGTTTGTATTACCTTTGAGCAACCGCTGAATTTTTGCGGGAAAAGCCGAGAAGCCAGCCGCCACCTTCTCCATCTGCGTAGCAAGCGGTGTAATGGCAGTGGCAACCCGGTTACACTGGTCTGCGAAAGAATCAAGGTCTGTCTTTCTCAGCGACTCTGTTACAGTGTCAATCTGAGGGGCGATTTTTACGAGCTTATCCAGCCCGGAAGCCAGAGAGTTAAACCCGGACTTTTGAACACTCTCCAAAGGTTTGAGAGCGTCCACAAGACCCTGCACCTGCTCTTTAGCAAGGGTCAGCCCAGTCAATCCAGAAACGCTTTGGCTGAATTTTTTTAGGGAGTTCGATAATGCGCCAAGGCCAACGCCGCCTTTGCTCACAGGAGCAGTAGCGGCTTTCAACCGCCTTAGAGACTCGGAAAGTGCGTCTATGCCGCCAACGGCAGATGTAGAATTAGACTGTACTTCAAGTTCCAACTGCTCGATTGTCGTAGACATACTGCTCACTTCCCTTCAAATTTTTTATTGTGGCTAACCATGAACCCTTCCATCATTTTCTTACCCTTGTCGTACACACCCTTGGCGTGTTCCTCCTCTCGGAGTTCAACTTGTTTCTCAGTAAGCGCATAGGCTTCTGAGAGGTACGGAACAGGCTTTGCGCCCTTTTTGGCAAAAGCGTGTTGGATTGGAGACACCCGGCACAGAGCGTCATAGAAATACGCACCCTGTAGCCACATTTCCTGATTTCTGCGGTTCATTCTGAGTTCTTCCGCTTTTCGGTATGCCGCCACAAGCATACAGTCTTTGTCCCAATACTGTTCCTCGGTCATACCGATGGCGAGGTAGTGGGGGAACAACTCATTAAATTTTTCTGTGTAAGTGGAGAGGGGAGCAGTGGCAGAACTACCACCACTCCCCTCAGTGGAGGACAGCGATCCACTTACCAAGTCGCTGTCCAGTCCAAGTTTCCCTCGGCTTTCTCAGGCTCCTCTACCAGAGCCAGAATCGGCTCGTTATACATTTCTGCGAGCTTGCCGATAAGGTCTTCCTTCTTGGTAAGTTTGGAATAGATGTCGTTGATAATGTCTTCCTTGACGAAACGATGATGGGCGAGGAACGCACCTGCAAATAGCGCAGGGAGCGTAGTCATAGGCTTCTCGGTGATGTCAGAAGCGATAAAGCCCTTCTTCTCCATTTCCGCAACCGTTCTGCGGGTAAATTCCAGCGTGTAGTCCTTGCCATCATAGGTGAAATTCAACTGCTTTGCCATTTTTCTGTCCTCCTGTTAAATCTTACTTAGCCCTCAGAAGCCATCGTGATAGGCGTAGAGGGAGCGATAGTGACGGTCATGTCCACAACTTCGTTGACACCGCCGCCAACCGGGAATACGGAGAGCTGACCCTTGAACTCAAACTTACCGTCAGTGCCGGTAGGAGTCAGAGTGCCGCCCTCGCCAGTGCCGCCGAACCAAACCGCAAACTCGCACTCCTGACCCTCAAGGGCTTTCAGCTTGGTAAAGTCCTCTTTGGTGTAGTTCGCCGTGAACTCAAGAGCGTCAAGAGACTGGACACCCGGAATGTAGGTCTGCATATTGTCAGACAGGGTGGTGGTTTCCAGCATTTCGGGCGCACCGCCGAGATCGGGAAATTCCTTAATGTCAATCAGCTTCTCATAAGTGGAAGTGGATTTCTTCATCAGGAAAATCTTGTAAGTAGAAATCGCCATGATTCATTACCTCCTGTAAATTGTCTTTTCTTTAGAAATCACAGCCCGGTATCTGCCGAGCATACGATAGATGGTCGCATCGTCTTGGTTGGGAACAGGCTCAAGCATGGTTCTGGTAAAATTCAGCCCCATCAGGATTTCATCAATGAAACCGGCGATTTCCTTACACTCAGCCTTTTTCCCTTTTGTGCGGTTGGAGTAGACATTCAGTTCATACATGACCGCAACATGGTTTTCCTTGCTTTCTGTGGTCTGCGTGTTGCGGAAAGTAGCGTTATCCACTTCCACGAGAGAAACGCAAGGGAAAGAAGAAGGGGTTTTGGCATATTCGCCGGTCATAAAGATGTCCGGGTACTGATCTTGCACTTTTGCCGAAACCTCATTGAAAATCTCTGTTTCCATGTCGATCATCTGAACACCTCCCTCGCAATATCCGCAATTTCATCACAGACGGTTTTCACCGCATTGTACATAGGCATAATGGCAGGAGTACCATGTGTCAGGCGTAGTTCTCCGTTTTCATAGAACCCCCATGTCTGCCGCTTGCCCATGCCTTTGCCGTAACCGCCAATCGTGAAACCAAGCTCAGAACCTTTCGGGTGGGGAGAGCTACCGGCTGAACCGTTGTGATACACACCTGCGCCAAACTCCACCCAAACAGCGTCCTCGCCAGCGGCGATAACGATTGAGACATTCTCCCGTTCGTCAATGGAAACTTGTACCTCGGCTGTCCTTGCGCCGCCGCTCTCATTGGTGAGATCGTCCACAACAGCACCGTTAAACCCGCTCTGTGCAAGGTTCGCAATCCGTTCCGCAACTTTGGTACGAAGAAGTTCCGTTTTGCGGATAATCTCTCGCTTGTATTGCTCAAGCTCTTTGATAGCCCTGTCGATGTCTTTTTCTGACAGGCTGATACGAATGACCTTTTTACCCACTTACGCTCACCTTGCTTATCGCCAGCGACACCACATTGAGACTTTTAGCGACCTTTTTCACGATGTAATCATGAGGAGTAATAACCTCGCCCTTTTTATTCACCGCAAGATTGCCCTCCTCGTCAAGTTGTGGTGTGCGGTCAACCCAAAGCACAGCGTATTCGTCAATCGGGGGAGCGTCACCGTCCATGACGATCACCTTGTCATAGGACTCGTTTTCCCCAAACTGCCGGGTCTGTGTTTCTCCCTTTGCCGCTGAAATGTTGGCGAAAAACTCTGTAGGCTTGCCATGCTGAATTTCGTACTCGCCGGTCACATTCCCATAATCGTCTGTGATAGGGGTTTTACCCTCATACAAGGCGTAATGGAATTTTACTTTGTTTCGGTTCATACACTTCATCGAATCACCCCACAAGCGGGAATGACCGCTTTCAGCATGGAGGGGGGAACATCACCATTTTCATAGCTCCTCGACACGCCATTCTCGGTGTGAGAGGTCTGTCCCTCAGCCCCACGCTTATTCAGCATATACGCCGCAATTTCCACTTGAAGGTGTGCGTATTGCGCCGGTACTTCGGTCACATCGTTCTGATACGGATAGGCTTTCGCAAGAATCTTGCTTCCCGCAAAACTGAGGTAGGTGGACAACACTTCGTCAGAGTCAGAACTTCCTACCATGGCCTTGAGAGCGGTCAGCTTTTCTTCCTGAGTCATGTTGTCGCACCTCCATTCAGCTTAGGCAATCTCGTAAAAGCCCTCGGACTTCGGGTTGGTATCGGGAGTCCCCACCACATAACCATTGCCGACCTTCTTGTAGTAAACCTTTTCAGGCGTTACAGAAGTGTCGGAAGTGAGAGTAGCAGTACCCTTGTGAATTTTTACCGCCTTGGTCTCGTCAGTCAGAGCCGCAAGGTAGTACTTACGGGAGAAGATAGTATTCTTACGAATATTAGCGTCCCCGGAATCACGAGGGGGCTGTTCGACCTCAGTACCCTTCTTGTTGAACAGGGTAACGGCTTCACGGGTGGCGATAATAATATCACCGGGGGTTGCGTCCTTCTTGGTGTACAGGTTTACACCGGCAACCGTACCGACATAACCGTTCACAGCGAACTTCTCAACATACTGCAAGGTGTCTTTCAGAGCCTTACGAATGTCAGCCATGTCAGACGCACACACGAAAGCGAAGATAGACACACCCTCAAGGTTCTCAAGGTTCAGTACGCTCTGAGCGTCAGCAAAACAGTCAAAATTGAAGCCGGTGGTGACAACAACCTGAGTGGCTTTCTTGAACTCGCCGTAGATGTCCTTGTTGACGGTGTTGAACATATCCGTACCCATGTGGCGAACACCGACAGGCACCAGCATGGGGTCAGTCATGGCCTGTTCGTCATAGTACTCGAAGCGGTTCTGAGCAAGCAGAATCTTGTACTCCTCCGGGGTGTAAGTGACCTCGATAGACTTGGTATTACCCTTAGTCATTTCCAGCTTTTCAGTGCCATCGGTGGCCTTGTAGACATTGATCTTGCGAATCATGCCGGCCTGTCCCACAAGGGAGTTATCCACAGTGCAAAACTGTTGCAGATCAAGGTGGGAATTGTACTGGTCTTCAATCTCATTGGAGAGATAGAAGTTATCATAAATCTTATGCGCCATTACTCTTTACCTCCATAAAGTTCTTTGTATTCCTCCGGGTGTTCCTCAGAGAACTTGTGACGCTCCATCGGGTCGAGTTTTCGGAACTTTTCGAGCGTCATGGTCTTGGAATCCCCATCGGGAGTAGGTTTCGGTGTATTCTTGAGAGCTTCCGCACGAACCTTCTTCTCAAAAGAAGTCAAGTGCTTCTGCTGATTGGCGAACACTTTCTCAGAGTCACCATCGGCCATAGCTTCTGCTGTTTCATCGGCAAGAGCTTCCTCATAGCCGAGAGCGACCAGCTTCGCCTTGTTTTTGGCGATAACGGATTCACGCAGGAGCTTGTCATACTTGTTTTGAAGCTCCTCCCGCTCCTCCTGCTCCTTTTGCTTCTTCTGTTCGTCCTCAGTCATTTTCTCTCGGAGCTGTTTCTTGTAGCCAGCGGCTTCGCTGTTGCTCTTGGAGAGGGCATTTTTCAGCCGTTCGATTTCAGCGGAATTGTCTTCCGGGACAGTCACCTTTTCCAGAGCGGCTTCGACCTCCTCAAAAGTCATACCCTCTTTGTAAGCGTCCCCAAGCACTTCTTTAAGGTTCATACTGGTTTCCTCCTTGCGTTTCATAGGTAGTTCACTCTACACTGATTTCTGTTTGAAGGGTTGTCTCCCTTTTGCGTTTTAAGGTGTTCCCTCACCATAACAAAGCGAAAATCGCTTTAATTATTCGTCTTCCTCAGAACCATTCGGATTTCCCGAATTGTTTGGATTGTTTTGCGCCGCCATCTGCTGTTGAGCCAGTTTTTCCTGCTGTTCCTCATAGTAATTCATACTCAGGGTGTAGGCTCTCTCAGGGTCTACGAACAGGCCGCTATGCTGGAACGCCAGCAGAGGGTGAATTTTTGGCTGTTGTAGCATGGACACCAATACTTGAGACTTGCTCTGAATGTTCTCATAATTGCGTCTGGTGAACTGCAACTCGATGTCCTTCAAGCGAAGATTGATATTCTCAGACAGGTCACGACAGATACGAAGTACCAGTTTGAGCATTTTCTTCTCGGCCTTTTTGAACATATGCTCACTGTCTTTAGCCCTCGCTTCCGCAAGAGACCAGCCATCACGCAGAAGCACCGCCGCACCAGTGTCAGAAGTAGAACTGCCGCCGTTGCGGTTTGGCATACCGCAGATAGTAAGGACAGCGTTATACAGATCGTCTTTGAGCGTCTGTGTCTGCCCCTGATTTAGTTCTTTCACCACGAGATCAACATCAATGTTCCCGCCGTTATCGTTGGGCGGCACAAGAATTGCCCCCTCCTCAAGAAATTCCTTGAACTTCTCCTTCTCAATGTGGCAACCAATGAATTTCCAGAACGCTTGAATAAACTGCTCTACACCGTCCATGCGGTTAGACTCCACATTGTTGATTGCGTCCAGAAGGGGCAAGACGATTTCAAAAGAACCAAGCCGAGCATTGTTTGCCGGGTACTCAAAAATAGGAATTATATCCAGCGCATGAGGTTTGGATTCCTCTCGGTTGATGATGTCCCCGTCAATCAGCCAATAGTAATTTTCGGTGTAGACCGAATAATGTGTGACCTCATTCTCGTCTTTGCTGTATTTCACTGCCATCAGCGGCTTATTTCCGATTTCATTGGAATACACAATGAAAGTGTCACGAGGGTCAAGCGTGTACATTTCAAATGGGGACTCGTCTTCCTCGCCGGGTTCATCGGGCAGAACCAGCCGGTAGGCCGTTCCGCAGATCATCTGCCACTCAACAATTTCTTGGTCTTGTGTGGCTTTATCTTCTGCGAACATAAGCTCATTCAGAGCGGTAATCCCCTTGGTGACGCTCTCGTCAGTGCTTCTGCCAATGTACTGAATCGGCTCACCGCAGAGATAGCCAACCTTGAAGGAGACAATCTCGTTCGCCCGGTTCTCCACAATCCTATTGCAGATTTCGGGACGGACATCTTTCACCCGGTTCAAAATCGGCTGTTTACCCTTGTAGTAATTCCACAGGTAATCAATCTCACTTCGGTTGAAATCATGGTCGGAAAGTGCTTTTTGCAAAACTGCGACCACATTCTCGTCCGTAATTTCTTTCACGCTGGACTTGATAACCCGTCTGCCACTCATTTGTCTGGTTTCGCTCATCGGCTTGGAAGTGTCGATTACATTTCCCAAGATTGTCCCTCCTTCCTTCAAAAATCAAAAAGGCGCACGACTGTTTGTAGGGCTTTCGCCATACTCGCAATCATGCGCCAACTTCACACTATAATTTTTCGCCTATATTATAGCATTTTAATTCTTGAAAGTCAAGTTATAATTCTTCTTTTAAGAATTTATTGTTGAAAATCTGGTGGAAACTGTGAATTACCATGGACGCTTAAATACCTCCACATTCTGCCCGTTCAAACTTTGTGCGTATTCTGCCAACATTGCCATACCGTCAGGGACATCATCATGCTTGTTTTTACCAGCCATCGTATAGGAGCAGAGCATATCCATCATTTTTCCGTAATCAGATTTTCTCTGGTAAAGAGAAGGATCTTTGAACAAACAGTGCTCCTTAACCCATGCGCTGTTCACAATGATTTTGGTTTCCTTATTGGCAGTGGTGAACTTGGTAGTGATGTGAGTGATACCGCCTTTTTTCTTTACTTCTTCCTGTATCTTCTCAGCAACCCGCCGACCTGCGGAATTAGACTCGAACCGGCAGGACTTCACCTTGTCTCGGACAAGAATTTCTGTCAATCGAGCGTCCACAATATTGGGCAGACCGTTATCACAAACGCAATCGTCAATATAGTAGTCATGTCCATACACATAGGCCACCGGCAGAAAAGCATAGTCAGCTCCCTTGTCCTTTGTGTCGCAGATACCAATAACTGCATCAGGGTCTTCCTTTGGAAGCTCAAAATAACGGCGAAGCTCGTCCTCAGAGTAGACAAGACCTTCTCGCTCAATCGGCTCGTTCATATACAATGCTCGCCAACTCACATCGTCCATGATGTTTCTCTGCTCACGGTAGAAACTTGTGCTGAACCCGACACCGTAAGCGTAATCAAAATTGGACTCGTCATTCTCGTCAAGAGCGGGAATGACGATAAATTTTGCCCGATCACTGTCGATATATTCCCGTTCGAGCCGCCCAATGACATCGTGGACAGACCACCGTGTTGCAATGTGAAGCTCCTTGCAGTGGTCTCCAATTTTACGCTGTCTCAAGTCCGTGGTGTAGGTCTCCCACAGCTTGTCCAGACGCTCCTTAGATAGTGCCACCTCGATACCAGACACCAAATCGTCACAGTAGAGCAGGGTAGCGGCACGGTACAGACCAGCGTTGCCGGTTCCGATAGAGGTAAACTCCAAGGTTTCAAAACGCTGTCTCTTGTCGAGATCAATACGGCAGTCCTTTGCGTTAGTGTTAGACACCTTCACATTGGAGAAAACATCATGCCAAAGGTAATCTCCGTTTTCGTCCATAATTCGCAGACATTCATCATAAACGCCACGCACAAAAGAATTGGAATGTGAACCTGTCAGCATGGGTTCATTGGGAATTTTCCCACCAAGCCAAGTGAGGTAGAAAATCGCAAGGGTGGTCTTACCGCTACCGGGAGGGAGGGAAACCGCCAACAAGTCAAGTTTATCGTCTGCCAGCTCTTGCAGAGCGTCCACCACCTGCTTCAAAACCTTACGGCGAGGAGGGTAAAACTTCTTGTCAGGCTCCCGGTTCCATTCCACATAGAGCAGATAGCAGTCAAAATCGTAAGGGGCGGCGGTAAGGCAAACCCTCCTGTGCAGGTCATAGATCAATCGCACCTGTTCCCCGGATATAGACCTGTCACGCATGGCTCTCTCACATTCAACAGAGAGGAGCTTCAAAAACTTCACAGCGAGAGCGGTGTCGGTTTTCATTGCTTCCTTGCTCATGTAATACAGGTCTTCCATAGATTGATAGGCATGACTCGTCCTCACTTTTTCATAAATCGTATCAAGTAGATTTCGCATAAATACCTCCAAAAGAAAATGGCGCATGACCGTTTGAGCTTCACGCTCTCGCAATCATGCGCCATTTAATAATCTGGTTTATACCTTCCCGTCAATAATGGATTGTAACTTCGTTCCAAGCTCAAGCCATTTCGGGTGAACCTTATTCGCAATAAACCCGTTGCTTTCAATGTGACAGCTATATCGTTCGCCGTTCTTCGTGAAGATTTGCAGGAAAAAGCCCTCGCCCTCGTTGTAGTAGGTAGTTTGAGATTTCGACCCCGCCGAAGCCGCTCCAACAACAGCACCGACACCACCTGCAATCGCCCCGCCGATGATAGCTCGTGAAATAACGCCCCGGCTCTTGGTTTGCGTCTGCGCTTTCTGCACCACATTCTCCACGATGGAGTACGAGCTGATTTCATCGTAGGGGACAAGGTACTTAATAAACCACATCACACGGTTATCATCACTGAACATGATGTTCTCATTCGGAGCATACCCGCTGAAACTTTTGAAAATCTGACAGCTCTCAAATAGCTTCGCTTGGGCAAGAGCTTCCCTTGCCAAGTCAATCTGATACTGGTCGGGCTTGCGCTTGCTCAGGAGTTTGTCGAGCTTCTTCTGAGCCTTTTCGATGTTCTTGGTATTGTGAAAATTATCATATCGCCCCACGGTTGTTCACTCCTTTCAAGTAGTTAAAGTAGTTGTTTTTCGGTTTTTCCGTAAACTTTTGCTTAATACGCGCATACTATGAAAAGTTATACGCAAAACATGATTTTCCACTACTTTAACTACTTCTCCTGCTAATTTCATACTGCTTACATTTACGAAAGAATGTGGACGAGGACATACCAGACTCCCGGATTGCGTCCCTGAGAGCGACCTTTCCATCTGCCCAAGCCTTTGCCACTGTGAAGAACTTTTCGTTGGCGGGAATGGGTTTGCGTCCTTTGTATTTTCCCTCAGCTTTGGCAATTTCAATTCCTTCCCGCTGTCTTTCCAAAATGCTTTCCCGTTCAAACTCTGAAAGAGCCGCAAACACCGTCAGCACAAATTTTCCCTGTGGTGTGCTGGTGTCAAAATTCTCCTTGTCCGACACAAGATTCACACCATGTTCTGTCAGCGTTGCTACAGTAGAAAGCAAATCTCGTGTGCTTCTGGACAGGCGGGAGAATGACTCCACATAGAGCGTGTCCCCATCACGCAGAAAAGAGAGCATTTCGTTGAACTGCGGCCTGTCCGTGTTCTTGCCACTGCGTTTCTCTTGATAAATCTTCTCCACACCAAGGGATTTCATCAATTCCATCTGTCTCGCCGGGTTTTGTTCTGCGGTGCTCACTCGTACATAACCGACCTTCATGTACTCACCTCCCCCCGCTTCAATCAGACAACTGTTGCAGGAAAGCGTATAAGTTGACTTTACCCTCTATCCAGACAACATCATCTGAATCCTTTAGATAAATCGAATACACTTCATTCGGGTGTTCAAATATTTTTATGATCTTACTTTTTGCTTTCTTTGTTAAAATAACTCCCATTACTTTTCACCCCGCTTCACATAGGTAAATTCGATGTCATATCCGAGAGCTTCCATAATCTCAACAAAGGTCTTGTTCAACAGACCGTCCTTGCGCTTGATGATACGATTGACATACTGACCTGTCGTGCCGATTTTCTCAGCAAGGTTCAGTTGGTTCATGTTGGATTCAAGGCATTTGACTTTCACATCAAGTTCGATATTGTTTAATACCATAATGCACCTCCGTTGTCTTTGTAGGATTAGTATAGCATTTGAAACGATTGTTGTCAACACTGAAAAGATAATAAAATATCCTTTTTGTTTCTTTTTCGGTTTTTCGGCTACTCACGCCACTCCCTGCGGCTCCTGCGCCGGGTCGCTGTCCCCCTCCGGGGGTATGCCCTCCGGGGCGAGCTGTCCCGGCTCCCGGCTTGCCTGTCCCGCTGTCAATAGCATTATAAAACCGTGATAGCACTTTCAAAACATAGCTTTCAAACCCTATTGACACAAGCCCCGCCGCTATCAATAGAATATACTCTAAAAATAGCGAGGAGGACAACCCGCCCATAATAGAGAATAGCGCAAGCCCTCTATATAACCCCATACCATAGCACAAATATCATAACAGATAAACGCAAGGACACAAGCCCACAACACAAGATCATAATAAATAAAACAAGGATATAATATAAGCCCATTATATAAAGCTCTTGTATATAAACCCATGGCAAGCCATACACGCCGCACAAGGGGCAAGGGGTAAAGAGAGATACCCCAAAATATAAAAGCCCTCTACGGGGCATTACAGGCCGATTATAGAGGGCACGAAAAACCCCGCCCAATATAGGCGGGGGATATGTAATTATTTGTTTCGTTTCAAAATTTCAGCCATAAGCACGAACGGAAAAACAAGCAAGATCACAAACCCCATTTTTAACCCTCCATATTACAAAAGAAATCATCATTTACAAACGCAACGCCGTTATAATGTTCTTGTATAATATCATCTGGTATTTGTTCGGCTTCTGTAATACCTTGCAATATTTCCGGGTTTTCGTCTTGTAACTGGTAAAAATACGATTGCTTTAATTCCTCCATTTCAGCGGGGGAAAGATCAAAAACACTTTTATACATTGTTTACCCTCCTTTACACGAATAGAAAACGCCTTGTTTCTGTCGTTTTGGTATATTTTGCGGCTACTTCGGGCATATCCCGTTTTAATGCCGTTGTATCAATGCGGGAACTTGTAACGGCTTTATAACTTGCCTTGTGTTCATTCCCGGCGATACTGTCAAGCCCGTTTTCGTCCATGTACTTTTTCAAGCTGTCTTTCAAACTGTCCAGCGTTGCGCCTATTTCCTCAGCCATGCGGGAATATTCCGCAATTTCACGCATTAGGGCGTTGAGATTGTCCATTGCGATTTTGTTGTAATCAGTCATAATATAACCTCCTCTCAAAAGATTGTTTCCACAGTGGTAATAATTTCAACCCATAAATCAATATACTGTGTAACCCATTCCCCGGAATCCTTTTGAAATTCTGTTTTTCCAGTAATAACATAACCAACTTGTAAAGCGTCCCCGGTTTCGGTATTTCTATACATGGGGTTTTTATTCTTTAATGCTCTATCGGAAATGCTAATATAATGTTGTTCGTCTACAATATCCCGGAAAATCTGTAAAGCGTCTTTCACCGTTTCCGCTTCAATATGTTTTACTGGTATAATGCCGCCATCAATCCACCAATTTTTATTATTGTATGGTTTCATTGTAGCAGTGGTTTTGAAAATGTATTTTTTCATTTTTCAGCTCTCCATATAGCTATATGCGTATTGTTCAACCGTTCCCAATGTTCCCGCCGTGGGCTTTTCCCCGGTGAATCTGTCCACCGTTTCAACCGGGATATAAAAGGCGGTATATTTTCCCGTTTCCCTGTCTCTACAATTAAACATTTCAAACACATTAACAAGCCTGTCAAAACTTGCCCCGGCGCAATTCTCTTGTATTTTGTTCATATCCATATCAAGCCGAAAAACCGAACCGGGGCGCAAATTGCAAGGGCAGAAACGAACCGTTAAACCGTTGTTATATGCCTGTCGTGCTTGTTTTTTGTTTATCCGCTTGAAAGTAAAGCCGTTTTCCGTCCATGTGTAAGCCCTCATTTTCAAACCCTCCTAAAAATCTACTTTTTCCCATCGTTCCGGGTTGTAAATTGTTTCCCAATGCCAGCCGGGGGAAAATGTGTTAGGAACTTTTTCCCGGTGACTATCTCGACGGATTGTAGAAAATCGTGCTTTTACAAGCTCTTCAAAAATAATTTGTGCGGCCTGTTTAATAATTGCGTCTGGTACTTCTGACTTCCAAAGACAGTCAAATAACCACTTTTTAGTAAATTCATCAAGGCAAGCGTCTTTTGAAAATTTCCCATTTTTAACGGGCGTTTTAGTGTAATAGAACGGGAAAAACGGGTTTTGATCAATCTGGAAATAAAAGGCCGTTTCATCATAAATAAAACAAATATATGTTGTATGGGTTACTTGTATAAATTTAGAATTTTCTAAAGCTCTATCACAAACAAAAGCATTTTTAATAGGCTTTACTTTACCGCCGTTGTTTTTTACGATCTTCGCTAATTGCGTCATAATACGACACATATTAAAATCAAGCGGACGCAAATACAATTTTTCATTTTCTCTACTGATATACATTTTCTTTACCTCCTTATAAACTCATGAAAGCGGCTTTATTCAACCCGCAAAACGCTTGAATGTGTCGGCCTGTTGTGGCTGTCCACCCATCCCACAACTTGACAAGCTCCCCGGAAACAAGCCGTTTAATAATAGGGGTGTTATAGCTGTATAGCGTTTCTGTCCCGTTGTCCTCCACAATTACAACCGCTTTTCCGTAAAAACTCTTGCGTCCGTCTGTCGGTGTCAATTCGTATTTTCTCATTATAAAAACCTCCTGTTAATCTCGTTCGGATTGTTTGTTGTCCTGTTGTGATTATAGTATAATTCGTTTTTTACGAATTGTCAAGAGGTTTTCAGAAATTTTTTATCTTTTTCGGATTGTTTTTTGTCCTATATACATTATATAAGCGAAAACGAAAACCCGCCCACGCTCCACCGGCTCCACCTCCACCGGGGGACGATCAGCACCAAAAGAAAAACCGCCGCATTTCTCCCGGCAAAAGCCAGCGATCATAAGCGGCGGTTTCATAGTCGATAGTCGGTAGTCGTTTGATAGTCGAAAGTCGTTAGTCGTTGTCTGAGTCAGAGTCGGAGTCGTTAGAGTCGATAAGGTAGCGTTCCCGGATTGCGTCAGCGTCATAGTCGTTGTCCTTATTGTTGGGCAGGATAGGAGCGACATCGACCTTTTTGACATCTTGATAGCCATAGTTGTTGACACCAAGGAATACACCAGCCATGGGGTTGATTTTGCCATTGAGCATATAGTCCTCCCACAGACATTCCAAAAGTTGATAGGCTTTTTTTACTAAGTCCGTTACTTCCTGCGGCAACGAGGACAGTCCACCCAATGCTCCGCTACCTTGTGTATTACCAGTCTTGATTTCCCACAGTCTTCTTCTGTCAAGCCCCAATGCCATAGCCATACCAGATACAGAGGGCTTCATATCATTCTGTATCATAAAGTCGAAATACTCATTGAGCCTGTCCTGCACAGCTTTTTCGTCATGCAGGTCGATTTTCGGGAGATTCATAAAATGCAAATTCATACTGGTAAACTTCGCGTTGTCACCATCTTCAAGCATGAGTGAACTTTTGCTTGCAGGTAAACCAATTCCATTTGGGTTGTTTCTCTTAGTTCCACCAGTGTTTTTCTTCACTGCCATAGTCGTTTTACCTCCTCCGAGAGTCCTCTTTCTTCTTATTCTTATTGCGTAGTTGAAGTAGTTAAAAATCGGTTTTTCCGTAAACTTTTACTATATAGACCCCTTATAGAGGACTTTTACGCAAAATCAAGATTTGAACTACTTTAACTACTTCACCTATAACTTTTCTAAAAGACAAATAGCAATCCGATTTAGACTGTTTTCTAAATGTCGTTTTAGATTGTTTTTCAATCCAAATTGGATAATTTCAGCTATTCCCAACCCTCTTGCTCGTGTCTGTAAAATGAAGTACACTTTCTTTCGATACGAAGCATGACTTCATTGATGGAAAGTCGCAGTCGATTGACCTTTGCTTTGCTCGTTTCATGGGTTATATATTCTGTGTTTTTCCGTTTCTCCAAAGTCTCCACCAGCTCGTTTTGCAGAGCTTTCAGAAGTTCAAAGTCGCTCATTTTTGCACCTCTCGTTTTCAATCAGGAACGCCAACAACATTCCCATTCGCATTTTCCAGTTATTAAGCCAAGACAGGAGAGTGCCATCGAGCAGGTGAGATACGATCTCAACCCGGTTGATGTCCTCCAACAAGCCCTGCATTTCTCTCAGAATTTTCTTCTCCACCCTCGTCACTCCAATCTTCGTCATAGATTTCGTAGCAATTTTCTGCGTCAAAATCTATAATTCGTTTTACTTCAATGGTTTTAAGGCACACCACCCGATAGTCCTTACCACATCTTCTGTGGAGAAAGTCGGCTTTCGCAGTTGCTAAAGAGTCATAGGTGAGAGCCTGATTTCTGCTCGTTCTCTGGTGCGGCGGGAAATATCGGTAGTCTGTTCCATACAGAAAATTACCCGTTTTGATGTTCTGTATTGCAAACATTTTTCTCCCTCTCAGCTTCATTACACGCATTTTTACAGGCTTCACATTTCACATAATCCCTTTTGAGCCAACAATCAAATAATGTGCATTTCGGAAGATGTCGCTCAACAGGAGCTTTTCGACCATGTGTTCTATCCCTGTGAGTGTGATACCGGCAAATGCTCTTTCCCCAAAAATCTCCATCGTGAGTGCAAGTTTCTTTTTCGGGAGAAACTTCATGCTCAACTTTGATTTTCATTTCGATACCTCCTTCACACGCTTTGACAGTCTAAGACAAACACCCACATGATACGCAACACACGCTTCTCCCAAACAGGGATAAAACTGCTGAGTAGTGATCGCCCCATTCCCACGCAGAACAGGCGGGTGTTCTTCGGTGTAGACACGATAAGGGCAGAGCTTGAACTTAGCGTTTTCGTCAATACAGCTTGCGTTCATGATCAATCATCCTTTTCGTAATGCCGATGATAGAAGTCGGAGAGAATACTTTTAGCCGCAAGAATACCCTGCTTGTAACCTTCCTTATATTTGAAGTTGCCGTTCTTTCCGTAAGGATTGTTCTCTGCTTTTCTGGAAAGCTGGTCTTGCAACATTTCATACTGACATTTCTCCATCACACAACCTCCTTGATCTTCAACCCCCAATAGATCACGAAACCGCTGGAAGTCGATTTGCGGTCAAACCATTCGGGGTGACGCTCCATTTCCGAGTTGAATTTTCTTGCCGAAAGCACATAGGCACCCTCAGATTTCGCCCATATTTTGAACGCTTGATAGAGGTCTTTAGCTCTGATAGTTGTCCACTTATTCTTCTCACCAAGCGGGTTGTATTCTTCCTCTGGAACCCGTACACAGCGGTTTTCAAGGAATTGGAGCACAAGGTCATTGTCTCGCTCATACCTTGCCACGACAGACCTTAGCGGCTCCGACATGGTAAGCCCATGCTCTTTGTACTTGATGTACCCACGCACCAGCCACATGAAGATACCGCTCATGGCTTCCTGAGAAGTAAGCTCGTCTTTAAGGTGCGTGTCCTGCTCGGCGGGAGAGAAGTGCCGGTTAAACTCAATAACCTTGATACGCTCGGAAGCAAATAGGGACTTGTCCGTCACCATGGGCAGATCGTTACAAGAAAGCCAGAGCGTAAATTGCGGTTTGAAAGTGATTGCTGACTGGTACAGCGCACGAGCTGAGATTTCTTCACCGCCTGTAAACTGCTTGATTTTCTCCTCGTCCAGCTTGCCATACTCGTTGGACTCGCTCATAGTTACGAAGCGTTTTCCCTTTAGACCAGCAAGGGTAGGGGAAGCCGCTTCTGCGTCCTTCTGCCTGTCTCTCCGGCAGATCATACCAACAGGTGCAACCTTGGCGTAATCACCAAGCATGGTCTCAATGGTGTTGAGCAAGGTGGATTTTCCGTTACGGGTCGTTTTACCATGAAGAATGAACATACACTCCTCATTGCTCATACCAAGGATAGAATAACCAAGGGAGCGTTGTAGGAAATCGGCCTTGTCCTTATCGCCCTGTGTAACTTCGTCAATAAACTGCTCCCACCGTTCACACTTGATGTCCCTGCGGACAGTGTGACGAAAATTGGTCTGCATGGTGAGAAAATCGTCCCACTTAGCTTCTCGGAATGAAAAGTCTCGGAGAGAGTAAGTACCATTCAGACAATTTATAAGGTATGGGTCAGCGTCAAACTCAGTAGCCGAAATACGCAGTTCGCCGGTTGCGTCCTTGAGGATTCTATCTCTCATGCGCCTGTCACCCATCTTGTTTACGAAAGAAGTATAGGCTTTTCGGATTTCATCGTCTACGATCTCTCCGCAGTAGAGAATCATCAGCCGCACAAAGTCCTTGATTTTTTCGGAGACAAGGATTGCGCCCTCGTCTTTGCGCCATGCTCCCTCAAAGTAGGTGTACCAGCTTTTGTGCTCAGTACAATAGCGAGCTTCCCGATTGTAAAGCATACCGAACAGGTTTGCCATACCCATTTCCGACCACTCGAAGCCAGAACTGGTTTCGTCCGCTTTCTCAGGGTGGTAGGATTTGATAATGTACATTTTTTCGGACAAGTCTTCGTCCATAATAACCCTACCGTTGCGAAGCTCGAAAAGCTCTCTATCACTTGCCACGACTGCGTTCACCTCCTGCCGCAATAGCACATTTTTGCTTGTCCTCTACCCACCATGCACAATCCTCTTTGCGGCACAAACACGACTCAAGAGTGTTGCACTCAGAACAAATGTAGAATAAAGGACAGATTTTATTGCTTTCGTCCATCTGCTGTCTCCTCTTTCTCTAACAACTTTTCTGCAAGCTCCATCAGTTCATCTAAATAATTACAGATTTCCATAATTCCTCCCGAATGACCCCAATCGTAGGCCAAATTCCAAATTACTATAGCCTTTTTGCGAGATAGATTATGCCCCACTTCCTGCCGAATGGCAGTGTAGATTTCTTCGTAAATTCTATCCCGTTCTTTGTTGCGAAGGGTGTTAAGCCGAGCAACCTCTTTGATGTAGGCGGCATTATTTGCGTCAACCTGCTCTCGATTCCATTTCACTGACTTTTCTTCATCAAAAATATAACCTGTTGGAACCTTGTGAATATTTTTAGGAACACAGGACATTCTCTGCATGGTTTCAAATTCATCTTGAATCTCTCTCCAAATGTCAGTCATTGGATTTGCCCTCCTTGCAAGGATCATTGCAGATAATACGACCGCTCTTGCACTTAGGAACAAGCATGAATTGAAGGTCGGGGTCTACACCAGCCACCATCAACTCTACCACTTCACGGATTTCCCACTGTGCTCTTATGCACAGGCGTTCATTAGCCATGTGAATAAGCTCTCTCAGATTACAGGACAGGTACAAAGAGGTCATACAAGCATTGGGAAGAACATATCGTGCGTCCTCGTTAGGGACACCGCTTCTCTGATAATCTTCATAACAATCCCTGATGTCTTTCATATCATATACGAAATACTTTGGGTCAATGGAAGGGGGAACCACAACTCCAAAACCGTCCTCAGAGCAGTACCGTTGAGACCTCTGCGTAAAGCTACAGTGTCTATATCGCACGATCTGGTGCGAACAGGCACGAGAGATACCCTCAATCTTAAATGTAAAGTAAATATGCTCGAATACGCTATGGTGTCCGTTGCGGTACAGGTGCTTCACCAGTCCGAGCGGGTTTTTAGGGTCACTGTCGTAGCAAATGCTTGCGATCTTAGCAATGGTTTTGATGGGGTCAGGCGTTGCCTGTATGAGTGTGACTAACATCGAAATCCTCCTTATTTTCTATCTACGACAACTCTGTCTAAAAGCTGTTCATACAAAGCCTTGTACAAGTTTCGCTCAATTTCCGCTTCGGAAACAGCCGCAGGAGCCGTTGTAGGAACTTGAGTCCCCCCGACAACCGCAGGAGCGTGAAGCCCCAGCGAACACAACAGGGCGTTGTCGATATTCTTCATTTCACTGGTAGTGCAGGAACGGATAAAACTGTCAAGCCGTTCTTTTGATACAGTCTGAATGTTTTCGCAGAGAGCGGTTGACGGAACCTTGCGCAACACTTCTACATGAGTAGGCATGGGCTTCTTCTCTCGTGATGTAAGAAACACAACCTCAACATTAGGGGAATGTTTATTGCCGACATCGTTTGAGACAATAACACCGGGTCTACCACCGTTTTGCTCCGAGCCTGTGTATGCGCCCTCTGTGATAAAGAAGATGTCACCCCGGCAATAATCTTGAATCATAGCAAGTACCTCCTCAATCTTAACAAGATTACTTATTGTCTTGTTGTGATTATATAATAACATGAAAAAGATTGTTTGTCAATCCCTTTTGTGTTATATTTTATCTTTTGTAGCGAGTCACGCTATTGCAGATTGTGCGAATTTCATTTCGATCAAGTGGAGGGTCACAAGCGACCATGTTGGCATACAACAGCTCGTCATAGATTTGCTGTTTACTGTACCCCTGATTGTGAAGCATACCGGCGAGAGAGGTAAGGCAAATGTTCCTGCTTCCGTCAGGAATCCGAGGATATACTGGACGGAGCTTTATACGGTTGTTCTCAGGAAGACTCCATATTGGAGAGTAAATTCTGCCGCCGTATTTCTCCCCGTCCTTTTCCTCTCTGGTCTCAGGGAAAAACTTCTCTACCACATAATCAATGGCTCCTTGGTCTTCTTCGATGGTGTTGTATAAAAGCGTATCGCCGGTCATAATGAAGTAGCGAGCCGCCTTGTAAATCTCTACACCTGCAAGGTTGTTCTTTCCCTTAAAGGGGAGCGTACCTCTGAGTAAAATATGAAACCCTCTGCCGCTCTTTGATTTTTCAGTGTAACTCTCGCACATACCGATGATCTCAGCCGCCAACGGAGAAAGAAACCCGTCTTGGTCGTACCCATCGTCAATGTCAATGCCCACATAACCGTTATCATTAAAGACAAACCCACAATAATCATAGTGTCCCTCCGACACAGCCTTGAGAGCCGTGTCGAAGGAAGACCATGTTTCTGGATTGGTAGACGAAGCGGCTTCCCGCTCAAATGCTTTCATGGGAACCTTGCTGTCACTGCGAGTGCAGACCCACTGATTTAATTGTTTCAGTTCTTCGGGTATGTTCTCGTAGTGCGTCAAATCAAGTTCCTCCTTTTGGCGATCTTTCGCTCTAATTCATTGACAAGTTTCCAGATGGTGTCCTGTTTGATGTTCTTATCTACAGAAGCTCTGTAGACATTATCAGGAACAGTATCGCCCTCTCGGTAAATAAACAACAGAATGTCTTTTTCGCTGTCAGAGAAGCCTTTTAGAGCGTTCTCACACGCATACCAGTTCTGCTTGTCTGCGTCAGAGTGGAACTTGGGGTGGGGGTGGCGAGCGTAAAATCTCATGCAATGCTGGATATACTCAGAATAATAAGTTCTCATTCCTTGTCCTCCGCTTTGACATCACTTTTGTTTGAAACCGTCCGCTTGGAGAGTTCTCCCTCGAAATACCACCTGTTGTCAATATTGATGGGATAACCGTCAACATCGGATTTTAGCAGTTTTCCGTTGTCGATAATATGTTGTGCGGACGCAATCGCCATCTGATTTTTTACCAAATCCTTGCCTGTACGAAGTAGAAAAGTCACTTTCCCGTTCGTATTTTTCAGCTTATAGTTCATTTTTCGCCCTCCTTGTTCCATTCGGCAATGTCAATACCGTATTGTTTCAGCTTGTAGGTGCAAAGCCATGCTTTGTCCTCGTCACCCATTTCGTACCACTTTGCCAGAGCGTCTATCTCAGTCAAAAAGTAGTCGTAAAAAGCTCTCAGCCGTTTCTTACCAAATCCAAATTTTTCGTGAAGTAGCTATAAAACCAGAGCGTCTATCTCATTGGCGTTCTTTTTGTCGAACTCGGCGCATTGGCGCAATATTTCAGCGTCTATGGCTTTCTGTTCTTTTGTACTGAACTGTACGCCAAAGATATGACCTCGGTTTCTTTTGAAAACCGGCATATCAAACACCTACCACATGAGAAGCGATCATATCTGCGTGATGTGTCCAAAGCACATTGGGGAACTGGTGTACAGCGTTAGTGTAGCTCCTCCATTGGTCTTGCTCGGTGAAAGCACCCATGTGAAAGAGAATACACAGAGATTCCTCCTCGGTCATAGTCATGTGCTGAGATAAAAGAATAACCGATTTATCCCCATGGCCTTTCGGAATTGTGTCGGGGTTGTATTCCCACGCTTGCTCGTCATAAACTGGACATTCCTTGCTCCCATCGTAAATCGTTCCTGAGATAGGGTGACGGTACTGGTCTATTTTGCACAGGTCGTGGAACATACCCACAATGAAAGGGCTTTCGGCTCTCTGCCATTTCAGGCCGTTTTTCGCAGACAGGTCTACAAGAGTGTTCATCACCATCAGCGAATGATCGAATAAGCCACCTTCGTATGCGCCGTGAAACTTTGTGCTTGCCGGTGAACGGAAGAAACCGCTTGCAATCAGATAAGCCTTAAAATCTTTTGAAATGATTTTGTCAAGACCAGCGGCTTCAAATAATTGGACTCGCTCTAATTCAGTCATTGGTCTTCCTCCTTCATCAGTTCACAGATAAACGCCATATTACAGGCCATGTGTTTGTAGTGCTCTATACCACTCTCCATGTCTTTTGAATGGTTATCCTCAATGAAAGAGAGCCAGTGCCGGTAAAAAGCGTCTATATATCGTTGCAATTCTACCTTTTTCCAGTTATCAGGGTCATGGTATTTCTCAGTGCCATACTCCCTGACAAGTGCAATATCACGAATGATCTGAACGGGAACAAGAGAAAGTTTTGCTTTCCCTTTATCGTCTTTTGCGATCTCCATTTCATTTCCTCCTGCTCCGCAAAGCTCTGTAGACACCCTTGGTTCTTTGAACATATAAACCATTTTCGGCTTCACGCCACTTGCGCTCTTTTTCCTTGAGTTCGTCATAGGCTTTCTTTTCGGATAAATATTCGGCGCAAGTAGCGTGACAACCGACATGGCGTTTAGGTGCTACACAGTCTTTGCAACATTTTATACTCACCGCCGCACCTGCTCAACGCTTACAGATCGCCAAGCAGAGCGTCAAGGTCGAGACCCTTAGCAGGTTGCGCCGCAGGGGTAGGAGCAGGGGCAGGTGCGGCGGCTTTCGGTGCGACAGAAGCGTCCTTCTCTTTTCCAAGGGTTAAAGCACGAGCTACAGGCTCGGTGTCAAAATACTCTGCCGGGGATTTATCGCCGAGATTTGCGAAGGTAACGGTCTTGTTCGGGTCTTTATTGGAGGGGAGCTTGGTGTGAACGACCTCTGCGCAAACAAAATGGTCGATAAGCTCAGATGGGTCAATATCCTCCAAGGTGTAATCACCCATTACCGTCTTGGCAAAATAAGAGAAAGCGTTCAAAGCCTTTTCATTCAGCTCGTCATTCTTATCTTTAATTGAAAAGCGTTCGGTATGGGTCATACCAGCGGCATTTACCAGCTTTACTTCAATCTTGCCAAACTCCTCGTCATAGGTAGCGTCATATACCCGGAACACATAGGTTCCTTCTGGAATGAGAGTGAAACCACTCGTCATAGGGATTCTTGCCATTGTTTTTGTCCTCCTTATTTCTTCTTAGTGCTCACATACATGGCATAGCCGACAATCAGTACGAGTTCCACCAAAATAGTAGAAATTACACCGGCAACGAACGGGTCAATATACATGGTGCCCTCCTCATTTCTCGTAATCTGTCGGGAAAATCAGGCCAATCACTTCTTCGTCAGAGGACAAATTTGCAGGACGCTTAATTACCAGAGCTTTGCCCTCACTGATTTCTTCCTCGGCGTTGTATTTGACAAACATTTCTACAATGTCTTTTCGCTCAATAAGAGCATAAGAGCTGTTGTCAATGGCAACCTTGTTCTGTTCTCCCTCGGTAGCATAAATACGAACGCAGTCTTTGATAACGCCATCGGCGTAGGGCATGACAGCCGCATGGAGTTCGCAAGGGTCGGTGAAGCTGTCGTAATTGATGATGTTCTCCGCAAAATCGGGCATATCTGTAATATCAGCACAGGTAACACTGTGAATGTCTTCCGGGATTTTCATAAACACTCGGTCAGAAGCAAGCCAGCGTTCACCATTTTTGCGGTTGTAAACGATACCGTCAGAGCCAAGAGCTTTTACAAATTTCTGGAATTTCATGGTAAATCCTCCTTATTTTACAGTCATACGATACTGCTCAGATTTCTTCTGATATTTTTCAAGCAGACCGTCAGCTTCCAGTGCTTTTTTGTCAATGGTGGAGGTTTCAGAACGAGAAACCGTCCAAGTGTAAGTGGAGCCTTTGATCTCCACTTTTTTATCACCGTCCCGGAACTGCTTCATAGCGTGTTCCTTAATGATGTCATTGATCTCTTTCAGCCGCTTCTCTTTATCAGCGATAGCGGTAGCGGCCTTGTCCACCTCTGTTTTGAGACTTTCGGCTTCCTTGATAAGAGCGTCAATGTCTGTATCGGGGGTGAGATTGTGAGTGCGTAAAGCCGCCAAAATCTCAGCGTCTTTCTTCTCGTCATAGACAGGGGAGATACCGCCAGCCACATACTCTCCCCACCAAGACTTCACCTCAGAGACCATGCGCTCGAAGTCCGGGTAACGCTTACTCACCTTGAACTCTACCGTGATGGTGTTCTTGATATTGGGAACATACTTGGAGGGGTCTGTGTAGTCCTTCTCGTCAAGGAAGGAAGCGACCATGATAACATTGTCCACTCCAAGCAGGTATGCGTAGAGAGCCGCCTGTAGAGCGTAGTATTCGGGAGCGTCATTCTGCCAGTCCTCAATACGCTTGGTGGTCTTCATTTCAAGTACGGTGTCCACTTCGCCGTTTTCATTCACTCCGAGGTAGTCCCACATACCGCCAAAGTGCGGATTCTCAGGGAAGAAATCTCCCCAAGTCTTATTGAAGTAATCCTCTCCGTAACGGTCTGTAGGGGTAATCAAATCCATACCATAAGATTTTTTCATATACTCAGCCTGTTTCGGCTCAATGGTCTTACCGGCAATGGTGTAGATCGTGTCCTCAAAGGGCTTCTCGTAGGTCTTGGTGATAGCGCACCACATTTCAAACGGGGTAGACCAAGGGTTCAGCCCAAGGATAGTAGCAAAGCGGGTGCCGGTCACTTTTTTAGTGCGTTTCGGAGGTGTAATCTGAATCTGGTTAGAATCGAGCCATTTCATCATTTGTTACTCCCTTCCAACATAGTGGTGATTCTGGTAATCAGAGCTTCACAGTCAGACTTGCCGATCTCAGTGAACCCCTTTGTCTGCACCGCAATCTGTGCGATCATTTCTTCCTTGGTGGGGTCGGCGTCCTTGAGCTTTTTCAAGACGCTCTTGAGACCCTTAATCTGCAAGGTAGTGGCATTGTCAGCAGGGGCAGTCAGTTCTTCTTTAACCTCCTGACGCTGTTGCGGGGTGGCAGGTGCTTTGGGTGCGGCTTCCGCAGGAGCGGGAGTAGACACTGGCTTGCCAGCGTTTGCGTCAATGGAATCACTCTCGCAAATGTCCAGTGCCATCATGTAGAGGTAGCGGCGCATATATGTGATAGATGAACCAAGGGCTTGCATTTCGTTGGTAGCCTGTTTACCAGTGTTGCTCACAATGGGAGCGATCTGGTTAAACGGAGCCACAAATGCCACAGTGTCCTCCGGGTTGTCGGTGTTCACAATCGTCATGGTGGCGGTATCAGCGGTGAAGTTCACGACAGGAACAAGCCCTACAGTTGCGAAAATACGGATTGCGGTGGGAACAATATCGTCCAGCTCGAAATACTTGAACGACAGGTGCATATTCTTACCCGTCTTCTGCACATCGGCATTGAGGAACTGTTCTCTCGCCTTAATGAGCTTCTGGTAGACATTCTCCGTCTTGGTGGTCGTTGCCATTGTTTTTGTCCTCCTCGTTGATTTTTTCTTTTCGGGCTTAATCCCTAAAAAGTCATTGACTCTCTTTTTTGCCATGTCGATGTAGAACTGCTTGTCCACCTCGGCAATGGTTAAGTGATTATCGTTGTCGATGATACAATGCTCCGGGAGCATTTCGATTTTGGCGGTGGAGTCATTCTCTGCCTTAACCTTAAACAGTTTCCCATACCGCTCGTCTGCCGTGGCATATACACGATTCACTCGCTGTACCGGGACTTGCTCACCATCGACAAGGTGATATGCTTCACGATATTTCACACCAGCTTTTGCGATAATCTGGAACTGGAAAATATCGTCACAGCCGTTGATCGTGTCTTCCACAGGTGTACCGTGAACGAAGTACTCTCGGAGGGCGGCCGCAACGATACAGCAGGAATTGTTGATTTTCCAAGCCCCCACGCTGGAAATGCCCCTGACGAGATAGCCGCCCTTTTCCTTGACCTCACCGCTCGGTTGCACCTCGATGTAGTTGTTCACATCTTTCTGCGCAATCTTCTTCACGGAATCTTCTTCCAGTTCAAAGCCGGTGCGCTTCTGCCACTCGTTACAGATTTCGTCCAGTCTCCCAAGGTCAGCCCGGTTGCACTCGACCATGATACCGTCCGTGTTGAGCTGGACTATTTTCAGCCCCGGAATATCGGCGTACAGATGTTCTGCCAGCTCAAGGAGGAATAACTGCCCTGTGATACACACTGAGCGTCCCATGAGAGGGTCAAACAGGTCATTGTACTTGTTGAGCAGTGCGCCATAGGTTGTGTTCACAACCAGCTTGAGAGCGTTTGCGGTAGCTTTGTCACCGCTTGCCTTGGCTTTCATACGGGTTTCCAGCACTTCCTCAAAGACCTGCGCCGAGGGAATGTTGCGGGAGGTGTACCCACACAGCGTCATGAGGTGGGGGTAATAACTCGCCACATCTTTGTTTCGGATAACCCGTTCATCGGTTTCCTCAAAGAAGTAGTTGGGGATTGCGGCATGAATACCGCCATACCCTACAACACCGGGACACTCGCCAATGGAGAAGGTCTGCTTCTCACTGAACAGCTCCGAGTCCGAAATGGACGGGTTGTACATCTTGTTGAAGAAATCGAAAATCTCCTGTGGAATGTACTCTCGCTTTAGGTGCGAAGGGTACACATATTTGCGTTCATCATCATGGGGTTGCTTTGTTGCTTTCAGCAAAGCGGCTGTCAGCTTGGCGTTTGTCATGCCCATTGCCTTTACATCTTCCAGCCCTGCCAGCTTGCCAATGTGGACTTTGTTTTTGAGGTAGTCCTTCCGAAGCTCCACCAGCCGCTCGGTCGTGTCAACATCGTGCATACAGTACTTGGCGGTTTCTTTCAGCTCGTCCTCAGTCAACGCTCTGTCGATGTCGAAAGGGACGGTGGATTCCTCAACAGAAAGCCCCAAATGTCCCTCAATAGCTTTAAGGGACAAGCCCATCTGCATATCGTCTTTGATGTCCACATTATTGAAGCGGAAGAAGAAATCCCTCAGCGGAGGGTATTCCCACCCCTGACCGCCGCCGATAAGGTAATCGTTGGCCTGTTTTACCTCCTGCGGGGTGAATCCACAGCAGATCGCCTTGATGATGAATTGATCGTAGTGCTTCGAGTTGAAACCTACATAAATGTTCTCCTCCGCAATGCACTGTTTCAGTTCCTCATTATCGTTGTGGACAACGGTGTATTTGCCCGTCTCTATGTCCTTTAGAACTACCAGCCAGTCTTCGCAGAAAACCTCCACATCATAAACAATCAGTCTCACTAATTCACCTCCTGCACAAAGTAACAACCGTTCTTACGATAGGTTGTGCAACGCTTTTTATAGGACTTCACAAGGTACGAGATATTGTCTACGAAGTCATAGGCGATAGGTTCTGCCTTTCCCTCAAAAACACGAGCGATTCTGCCAATACTCTGTGTCACCACAGCGTAATCTTTCTGAGGGGTCGTAAGGAACAACCGCTCCAAACGAGGTATGTCCAACCCTTCCTTTGCCAGAGAATAGGTCGCAAACAGGTATTTCTTCTTGCCCGACCGCATATCCTCAATGGCTTTCTCTCGTTCTGCCTTGCCTTTTTTCGTTGTCATTTTGCCGCTCACCATCACAGCGTCCCGTCTCATGTGAGCCGGTAGCCAGCTCATAAGGTGCTCCAAGTGACCGAGCCTATCTGACAATATCAGACAGCTCTTGCCCTCGTTCAGCTTGATGGTGTTTACGATTACTTCCTCCCGGCAAAGATTTTCGGTGAGATAGGTAATCAATTTCGAGTAGTTCAGCGTTCCGTCAGTGTTCATACACTCTCGGCTGATTTCCACCCCTGTTCCGACAGGGAGAATACCAACCTTCATGATTTTGTCACCGACCGCTTTATCAGGGACGGTGTAGACCACATGACCGAGAAGTGCATAGGTGGCTTCAATCATTCCGTCAGACCTGTGTACGGTAGCTGAGAGACCAATTTTGTGTCGAGCCGCCAAAGAGTTCAGAACCTTGTAAAACTGCGTCATAGCAGTAGGTGTCCCGGAACAGCGGTGGCACTCGTCTACGATAATGGTGTCCCACAAGTTTTTGTATTGCGATAGATCGAGCTTACACATGGTCTGAATAGTAGCGAAGGTGATACCGCTTCCGATATTGACCTTTCCCTCGGTGATTGTTCCAATAACCCGTTTGTCCATGTACAGCTCTGCTCGTTCCTTACTCTGCCTGAGCAAATCGAGCGTGTGGGTGAGCCAAAGAGCTTTCTTCCCAAACCGTTTCACAAGAGCAATTCCCATCTGTGTTTTTCCGCTACCTGCTGGACTTTGCAGAATACCGTACTGCTGTGCCGCCACAGCGTCCACAGCGGCCTTTTGATAGTCATAGAGGGGAATATCTACCCCTCCGTAGGGAACCTCCTCAGCGGCCTTGAAATCGCTTATGAAGACAGCGTTCTTTTTTACAAAGTCAGGAAGTGTCCTCAGCGTACCGAATGGGAGCACAAGGGTATTTCCTCTCTGCTCGTATAGGCTCAAGGTTTTCGGAGTATTGCCGAGCCACAAATTCATGCGAACTTTCTTCTGGTACTCAGGGTTTGCAATTCTCATGTGCTTACTGCACCATACGAGCATTTCTGCCGTTGGATTTTCGATGGTGAGTGTGCTGGAAACTGTGATAATCATGCGAACACCACCCACGCTTCCAATGAGCACCCATAGAAGCACATTTCAGAATAGCTGATACCTGATTGCGTCTTTGCCAGCCGTGCCAGCGTCTCATAATCCACCATGAAAATATGGCCTGAGCACAAAAGAGCAAACCAGCCTTTTCCGTTCCCGCTTTCCTGCCACGCACTCATAGCGCAATGCTGATTTTCCTCAATTCTGGAAAAAGGGAATCTCCCTCTTGAACACACCTTGCAGTCAATCAGATAGGATTTACCATTTCTGACAGCAATCACATCAGCCGGTTGCCCCGCCTGATTCTGAGCAAGATTGTGACACCAGAAGCCTTGCTGAAAGAGGATTTCACAGAAAGTGGACTCAAAGCTGTTTCCGAGCTTCTTGTTTGTCATGCTTCTCGTCCTCCTTTCACGATTGCTTTTTCATATCCTGACTGCGTAAACGAATGATATAAATGCAGTTGCCCACCCGGTAAGCGTCATACATTTTGGAGCTTTTTTCGTTCCACTTGCGCCTGTGGGAAGAAACCGTGGAAAGTTTGGTTTTGGCTTCCTTATCAGTGCCGTACTCAAAGCACATATTCTTGACATTCCCGCTTGTCAGAAAATCTTCAATGGCCTTGACTTCTTCACTTTTAGCTCCACCGTTAAATGATTTTTTAGGCGGGACTTGAACATTGTATTTGATTTCCATTTCATTACCTCCTCAAAAAATCTCCGAAGCCACTATCGTGTCGATATACAGCAAGCCCTCTGTTCCGGGTATAGGTTCGTACAGGCTTACGGTTTTGGGTTCCCTGTTTTGCTTTTTTTCTTTCATTCCCAATAGCAGATTTCATGGCATTACAGGCCACAGTTACGAACCGACTTTTCCGCACATCAGGAACAGCAAACCATCGTTTCACACTAATCAGATAGCGAAAGATCACCACATCAAACCATTCTGCTCGGTCAAGTCTCTGCTGATCTAAGTACCACCAGACAATATAAAGATTGTCTTCGGCAAATTGGGCTTCTTTTGGAGTCAGAGGGCGTTCGTAAAACAATTTTGGCAATCGTACTCTTTTGCCTGATTCCACTTGTTCCCCCCCCTGATAGCTATAGAACGATTTTTAGGCTCCATCGTGTTCGGCATTGTGTAACACCTCCTCGTACTTCTGCATGAGATCGAGAATGGTGGTAGAGTAGGAACTGCTTGTTACCCCGTTCTCCCATGCCTTTTGCGCACCATAATCTCCCATGTTGTACGCCATCAGAGCCTTGCCGTAATCACCGTACTTCTCGATGTAACTACCAATAATGGTGATACCGCAAAATGCGTTCTGGTACGGATTAAGGAAATCAGCGACCCGGTACTTCTCCTCAAGCCATTCATGGTTTATGGCATTGATCTGCATAAGGCCATAATCATCAGTGGAGCTTATTACCTCCGGGTTAAACCCGCTCTCATGCTCTATCATGGCAAGAGCCAGTGTTACAGGAACACCCTCGTCAGCGCAAATTTCGTAGATATATCTCTGTAACGAATCGGACAAAGGAATGTCAAATAAGAACACCTCTGCGTCCTGCGGCAGATTTTCAGACTCATGCGCAGGTACTTCTATGGTTTCCGTGACTGTAACCGTCTTTTGCGGCGTGTAAACTGCTCCGATTGCATAACCAATCAATCCTCCCAAGAGAGCAACCACGAGGAAAGCGGTGTACAGTCTTGCGAAATTGCACTTTGGTTTCTTTTTGCTTTCTCTACATTGCGTAGCCATTTTTGAAAATCCTCCTCATTCTTTGGGTCTTCGTAGAACTTCTGCAAAATACCCATCAATGGTCGTGCGAGGTCTGATACTTGCGAGTCAGTGAGACTCGTATTCAGTGAGGATTTTGTCACATTCATTTAGAACAACCGTTGCTTTGGGGTAAGTGTAGACCCCTCGAATAATGCTCGACATTTCGGGCGGCTGAACTGTGATACCTCGCTTACGCAGTTCAAGAATCAAATCCACCTGCTTGATACCGAGCTTTTTCATTCGTTCTTGAATATGACTCATACTTTTACCTCCTTTCACAGTTCAGAAATCAGGAATTATCTTGACAACAAAGCGAATTGATGTTATTATTCTTATAGGACTACTCAATCCTTGTCCCTCCTTGAAATTGGCACTTTCGAGGAGGCTGGTTTCTTATTGTCAATTCGTAATTCCCGAACTTCTTGGTCTTATTATAATTCTTCTTTCACGAATTGTCAATAGGCAAATTCAAAAAATCAGAATTAAAATTTGTGTAAGGAGAATTTCAATGTCTTTCAAAGAGAATATCAACCGTATTTGCCTTGAGCGTGGCACAAACCTAACGGCAGTCGTTAAACAAGTCAAAGGCTCGTCTTCATTTACAAGCTCCATCAACAAAGGGTCACTTCCAAAAGAAGATGAAATGGTGCAAATGGCAAAGATTTTGAATTGCTCCGTCATTGATTTCTTCATGGACGAAGAAGACCTCGCTCCGCAAAATGAATCACAGAATGAGGATGAAGCAGATATTCTTAGGATTTACCGTTCGCTTTCCAGACGGGCAAAGCATGAGTTCATGTCGATGGCGTATGAATTTGAACACAGGGAAGAATTAGAGGGGGATAAAGAATCTTCTACACACAGCGAAGGTAATCCCCATAGAACTGCTCAGGCGTAAAAAGCGATTGGAGGTGATACTACGAAAGCGGTAATATATGCTCGATACTCAAGCCACAATCAAAGAGAGGAATCTATCGAGGGACAACTTCGTGAGTGTCACGACTTCGCCTTAAAAAATGGAATGACGATCATCGGCGAGTATTGCGACAGAGCAATCTCTGGAAAAACCGATAACCGTCCGAACTTTCAGCGGCTTATAAAAGACAGTGAAAAAGGTCAGTTTGAAGCAGTGATAATGTACACCCTTGATCGTTTTGCTCGAAACAGATACGACTCTGCAATCTATAAAGCAAAGCTGAAAAAGAACGGTGTGCGGGTCTATTATGCCAAACAACCCATGCCAGACACCCCGGAAGGCATTATTCTTGAATCCGTGTTGGAGGGATATGCTGAATACTACTCGGAGAATCTATCTCGCAACATCAAGCGTGGTATGAAAGAAAATGCCCTACAATGTCTTGCCAACGGTGGAGCTGGTATGCCATTGGGTTACATTGTAGGGGAAGATAGAAAGTATAAAGTTGACCCTGTAGGAGCTAAAATAGTTCAAGAGATTTTTCAGATGTACGCTGATGGTATGTCAGCAACTCAGATCATCAACGAATGTAACAAACGAGGGTACAAAACCTCACGGGGAAACGCCTTTAATAAAAACAGTCTCAGAACGATGTTGAAGAATGACAGATATATCGGAATCTATCGTTTCGCAGATGTCATTGTGGAAGACGGAATACCACCAATCATAAGCCGGGAATTGTTCAATAAGGTACAGGCCATGCTTAAACACAATTACTCAGCTCGTGCAAGAAAAAAAGCCAAAGACGATTATCTTCTCACCACCAAACTGTTTTGCGGTCATTGTGGCTCTGCCATGGTAGGTGAGAGTGGTACTTCAAAATCAGGCAAGCTCCACCATTACTACAAGTGCATTGATCGTAAACGAAACCGTAAATGTAAAAAAGCTGTGGAGAAGAAAGATTGGATAGAAGAACTGGTGGTGCGTTTCACCGTCCAAAAAGTTCTTACCGATGAAAACATCGAGCGCATTGCAGAAAAGGCAATGGAGATCATCGAAAAGGAATCGGCAGATACCACATATATTGATGGGCTTCAAAGCAAATTGAAAGACATTAAAAAGAAAATCAAAAACCTTATGAACGCTATTGAGCAAGGAATTATCACTTCCACCACCAAGGAAAGAATGAATGAGTTAGAACTTGAAAAGAACGAGGTGGAGGGGAAAATAGCTCGTGAAGAAATGAAAAAACCACTCCTGACGAAAGAGCGCATAATGTATTGGCTCTACTCGTTCAAGAGTGGTGATATAGATGATATTGAGTATCGGCGCAGAGTGATAGATACTCTGGTGAACTCGGTGTATGTTTACGATGATGGAGAAAAGGGACGGAGAATCGTCTTCACTTTCAATATCTCCGGGCAAAACACAGCCACGCTTTCATGTTCGGATATAGCGTGTGCCGCTCCACCAGTCGAGAGCCTCGACGCGCAAGTCGCGTTCGGGGCTTTTCTTTTTATATGGCTCGGTGTTCGCGTTTATAGCGGGCATCTATTTTGTCGATGTTTCCCATCAGGCTGAGCCTGGACGCACTTCGCGTTCCGGGCTCAGCTTTTTGTTTTGCCTTTTCACTCACATTTGCAGCAGGCATCTATCTTGTCAGCATTTCCCAGATGGGTATTATATGAACGCCTACTTTTTCAAAGGCGGCTTTGCCGTAAGGGTGTGGCTGTGATGTCAACAGTAGAGAATGGGCAACAAGATTAGTAGTCTTGTTCCCCATTCTCTATTTTTTACTATTAATCATTCGATTATATATTTCATCAATTTTAGTTAAGAATTCCGTATCTTTACGGCTTTGTTCGTCAATTTCCGCAACAATAAATTTCAAATTTAACTTCGTTACTCTCAAAAGCATAACTAGAAATTTGATAAATGATATTGATGACAGTGTAGTAAAAACCAAGAAGAAGTTTGTATATTGAGCAAATATGTTGGGAATAAACACACAAAATGCAATAGTTATAAGAGATTCAAAAATTCCTAATGCAATTACTCCAAATAGTTGGCCTTCGATTTTATTTTTCAAGATTTCTTCATTAATTTTTGATGCCGAGGTCGCAAAAATCGACCACACACTCACATATATTCCGATCGCAATTGCTAGAAAACTAACTATTCCTGAACAGCGATTATCAGAGAAGTAGTACTCTATCGATTGTACTGCATTGGGATAATTCTTTGAAATAGTCATCCAAAGTATACCACATAAAATAGTAGTTAGTTCAATCTTAAAATTTCTTTGGAGGAGTATGCCTATATCTTTTATCTTATACCACAGGCCTTTCCTCCCAAGTTTCTTCGATTTCATATTCTTCACCTATATCAACTACATATTGAAAATGCGTTTGAACCTGATTATAATACTTTTCTCGTTCGTTTCTAAGTATTTCGTCCATATTGTTAAGAATATATTCAGAACCGAGCCGTGTGCCTGCAATTGGAAAAGGTATTTTTAATATTGCACTAGAATTTTTGAGCTTTGCTATATCGATTTTTTCAGCTGGACTATTTCGGTAATTAACTGTGATTTCATGAATACAATTCGAGTCCAAATTTATTGACTGCAAAAGATCCATTAATGCCCCGATATCCAAACTCGCTTTTTTCTTTCGACCTAATCCAAGCGTCAGTGTAAAAGTGTTTGATTCTAAAGTCTCTTTGGAATAGTCTAGCATAGCTTTTAAATGCTCTTGAATTCCAACATTTTCATGCTCTTGGCTGGTCAAAAAGTCATTCAAAGGTCTTCCAACATTTAAAGATATAGTTATGCTACGAGCCTCTTGAGCATTTCTTATTTTTTCTAAGGAAATGTTTCTCATGATAGGAGTTAAGCGGATTTTAAATGTTGCATCAGGAGGAAGATACGAATTAAAATAGTCCTCGATATCATTATCATATGGTCCATCTTGATTTGTAGAAATCAATGCAATATTATATCTTTTGTGATAAGCAAAGGAATTAACATCAAACATTTCTTGAGGTATATCAACCAGTTTTTGCGTAGTAGGGTCACTTCCGTATGGCTTATTTTTCTCTTTCAACTTTCCGAGCGGTACAACCAGATAGTCACGATTCATTTGATTCCATTCATATGCATGAACTCTCATAATTTTCCCATTGATTCTTCGAATCACATTTACTGGGGTACGAACAAGAATATCTTCAATCTTTTCCAAAAAAGATATAATGCTTCTGTTTGAAACTTCATCGCCGTTATTCGATTCAAAAGCAATAGTATACGCCTTCATATAATTTCCCATTCTTGTCCCCCCACTTTTGATAAGATATTTAATATATTATATCATGAGGGAATATGTAGTACAATGGCGATGTTGGCAGCATATTGCAAACACCGCCATTGTAACCTTCACTTGTCTTTACTAATCTACTTTCTTATGTATTTTTTACCGCATAATACTTCCGAATCTCTGGCACTAAAAACCTTGCAAAAGATTCTATGATAGACTGCGAAAGCTCAATGTCATAATCACTCCGCAAAGGCTTATTATTTATCTTGGTATGAGTTTCTTGATATTCAATTTTCAAGATGCAAAATTTCTTTCTACGGTTTCGTCCGACAGCATTTACCGCTGATGGATGTTACGCAAGAAAGGTCGTAACGGCATGTTTGGCAAGCGTTACCGTTGGAAAGGGAATGTGGTTAATCCAAATGGAACTGAAAGATGACCGCCACCCATTTGCTTTCCAGCCGCTGGTTATAGATTGTAGTCGAGGTGGAGCCGGCAGATGCCCAAGGAATCAAAGCATGTCCGCATAGACAACACGGCCATGTAGCCGGAATAATGCCGAACCACCCGTGCTACTGCGTCAGGATCGCCATTGACTGCGGCGGTAATCACCGCCCTTGCTTCACATTGCTGAATCGTTCCGCACAGGTCCCCTCAGAATAGCTGGCCATCCGGCAGACTTCTCCGAAGGTATCCCTTCCCCGATATGTCCATATACGCCGAATGCTTTCTTCATAAGGACACGCTCCTTTCGGTTTCCCCGGTTATCGGATAAAACGGATTTACGGCCGGTGTGGAGGTGCTTTCCAGCGCCAACCGATAAGCGGCCTCTTCTTCCAGAGTTCGACCATGTTTGTGTGATTAACCGTTGTTCCATCCTTTTGGAACGTGCCGCGCAACTACATGATATAGGTTCCAGCCTTAGCCAGCATATCATCCGTCAGGATGACCCCAATCCCTGTTTTCATGGGTTGCAATCGAGTGATGTTGAGATCACCCCCTGCCTGTACCAGCATGTCCCAATCCCACCCATCGGGTATATCGCCGCTGACGGTCAATGTTGCGCTGCCATTGTCATGCTGATGGGCGATCATCTCCCCCGATGCTTTACGTCCAGTCTTTCCATTCGATCATTTTCTGCTTCCATCTGTCGCAATTCGGTGATTAAGTTTTGTCGATAACCTCTGTTGGGTTACCCTTCCCTTCTGCCATCCCGGTCTTTCTTTCACTTTTTTCTTTTAGGAGCAAATAGAGCGCCTCTTGATTCACAAGGCAAGGACGTTCGGGCCAGATACGGCAGAAGTGGTGCCCCGGCAACACATAGAAAAATCGCCCTCGAAACGGAGGGCGATTTCCTGAACTCGATGCTTTAGAGGAGATGGCGCACAGAATTCCAACCCCCAAATCTCCCTTTATGTTTCTACAAACATGGCGGTATAGGAAAGCTGGAAGGCACTTTCTCCTCTTTCTAAGGAAAAAAGCATTGTATGGATACAAAAGGGCATTTCTGCCGGAAGCACGAACCAGAACGTCCCGCTCTGGAAACGGCTTTATCCCTTATTGAAACGTTTTTTCAAGGTGTTCTCTTTTTACGAAACGGAGACATGAAAAGTTTAAGATAGAAAGGCCGTCCATTTTGGCTCGTTCAATCGTGTCGGAACATCATCCTTCCTTTTGGCAATTTTCCAAAGGCGAGCATTCTTGGACGGGTTCTGCAATTTGCCGCAGAGCTTTTTTGAATTGGAAGGTAAAAAGAACCGCTGTAAAACTGACGGCAAAGAAATCTGCAACCGGTTCCGCCATATACACCGCTGTGGTTTGATTGGACGAGAACAGCAGCGGCAGAAGATAGATTAGAGGGATCAACAGAATGAATTTGCGCATCACCGCGACCAAAATAGAGGCTTTTGCATTTCCCAGGGATGTAAATGTCATCTGGCAGGCAATCTGTACGCCAAACAGCAGCAGGCAGGCCATATAAATGCGCAGGGCGGTCCCTGTGAACTCCAGCAGGGCAGCGTCCGAGGTAAACATGGCGGCAAACCCCTGCGGGAACAGCATCACAAGCGCCCAGAGCAAGGTGGAATAACACAGGCTGGCCTTCAACAGCAGCTTAAAGGCCGCCTTCACCCGCCCGGCGTTTTTGGCGCCGTAGTTGTAGCTGATGATCGGCTGCGCCCCCTGTCCAAGGCCCTGTAGGGGGAGCATTGCAAACTGCATGACACTGGTTAAGATCGTCATGGCGCCGACCGCGATGTCCCCGCCATATTTCAGCAGAGAGGAATTGAAACAGACGGAAATCACGCTCTCGCTCGCCTGCATGATAAAGGTGGAGAGGCCGAGGGCGAGGCTCGGAAAAATGATGTTGGCATTTAAGCGCAGGTTCTCCTTCCGGATCTTCAGATGCGTCTTTTTCCCAAACAGGAACGACAGCACCCAGGTACAGGATATTGCCTGCGACAGAATGGTGGCGAGCGCCGCCCCCTGCACCCCCATGTTCAGTCCAAAGATGAAGATGGGGTCCAGAACAATGTTGGCAACCGCGCCGATGAGGACTGAAAACATACCAGTCTTTGCAAAGCCCTGTGCAGTGATGAAAGCATTCATGCCCAGGGTCATCTGCACAAAGATGGTGCCGACGGCGTAAATGTTCATGTAGCGGACGCCGTATTCGATGGTGTTTTCACTGGCGCCAAAGGCCATCAGGAAATCCCGGTTCCAAAGAAGCAGGGCGGCAGTCAAAAGAAGCGAAACGATGATCTGCACCAAAAAACAATTTCCAAGCGTCCTTTCTGCGGATGCATGGTCGCCCCTGCCCATGAAGATCGAGGCCCTTGGCGCCCCGCCAAACCCGACGAACGCGGCGAAGGCAGTCACGATCATAATCAGGGGCATACAGACCCCAACGCCGGTCAAGGCTACCGCCCCTACCTCCGGGATGTGGCCGATATAGATGCGGTCCACGATGTTGTAAAGCATATTGATGATCTGCGCCAATACGGTGGGAAGGGCCAATTTCAGCAGCAGCTTGCCGATCGGCTCCCTCCCCAGGAAATCTTTCTCTTCGTTCATTGCTTCTCTCTCCTTGCGATGGCATTTTGAGTGTTGACGATGATCTGTTCATTGACCCGGTCAAAGAGTTCCAATTCTTCCTTGGACAGCCCAAAGAACAGTTCCTCATGGAACTGCTGAAAGAGTTCTTTCAGCGATGCTGTGATCGGTTGGGCGGCCTGCGTCAGAGACAGGTGGATTTTCCGGCGGTCCTCGGTGTCCTGCCTGCGCTGCAACAAGGATTTCTGCATCAAGCTTTCCACCGCCTGCGAGACGTTTCCCTTGGACAGCATGCGCAGCTCCACGATGTCGGCAGCCGTATCCTTGCCGGGGTTGTTGTACAGAAAACTGATAATCGTCGCTTCAATCAGCGAGAGCCGGTATGTTTCACAGATCCCCTTGAGCATGCTCTCATGCAGCTTGATAATCCGGCGGATGTTGGTCAGGAAATCGGTCGGCCGTTTCATGATGGGCCCCTCCATTCTCGATGAATAGTTCTAAATAGAACGGTTCTACAAAGAACATTATAGATCGAAATTTGAGCCCGTCAAGGGAAGCCGCCGGTTTTTCATAATTTGTTCATATTTGTAGGCCTTTTCCGAAGACGATTCCCTGAAAAAAGGATAGAAAAAAGCCGCGGCGGGGTTCGTTCCCCACCGCGGCCTGCGGACTTTTTAAAGCCGTTGAATGGCTCTATCTATGATTGTTCTAGGAGGTTTCTATGTCCCTGGCAAAAATGAAGGTCAGGCGCGTTTTTTCCCGGCCGTTCCGTGCTGCCTGTTCAGATACCGGCTGACCTGCAAAAGCTCTTCCGCCCGCTTGACTTCCTCGTCGGTGGGCGTGCGGACCCCCTCCAACGGATAAGGGATGCCGAGTTCCTTCCACTTAAAGGTCCCAAGCGTGTGATAAGGCAATACTTCCACCCGCTCGACGGTGCGCAATGTTCCAATAAATTCATTCATGCGCCGCAACCCGTCCTCATCATCGGTCAGACCGGGCACCAACACATGGCGAATCCACATCGGCGTATTGTGATCGGACAGATAGCTCGCCATGTTTCGAATATTCTGGTTGCCGTGCCCGGTCAGGGCGCGGTGCTTTTCCTCATCCATCTCTTTGAGGTCGAGCATCACCAGATCGGTATACCGCAGCAGCGAATCGAACTGCGTCAAAAACAGCAGGTCATAGCGGAACGGCTGGCCGCAGGTGTCCAATGTGGTGTGGACGCCGTGCGCCTTTGCCTGACGGAACAGCTCGGTCACGAAAGAGAGCTGCACCAAAGGCTCGCCGCCGCTGACGGTCAAGCCGCCGTTTTTGCCCCAGTAGCGCCGGTAACGCCAGGCGCGGTCAAACAGGGCTTTCGCGTCCCATTCCTCGCCCTTCCGTGCGTCCCAGGTTTCCGGGTTGTGGCAATATTGACAGCGCATGTGACACCCCTGCAAAAAGACCACAAACCGAACCCCCGGGCCATCCACCAAACCAAAGGTTTCCAGCGAGTGAACGCGGCCCTTGACATCACATGCGTGCATGGCACGTACGGGAAATGACGTCCATCTGCTGCTCGCGGGTCAGGTCGATAAACTTGACCGCATAGCCGGAGACGCGGATCGTAAAGTTGGCGTATTCCTCCTTCTCCGGATGCTCCATCGCGTCCATGAGCTTCTCCTTGCCAAAGACGTTGACGTTCAGATGATGCGCCCCCTGGTCGAAGTAGCCGTCCATGACCTGCACTAGGTTGTCGGACTGTTCCTCTTCGCTGTGGCCCAGGGCGTCGGGGTTGATGGTCTGGGTGTTGGAGATTCCGTCCAGCGCCCAATGGTACGGCAGCTTGGCAACCGAGTTCAGAGAAGCCAGCAGGCCGTTTTGCTCTGCGCCGTAGCTCGGGTTTGCGCCCGGCGCGAGAGGAGCGCCCGCCTTACGGCCATCCGGCATGGAGCCGGTCGCCTTTCCGTAGACGACGTTGGAGGTGATGGTCAGGATGGAGGTCGTCGGCTCGGAATTGCGGTACGTATGGTGCTTTTTAATCATCTCAAGGAAGGTCTTGAGCAGCCAAACGCCGATCTCGTCGGCGCGGTCGTCGTCGTTGCCGTATTTCGGGAAGTCGCCCTCGGTGATATAATCCACCACGATGCCGGTCTCGTCGCGTACAGTCTTGACCTTGGCGTACTTGATCGCGCTCAAGGAATCGATGACGTGGGAGAAGCCCGCGATACCAGTGGCAAAGGTGCGGCGCACGTCGGTGTCGATCAAGGCCATCTCGGCGGACTCGTAGTAGTATTTATCGTGCATGTACTGGATCAGGTTTAACACATTGACGTACAACCCGGCCAGCCAATCCATCATGGCCAGATACTTTTTGACCACCTCGTCGTAATCGAGGTACTCGCTGGTGATGGGCGCATAGGCGGGGCCGACTTGCTCGCGGGACTTGACGTCCACGCCGCCGTTGATCGCGTACAGCAGGCACTTTGCCAGGTTGGCGCGTGCGCCGAAGAACTGCATCTCCTTGCCGGTCTGGGTTGCGGAAACACAGCAGCAGATGGAGTAATCGTCGCCCCATACCGGCTTCATCACGTCGTCGTTCTCATACTGGATGGAGCTGGTGCGGATGGAGATCTCCGCCGCATACTTCTTGAAGGGAGCCGGCAGCGCGGAGGAATAGAGCACCGTCAGGTTCGGCTCCGGGGACGGGCCCATGTTTTCCAGCGTGTGCAGGAAGCGGTAGTCGGTCTTTGTGACCATGGAACGGCCGTCCATGCCGATGCCGGCGACTTCAAGCGTTGCCCAAACCGGGTCGCCGCTGAACAGCTGGTTGTAGCTGGGGATACGGGCAAACTTGACCATGCGGAATTTCATCGTCATGTGGTCGATGATCTCCTGGGCCTGGGATTCTGTCAGGATGCCGCGGTCCATATCGCGCTGGATGTAAATGTCCAGGAAGGTGGAGATGCGGCCCACGCTCATTGCAGCGCCGTTCTGGGTCTTAACCGCAGCCAGATAGCCGAAATACAGCCACTGGGCGGCCTCTTTGGCGTTGGCGGCCGGCTGGGAGATGTCGTAGCCATAGAGCTCCGCCATCTTCTTCATATCGCGCAGGGCCTGAATCTGCATGGCGATTTCTTCGCGCAGGCGGATCACGTCGTCGGTCATCGTGCCGTCGCCACAGTTGTTAAAGTCGTTCTTCTTTTCCTGAATCAGGAAGTCCACGCCATACAGCGCCACGCGGCGGTAATCGCCCACGATGCGGCCGCGGCCATAGGTGTCCGGCAGGCCGGTGATAATCTTATTGTGGCGTGCGCGCTTCATCTCCGGGGTGTAAGCGTCGAACACCGCCTGGTTGTGCGTGCGGGAATATTCGGTGAAGATCTTGTGCAGTTCCGGATCGGGCTCATAGCCATAGGTCTGGCAGGCCTCCTCCGCCATCTTGATGCCGCCAAAGGGCATGAAGGCGCGTTTGAGGGGCTTGTCTGTCTGCAAGCCGACGATCTGCTCCAGCTCCTTGCCATCCTCGCAGATGTAGGCGGGGCCGTATGCGGTCAAGGTGGAGACGACATGGGTCTCCATGTCCAATACGCCGTTCTTGGCGCGCTCCTCTTTTTGCAGGGCCTGCAATGCGCCCCACAGCTTGTTGGTCGCCTCGGTCGGACCGGCCAGGAAGGAGGAATCGCCGTCGTACGGCTTGTAGTTTTTCTGGATGAAATCGCGGGTATTGATTTCTTCTTTCCAGATGCGGCCTTCAAAGCCTTCCCATTGTTTAAAATTGGTCATGTGCAACCTCCTTATATCGTTAGACAGAATATTCGCTTAGGTTAGCTATCGCTAACCGATCTATATCATACTAGGTTTATAGGAAAAAATCAAGAGAAATCTTATCAATTTTTGAAGCGAAAGCGCAAAACTTTTCTGGATTTTAGAGAGTTTTTCTGTAAAAATTTGCCTATTTCATAAAGGACGTTGCAACTGTTTCCGTGTTTTGTCCGCTTTGGCTGTTTGATCTTGACAAAGTTTTTATTATCTGTTTGATTCTTCTGGTTAAAAAGGACGAAGCCGCAGACGCAACCCTTCCCGCCGGAAAACCCGCCCGACTGGGACCGTTCGGCCGAAAACCGCTGGCTATACACCCTTTACACATCTTCTGTTACAAGCCCTTCCCAGAGGACGAATGTAAAAGCCTTCACCCCTGCGCCCGGTTTCAGATGCAAAACCGCGGCCGCTATAAGCGCCCCAGATCCGGGGACGGCGGCCTTTCCTCCCCGGCAAAAGCGGGTTTGGTGCGAATTTCAGCTTGTTTTCTTCTGCGACACGAAGTATGATACGTTTATGCAGGCTTTGATTATAGAACATAAAGCAGCCAGTATCATTGCAAATTCGCAATAACGGCAGAAGCCAAAAGGAAATCAGAAAAGGGTGTCCCGAAAGGCCTGACGGAAGGATACCCCGTTTTTTAAAAACGCAGATATTTTTTCAAACAGAAAGAGGATGCCCCGTTCCTATGAATCCAACGATTCGTAGTTTGGGGGCACCCTCCGGTACACAAAGGAGGACAGGAGATCCATGAAACGAATATTCTTGGTGGAGGACGATTTGGAGATCGCCAAAAACCTGATGCGCCTGCTCCACGCGGAGGGGTTTGGCGTCGTCCATGCCCCCACCCAGCGGGCAGCGGCCTCTCTGCTGGCCGGTAATCCGTTCGATCTGGCGTTGGTGGACATCTCCCTGCCGGACGGAAACGGCTTTGCCGTCTGTACAGAAATCAAACAGGCGCAGGATATTCCGGTCATCTTCCTGACCGCCTCCGGCGACGAAGCCAGCGTTGTCACCGGGCTAAACATGGGGGCGGACGATTACATCACAAAGCCCTTCCGCCCGCGCGAATTGATTGCGCGGATTGGGAACGCCCTGCGGAAATCCGGCCGCGCCCCATCGGCGTTTCAACTTTATGGGCTTTGGGCCGATACCGCCAGCGGCATTGTAAAAAAGGATGGAAAAGAGGTATTCCTCTCTGCGCTGGAGTACCGGCTGCTGCTGGTGTTCCTCAACAACCCCCATCGCATCCTTACGCGGGACCAGCTGATCGACGAGCTGTGGGATGCAGCGGGCGAATTTGTCAATAACAATACCCTGACGGTCTACATCAAGCGGCTGCGGGAAAAAATTGAGGAAGACCCCGCCAATCCGCAGATTATCCGGACGGTCCGCGGCACTGGCTACCGGCTCGGAGGCGGCGATGTTTCGGAATAGAGAACTGCGGCGGTTTGCCGCTCTGTTTGTAGGGATTGCCGCTGTTGCCACTGCGGTGGGATTGGCCCTCCACCCGGCGGCCGGCGGCCTGGTCCTTGTCTCCGCCGCCGCTTTTGGCGCAGTTTTTTGGGGGTTTACCAGAGCCCGGTACCGGCGCATCGCAAAGCTTTCCGAACAGATCGACCGTGTGCTCCATCAGCCCGGCCAGCTGTTTATCAGCGAATCGGACGAGGGGGAACTCTCCATCCTGCAAAGCGAGATTGCCAAAATGGTCCTGCGGATTCAGGAACAAAACGAGGCCCTCAGACGGGAGAAAAATCGCTTGGCGGATTCCCTGGCCGACATCGCGCACCAACTGCGGACCCCGCTGACCTCTGCAAACCTGACCCTGTCGCTCCTGAAAAACAGCGCCGGTGAAGCGGAGAGAAGGGCGCTTTTGCGTGAAACCGAAGAGCGGTTCCTTCAAATGGATTGGCTGATTACTTCCCTGTTGAAGCTTTCCCGGCTGGACGCGGGGATTGTGGTTTTCCAGCGGGAACGGGTCGATGTGCAGGATCTGATACACACCGCGCTTCGCCCCTTCTCGATTCCGATGGAACTGCACAACATCGCCCTGCGGGTGGACGTTCCCAAAGAAGCCGTGCTCTGGGGCGATAAGGGCTGGCTGTCCGAGGCCATGCAGAATATCCTCAAGAACTGTATGGAGAGCGCGGGCGATCACGGGTCTTTGGAAATCGCCTGTACGGATACCCCGCTGTACACGGAGATCACCTTCCGCGACAACGGCGCGGGTATCGAGCCGGAGGCACTCCCCCGCCTGTTCGACCGGTTCTACCGCGGGAAAAACACGGATGCCGCCGGATATGGGATCGGCTTGGCGCTCTGTAAGACCATCCTTGTCCGGCAGGGCGGGACCATCACCGCAAAGAACCATCCGCAGGGAGGCGCGGTGTTTTCCATCCGCTTCCCAAAGTGACGGATCTCTCACCGGAAAGTCACGCGCTTGTAAGGGTAACGTTCTATGATATGAGTAACCCACATGAAAAGGAGGCTCATAGAATGGAGTTTTTGAAGGTCGAGGATCTCTGCAAGGTATACGGCAGGGGAGAAAATCGGGTCGCGGCGCTGGACCATGTTTCGCTTTCCGTCGAACAGGGGGATTTTATCGCCATTGTCGGTTCCTCCGGCTCGGGCAAATCCACCTTGCTCCACGCCATCGCCGGCGTAGACATCCCAACGAGCGGCAGAGTGCTCCTCAACGGGCAGGATGTTTATGCCCAAAGCAGCGAAAAGCTGGCTGTTTTCCGCAGGCGTCAGGTGGGGCTGATCTATCAGTTCCACAACCTCATCCCCACGTTGGACGTGGTGGAAAATATCACCCTGCCCATCCGGATGGACCGGCGGAGGGTCAACCGGGAACGCCTGGAAGAGCTCCTGGAACTGCTGGGCCTGCAGGACCGGAGAAACCACCTGCCCAACCAGCTTTCAGGCGGACAGCAGCAGCGCGTCGCCATTGGACGTGCCCTGATGAACGCACCGGCGGTCGTGTTGGCGGACGAGCCCACCGGCAGCCTGGACAGCCGCAACGGGCAGGAGATCATCCGCCTGCTGAAAGAGAGCCACAGGAAATACCGGCAGACCCTGGTGATCGTCACCCACGATGAAACCATCGCTCTGCAGGCAAACCGCATCGTCACCATCGCAGACGGAACCGTGGTGCGGGACGAGAGGCAGGTGCCGCTGGGATGAATGTCTTTCACAAAGTCGCCCTACAGGGGTTGCGGCGGAACCGGACCCGCACCTTTGTGACCGTGGTGGGGGTTGCGCTGTCGGCCGCATTGATTACAGCGGTCGCCACTTTTGTCGTCTCCCTGCAAACCTATATGGTCAACGGCGCCATCGCAAAGTACGGGGATTGGCAGGTTGCATTTGTGGACGTGGATTCCCCCTTCGCACAGGAGCAGGCCAAAGACCCCCGGGTGGCAAAGGTTGTTTCCTTTGAGAACATCGGCTATGCCATGCTCGACGGAGGCAAAAACCCCGACAAGCCATATTGGTTTATCGCCGGGTTCCGCGACGAGGCCTACAGCGCCCTGCCCCTCCAATTGCTCTCCGGCAGGCTCCCGGAAAACGGCACGGAAGTCCTGGTCCCGGCCCATGCCGCCGCCAACGGCGGCGTCCGGATAGCGTTGGGCGACACGCTTTCCCTTGCGGTGGGAACCCGGCGGGCGGGGGCGGAATCCCTCTGCCAACACGACCCCTACCGCTCTGGGGAAGAAACCCTGTCCCAGACAACGGAAAAAACCTATACCGTTGTCGGCATTTATCAGCGCCCCTCCTTTGAGGAGCACTCCGCCCCAGGGTATACCCTGATTACCACAGCGGATGCAGAAAATCCATCGGGGCGCCTTTGCGCCTTCGTCACGTTGGAAAAACCGGAACAAATCCACGCCTATGTGAAGGACGTTGCCGCGGGCCGCGCATCGATCAAAAACGACGAAGTGTTGCGCTTTCTGGGGCTTTCGGACGATACGCTGTTCCGCTCGCTGCTCTATTCGGCCGGCGGCATTTTGATCGCTCTGGTGATGCTCGGTTCCGTGTTTTTGATCTATAATGCATTCCATATCGCGCTGAACGAACGCACACACCAGCTCGGCATCCTCATGTCGGTGGGCGCTACGGAAAAGCAACTGCGGAATGCTGTGCTGTTCGAGGCGCTCTGCATCGGCGCGATGGGGATTCCCCTCGGCATCTTGGTGGGCATTCCCAGCATCCAGCTTGTGCTCTCGCTCGTGGCGGTAAATTTTGCAAACGTCCTATACGGCAACGTGCCCTTGACCCTGGTACTGTCTGCGCCCGCTTTGGCCGTTGCGGCGGCGGTCAGCTTGGCCACCCTTTTGGTTTCGGCCTATCTCCCGGCGAGAAAGGCGGCCAGAACCCCCGTGTTGGACTGTATCCGCCAGACCGACGCGCTTCAGGTGGAGGCCAAGGCTATCCGGACGGCAGCCCTGACAGAACGTCTCTTCGGCGTGGAGGGGACCCTTGCGGTCAAGACCTTTCAGAGAAATAAACGGCGGTACCGCAGTATTTTGCTGTCGCTCACCTTGAGCGTTGTGCTGTTTGTGTCGTCCAGCGCGTTTGGGGAGAATCTGAAGCAGGTTGCGGAAGAGGCAAAAGTCGTCACCGACTATGACATTGGTTTGAGCGTACAGGCGCTGGATGAACAGGCGTTTTACGCGCTATTTGACCAGTTGAAAACCACGGAGGGCGTCACAAAAGCCTCCTACCAGGCGGTTCTGGAATATTCATGCGCCGTACAGGCGGATGATCTCGCCGGGGAATTCCGGCAAGCGGCCGGCGAACCGCAGTCCAACGGTACAGTCGCCCTGCCGGTAGACATCCAGTTCCTCGATGACCAGGCGTATCTGCAAATCCTCCAGGAGCTGGGGTTGCCCGTCGGGGAGTACACCGGAGAGCACGCCCGGTTGCTGGCGGTCGCCAAGATGGAGGACGCCACCGGCCAGGCGGAAGAAGTCCGCCAGCTTCCAGACCTGTTTGCGAGCGCTTCACTGGAGGTGTCGGTTTTTCCAAAAGTGAATGGGCAGTCCGTGCCGGAACGGGGGCGGACGGTCGGCATCACCTGTGTGGAAAGGACGCTGCCGGATACGCCCCCGTATACGGGCGCCCCCGCGGACAGGCCGTATGTCTTTCAGATAATTGCCCCCTGGTCGCTCAAGGAGGCATTTGCCCCCGCCGGGCTCTCTGTGGACAGCAAGGTCGAGGGCCTGACGTTTCAGTCGGAGACCCCCTCGCGGTCGGCAGAGCAAATGCAGGCGCTGCTGGACGGCACAGGCCTTTCTGCGGACTGCACGTTGTACAACGTCGATGCAATGATGGAACAAAACCGGAACCTCCTGTTTATCGTGAATCTGTTCACCGTGGTGTTCGTTCTCATGATCTCACTGATTGCGGTTGCAAACGTGTTTAACACGATCTCCACCAACATCAAGTTGCGCCGGCGGGAACTCGCCATGCTCCGCTCGGTGGGGATGTCCGACCGCGGGTTTCAAAAGATGATGTGCTTGGAATGCGCCCTGTACGGACTGCGTACCCTGTTGTTCGGGCTTCCCCTTGCAGGGGGATTGTCCTGGCTGATCCACTGTGGAATGGTGGCCGGGGGTGCGCACGTGGTTTACCAGTTCCCGTGGGAGAGCATGGCGGTCAGTGTGCTCGGCGTGTTCCTTGTCATTTTCATCGCGATGCTGTACGCCGCAAGCAAGATCAAACGGGAAAACATCATCGACGCGCTTCGGGACGACCTGGAATAACCGGTAAAAAGGGCGGCGGCCGGGCGGCGAAAAGAGCCGGAAGGGCAGCGCGTGGGAACGTGTATTGCGCAAAACGCGCAGGAACCGTACGGAGGACAACCAGTTGCCTAAAAAGCAGATGGGCGTATCGCTCCTTTTGGGGGTGATACGCCCATCTGTTTTTTGCCCGGCCCGAAGGCGCCTTTTTCTTTCCGGGGCGGGCGATCAACGCCCGGCAATATTGGTGTATGCGGGGATTTCCT